>JAABUN010006797.1_pt1 | contig 12859 bp, 13 predicted proteins | sample 5559311 | NCBI WGS metagenome assembly JAABUN01 (sample SAMN10711877, study PRJNA513370) | rock metagenome | isolation source: Antarctica rocks | place: Antarctica: Victoria Land, Siegfried Peak sud | reverse complement strand
AATATATACTGCCCCGGTTCGCCGCAAATATCCTCCCTTAAAGTACGTGCCAGACTGTGCTTCTCTGATTAGGCGTGGCGCAAACCAGATGAAAGTGCCCTGCTTTAGCGGGTATACCTGCTATGTACGTGGTAAGGGCAGGTGCGCGGGACGGTTACGCGTTTACCGGATCGGTTTGCTCGGGGGTCGCCTCGAGCCCGAACGCCCGGTGAACCGACCGAAGCGCCTCGACCGCCCGGGCAACTTCGATCACGACCGAGATACGCACCTCGCTGGTGGCGATCATCTCGATGTTCGCGCCCGCAGCAGCGACCGCCTCGAACATCCGGCCCGCAACCCCCGGCGTCGAACCGACCGCAACCCCGACGACCGAGAGCTTGGCGATGTCGGGGTCGGTCTGCACCCTGCCGCCGATCTCCCTAAGCACCGGGCGCACAATCTCGAGGGCGTCTTCGACCGCGTCTTTGTTGACCGTAAAGGCCATCTGCTGCCGACTGCCGTCGCCCGGTACACCCTGGATAATGGTGTCGACGTTGACGCCCGCCGCCCCGAGCGCCCCGAATACGCGCGCCGCGACGCCGGGGGTGTCGGGTAACCCGAGCAGGTCAACGCGGGCGTGGTTGCGGTCGAGCGCGACGCCTGTTACCGGTTTGTCCGTTTTCACGACTTCCTCCGAAACTATGGTACCTGAATTGTATGAAAACGATGACCGTACGTGGATCCGCACGCCGTAACGCCGCGCGTACCAGACGCTGCGAGGGTGCAGCACCTTAGCCCCGAGTGAGGCCAGCTCGAGCATCTCTTCGTAGCCGATGTGCTCCAGCTTCGTCGCCGTCGGCACCAGATGCGGGTCGGTGGTGTAGACGCCCTCGGTGTCGGTATAGATTTCGCACTCGCGGGCGCTGAGCGCCGCCGCCACCGCGACCGCCGTCGTATCCGAACCGCCGCGCCCAAAGGTGGTGATTAGGCCCGTCTCGTCGGCCCCCTGAAACCCTGCGATAACCACTACGTCATGCGCGCCGAACGCTGCCACGATGCGCGCCGGATCGACCTCCAAGATACGCGCGTTACCGCTCACGCTATCGGTCAAAAACCCCGCCTGCGACCCTGTAAACGACTGCGCCTTAAGGCCGAGCTGGTGCAGCGCCAGCGCCAACAGCGCCGCCGACTGCTGTTCGCCGGTCGCCATCAACATATCGAGTTCACGCCGGTCGGGGCGCGCGCCGACCTCTCTGGCTTGCGACACCAGCGCGTCGGTGGTGCGGCCCATCGCCGAAACGGTAACGGCGACCTTGTGTCCCTGTTCGGCGGTCCGGGCGACGCGCGCTGCAACCTTGCGGATACGTTCTAAATCACCGACGCTGGTACCGCCGTATTTTTGCACCACGATTTCCGCCATCCCACTCCTCTCTTTTGGTTTACCCGGCCAGTCGTTAGGCTCGTCATAGTTACAGTGCCGGGGGCGGGTTTGATTCGTCAGCTGGAGGGAACGCCGCTATACCGACTCGAGCAGGTAGTAGAGCACACAACCCTCCTTGTACTCGTTTTTGTCATACTTCCAGGTCAGCTTGTAGAGCGGCGTCGGTTTCGCGTCGATCTCCTTTTTAAGTTCTTCGGTCAGCGGCTCGAGCATCCCATAACGCTGAACCCGGTGCGGCAGCGTGGCGCTGATCTTCCCCGTTCCGTTCCACACCTCTCTAAACTGAGCGTCGGTTCTTACTAGCTCGGTAAAGAGATACATAAACCAGTGGTACGGGTACGCTTTGAGCACCTTGCGGATCGGGTACGAAAAGGTATACCTGGTGATGCGACTATTTAGACTAAACAATTTGACGATCCTCGATACGACGTCGTTACGGTGGCGCTTGAGCCCCTTGTTCGACAACCAGTACGCGTTCGCTTCGTGATTTAACTTTTTGGTCAGATAACAGTCGTCACTCGAGGCCATAAACCAGTTATCCATCAACCTAGCGCTGCTGGGTCTGTTAAAGGCAAAAAAGCCGGACTGGGCGTGGTCTTGCAACCAGTCGTCTAGAGGTGTCAGACAAAAACAGGTCGCGTCGATCCAGATACCGCCGTACTTTGCCAGCAGCTGAATCCTGATCAGGTTTGCCTTGGCCTGTACTTCGATCTTGTTGTCGGTGTCGAGCGTTTTTTGGATATCGACGTAGTCTCGGTAGTTGCTCTCGTCGAGAAAGACGATATTCCAGTCGGGATTGAGTTTTTTCCATGAGGCGTAGCATTTCTGAACGATGTAGGGAGCGTTGTCGAGACCCTGCAACCACATCATCCAGATCGTTTTGGGAATTGTCGTTTTATCTAGAGACATACAGATGGTACCTTTCCGGTTTCAGTCTGCCAGCTAACCTCGAGCATACCGCGCGGCGCGGCCTAGTCTATTTAGAAATCCACCTTGAGGTTGCGGCTCGGTCTTCCCGACTTCAGCAGTCTCCTAAACGTTATCAGCAGGTTCTACTACATTTCAGCGTAGCCGCACAAGCGCCGAGAAACGTGCAAGAAACCGAGACAGCTTTTAAGGAGCTAGCCAAAGCGGAAGAAGCGCCTGTAACACGCGCAGAACGGCGAGAAACGAGCAAGGCGCGGCTCTCGAAGGACGACACTACAGCTCCATTTATCTTTGGTGAAGGTCGGTTGACGCCTTTTCCTTTTGTAAGGACGAACTTGCGTAGCAGTCGGTCACGAGCGCCCTTCCAGGCGCAAACAACACTCTTCGAACTACCGCAGCGGCACACTAAACCCAAATTCATTGCCACTCTCCAAAGGTTGCCCCCACGCTTCACCACCCCACCGCTGGGCAATCGAGCGGACTATGTAAAGCCCTAGACCCGTACCCTTAGCCTTAACGCCGCGGCCCCTCGAGTGGGGTTCAAAAAGACGCTCGATGGCCACTTCAGGCAGCGGTTCCCCTTCGTCCCGAACCGACACGCGTACCCACGCGGAACGCATTTCAGCTTTGAGAAAGACCGTTTTGTCGTCAGGACCGTGAACGGCGGCGTTTTCGAGCAGATTGATTAAAACCTGCAAGAGCTTGTCGGCGTCGGCGTAGACGGTGTAGAGCGGCACGTCACACTCGAGCCGCACCTGATGTTCCAAAAAGGTGTCTTGAAGGAGCGCCAGGGCTCTCGAGACCACTTCACGCAGCACCAGCGAGCGGAGTTTGGGGGGGCGCACATCGACCGTGAGGTCATTCAGGAGCCGCACCAACCGCTCGGTTTCAGCTTCGGCGCGGCCCAGGAAACGTTCACGCTGCGCCTCCCCCAGCGGATAACGGAGCGCCTCTAGGGTCGAGCGGATCGTCGTCGCGGGCGTCCGGAGTTCGTGCGACAGCACCGCTAAGAGTTCACGGGCGCTCTCCTGGGCGCGGCGCGTTTCGGTCAGGTCGAAAAGCAGCAAGCATTCGGGCGTCGCCGAGGCGCGCAAGATGCGGCCACGCGTCTCGAGTTCGGCGCTCTTACCGCTTATAAAAACTTGCTCGAGGCGGTGGTCACGCAGCACCCCGATCAGCGGCGTGTCTACAACTTGCTCCGGGTCCACCTCCAGAAAACGTCCGGCAGCGGCGTTGAGGCGCACCACCCGCCCCGCCCGAATGACGATGACGCCTTCGGCGAGCGCGTCAAAAGCGTCCGGCACGTCCGTATAGGCAAGGCTCAGCACCCTAACCGGATTCCTCGAGGCGGTAGCCGCGCCCGCGTACGGTTTCGATCAACTCGGCCCCCAACAGCGCCCGCAGCTGCGCGATGTGCTGGTCTACCGTGCGCTCGGTTCCCAAAAAATCTTCACCCCACACGCGGTCGAGGAGTTCGGTGCGTGAAAAGACCCGTCCCGGCGAAGCGCACAAAAAGGCCAGCAGTTCAAACTCACGCCGGGTTAGAGACAGCGCCTGACCCTGAAAACTGACGCTACCCTGACGCTCGTCGAGCGTCAAGGCCCCCACCCGGTGAAGCAGGTTCGGTTCGGTTCGGCGCAGCAGCGCCCGTAGCCGCGCGACAAGTTCCGCCGCCGAAAACGGTTTGACGAGGTAGTCGTCCGAACCCGCGTCGAGGCCGTGAACCTTGTCGGTTTCGCTCGCCCGGGCCGTCAACATCAGCACCGGTTGCCGGTCGCCTTTAGGTCTCGCCCGCAGCTCCTGCAACCAGTCCACGCCCGAACCGTCGGGCAGCATCCAATCGAGCACCACCGCGTCCGCCGCATCTACCTGTCTCCACGCCTCTTGAAGCGTCGCCGCTTCGGAAACCCGGAAGCCCGCCTGCGCGAGATGAAACGCCAGCAGTTCGCGCACCGCCGGTTCGTCTTCGACGACCAAAATTTGCGCGCTCACATTCTCACCCGCATGTTCTTACTCACACCAACTCGCTCTCACGCAAGTATTCTAGCCAGCCATTTGTCAGCGTGCCGTCAGGCGGGGTTGGCTGGTGCGTGTTCGTGGGTTCGAGCTGGAAGCCGATACGAACCAATCTGCCACACAACCAGGAATTGCAACCTCTCCTCCACGCTCCCGGAGTGAGACTTGTGCGATTTCGACATGAACCTCTATAGTTTGAACCATGTCGCCCGCAAAAGAAACGTTGAGGCTCGAGTCCTTCCCCGGTTATCCGCAACCTATCGCGCGTGACCTGTGGCGGCTGGGGGACGCTCGTGCGCGCACCCTCGAGGCCGTCATGGGTTTGACTCAGACTCAGCTCGACGCTAAACCGGCAGGCGGCGGCAATACGGCAGGAACACTTCTCTACCACCTCGCCGCTATCGAAGCCGACTGGCTCTACGCCGAGGTCTTGGAGGAAGATTCTCCCGATGACATATTGTCACTTTTTCCCGTAGACGTAAGGGACGCAAACGGACGCCTCAGCCCGGTGTTGGGCGTAGCTTTGGAGACGCATCTAGACCGCCTGGCTTTTGTGCGGCAGAGGTTTCTGGAGAGCTTATCAGAAATGGCCGAAACCGACTACCACCGCTTGCGCCAGCTACCCGACTATGACGTGACGCCGGAGTGGGTTTTACATCACCTCGCGCAGCACGAGGCGCTGCACCGGGGGCAGATCTTGACGCTGTTAAACGGCTGACGCTCTCCTGACAGCCACCTCTCACACTGGGTGGATGTTACGCTTTTCACCTATGAGCCCCCTCGACGAAAACCTTCAAGACATCACCGCGTCGGTGGTGCGGATGCTCTCGTTCGTCCGCGAATCGTGCGAACTCGCCAAACGCGCGCTGATCGACGCCGAACCGGGGGCCGCCGAACGGTGCGCCGCCAACGACCTGCATATCGACGCCCTAGAGGCCGAGGTCGAACAGACCATCCTGACCGTCATCGCCCGCCGTCAACCCGCCGCTGGCGACCTGCGTTTTTTGGGCGCGCTCCACCGCACCCTGACAGACATCGAACGCGCCGGGGACAACGCCCGCCACGTCGCGCGCGTGGGCGCTGAACTCGCCGAAAAACCACCCATCAAAAAGTACGTTGATACCGAACGTATCTTTGAAATCTTAAACGTCATGATCGAGACCACCATCCGGGCGATTGCCGAAGCCGATGTAGAAGCGGCGCGGCAGGCGCTGCAAATGGACGACGAGATCGACGATCTGTACGAGCAGATTCAGCGCGAACTGCTGACCTATATGATGGAAAATCCCAAGCTCATCTCACAGGCAACCAAACTACTGAGTATGGCGCGCTACTTGGAGCGGCTCGGCGATCATTTAGAAAACGTCAACGAGCACGCGATCTACTGGCTGACAGGTGAGCGGGTGGAAAAGGTCGGCTGAGCACGCCTGTACGCACGCTTTTAGCTTCTAAAAGCGTGCTAGGCTTTTTGGGTGCGACTAGGCCGTTTTACCGAGTTCGATGCGCCGCCACGTTACGCGGAGGTGGCACAGGCGGCGGGGTTTCAGCTCGCGGCGGGGTTTCTGTTTGTCGCGTTAGTCGTGGCGGGCAACGTACTTCTGGCTAGTATTGACGCGCCCGAAAGGGCGCACGAGGCGTTCCGGAGCAGCTGGCGCGGGGTGCTGACGCTGGCGCTCGGGCCGCCGCGCGCAGGTGTGCAGATCGGTCACGACGGCGCGGGGGCGCACCCGGACGAGTTGGGGCATCTGCGCGGCAATACCGGCGGTTACGCAGATGGCGTAAGTGAACTTACGGTCAACCGCTCAGTTGCGCTCGCGCTGCAAGCCCGCCTCGAGGCCCAGGGCGTCACTGTCGACCTGCTCCGCGCCACGCCCCCGGCGGGCTACGTCGCCGACGTGGTGCTCTCGCTTCACGCCGACAGTGTAGACGACCCGGCGCGTCAGGGTTACAAGTCGGCGCACTTTAGACCACCGCGCAGTTCGCTCGAGCCCCGACTCAAGCGCGCTATCGACCACCGCTACCTAGAGGCGACCGGCGCAGCCGACGACACCCCCAACACCACCGAGGCGATGGAGGACTACTACGCCTTTAATTTTCGCAGCTACCGTCACACGGTTCATCCCGCCACGCCCGCCCTGCTCGTCGAACTCGGGTATCTGAGCAGTCCCGCCGACGCCGCGCTGCTGGCGCAACCCGAGCGCCTCGCGGACGCTCTGGCTGAGGGCGTAACGGATTTTCTGCGGGCGCGCAACCGTATTCCGTAAGTGCAATCGTCGCTGAGATTTGGGCCTGCTTTGGGGGGAAAGACCGAGTTTAGAATACCGAATTTATTATCACTACTCGGACCGTTTCTCATATGCGTTACCCTGTTTTTGCTGCTGCCGGGACATCTGCCAACCTCACCAAGGCTTAAGCTGTCCCTATGCGTTTTTTAGTCGTGGTGTTGTTTATTTTAGTCGGTTGCCGTCCACCGGATACCGAGCAGGTTGCGAACGGTGCTGAAACCCAAGGGGGCGTCAGGGTCAGCCTCGAGTTGCCCGCAGAACTCGCCGTCGGCCCCGCAGAGGTGCGCGTCTACCTGCTCGGTGGCGACAACGAGGCCGTTTCGGGAGCCTCCGTAACTGTCACAGGTACGATGACCCACGCCGGGATGGAGCCTGTTATCACCAAAGCGGTGCTCGCCGAAGAGGGGCTCTACCGCACCAAGGATTTTAACTTCAACATGGCAGGCGACTGGTTGCTCGAGGCCGAAGTTACGCTTCCGGGCGGAGGCGAAGTCACCGAAGAGCGGGCCGTAACGGTACCGGGCGGCTGATGCGCGGGCGGCTGCGGGCAGCTCTCAAAGCAGGCGGGGTCACGCTGCTGCTGGGGCTTCTTTGCGCCGCTACGGTCGCCGCCCCCGGACTAGCCACCACGGGTTTCGGTCACACCCATCCGCACGGCACCGCGCCGCACCTACATCCGCTGGGGCCACTTCTCGGCGGCGTCGTCCCGGCCCCCGAAGTGACCGTGAGCTTGGTCCGGTCGGTCGGCCACGCTCACGATCTTCCTGAGCGGCTGTGGCTACCGACAGCCGTAAAAACCCAGCACCACAGCCGCGCGCCTCCAGCTAACGTCTGACCGCCCACTCAACAGACGTTTAGCGTGTCCCTTCTTCGACTGAAGCGGGCGCAGGGCTGGAGGATACGATGCCCACTTACAAAAAATGAGCCGTGCTCACCGTCCGGCCTGGCCGCAGCAACCAAGAGGCTTCGACCTTTTGCGTCTGCCCGGTCTGCGCCGCTTTTTGCGGTGGCGCTACGCCCGCCTGACCTTTCAACTGCCACTTCTGCTGCTCGCCGTCTTCGTCGTCGTAGACGGCTTTACCGGCGACCAATTGGCCCCTCGCAACGTCGCCACCACGAGCATCTGGCTTCACTACCGGGGGTTGGTCGTGGTCGCACTGGCGCTCGTAGGTAACGCCTTTTGCGCCGCCTGCCCGCTGCTGCTGACGCGCGGGCTGACGCGGCGCTTGGAACGTCTTTTACCGCACAAACTGACGTGGCCTCGAGCCCTCAAAAATAAATATCTGGTTATCGTCTTGCTGCTGGGCTTCTTTTTGTCGTACGAAGTGTTCGACCTCTGGGCCAGCCCCTGGCTGACGGCGTGGCTGGTGGTCGGTTACTTCGCGGGTGTGCTGCTGATCGACACGCTCTTTCCGGCGGGAACGTTCTGCCGTTACGTGTGTCCGCTGGGAAACTTTAACTTTGCTTTTGCCACCGCCTCGCCGACGCACATCGCCGCCGTCGACCCGGACGTGTGCTCGAGTTGCCGTGACAAACCCTGCCTGCACGGGCGCGAGAGCTACGCCGACCCCGCTCGAGCAGAGGGTCACGCGGCCTTTATTCCGCTGTCCGAAATTCAGCACGCGAACGGTCAGGGCTTCTTCCCAGGCTGCGAAACCGACCTGATGGTACCGACAGTAACGTCGAACATGGACTGCACCTTTTGCATGAACTGTGTGCGGGCGTGCCCGTACGACAACGTGGCGCTGAGGGCGAGAACGCCGGGGCTCGAGTGGACCCGCGCGCCGTGGACCAGGCGGGGCGGCCTCGCTGTGGTGCTCATGGGCGTCCTGCTGAGCTTTTGGGGTTTACTCAACGCCGTCGCCATGATCGGCCCCTACTTCGCGGGGGCGGAGTGGCTGGCGACGACGTTTCAGACGCGCAGCGAGGCGCTGCTGCTGGGCGTCATCTTCAGCGTGGTGACGCTTCTGGGTCTCGCGCTTACCACCACCATGAGCCTGCTCGCCGACCATTTGGGCGGCGTGAAGAGCACGCCGAAAACGGCGCTGCTGCGCTGGGGGTACGTGCTGCTGCCGCTCGGCTTCGGTTTCTGGGCGGCGCACTACTTATTTCACTTTTTAACGGGCGCGCTCAGCATCGTCCCGGTCTTTCAGCATTTTCTCGAGTTCCGAGGTTTTGCGGTCGATCCGAACTGGCGTCTGGCGCGGCTCGTCCCGACGCGGTGGCTCTTCCCCATCGGCGCAGGTTTCGTCAGCGTGTACTCGCTGCTGGCGGTCTGGGTCGCGTTTCGTATTGCGCTCCGCGATTTTGGGCGGCGCGGCGTGCTGGCGCTCTGGCCGCCGCTCATCTTTATCCTGGCGTTTGCAGCGTTTTCGGTGTGGGTCTTGTCGCAACCGATGGAGATGCGCGGCACGCTCTTCGGCCCGACCTTTTGACGGGGCTGTGCGGCTTTGGGGTGGGGCTTGAGGCCGTCCTACCTATCACGGTCTTCGCCGCGACCGGTATCCTGACGACCCGTCCTCTGCCTCACGGTTGAGGGAGTGCTGAGTTAATGAGTACCGAGCAATGCGTGATGCGTTGGGCGCGAGACACCCGACTTTACAAACCCGCCCTTCACACCGCCGACTTTGTTACCATGCCCACGTGTTCCGTTTTCTCCTGCTGTTTGTGACCTTACCGACCGCATTAGCCGCGTCGCTCCCCGCTTGCGCCTACGAAGAACGTCCGGCGGCGCTGACCGACTATGAAAGTTGGCCCTACACGCTCCTCGATACGCTTTACAAACTACCCGAGAGCTACGCACCCGAAGACCTGGTGCCCGTCTCGGACGCGGGTGTTGGAACAGGTGACATGCTCATCCGCAGCGTCGTCATGCCGGATTTGCAGGCGCTGCTCGCTGCGGCTGAAGAGGCCGGGGTGGGGCTCGAGGTTCAGTCCGCCTACCGTTCTTACAGCTATCAAGAGATGACGTTCGCGTCGTGGGTCGAACAAGACGGGATAGACGCCGCCCTTAAAACTAGCGCCCGCCCCGGTCACTCGGAGCATCAGCTCGGTACCGCCCTGGACTTTCGCAGCGCCGACGGCCCCGCCGCCTGGGATTTACCCGATTGGCGCACAACCCCGGAAGGCGCGTGGCTCGTCGAAAACGCCGCCCGTTTCGGGTTTGTCATGAGCTATCCGGAGGGTCAGGAGGCCGTGACTTGCTACAGCTATGAGCCGTGGCACTACCGCTACGTGGGCCGTAAAGTCGCCGCCGAGGTCGCCGCGAGCGGTCTTACACTACGCGAGTGGTTGTGGCGGCAAAACCCGTTGTAAGGCTGTTTCGCTATTGCGACCTAAATCTCGACCTGCGCCCCGAGTTCAACCACCTGTCCTGGCGGCAGGTAATAAAACGACGAAGCACTGAGCGCGTTGCGCGACATCAGCGCAAAAAGTTTTTCGCGCCAAAGGGCCATCCCTGGGCGGTTGGTGGCAAATACCGTTTCGCGCCCGACAAAGTAGGTCACGTCAGCTAGATCAATCTCTACACCGTTCGGCCAGACACTCTTGAGCGCGCGCGGCACGTTGGGCTGCTCCATAAAGCCAAAACGTATAACGACCTGGTAAAACCCATTACCTAGAGGCGTCATCGTAACGCGTTGCGAGCGCCGGACACGGGGCACCTCCTCAGTTTTGACCGAGAGCAAGATGACACGTTCATGGAGCACCTTGTTGGTTTTGAGGTTTTGTGCAAGCGAGTAAGGGGTGTAGGTCGGTGAGCGGTACATAAAGATAGCCGTACCCGACACGCGGCTCGGCGGATGTTCGCGGATCTCTTGTAAAAAGCGCTCGAGCGGCTGCACGCGTTCGTCGAGACGGTCGGACAAGATCAGACGACCCCGTTTCCAGGTCGTCATCACGGTAAAGACAACCGCCGCAACCACGAGCGGAAACCAGCCACCCTGCGGAACCTTGAGTATATTGGCCGCGAAAAAGGCGCTGTCAACAACCAGAAAGATCAAGCAGAGCGGCGCGGCAACTACAAAAGGCCAACCCCACCTTTCACGCGCTACAAAGTAAAACAAGATAGTGGTGATGACCATCGTCATAGTGACGGCGACGCCGTAAGCCGCAGCCAAGTCGCCCGACGAGCGAAAACTCAGCACCAGGCCGAGGCAGGCAAGCATTAGCAACCAGTTGACACTGGGAATATAGACCTGACCGTACTCACGCTTGCTGGTATGGCGAATCACCAGACGCGGTATATAACCGAGTTGCACTGCCTGCGCGGTCAGTGAAAACGCCCCCGTGATCAGCGCCTGCGACGCGATAACAGTCGCCGCCGTAGCCAACACCACCACCGGGTAGAGCAGTGCGGGCGGTACCATCTGATAAAAGGGATTTTCAGCCGCTTCGGGGCGGCTCAAGATAAGCGCGCCTTGACCCAGATAGTTAAGGATCAGCGCCGGAAACACCACCGCAAACCACGCCAGTCGGATGGGCCGTTTACCGAAATGCCCCATGTCGGCGTAGAGCGCCTCACCGCCGGTCACGACCAGAAAAACCGACCCCAAAACGGAGAACGCGCGCGGGCCGTTGTCGCTGAAAAAGCCGAGGGCGTACGCCGGGTTGATTGCGGCGAGCACACCGGGCTGCTGGGCGATGTGGTAAAGACCCAGAAGCGCGAGCGTGCTAAACCACACCACGGTGACGGGGCCAAACACCCGTCCGACGCCCCCCGTACCGAAACGCTGCGTCAAAAAAAGCGCGATTAAGATGCCGCACGTGATCGGCAAGATGTAGGGCCGAAAAAACGGGGTGGCGACCTCGAGCCCTTCAACCGCGCTCAAGACCGAGATCGCCGGGGTGATGATACCGTCACCGTAAAGTAGCGCAGTTCCAAACAGCCCGAGCGAGATGAGCAGCCAGTGCCCACCGCCCCGTCTGACCTGCATAGGCGTTACCAGTGAGGTAAGGGCCAGGATGCCGCCCTCGCCGTCGTTGTCGGCGCGCATGATAAAAACGAGATACTTGACGGTAATTACCGTAACGAGCGACCAGAAGATCAGCGACAAAATCCCCAGTACATTAGAAGGCGTAGGCGCAATGCCGTGCCCTGCGTGAAACGACTCGCGCAGCGCGTAGAGCGGGCTGGTACCGATGTCGCCGTAGACAACGCCAAGCGCCCCGAGCGCCAGCAAGTAAAGATAGCGCCCGGTGGGCGGTGTCGTGTGATGTGCGTCGCTTGCATGAATTTTAGCGCCTTGCGGCATAGCCACCCCTTATTACCGCTCGCAACCCTAACACGTCAGCGCCTCTGGAAACGCAACTTTTGTTACCTGTTTTTCCACCTTCACGCTCTGTCTGCTCGCGGCTTGGCTACAGTTCACTCAGGACACCTCGAGCAAGCTTGGAGACGCCGAAAAGCGTATTCTAAAGCTTATGTCACTCAGATTCAGCCACGTGCCATTGCTGCTCGTCTGGGGCCTTCTAAGCACCGCCGCCGCGCACGCCACACTGGTGCTGGGTCAGCTCGAGGTCATTCCCGCGCGGCCCACCGCCGTTTCACCCTTCAGCTTGCAGCTGACGCTTACCGACCCTACTCAGGTTCCGGTTCAGGACGCTCTGGTTTTAGCCGAACTGCGCCCTGCCGGACAACCAAACGCCGACCCGATCCGTACCGACTTCGCCGAGACCGACGCCGGGGTATACCGGGCCGAAACCGAGCTGCCCCAAGCAGGTGCTTACGAGGTCGTGCTCCGCGACCAGACCTACCGGCAGGAGGAGGCGACCACGCAGCTCGAGACCCCCCTACGCGTCGGCGCACCCAACGAGGCGCAGGGCTTTGTCTTTCCGCCGACCACGACCGGCGCAGCAGGCTGGCGTGCCTGGCTGCTCTGGCTCGTCGGGTTGCCGGTCGTGGCGGCGCTGCTGGTGACGGTGCTGGTCCTTACCAGGGGCGCGGAACCGCAAAAAGCCGAACTGTAAACGGTGGGTTTTCTCGAGCAAACCAGCGGCACCCTGCTCAACATCGTCACCGTCCTCGTCGGCTCGGCCCTCGGCCTGCTGCTGCGGGGCCGTCTGCCCGAACGGGTCGTTACCACGGTGATGCAGGCTATCGGCCTGACCACGCTCTTTATCGGTATCGACAACGCTTTTGATCTGAACGAAGTGGACCGCCCGCCGGGGGTCATCTTGGCGCTGATGGCGCTCGCGCTTGGCGGGGCGCTCG
>JAABUN010006795.1_pt1 | contig 12860 bp, 14 predicted proteins | sample 5559311 | NCBI WGS metagenome assembly JAABUN01 (sample SAMN10711877, study PRJNA513370) | rock metagenome | isolation source: Antarctica rocks | place: Antarctica: Victoria Land, Siegfried Peak sud | reverse complement strand
GTCCGTGCCGCGCCGGACGAAGCCGGCGCCAGGCGAACCTGCCGAGACGCCGCCGGGCACGGCACCGGCGGGAGCCGGCATGTCCAGCACGGCATGTTCGGCGTCGCTGACCATCGCCAGCGTATGGGCGCGGTAGTCCACGATAGCATAAACGCCGGGCGTCGGAGTGTCCACGCGCAGGCGCTGGTCGGACGCACGGAACCTGGACCGCTGCTGCACCATCTTGTCCCCCTGACCCGCTTGATACGTCACGTCCACGTCCCGCGTCGGCGTCGTCGGCGGCCTGTCCTGCGCCTGGGCCGGTCCCCAGGCCACCGCCAAAGTCATCACTCCAATCGTGGCGAGGCCGGACAGGTTACTCACTGACGGCCGAAATTTGGTATGTTCAAGGAGAAATAGCCAGGCGGCACCGCAAAAAGCCCCAGCTCGACGCCGCCGTATCGCACGCCGGTGGCGGTGAAGCTGCCGCGCCGGCCGTCCACCGCCCCCTCCGCCCGCAGCGCCACGCCGTCCGCCGTCAGGCAGACCGTGCCGGCGCCGCGGCTGGCCTGCACGTCCCAGTTGGTGCAGGCCAGGCCGGCGACGCTGTCCTGGCCGCGCCGGGTCAGCCGCGCGCCGTTCAGGGTCAAGGGCTGCAGGTCGCGCTCCCGCACCGGCAGGGCCACGACGGCGCGCATGGTGTCGTCGAGCAGGGTCGCGGTGCGGTTCGGCAAATCCACCAGCACGGCTTGCGGGCGTCCCTCCGCCTCGGCGCGCAGGCGCTGGCGGGCGGCGTCCCAGGACAGGCGCAGCGGCCCGTCAATGCCGCCGGGGATGACCGACGCCGCGGCGCCCTCGACCCGGTAGGTCACGGTCACGTCGCGGCTGGGCTGCACCAGCGGCCGGTCCTGCGCCGCCGCAGTGCCACAAGCAGCGCCGCAACAGGCCAGCAAGGCGGCCACCTGCAGCCTCATGGCAGGGCGTCCGTGCCGCCGGGGCCGGCCATGTGGTCGAAGCCCTCGGGCGGCAGGTAGTCGGCGGCGGGCGCCGGGGTGTAGGAGACGCTGATCGCCTCGATCAGGTTGCGGCGCCCCTGCGGGTCCAGGCTGATGGAGCGCAGCAGCACGCCGTCGTCCGTGACCCATGCTATACCGCGGTTGCCGTCCAGCACCACGTCCCAGCCCGTGCAGCGCACGCCGGCGACGATATCCGGGCCGCGACGGCTGAACTTCATGCGGCTGTTCAGCAGGAACTGGTCCTGCATCCCGGCCTGGTAGGGCAGGTCCATCACCATCAGCTCGTTCGGGACGACCATCGCCATGCGCTTCTGGGCCTGGCTGACCAGCATGTAGGTATGGTCGGGCATGTCTATCCGCATCGCGGCGCCGTTGGGCTGGGAGGTGATCCGCACCTCGACCGGCGGGGCGTTGCTGGCGCTGACGCGATACAGCACCGACGCCTCGCGCGTCGGCAGCAGCGGCGGATGGTCCGCCGCCGCCGGGCGGGCGGCAGCGCCCGGCTGGCCCGGCGTCGGTTGAGCCGGCGTTGGCTGGACCGGCGCAGGCTGAACCGGCGCAGGTTGGGCCGGTGCCGCCGCCTGGGCAGCAAGCGGCGCGGCAGCGAGCGGTGCGGCGATCAGGGCGGCCAGCAACCTCATGGCTGCGGCTTCCCAGCTACGGCAGGCCTCGGTGCGGCTGGCTCCGGTGCGGCTGCGCCGGACGCGGCCCCGCGCGCGGCGGATTGGGCGTAAAGCAGCCGGATCGCCTCCTTCAAGGCGGCCGGGTCGGGGGCCGGCAGCCATCGGGCCGGCACCGCGACGGCAGCCGCAAGCTGTATCTTGTAGCGGTCCCGCGGTATCTCGTCCGCCCCGAACTGGGCCAGGTGGTTGGTCACGAACTGGGTGTCCAGCAGGGCGTAGCCGCCCATGCGCATCCGCGCGACCAGGTGGACCAGCGCGACCTTGGACGCATCGCGCGCGAGGCTGAACATGCTCTCGCCGAAGAACACCCCGCCGACCGACACGCCATACAGCCCGCCCACCAGCACGCCGTCCCGCCGGCACTCGACGGAGTGGGCGTGGCCCATGCGGTGCAAGGCGCCGAACAGCCGTTCGATGTCCGCGTTGATCCAAGTGTCCTGCCGGCCCGGCGCCGCAGCGGCGCAGCCGGCGACAACCGACGTGAACGCCTGGTTGGACGACACCTCGTACTGATCGGAGAGCACCGTCCGCAGCAGCCGCCGCGGCAGGTGGAAGCCGTCGAGCGGCAGCACGCCCCGCAGCTCCGGATCGAGCCAGTACAGCCGCGAGCCATGCCGCGTCTCCGCCATCGGGAACAGCCCGGCGCGGTAGGCCCGCAGCAGCAGGTCGGGCGTGACATCAATGGTTCGGCGCGACATGCGGTGAAGGTGGCGCGGCGGGACGCCGTTGCCAAGCGGCTATGCGTCTGGCGTCCCTACGAACCGCTCCAGCCAATGGATCGTGTAGTCGCCCGCCACGAACTCCGGCGCCTCCATGATGCGGCGGTGCAGCGGCAGGCTGGTCTTGATGCCTTGGATGACAAATTCATCCAGGGCGCGGCGCATCCGCGCGATGGCCTCCATGCGGGTCGGCGCGTGGACGATCAGCTTGGCCACCATGCTGTCATAGTAAGGCGGCACGACGTATCCGGCATACAAGGCGCTGTCCACGCGCACGCCCAGCCCGCCCGGCGCATGGAACACGTCCACCCGGCCCGGCGTCGGCATGAACGTGACCGGGTCCTCCGCCGTTACGCGGCACTCGATGGCATGGCCGCGGAAGGTCACGTCGGCCTGGGTGTAGCCAAGCTCATGCCCCGCGGCGACCCTGATCTGCTCGCGCACCAGGTCCACGTCGCAGACCATCTCGGTCACGGGATGCTCCACCTGCAAGCGGGTGTTCATCTCGATGAAGGAGAACTGGCCGTCCTGGTACAGGAACTCCAGGGTGCCGGCGTTGCGATAGCCGAGCTTGCGCAAGCCGGCCGTCACCACCCCGCCCAGCTCGTCGCGCTGCGCGGCGGACAGCGCCGGGGAGCCGGCCTCCTCCAGCAGCTTCTGGTGGCGGCGCTGCAGGCTGCAATCGCGCTCGCCGAAATGCACCACGTTGCCGTGGGCGTCGGCCAGCACCTGCAGCTCGATGTGCCGGGGGCGGTCGAGATACTTCTCGATGTAAACGGCGTCGTTGCCGAAGGCGGTGCGGGCCTCGGTGCGGGCAACGGTCCAGGCTTCCTCCATCCCGTCGGCCGTGTGTGCGACCTTCATGCCGCGCCCGCCGCCGCCGGCCGCGGCCTTCACCAGCACGGGGTAGCCGATGCGCTCGCCGACCGCGCGGGCCTCGTCGAGGTCCGCGACCTCGCCGGCCGAGCCGGGAACCAGCGGCACGCCGAGCGACGCCATCGCCGCCTTGGCGCTGATCTTGTCGCCCATCATGCGTATGTGGTGGGACGACGGGCCGATGAAGGTCAGGCCGTGCGCCTCCACCATCTCGGCGAAGCGCGCGTTCTCGGACAGGAAGCCGTAGCCCGGGTGTATGGCGTCCGCACCCGTGACGGCGGCGGCGGACAGGACGGCGGCGGTGTTCAGGTAGCTGTCGCGGGCGGAAGGGGGACCGATGCACACGCTTTCGTCCGCAAGCCGGACGTGCATGGCGTCGGTGTCGGCGGTGCTGTGGACGGCGACGGTTGGAATGCCCAGTTCGCGGCAGGCGCGCTGCACGCGCAATGCGATCTCCCCGCGGTTGGCGATCAGTATCTTGTGGAACACGGCGGCTACTCGACGATCATCAGCGGCTGGTCGTATTCGACAGGCTCGCCGCTGGCGACCAGGATGCGCGTCACGGTGCCGGCGCGCGGGGATTTGATCTGGTTAAAGGTCTTCATGGCCTCGATCAGCAGCACCGTCTGCCCGGCGGTCACGGCCTGGCCCAGGGTGACGAAGGGCGCGGCGCCGGGTTCGGCGGACAGGTAGGCGATGCCGACCATCGGGCTAGGTATGGCGCCGGCGGTGCTGGGCGCGGCTGCCGGGGCCTGGGCGGCTGCGGCGGACGGCGCCACGGCGGATACCGCTGCGGTAAGTGGGGCGGCGTAGGTGACGGGGGCGACGACGGGTGCCGCGGCGCGGACGACGCGGATGCGGCTGTCGGCTTCGACGATCTCGATCTCGGTCAGGCCGGTGTCGCTCAGGATGGTCGCCAGCGCCCGGATCGCCTCGGGATCGAACTTGATGCGGCTCAACGTGGGTTCCTCGATGCCTGGCGTCGCCATGGGGCCGGAATGGGGCGGCGCATCGGATGGACGCGGGGCGTAGCATGGCCGGGGGGGCAGCGTCCAATGACGGAAGAGACTGCTGCTCCCTCTCCCTCCGGGAGAGGGTTGGGGTGAGGGAAGCGGCAGGCGCCGCCCTTTTCCCTACGAGAACAGCGCCGCCCATGGCAAAGACCGTGCGTGCGGCGTGCCGCACCCCCACCCTCTCCCGGAGGGAGAGGGGGAAGCATCGCGCTTGCCCTGTTGCCGTGCGCCTTCCATATCCCCGGCATGGACGCACACACCATCGCCGTGAACGGCACCGCACGGGACATTTCCCCCGGCCAGACCGTCGCCATCCTGCTGGATGCGCTGGGCCTGGACCGCCGCAAGGTCGCGGTGGAGCGCAACGAGGCCATCGTGCCGCGCTCCTGCTACGACACCACGGCGCTGGCGCCCGGCGACCAGATCGAGATCGTGCATTTCATCGGAGGAGGCTAGACCATGGACGGCTATCAAACCGCAGACACCTGGACCGTCGCCGGCCGCAGCTTCCGCTCGCGCCTGGTGGTCGGCACCGGCAAGTACAAGAGCCTGGAGGAGACCGCCGCCGCCATCGAGGCGTCCGGCGCCGAGATGGTGACGGTCGCCGTCCGCCGGGTGAACCTGTCCGATCCCGCGGCCCCCATGCTGCAGGACCACGTTGACCCCAAGCGCTACACCTACCTGCCCAACACCGCCGGCTGCCACACCGCGAACGAGGCAGTTCGCACCCTGCGCCTGGCGCGGGAGGCCGGGGGCTGGAACCTGGTGAAGCTGGAAGTGCTCGGCCCGCCGCCGCACCTGTATCCCGACATGCGGGCGACGCACGAGGCGCTGGACGTGCTGGTGGCGGACGGGTTCGAGGTGATGGTCTATTGCGCCGACGACCCCATCGCCACCCGGCGGCTAGAGGAGGCCGGGGCGGTCGCCATTATGCCGCTTGGGGCGCCCATCGGCTCGGGGCTTGGCCTGCAGAACCCGGCCATGCTGGCCATGCTGATCGAGCAGGCCGGGGTGCCGGTGCTGGTGGACGCCGGGGTCGGCACCGCGTCCGACGCCGCCATCGCCATGGAGCTGGGCTGCGACGCCGTGCTGATGAACTCCGCCATCGCCCATGCCGGCAACCCCATCCTGATGGCGCGCGCCATGAAGGCGGCGGTCGAGGCCGGGCGGCTGTCGCACCTGGCCGGACGGATGCCGCGCCGCATGGGCGCCGACCCGTCCAGCCCGCTTGCCGGCCTGATCCGGTAACAGCCGGAAACCCGGCGTGAGGCACGAACGGCGCACCCTTGGGTGCGCCGTTGGCATTTTAGGCGCTACTGGATGGCAACTTGGGTTAACTTGGCAATCCAAGTATTCACGGCAGCGCGAGCGGACAGTCAGCGGTCCATCCAAATAGAATAGATATGAAATCAAACCCGGAACGAACGCCGTTTGATCTACAATGAAGGTTTGTTGAAGGGCAATATACCTAAGGCAGCTTCATGCATGACTGCCACTCACAGCGAATTTATCGGTTGATCTTGCCGTCCGCCTTGGTGTCAAAAGGGTACAAGCAACGCAACGAGGTTCTGGATGATCAAGTCCGCCGTCCGATTTCTGCCCGGCATGGCCTTTGGCATGGTGATGATGACAGGCGCGGCGCACGCGCAGTTCATCAAGCTGGGCCGGCCCGCATCGTGGCAGGAGGCCGGGCAGGCAAGCTGGTACGGCGGGCGCCACCACGGCCGCCGCACCAGCAGCGGCGAGATCTTCGACCAGAACGCCATGACCGCCGCCCATTTCCGCCTGCCGCTGGGCAGCCGGGTGCGCGTCACGATGGCCGACAGCGGCAGCAGCGTCGTCGTGACCATCACCGACCGCCAGCCCGACCACGGCCGCCGCATCATTGACCTGTCCCGCGGCGCCGCGTCGCGCATCGGGCTGCTCGGCCGCGGCACGGGGATGGTGACGCTGGCCAGCGTCGCGGCGGACGAGCCGGTTGAGGTCGCGGAGGCGCCGGAGGACGTGGCGGACGGCGCCGGCGTCAGTCCTCGGCCACGTGGTCGGCCACATACGCGCCGCGCCGGCCAAGCGGACGGGGCGGGCCGTCGGTAGAGTCCACGACCGTCTGCAGCTCCAGCTCGGCGTTTAGCTCGGCGCCGAGCAGCACGGCGTAAACCGTGACCCAGAACCACATCATGATGCCGACGACGGTGCCCAGCGGGCCGTACATCGCGTCATAGCTGGCAAACTGCCCGACATAGATCGAGAACAGCGCCGACGCCGCCACCCACAGCACCGTCGCGGCAATGGACCCCGGCGTGACCCAGTGCCACTTCGGGCGCTCGCGGCTCGGCCCGTAGCGGTAGAGCAGCGACAGACCGGTGAGAATCGCTAGTACCAGCAGGGCGAAGCTGGCCAGGCGTATCAGCGCCTTCTGGTGCGACGCGAAGCCCAGGGCCGTCAGCACTGCCGGCAGCCCCACCAGCAGCGCCAGGCCGATAACGGCGCTGACGATGCCGATCAGCGTGATGGTGAAAGCCATCAACTGGAACTGCAGGACGCTGCGGCTCTCCTTTTCCTCATAGGCGAGGTTCAGCGCCGTGATGATGGACTTGATGCCGGTGGCACTGCTCCAGAGTGTGATGGCCGTGCTGAACAGCAGGCTCAGCCCGAGCGACCCCGGCGGGCGCGACACCAGCATATGGATGCGGTCGGCGATCAGGACGTAGGCGGAGGGCGGCACCAGGCCGCGCAGCACCTCAAGCTGCGGCTCGACCGTCACCGGGTCGAACAGCAGGCCATAGATGCTGATGAGCATGGACATCGCGGGGAACAGCGCCAGCGTGGCGTAGAAGGCGCAGCCCGCGGCGACGAGGCTGACGCGGTCGGTCAGCATCTCGATCAGGGTGCGGCGCAGCACCGATTTCCAGCCGAGCCAGGGAATGTCGGACGGCGTCTCGGCGTGGCGGCCCAGGGCGTGGGCGCCCGGCTCCATCGCCAGGCGCGCGGATTCGGGTCCGGGGCCGGCGGCGTCGGCGCGCGGACTTGGCGCCTGCGGAATCGGCTGCATGTCGGCCGCGGCTTCGACGGTGCCGAGGTCCGGCTGGGGCCGTTGTGGTTGCATCACATTTCCTAATCAAACCAACAATCTCAGATGGGGCTGGCCAGTGCGGAGGGGAGGCCGCGCCAGCGTGTGGCAGACGTCCGGGGCATCGCGGAATTAATCGCGCGCCGTGCGGGATTATCACTTGCAAGGGGGGGCATGTGGTCCTATTTCGGCCGTCACGCAGCAACGCACGTGCCTCTGGCCCCTGGGGTTACGCAACGACGTCAAGCGTTCTGGCACACCTCTTCCGCTGGTTCGTTCGACCGTTTCGTCAACCCGCCCTGCCCGGCACCGCCCGGCGGGCACGCCCCTACGCATCACGTAGGGCGTCCGACCCTGGAGACTAGGCGCGATGACCCCTAAGATCGCCTCCTACCTGGCTGACCATGCCCCGGCTACGCCCTGCCTCGTGCTGGACGTGGACCGCGTCGAGCAGAACTACCGCACGCTGCTGGGCGCCCTGCCGCTCGCTCGCGTCTATTATGCCGTGAAGGCCAATCCGGCCATGCCGATCCTGCAGCGCCTGACGGGCCTGGGCAGCAGCTTCGACGCCGCCTCCATCGAGGAGATCGGCTTCTGCCTGGACGCCGGGGCCGCGCCCGGCGCGATCAGCTTCGGCAACACGATTAAGAAGGTCTCGGCCATCCAGCGCGCCCATGCCGCGGGGGTGACGATGTTCGCCTTCGACTCGGTCGAGGAACTGGAGAAGCTGGCGGCCCATGCCCCCCGCGCCCGCGTGTATTGCCGCCTGCTGGTGCAGAACGACGGCGCGGAGTGGCCGCTGTCCCGCAAGTTCGGCACCACGGTCGAGACGGCCCGGGAGCTGATGATCCGCGCGGCGGAGCTGGGCCTGGACCCCTATGGCCTGTCGTTCCATGTCGGCAGCCAGCAGACCACGACCGGCAGCTACGAGACGGCGATCGGCCGCGTGGCGATGCTGTTCACCGACCTGGCGGCTGCCGGCGTGAAGCTGCGGATGGTGAACCTGGGCGGCGGCTACCCCGTCCGTTACCGCGACGAGATACCCGGCATTGACCGCTTCGCCGACGCCATCATGCACGCCATGACCGCGCACTTCGGCAACGACCTGCCGGAGATACTGGTGGAGCCAGGCCGCTTCCTGGTCGGCGATGCCGGGGTGGTCAGCACGGAGGTCGTGCTGGTGTGCCACAAGGCGAAGGACGACCCGGTGCGCTGGGTCTATCTCGATATCGGCCGCTTCGGCGGGCTGGCGGAGACGGAGGGCGAGTCGATCAAGTATCGCTTCCAGACGCCGCACGACGATGGCGAGACCGGGCCGGTCGCCATCGCCGGGCCGACGTGCGACGGGGCGGACATCTTGTACGAGCGGTCCAACTACCGCCTGCCGATGGCGCTGCGGTCCGGCGAGCGGGTGCAGATCGCGTCTACCGGGGCATACGTGACGACCTACGCCAGCCAGCGTTTCAACGGCTTCGCGCCGCTGGCGGAACACTACATCTAAGCTGCGCTTCCCCCTCTCCCTCCGGGAGAGGGCGGGGGTGAGGGGGTCTTGGGGCGCGGCTCCTGCCGAAGCAGGGCCTCGCGCCGCTGGCACCGTCGTTCTCCGCTCCGCAGCCAAGACCCCCTCACCCCGGCCCTCTCCCGGAGGGAGAGGGAGCAGTGCGCTTCTCCTTCATGGCTTGCCCTGCTAAGCACCGCCCGCTTTCCAGGAGAACGCCCCATGTCCAGCACCACCATCACCGCGACCGACGGCAGCGGCACGTTCGAGGCTTACGTCGCCACCCCGTCCGGCGACGGCCCGCACGGCGTCGTGGTGCTGATCCAGGAAATCTTCGGCGTCAACGAGTCCATGCGGGAGACCGCGCGCCAGGTCGCCGACCAGGGCTTCATCGTCGTCGCCCCCGACCTGTTCTGGCGCATCCGCCCCGGCGTGGACCTGACCGACAAGTCGGATGCGGAGTGGAAGGAGGCGTTCGCCCTGATGAACGCCTTCGACCAGGACAAGGGCGTCGAGGACTTGCGTGCGACGCTGGCCGCCGCCCGCGCCATACCGGGCAGCAACGGACGTGCGGGCACGATGGGCTACTGCCTCGGCGGGCGGCTGGCCATGATGATGGCGATGCGGTCGGACGCCGACGTGAACGTGTCCTATTACGGCGTCGGGCTGGACGGGCTGCTGGACGGAGCCGGGAGCATCAAGGCGCCGCTGCTGGTGCATATCGCCGACGAGGACAAGTTCTTCCCGGCGGCGGGCCGGGCCAAGGTCGTCGCGGCCCTGCAAGGCAACGCGCACGCCCATGCCTACGTGTATCCGCACGCCGACCACGCCTTCGCCCGCGTCGGCGGCACGCATTGGCAGGCACGGGCGGCGACCATCGCCAACGGGCGCAGCGCCGAGGCGTTGGCAGCCGCGCTCGGCTGATGCCATGACGCCCACCGGCATCGCCGGCATTGCGCCGCCCGGCGTCGGCGGGACGATGGCCTCTGCGATGGCCGGGACGACGCCCCCCCTCGTTGCCGGGGCAACGCTTCCCGGTGCCGGACTTACGGCGGACAGCCTGGCGGCGCTGGTCCCGGACGGGGCGTTGCTCGCCCTGCCGCCGGACAACTCGCTGCCGTCCTGCGCCCTCGCCCGTGCCCTCGTCCGGCGCGGGGCACGCGGGCTGCGGCTGCTGGGCGTGCCGGTGTCGGGCTATGCGACGGACCTGCTGGTCGGCGCCGGATGCGTCGTGCAGGTGCAAACCAGCGCGGCGACGCTCGGCGAGGCCGGGGTGGCGCCGCGCTTCGCCGCAGCCGTCGCCGCCGGCACCTTGCAGGTTCTCGACGCGACCTGCCCGGCCATCCACACCATGCTGCAAGCGGCCGAAAAGGGCGTGCCCTACATGCCCCTGCGCGGGCTGCTGGGCAGCGACGTGCTGGCGCACCGGCCCGATTGGTGCGTGGCGCAGAACCCGTTCAGCGACGCGCCGGACCTGATCGTGCTGCTGCCGGCGCTACAGCCGGACTTCGCCGCGTTCCATGCCGTGATGGCCGACGCGCACAACAACGTCTGGGTCGGGCGCCGGCGGGAGTTGGCGACCCTGGCCCATGCCTCCCGCGAGGTGCTGGTGACGGTGGAGCGGAGGGTGCCGGGCAACCTGCTGGAGGACGAGCGCCTGGCGCCCGGCACCATCAGCGGCGCCTACGTCACGCAGGTCGCGGTCGCCGGACGCGGCGCCTGGCCCATCGCCCTGCTGGGGGAGTATCCCGCCGACCCCGCGCACCTCGCGGAGTATGCCCGCGCCGCCCGCACCGCGGACGGCTTCCGTGCCTACCTGGACCGCCACGTCCTACAAGCCGCCACGGCGTGATCCAGCCGGAGGAGCGGCTCGCCGCCGCCATCGCCCGGCTGATCCTGGACCCGGCGCAGCCCCCTGCCCAGCACATCGCCGTCGGCGCCGCCAGCCCGGTCCCGGCCGCCGCGTGCTGGCTGGTGCGGCTGCTCGGCCATCCCGTCCGCCTGTCCCTGCTGCACCGGCCCCGCGGCAACCCCTTCACCGAAGGGTCGCGGGAGCTGTTCGACCTGGCGGGACAGGGCCGCATAGACCTGTTCTTCCTCGGCGGCGGCGAGATCGACGGGCAGGCGAACCTGAACCTGGTCGGCACCGGCGATTGGCCCGGCCGCGCCGTGCGCTTCCCGGGCAGCTTCGGCTCGGCGTTCCTGTACATGATGGTGCCGCGCACGATCCTGTTCCGCGAGGAGCACAGCCCGCGCGTGCTGGTGCCGCGCGTGCAGCACGTCAGCGCGCCCGGCGTGTCGCCGCCGGGGCACTTCCGCCGCGGGACGGCGCAGGCGCTGGTGACGGGGCGCTGCGTGTTCCGTTTCGACGCCGGCGCCGCCCGGTTCAGCCTGGCGTCGCTGCACCCCGGCCAGACCGCCGCGGGCGTGCGCGCCGCGACGGGCTTCGGCTACGACGGCGATGACGCGCCGGTGACGCCGGACCCGCCGCCGGATTGGCTCGCCTTGCTGCGCGGCCCCGTCCGTGCCGAAATGCTGGAGACCTACCCGGCGTTCTGCGCCCGGGTCTGGCACGAGGGGACCGCATGACGGACGGCACGGGCCTGGCCACACATCCCGGCGCACTGGCCGGGCTGCGCGTCGTGGACCTGACCCGCGTGCTGGGCGGCCCCTACTGCACCATGATCCTGGCCGATCACGGCGCCGAGGTCATCAAGGTGGAGCCGCCTGCCGGCGACGAGACGCGGGACTGGGGGCCGCCGTTCCAGGAGACGGCGCCTGGGGAGCGCGACGCCAGCTATTTTCTCGGCGTGAACCGCAACAAGCGCGGCATCGCGCTCGACCTGTCCCGGCCCGCCGGCCGCGAGGTGCTGCTACGGCTGATCGGGACGGCGGACGTGCTGATCGAGAACTTCAAGCCCGGCACCATGGAGCGCTGGGGCCTGGGCTACGCCGCCGACCTGGCGCCGCGGTTTCCGGGGCTGGTGCATTGCCGGGTGTCCGGCTTCGGCGCGGAGGGGCCGCTGGGCGGGCTGCCGGGCTACGACGCGCTCCTACAGGCGATGACGGGGCTGATGAGCATCAACGGCGATCCCTCCACCGGGCCGCTGCGTATGGGCACGCCGGTGGTGGACCTGGCGACGGGGCTGTATTCCGCCATCGGCATCCTGATGGCGCTGCACGAGCGGCGGTCGTCCGGACTGGGCCAGTATCTCGACATGACGCTGCACGACTGCGGCATGGCGCTGCTGCATCCGCAGGCTGCCAACTACTTCCTGAACGGCAAGCGTCCGATGCCGCTGGGCAACCCGCATCCCAACATCGCGCCCTACGAGAAGTATGCCACCGCGACCGGCGACATCTTCATCGCCATCGGCAATGACGGCCAGTTCCGCCGCCTGTGCGAGCATATTGGCCGTCCGGACCTGCCCGGTGACGCCCGCTTCCTGACCAATGGCGACCGGGTTCGCAACCGTCCGGCGCTGACGGAACAGTTGGCCGCCGCCTTCGCGCCGCAGGACGGCCGGGCGCTGTGCGACGCGCTGCTGCGCGCCGGGCTACCGGCCGGGCCGGTGCTGGCAGTGGACGAGGCCATGCAGGCGCCGCATACCGCCGCGCGGGCGATGGCGGCGGAGCTGCCGATGGAGGGGAGCGGCACCTACCGCGCGCTGGGCACGCCGATCAAGCTGAGCCGCACGCCGGGCGGGGTGCGGAGCGCACCGCCACGCTTCAACGAGCACGGAGGGGAGGTGCTGGCCGGGCTGGGCTACACGGACGATGAGATTGCGTTGCTGCGACGGGACGAGGTGCTGTTCGACAAGCGACGGTAAGTCTCTTTCTGCCCCCTCTCCCTCCGGGAGAGGGTTGGGGTGAGGGGGTCTTAGGAGCCGTATAAATACAACAGAACCGGTTTCTGCATAGGATACCCGTCTGCGTTTGGGTGACGTAGCCTGGGTGGATGATCGACGTTGACCTGATCCGTTCACGGTATGCCAGCCTGTTGCCG
>JAABUN010006794.1_pt1 | contig 12863 bp, 10 predicted proteins | sample 5559311 | NCBI WGS metagenome assembly JAABUN01 (sample SAMN10711877, study PRJNA513370) | rock metagenome | isolation source: Antarctica rocks | place: Antarctica: Victoria Land, Siegfried Peak sud | reverse complement strand
ATAGTAGATAAAAGAAGGAATATAAGGTTTAGAAGTTTTAATATAAGGTAAAGTAATATTAGGCGGAATATTCCGCGTAATTATAAGTATAATTATAGGTAGAATTACCCCTTAAAATCTTCTTTATAACTCCTCCTACCTTTATATACTTAAGATATTATAGTAAGATAGGTTATTAATATATAATAAGTATTTATTACTAATTATATTACTTAAATATATTACTAGATAGATAAGTTAATATAATACTATAATAATATTAAGTCCTTATAACTAGAATCCTAAATTAATTATAAGTAGAGAACGTGTAAAAGACTAGGATAATAATAAAAAGCTATTATATATAAAAGTATCTAATAACTACGTAGTAGTATTAAAGAGGATTAAGAAGTTAAAGGAATTAGATATATAGAAGATAGCTACTAAAGAGGATTATATAAAGCTAGTAATTAAGGTAAAGGATATTATAAAGGAGGAAAGATATAAAAGAGGGATTTATAATAATATAATTAGGTAATATAATACTTCCTAAATAGCTAATACTATATAATAGAATATTTTAAGATAGAGCTACGCCTTAAAGATAATAAAGAGGCTACTAAGGAATAAGCTAAGCTAGATAAATTAATAAATAATATAAAGAATATAAATAATATAACTAGTTCTATAAAAGAGGTAAATATATAATCTATCTTTAATCCTATCTTCTAATTAACTTAACTTTTAGAATACTTTTAAAGAAGATATAAATACTATTAAGCTAGAATTTACTAGATTTAATCTACTAATTATATAAATTATTAAGTAAAGGATTATATATTATAAGGGTCTAGAGGAGTTAAAAGATATATAGGACCTTAATACTATAAATACTTATACTAAGTTTATATAAGAGTATATTAACGCGTTTAATATAAAGGATTATATTATACTTAACCTTATAAAGAGGAATTAAGATAAGGAGGGTATCTTAATTAAAGTTAGTACTAATAGGAAAGAAATTAAGTATACTACTAAGGAGGACGAAGAAGAGGATAGGGAATATAAGCTAGAAGATACTAGTAAGACTAGTAGTAGTAGTAAGGATAATAATAGTAAGTATAATAATAGTAAAGAGGATAGTAATAAATAAAAGGATTATAAGTATAAGATTATAGAGATATCTAACTAGATAGATAGGCTATCTACTAATAACTATTAAATAATTATATTACCCTTTTATATTACTATAAAGTATTCCTAATATTATAGTCTAGTAAAATACCCTTACTAAAACTAAAGTCTTAGTAATTTAAGTTAATACTTTAGTACTAATACTTAGTACCTACCTAGGTACTAACTTAAATACTTAGTACTAACTATTAGTACTAACTTAAATACTTAGTACTAGATTTTAGTATTAAATTACTAAGACTTAAGTCAGGTACCTAACTCGAGTTTAAAGTACTAACTCGACGCGGTTAGTTTATATATATCTTAATAATTATAAGGTTATTAGAAATACTAATCCTTATTCTATTATAATATTTTAAAGTTACTATTAATAGAGTTTTTATACGCCTAGCTACCTTGTACTAGGATTATTAAAATTAATACCTTATAAGATTAAGTAAGTAGTACTAATAGTTTAACTATAGTATCTTAGCCCCGTATAGTAGTAATATATTAAATAAGTAAACCTGACTTAAAGTTAATAATTTACTAAGTTCTAATCTAGCTATCGATATTATTATATCACGCGATAGTGAAAATAAAGCCTTATATTAGAAATTGAATCTAAACCTTCTTAGGAAGCTATTTAACGAAACCACACCACTCTGCTCATGCAACGTTGGAATTGTGACTAGTCCTCCAGCATGAGAACCTCAGCAGTCTACGCTCATGTAGCAGTGCAACATATTGAAAGCAAACTTGCCCGGATCGAAGCGTTAGGTTCTCCACTCGCCGTGCCATGGCCCTTGATTGAGAGTCGCGAGAACAATCCAGCCGGAAGCGAGCAGGCTGCTATGCTGCAAGATCGCGCCACATCCATAAATTTTTTTGAGAATTAAAGGCCAAGATATTCAATGGAGGAAGCACCAAAGCTTGGAACAATTGCCGAGTCAATCAACCTAGAATGTGTCATCTCCGTGCTTGATGCCTTCCCAGTCATCGTGATCTCGAGCCAGCTACATGAGCAGCAATCAAATCCCTCTGCAAGACCCCAACTATCCAAAAAGTAATGCTGATGCTGTGCTATATCGTCTAAAGTCAGAATGATGTCTGATATTTCATGCCGAAGAAAAATTACAATTTATGTTGGATAAGAAGCTTTCTTTTCAGTAGTAGCATTACAGGATTTCAAGAACCCTTACCCCTTTGAATACTGACGATGGAGTCTGCAACGCGATCAAGATGGTACGGTTAGCTCAAATCTATGCACAATTTTTGCGTCAATGCGCATCCATAATTCAGCACGGTGATCAAATGTCTGGATTATCAATCCCTTGCGAAATCTGCTGAGCCCGTACATTCAAGTACATATCATCGTCATTGATGTCTCATTTTCGCAATGGGTGACGGACTATTCATCTTTACAATGATAACTGCTATGATCTGTGGTGTCATAGCCATGATAACGACAGTTTCCTCAAGCATCTTCAGCTCAACAGTGCATGCTTCTCGGTTGCTTCCAGCTTGTCTTACAGTGGATACCGTCACAGGAATAACGGACAAAATCCGATGATGTTCTTGCTCCACTATTATCGGTCCCTTCCATGGATACTTAACATCAGACAGGGGTTCACACAAAGAAAACCACCATAATACGCCACAAGGTCGTCGTATGCGCTTGATTGAACATCATCTAACATGTGATCAGGTACACGACGCATCTATTACTATTCGCAGCACTACCTGCCGTGTAGCGGACTCTACCAACAGCAATGCGTCTGCCGGCTGTCAACGAAGCAGGAGAATTCTAGCAAACCCCTTATTATTCTAGTATCCCATCTCCTGGCAAATTGGGCAGTCGTTCCATCTGTACCTCGGTAATAATCCGGATGTAGGATACAGACGACTTCGCTTTGCTACTCTCCAAACAAAGCAGATTCATCTGCAGTGTCCCAGAAGCTCAAGTAAGTATTCGTCCACGTTTCTTCCGTGTTGTGACATTTGGTTGTAATACATCGTATAACAGACGCAACAGTATTACAACCCCGAGACGACGCGAACACACGTTTCCCTAGTTGTCACGCCTCCACAACCATTGATACTTGTTCCTTCGGTCGTTCTTGGATGAAAGGACCTACTCAGCCCCACTGGGTAGACGGCTTGTTTGCGTTAGGGATAGACACAATCCAGCAAGCGAGCGTCCGGGTCAAGTAGAAATCTTTCGCAGTAGTAGCATTCCTGTATCTATCATCATTAGGTTCGCGTTACTTCTGAATCCTTCCACGCTTGATTGTTCATGCAAAGAGTAGATGAATGAGAAGATGGAAGCGCCGCGTATATTACTCGTTCGCCATCATCCCATCCCATCCCATACCGCAAGGTAAAGATCTGATGATGATGATGATAATGTAGTTATACCAGATTCGCACTCAGAACTACTACTAACCATGACTTTCAAATCAAAAGATCAGGAAGAATTAAGAGAAGGAAGCTGCAAGAAGAAAAGGAGGAAACTCTTACATCCCCTATCCAAGGATCAAATGTAATAATCCTATAAGCCGGGTCTATTGCATTCTTGTATCCCCGAAATTACTCCGCCCTTTACAATACCCTTTGATATCTGTCAATATATAAAGCTCGAATGGAAGACCTCTATGGTCAGGACTTGGAGCGAGTAGCTGGGTTTTATATGTTAAGATGAAGATAGGGATAGGAGATGGTGTAGACCAAGCAGCTACCACAACAAACGAAACCACCCACCACCCACCTCCCACCTCCCACCTCCCACCACGACCCACCACCTCCCACCTCCCACCCACACTCCCACACTCCCACCCTCAAAACACACCCCCTCCACCCCCATCACCCCCATCACCCCTCACACCTAATAAACCAAACCCAAACCCAATATAAAGGAGCGCTTTAATACTTATAATAGCAAGAGAAGAGTAAAGGGGATAGACTTATAGGGTATAGCGATGTGATAGGAGTCGCGCTTTTTCAGTGGGTAGGTGGGACTGGGAAATGCGGAGGAGGGGGGGTGGAGTGGATGAGGGAAGGGAGGGGAGGGGGGGGGGGGAAGGGGATGGGGATTGGGGGGGGGATTTGTTGGAAGGGGGTTTGCTGGAAGGGGGTTTGCTGGAAAGGGGATGGGCGGTGGAAGGGGGGGTGAAGTGGCAAGGTTGGTGGGTTGGTGGGTTGGTGAAAGAGGGGATGATGAAAGAGGGGATGATGGAGTGGTTTATGTCTGGTACGTTGCTTCCTTCCATCATTGATATAAACGGACGTTCAAGTCACGAAGGCCAAAAGAACAATGCTGCGAGCGAGATCGATCAGAGCACAGTCTCGAACTTAAGATTTGTACATGCTCTAAATTTTGAAAGGTCGATAAGATTTCCTGATTGGCGATGATGCAGGTATTAAACCTCGCAGCTGATTTTCACGTGAAGATCCTCCTGAAGCTAGCGTTGCTTGACCTTTGAGCTCCTTGGCGGTATGCACAACGCCATTGCTCAGTCTGATAGCCAGACTATATCCCATCACCAGCGGTTAGAGCCGCTGAAATGGTATATCAATTGTAAGTACGAAGAGATGTTTTCGGCTCTTCCAAATCCCCACCGTGACTGAGGGTAGTTCGTTCGATACAGAATTCCCGGCTCGCCAGACTAAGACCAATCACTCCAGCGTGCCAGCGCGACAACATCACTTCTCAAACTTGTACCACTTAGCTTTAGCAACCCGCTCCTCATACACAAAAAGATGCGACCCCTTCCTCTTCTGCCGTTTCAGCGGCGACTTCTCCCCCTTCTTCGTCCGTTCCCACACCAACGCGATGACCGTCTTGTTGCCCGTATCCTCCGCCAGCTGAAGCACGTGTTTCGGCCGGTCCAGGTTGCCTCGTTCGAGGAGATAGTTGAGGATCTCGGACGATTGCCGCTGGATGGCGGCTTGGATGACGTGACAGGTGATGGTCGCGCCGTGCTCGACCATCAGCTCGATGACTTCGTAGGGCTGCAGAAATTTGACCGCGTACAGAAGGGGTCCGGTACCGGCGAGGTCGTACTCGTTGGGATTGGCGCCCAGGCTCAGCAGACAGGAGGGCAAGAAGGGATCGCCGGTCCGACAAGCCTCCATGAGGAAGGTGGTGTGCGATTCCGGGAACTCATAGTTGACGATGGACGGCGTGTGTTTCTGCAGGACCTCCAGGGTCGGCAGGTGCGGGTTCGCGAGGGCGGCTTCGATGATGGATTCGCGGTCGAGCTTGACGCTGCGGTAGGTGGTGAGGAGGAAGTTGACGATGACGGATTGCCGGTGGGCGACGGCGGCGGCTACCATGGTACAGGTGGGTGGCGGTCCAGAGGCGGAGACTGGCTCACCGAAGAAGGGGTCGAAGGCGTGATCGCCCTGTCGCACTCCGGCGACTTTGAACAGTCGCTGCAGTTTCTGCAGGTCACCGGCTTCGCATGCGTCCAGCATGGCGTTTTGGTCCTGCATTGGTTGTAGTTGTTCCAGATCCCCGGCCTGTGGTGGAGGGCCGGGCCGGTGGGGATGCTTCATGATGACGGCCTCTGGAGGTTCGGAATCTGTTCAGATTCATATGATTGAGTTACTGAGTTACTATCTGCGTTTGCAAATGTTGCTGTAGCTGTAGCTGTAGACGTGCTCTTGAGTCGTTCATTCTTGCGGGGGTAGCTGGAAAAAAGCCCCCAAAGATAAAGCGCGGGTAAGCACGTGGAGATGTTGCACGTCCCCTTCCAGACTATTCTATACCCGCTCGGAGCTTGCCCGATTCGGACGGTCTCCGCGGGATTTGATAGCGGCACATGGGTTAGCCCAAAGTGTAATTGCGCCATTGACACGCCTTACCTCATGGCTCTGTACCTGAGGCTCCGGTGTCCCGTACCTCTCAATTGATACCGGCAAGTCCCGTGCACTTCGGCCTACTCTCTCGTCTTCCTGTTGTCTCGCAACACGCTGCACACTCCCTGGGACGATAGAGGCATCGTCAGGCCGCTAAGAAGTTGTTGACTCCCCAGCACCACTGAATTATAGTCTGAGCTAAGCCTAAGATATCTAGCTCATCAGCATTAGCTCCAGCCGTGATCGACAATGCCGGGTCGGAGATTAAAGCTGAGAAAGCTTCAAACGCTCAGATCCCGTCTAGAAGGGCACTAGAAGCGCGGATCGAACATTGACATCGGGATTCTCCTTCAACGACGTCACTCATATCGTGTGCGCACGACCAAGTCGACGCATGGAGTATGGTATGCCACGTGGTAGCACCACTCTCACGGCCACGTCCGAGGCGACCCAATGTCGATCTAAAGTACGCTGCGACGCTAGAGATCCCGGCTCGTTAGTTCAGTGATTCCAGTAGAATACTCCACAGGTGTGAACATCTTAGTACTGGAGAAAATCAGTCAGCCCAACGCTCACATTGTGCCAGCATGCAGTCTTGAAAGCCCTCGTTGACAAAGTTGATTCATCCAGTGATCAGCTGACTCAAGTCGAAAGATCTACGTCGCCCAGAAGACTCTGATATTGTAATTGGGAAATCATCGTCAGCGAAAGTACATCATCATAAATTCGTCGAACCGCTGGTAACATAATGCGTTGAGGTGACGACCGTCTCCCCCAATGACCCGATCAATACACCCCTGATCTACATCCTATTTCCTACATAGTCACTGCATAGCAACTATTATCCAAACAGCTTCTACGGGACATCACTCACAGCTGTAAACTGTTGACATCGGAAAGCGCAGAACGGATCGATGATGTTTAGAATAGGTTCTGGGAGAATGGTACAATGAAATAAACCTGAGCTTCCAAGATGCATTGGAGAAGGTCGTCTATCGATTCTCGATCATTGTCAAACATTGAGATGGCATCAACTTTCGTATTTTGAGTTATCAATACTGTGCAAGATGTGTTTCATTCCAGCTTATTACCCTCTGTGTAGAGGATCACCACCAAGTCATCAGTACTGGCCCGTAAGGCCCCACCGCGTCAATGCAGCATAATCTCTCTGCTCATATATGATACTGTCGCACGCTGTAGGTAGACCTAAGCCCTGTCTCGACCCTTAGGCTACTGTTAGTCTACCCATGATATCAACTTCGCACCCCATAGATATTCAATCTCATTCCAATGTCTCTGCAGCAAAACCACCGCCCGCCATTCCTGATCCGCATCCTCAATTTCCCGAAGCAGTGACACTGCTGGTCATTACGATGGGTTTTGCACTTGACGCCCAGGAGCGATTCTCCTTCTCTCTGATACTTTCGTAGTATCCATAGTATTCCTGAAATTTCGCCGGCGTCACCTTGTCAACAACCTTCTTGAACTCAAGTACCTGCTCTTCCCCTTGCTCTTCTTGTTCCTGGGCTATTGCCATCGGGCCGTTGAGAAGGTAGAAATTGTAAGAGCACAACGCTTCTACCTGCCCAGGCGTAATAGCCCAATCATCAACGCTGGTGACCAAGACGTTCCCGACATGGGACTGCCAGAACGACGGCGCCAAACCCCAGTATTCGGCACCGGGATCCATAGCGATCATCAACAACGTCGCTTCTTGATTTGTGAAGCGGTCGCATACATCTTGATCTTTCATATTTGTGACATCGTTTCCTGGCAGCGATGGGTTGGCTGGAATTTTGCGCATGCGAAAAGGTAGGCCGACGAGTTCGGATAAGGGTGAAATTGGGGCAGAGTGCGTGGGATTGTCCAAGAATGGATCTCCCATGACCATGAAGTCATTGAAGACCGGGTCATCGGTGGATATGTCGCACGCGACGTACTTCTTAGCCTTGAGGTTCTTGACGTCGTAATCACAGGAGATACAGACGCCGCGAATCATGTTCGAAGGTACTGATGCCATCTCGTACTGGTATTGCAGAGTATTCAAGAGTCTGACTTGCAATTCGTTAGTGTGATGCTGCTGATGGACGGGCAAAAAGCGATATTTACAAACCTTGACTTTACTTTAGGAGTGATGTTGGGTGTTTGATGTGAGGTTTTTGATGTGAGGTGTTTGATGCGAGGCGTAAGGTGTCAGATGTGAGATAATCTGCTGATGTAGAGATTTAAGCTGTCGGCATCCGCTTGACTTTGGTTGATGGTCAGAAAGGTTCACAGGTGAGCGGCCTTTTTATGAGCGCTTGTAGAGCTAAAATAGAGTTTGGCATAGGATCCAATTCGAGGTGAAGTAGAATGAAGATTCACTCACAGTTGTGACTGATTGCAAAGTGGAGCAATTTTGATGTGGAGAGTGATATGGTTTGAATTCACTCCATACACTGACAGTGTGACCAACGGTTCGCTAGAGTCGTATGATTCAGTTGGTAAGCGTCAGACAGTGGTTAAGTATACGTAAAATTTATACACTTACGAGTCGAGTACGATTGCATCTGCGATCTGCCGTCAGCGCCGCAAGCTAGTTGGCCGGTGTTGGTATGAGCAAATTTGACGTGAGTCAATATGCACAATAGACACGAACATCGACAAGATAAACAAGGTTTTTTGAGGGTACCTGGGCTGGTGTTGGCAACGACTCCACCGATATCATGTTTCTTGCCCATCAAATTGATACTACGCTTCTGCAAGGAATACTTTGCGAAGTTCATACCACCTAGTATAGCCATGACAGAACACCTCCACCAACTAGCCAACCTTTCATGCCTCAATGCTGTCTATCTGGCCTCTAGTGGAGTAGGAAACCAGCAAGCAAGAAGATCACGCTAGCAGATTTCAAAGCGAATGTCCCTAGCATAAATCAAGACGTTGCTATCTTGATAAGGAGACTCTCAACATCAAGGTCAACTCACTGATCTGTGTATTCTATGGTTCACGACCTTTCTGGTCATACGTTACCCAATCTTCGTCTTCTCGTAGACACTTATGCGAAGAGAGTCGACGCCATGATTTTCGTACTATAATTTTCTCACACGGTTTCCAAAGCTCGGTTACGATGAAGTGGAGATTGTTAATCAAAGATGTCAGCAATCGAGAAATGATCATCCTGCAATGTTGGTAACAACTGGGGCGGTCAATATGAAGGCCAACCCTGGTCGCCATGGCAAAGATATTCCATGCGATCTCAAGCTGTGCCGGAGTGTTGAAGCAAGATGGAACTTCCAGGACACTAGGGATTATCGGCTTCTGTTTTGGTGGATAGGCTATATTAAGGCTTGAAGCGAGCTGGATAAGGATGTTTCGCACTATGATGGAGGAGATGATGCGTTCGTTGTGATAGCGTAGTCTATATTCAGGGTGTTCTACATTCTTTGGATCTGTGGCTGGTGGTATTTCACGCTCTTGTTGGGATCATGGCCGTTGATGAGAGTGACAACGTAATTGATTATTGATTATCTAGGAAGATGTGTCGTAGATCCAGACTTTGACAAAATCGGCGAGGCACACCGGATGGGAATGGCTGATTCAGTCGATCTTTGCTAGATCTGGACAGGTACCAGTGTTGTGCTTGAAAATTTGCTTCCACTCCTCCTTTCTGATGCCCTGGAATATCGTGCATTCTTCTGCGGAAAGGCGCCTAGATAGAGACTTAGAGACTGATCCATGGAGCCCATGTCCAATTCCGGATACGTAGCGAGTAGCTCTCGCCGGAGATTTTGCGAAATGTGTCGTGAGGGAACCCGGTTGAGGTCTCACTATCATGTGTGGTGAGTACGTTTACAGCCCCATCTGGGCGATCCACAAGCGAAGCGGTGTGCTTCGATGTGCCCCCGACTGGACCTCTCCCGGAAGTCTGGAGCTGTCGTATGGAGAAGTCGCTGAGGTCGAGTTGATAGACTTCGGTTGTATTGCGAGACGAGGCACCGGGATAGCCGAGACCGCCTACAATAATGATGCAATCTTTGCCTGTGGTGGTGTCTGTGATGTAGGTGGATGTATGGAAATCTGTTGGTGGGAAAACCGAGATCGGATAGCTGGGAGAAGGTCAGTGGTTTAGGACGTATGTTTGGGCGGGCGAGCTTTGATACTGGTAGGGTAGACATACCCGTAGATTTGGATGGCGTCTGGGGTTAGAGTTGGAGAGGGCTCGGTTTGCTGGGCTGCGGCGATCACGATGACGTCTTTCGGGTATAGGTTGATCAGGTTCTTTGGAGGTTCTGTGCACGATTTCTCGTTGATTTCATTACTTACCGTTGTAGATGCAGAAGTCCGGATCATAGAAATCTTCATGTTCGCCACCGACGCAGATAATCCGACCATCCGGGAGTCTGGTGCGTGTATTACCGACGCGTTTGAAACACCAGATTGATTGGGGCAGTGAATTGGTGTTTATATGGGGATTGGGAGTTTCGAGGTGATTCTGTTCCTCAGGACGATCTTCTCGTCCTAAACGGTTTGTGAGAGGGGTCTGGGTTTCTCCAAACCTTGTCATGGCTTCCCATGCGGATATATTTGTGTAGACCATGTATTTCCAGAACAGCTTCTCCACGATGGTTGGGTTGGTGAGTCCACGCGTGTTTGCGTTTTTGTCCGCGGCATAGTGGTCGTTATCGATGCGAAATGTATCCTTCGTCACTTCGAAATTGTAGCCATCGAATAGTCTCTCATGCTGGTCAAGGCCTATACTTGAACAGTCACACATTTCGTCCGCTTAATGCTCCGGTATATGAGGTAGGGCTGGTGAGTGAAAGGTAATCAGTGCCGCTGTTTCATTTGGGTATGAGCTGAGGGAAAGTGCGTGGGATTAGACAGGTTTTGCAGTCCCGATTTTAAGCGATTATTTAATATTATTTAATAGTTAATAGCTATATTAGGCTATAATATTTACTAATTATATAGATTATTAAGTTAGTAATTTAATTATTAAATTACTAATTTAATATGAATAATAGCTTAATTAGGCTATTATTTTAATATCCTTTATAATTAATTTATTACTTACTTATATTTATATCTATTCTATCCCTCTTATAACCTTCCTCTACTATTACTAATAGTTATAATATACCTCCTAGGCGTACTTTAAAGTCTTTTAAAGATATTCTAGGTATTAGTACCTTTACTATTACTATTATTAATACGCTAGATCCTTCTTTTATATCCTTATAATTAAAGATCTTAATATAGTATAATAAATATATAATTACTATATATTTATATAATTAATAGGAAGATATTATTACTAGCCTTTATATAAATATACTTCTTATACCTTAGGAACCTCTTAATAATAATAATATCTTTCCCTTATATTCCTTCTAACTTACCCCGTAGAAGTCCCCTTATAAAGAGAAAGGTTATAGGAAAGTTAGGTTATATAATATAAAGCTATTATAATATTTAGGAAGGTATAAAAGAAGGGGGACTAGGAGCTTAGATATCTTATAATTAGATAGTTATAAAGTATAAGAGAGGTAGATAAAAGAAATAAAGTATATATAAAGGAATGCTTCTTAATATTAAAGAGATAATAATATTTATTAATTATATACTTATTAAAATAGGTATATATAGACTTTCTAGTATAAATTTATAGTAGAAGGATATATAATAGGACTTTAAGATATATACCTACTATTTCTACTCTTAGAATAATTATTAATAAAAGGTAGTAGTACTACTTAAATAATATAAATATAAGAAGGAATATAATAAAAGATCTAGGTATATAATAATTAATAATAACCTTATATAAATATTAAATTAATAGTAATTAATAGTTAATAAAGTTTAAGCTAGAAAATAAAAAAAAATTAAGATATAAAAGATAAAAAGGAAAAAATATAGGATTATAATACTAAATAAGATATACTCTCTACTTACTAAGGTAAAAAGGTTATAGGGAAATAGAGAATACTAGTTCTAATAAAATTCCTTCTTATAAAGAAAATAATAAATAAGATCCCTTCTTAAAAGGCTTATATATCTTACTCTTATTTATAATAATATTACTATTACCCTCTAATATAAGTATTATATTAAAAGGTTCCCCCTATTAGTAGTAAAGCCTAAGTCCTTAATACTAGAGTAATACTAACTACTAGAGTAGTATTAGTATTAAGAGTAATCTTAAGAATAAAGCTAACTCTACTAATAATACTATCTATTAAGAAGACTAAACTTGAAGATAATAGAGAGTAACTTAAATATATAAGTATTAAGTAGTAAAGCGTTTAAGAAACGTATATAAGAGGGGAGTAGGGGAGTAGTAGGGCGCCTTAGCCCTAATTAGGGGACTACTAGGAGTAAAGGTAGTAAAGCTAGAGAGGGAGGAGAGTATAAAGAGCTACGCGTTAGGGTAGAGGTTATAAGGGCCTTTACTCTACTTATAAGCTTAATAAATATAATAATACTTAGATTATAATATATATATATTATAAAAACTATAAATAAATTAAGTAGCTAGGCTATTATAATAATAGTAGCCCTTAAAGCTATAAAGAATATATAATTTAAGGACTTAAATATATTTAAATAAAAGATTTTAATAATAGGTATTAACTTAATATAAATATATATTAAGGAACTCTAATAAAAGGGGAGAGAATATAAGGAGAGAGTATAAAACCTTAGTAGGCCTAGGACTATTAATTAGGCTAGTACCCTAATAAGATAGGACTTCTTATAAGGCTAATAGAGCTAAGAGAACCCCTTTATAAGGAATATACTACCCCCCCCCCCCTTATAAGGGCTATATATATAAATATTAAAGGCGGCTAAGGCTAGGAGGGTCTAAT
>JAABUN010006792.1_pt1 | contig 12865 bp, 13 predicted proteins | sample 5559311 | NCBI WGS metagenome assembly JAABUN01 (sample SAMN10711877, study PRJNA513370) | rock metagenome | isolation source: Antarctica rocks | place: Antarctica: Victoria Land, Siegfried Peak sud | reverse complement strand
GCCGGCGCCGGTATTTTCAAAAAATTTTATTGGCTATGCTGATAATTTTAAAATTGGTGTAAATGGAATTACTACTACTTATGATTTTGAATAGGTATGTCAACTAAAAAATCAAAATCTCTTACACTTATAGAAAAGATTTATGATAAAACTAATGTTGCAATACTTTTTTAACCGGGGCTGCATTATTTAGGAAAAAGAACTACAAAACACAAACATAACTCTATAGCCAGGGCAGGTACTAATCCAACTATCATTAAACGACAGTGTAATCATAGAAGGCGCTACTTCTTTTGCTGCTGCGTAATACATAAGTGCTTTATCAACCTCAAAATATGTTTATCAATCACTAAATTAATTCATCGCTTTAAATTTTTATTATGAGCCAACTAATATTTTCAATCAGCAAAAAAACTACGTTGTACACCATTGCAACTATTGCAGTGCTTTTAATATCTTCCTGCAAGAAAAATGCAGACAAAGATCCCTCTTCTGAAATGGTATTAACCTGGAATAAGGCAGCTATCGATGTTGTAATTCAAACTCAACAGGCAGTGCCTAATCCTCCAATTCCTCCGTTTATCGAGTCGAGATTTTATGCTATGGTAAACATTGCCATGCATGATGCATTAAATAGTATAAAACCAAAGTATAAGCGATATGCTTTATCAAATACAAACGATAAAGATGCGGATGCTAATGCTGCTGTAGCACAGGCTGCATACGAGGTAATAGTTTCTTTTTATGGACAATTAAATCCTCCTGCATTTGTAACTCCGCAACCGGTTAAAGATTACATAAGCACTTTGCTGCAGCAATCGCTTACCCCTGTAACTAATGCGGAAGGTAAATCAAAAGGTATTGCGCTGGGTCATAGTGCTGCACAGGCAATTCTTGCCAAAAGATCAACCGATGGTATTGAAAAAGTTATGTTTCCTGTTACGGAAGGAACAAAACCAGGTGAATATCGTTTTACAGCTCCATTTAATGGCCCTCCTTTTAATACTGCCCCTTTTAGCGGATTGTATGATTCTCCCGGCTGGGGAAAAGTTACTCCGTTTGGTATGACATCCGGCTCGCAGTTTAGGCCTGTCCCTCCTTATGCTGTTACAAGCGCTGAGTACACAACGGATTTTAATGAAGTAAAAAGCCTTGGCAGATACAACAGCACTACAAGAACAGCAGACCAAACAGAGATCGCTAAATTTTGGGCAGAGAGTGCTCCTCAGGGGTGGAACCGTATTGCTACAAATATAATTTCTGAAAAAAATATGGATGCATGGCAGGTAGCCCGGTTACTGGCACTTTTGCAAATGAGTGAAGCAGATGCCTATATCGGAAGCACTGAATCCAAGTACTTTTATTTCTTCTGGAGACCTGTAAGCGCCATCCATCTTGCTGACACAGATGGCAACCCTAATACGGCCGCAGACCCTGAATGGGAAGTAGTGGGCTGGAACCCATCAGGAGCGCCAGACTTCCGTTATTGGCCTACACCTCCAGTTCCTGATTATGCATCAGCTCACCCTGCCGCTGGCGGCGCAGGCGCGGAACTTATGAAAAATTTCTTTGCAACAGATGATATCAGCTTCAGTTCTGCCAGTACTTCTTTTCCATCAACCAGAAATTTCACGACTTTATCACAGGCTGCAACAGAAAATACGTTATCAAGAATTTATATAGGCTATCATTTTCGCAAGTCTTGCACAGAGGGAGAGAAACAAGGTAGGAGTATTGGTAAATGGATTTTTGATAATTATTTAAAAGAGGAATAAAATGAAATGAAACAAGAATGCAAATTTTCGGGATAACACGCCACTTTCAATAAAACACAGAACTTAATAACAGTGCATTTCATATCCTTCTTTCCTTTCTTTGATGACATAAATTTATAATACTTGTTTAGGTTACCTTTTAGTTCTTACCGGTCTTGATATCATTTGTATTAATTTGCTAACCTTAAAAATAGAAAAGCCTGTAAACAATGCATTTACAGGCTTTTAAATAGTATTAAAATCCATTACAGTCGGGATGACAAGATTCGAACTTGCGACCCCACGCCCCCCAGACGTGTACGCTACCGGACTGCGCCACATCCCGAACTTTATTTTAAACTACCAGGTAACATGCTTGGTACTTAAAAGGCTTGCCGGGTGGCAAATGTAAAAGCTTTTTATAAAAAACAGGCTATATTGCAGCAAATTTTCTTCCCTCTGCATGAAGCTTTTATTAAAGCAGGTTACCATCTCAGATGCATTTTCTCCTTACAATGGATTAATAAAAGATATTCTTATTGAAAATGGTTTTATTACCGGCATCGCTGATATGATTGAGGTAAACGATGCGCAGGTAACTGAAGGAAAGAATTTATTTATATCACCGGGTTGGGTTGATATTTTCTCTCACTTTAACGACCCCGGTTCTGAATATAAAGAAACACTGCAAACAGGAGCAATCGCTGCCGCAGCAGGAGGCTTTACAAATGTCTTCGTTCTTCCCAACACAAGCCCTGTCATCTCTAATAAACCTTCTGTTGAATATATTGTTCAAAAGTCTAAAGCATTACCTGTAAATATCATCCCTATTGGGGCTATCACAAAAAATGCAGAAGGTAAAGAACTTGCCGAAATGTACGATATGCGTAACAGCGGCGCAGTTGCTTTTAGTGATGGCTTACATCCTGTTCAAACTTCCGGCTTATTTTTAAAAGCTTTACAATATGCAGCAGCATTTAACGGGGTATTGATACAATTACCGGTTGACCGTTCAATAGGTACATTTGGTTTAATGAATGAAGGGGTAACAAGTACGCAGTTAGGGTTGCCGGGCTTGCCTGCACTTGCTGAAGAAATTATGGTAAGCCGTGATATTGAACTTGCAGGATATACAAACAGTAAACTTCATATTACGGGAATATCAACAGCAAAAAGCTTAGCGTTAATTACAAAAGCAAAGCAACAGGGATTAAATATAACATGCAGTGTTACACCTTATCATTTATTTTTTTGCGATGAAGACCTGCGTGAGTACGATACAAACCTAAAAGTTGATCCCCCTTTACGCAGCAGGTACGATATGATTGCTTTAAGACAAGGAGTTGAAGACGGAAGAATTGACTGTATTACCACACACCATTTGCCGCAGGATTGGGATAATAAAGTTTGTGAGTTCGAATATGCAAAGCCGGGAATGATAGGATTGGAAACTTGTTTTTCAATCATCAATACTATCCTGCCTAACCTTAGTCCGGAAAAATTAGCAGACCTTTTAAGCAATAATGCAAGAGAAATTTTTTCTCTAAATAAGTATCCGATTAGCATTAACACAGTCGCTGATATCACCGTGTTTGAAAGAGATACCGAATATACTTTCAACACCGCTAATATCCGGAGCAAATCTCACAATACTCCTTTTATAAATAAACAACTAAAAGGTAAAGTGATTGGCATCATTAATAAAGACAAACTATATTTGAACAACTGAAAATTTTAATTATGGAAACAAACGTTACCACACCGGTTGAAACAAAGGTTACCACACCCGTTACAAAAGGGGTTATAATATCCTTAATACTTATAGTATTTGGCATTGCATTATATTTTGCAGGTCAAAGTACTAATCAGGGTTTAGGCTCGCTGCAGTACATAATTCTTGTAGGAGGTATAATATGGGGATGTATTAATTACGCTAATCAAATGCATAACAATGTAACCTTCGGTAATGTGTTTGCACATGGCTTTAAAATAACTGCGGTAATTACTGCAATCATTATATTATACACCATTATCGCTCTTAAATTTCTCTTTCCTGATATGGTTAATATGATCCTTGATAAAACCAGGGAGTCATTGGCTGAAAAGAACATGTCTGATGAACAAACGGAGAGTGCTTTAAGTATGACGAAAAAATTTTTACTTCCATTTGCTATCGGGGGGATTTTAGTAATGTTTATGTTAGTGGGAGCTATATCTTCTTTAATAGGCTCCGCAGTTGCCAAGAAAAATCCACAAGGCCCGTTTGTACAACAAGGTTAATTTATGAGAATGGATGTATCAATTGTAGTTCCTTTGCTTGACGAAGAAGAGTCGCTGCCGGAGCTGTGCGCCTGGATTAAAAGGGTGGTTGATGCAAACAATCTTTCTTACGAAATTATATTAATTGACGATGGAAGTACAGATGATAGCTGGCCGGTAATTGAAAAATTAATTGCGGACGACCCTAATATAAAAGCCATAAAATTTCAACGCAATTACGGAAAATCTGCTGCGCTAAACGAAGGTTTTAAAGCAGCCAAAGGCGATGTGGTTATTACTATGGATGCTGACTTGCAAGACTCCCCCGATGAAATTCCGGAATTAAGGCGAATGATACTTGAAGATGGTTACGACCTGGTAAGCGGCTGGAAGAAGAAAAGATACGACCCCGTTACCAAAACAATCCCTACCAAATTTTTTAACGGCGTTACCCGCAGTACAAGCGGCATACCATTACACGACTTCAATTGCGGTTTAAAAGCTTACAAAAAAAAAGTTGTAAAGAGCGTTGAAGTATATGGTGAAATGCACCGTTACATACCCGTAATTGCAAAATGGGCAGGCTTTAAAAAGATTGGTGAAAAGGTAGTTGAACACCGCCCCAGAAAATACGGAACCACCAAGTTTGGAATAGAACGTTTTATACACGGCTTTTTAGACCTTGCCACCATCACCTTTGTAAGCAAATTTGGTAAACGACCTATGCATTTTTTTGGATTGTATGGAACGCTTTGCTTTCTTATAGGCTTTATCATGATTGTTTACCTGATAGTTGCGAAGTTTGTTTCCACCGAATTTGCCCTTACTAATCGCCCCTCGTTTTATATTGCCTTAACTACCATGATCATTGGTATGCAATTGTTTCTTGCCGGTTTTATTGCTGAACTGATTTCACGAAATTCCTCAGAACGCAATTCTTACCTGATAGAAAAAAAGGTGGGAATTGTTTAATTTTGAAAAAAAATTTTTATAGGTGCAACAATAGTAAAAATAAAAATTGATGAAAATTACGGTACTAAAAAACCATTGTCTTCATTGCAAAAAAATTGTTGGAGGCTCCGGTAATGACACATAAGGAGTACCAGGAATATAAAAAAATGAACAAGTGGATGGGGAAATGGAAAATATAATTTGCCTGGATGCTTCTACACTTATAGATCATTATAGGAAGAAAGTAAAGGAAAAGACGTTCTTCTACCAGCTTACTAAATCTTACCAGGGCTTTGTATTACCTGTAACTGCCCACTTCGAAATTCTAGTGGGAAGTAATGCCGAACAATATTCCTTTTGGAAAAATATGTTTGATGATCTGCTGATTATTCCTTATCAACCCTATATAAACGAAACAGCGATAAATATTTTAAAAGAATTAAAGACTAAACGGAAAACGATCGACTACAAAGATTTATTAATAGCGCCTACCTCATTGCATTATAATTATACTTTAGCTACAATAAACGAAAAGCACTTTCAATATATTGAAGGTTTGCACTTAATCACTCCCTCATCATTTAAATCATGAGCAGGATAGTGATTATGGGTCCTGCTCATCCGCTTCGCGGCGGCCTCGCTTCTTTTAATGAAAGGCTGACAAGGCAATTTATAAACGAAGGAAACGAAGTAACCATTTATACTTTCTCCTTACAATACCCCGGTTTTTTATTTCCGGGCTCAACACAATATTCGACAGAACCTGCACCAAACGACATTAATATAAAAGTTACCATTAATTCCGTTAACCCGCTTAATTGGATAACTGTTGGGTACCAACTAAAAAGGGCAAAACCGGATATAATAGTTGTCCGTTACTGGCTTCCTTTTATGGGTCCTTGCCTTGGTACTATTTTAAAAATAGCTAAGAAAAACAGGCATACAAAAGTGGTATGCATTGCCGATAATATACGCCCCCACGAAAAAAGATTCGGCGATGTTACTTTCACTAAATACTTTATAAAACCTGTTGATGCGTTTATAACTATGAGCGAAAAAGTACTGCAGGACCTGAAACAATTTACCAATAAACCTGCCCAACAAGTAGTACATCCATTGTATGATAATTTTGGAGAACCACTGTCTAAAAAAACAGCAAGAGAACACTTGGGTTTACGGGCAGATGATAAAATAATTCTATTTTTTGGATTCATAAGAAAGTATAAAGGCCTCGATATTTTACTGCAGGCAATGGCATTACCACAAATGCAGCAATCAGGAATAAAGCTTTTAATAGCAGGTGAATTTTACGAAGACAGGAAACTATATGAGGACATTATTGCTGACAAAAATCTTTCTTCGCAACTTATTTTAAAAACTGGTTTTATACAAGACAGCGAAGTAAAGTATTATTTAAGCGCTGCCGATTTTGTTATTCAGCCTTACCGCAATGCCACACAAAGCGGGGTTACTCCCCTCGCCTATCATTTTGAAAAACCAATGCTTGTTACAAATGTTGGCGGTTTGCCCGATCTTGTTCCTGATGGGAAAGTAGGATTGATAAGTGAACCAACACCCGAATCAATAGCAAATAATATTTTACAACTGTATCAATTAGGCGAAGACCACTTTTTGCCCCACCTTCGTGAGGAAAAGAAAAAGTATAGCTGGAGTAAGCTGACAAAGACTATCTTTAGTTTAACCAAGTGATAATTTGCAGCTATTCAAAAAACCATGCAATGAAATACCTCCTTGCTTTCTGTTTACTTATAATTTCATGTCTGGCAGCTGCTCAAAAAAAGTTTTCAAAAAACCATCTTCAATTATTAGCCGGTACCAGTTTCAATGGCACGGGCGATATAAGAGGTTTTGCATATAATACAGAATATGGCAGATCTTTTAAGAAGAAAGTTTCATGGTATGCAGGTATTGGTGGTACTATTCATGATAAAGTCCAACCAATTTTTTTTACTAATCAATCCGGAGAACTAATTGATGCATCAGTAAGAGCTACAACTGCGGGCTTTCAGGTAGAAGGTCTTTTAGCTTATAGTTTTATAAAAACTGAAGAACATGATTTTCTTGTAAGAATTGGCCCTTTATTTAGATATCAATCAACGTCATACTGGGATGCATTAGGTGTATTTCCACCTGCAGGTACAGGATTACCCTTCCCAGTTGTTTCATTCATAAATATAAGTTCACAAAGAACTTTTGCTTTTGGCGGTACTGGCCAAATTGGTTACAACTTTACAATAAATAATAAAATTAGCCTGGGTGTTTTAGCAGGATTACAAACAGATACAAATGGCGATACTATCACACAACTCTCTTTAAGCATAGGAAGACGGTTTTAAGGTAATTACTTTCTCCCACTATCTATCTGCTACATGCAGTTTCTACTTCTCCCAAACTCTATATTGAATATACATTTCCGTTTATTCCTTTAAAGATATTTGTTTTAGCAGGCTTCACTAAATCACCGTTTGCCCGGATTAGGCGAAGCGCACTTTTTGCCACATCTTCGCGAAAATAAAAAGTATAACTGGAGTAAGCTGACTCAAACTATATTTAAGTTAGCTTAAAGTTGCAAGTTCACAAGTTCGATTGTTCACGAGTTCACGAGTTAGGACGGTTCACCACACTTGTGAACTCGTGAACTTGTAAAACTCGTAAACTTGTGAACTTATAAAACAACGCTACAAAAATGATCTACCGAAGCAGGGCACCTTTAAGAATTGGATTAGCAGGCGGAGGAACAGATGTAAGTCCGTATAGCGATATTTATGGCGGCGCTATATTAAATGCGTCCATTTCTTTATATGCCTATGCCAACATTCAGCCCAGTGAAGAAAATGCCATTGTAGTTCAGGCTTTAGACAGGCACGAAGAGCAACGTTTCGAATGGAACAACCAACTTCCCATTGATGGCAAACTTGATTTACTGAAAGGCGTTTATAACCGTATCCAAAAAGACTATGGCGTACCTCTTACAGGCTTTACACTATCCACTTATGTTGATGCGCCTGCCGGCAGCGGTTTGGGAACCTCATCTACATTAGTAGTAGCCATTATCGGCGCCTTTGCCGAAATGCTGCGCCTTCCTTTAGGTGAATATGATATTGCACAGTATGCTTACGATATTGAAAGAAATGATTTAAAACTGGCCGGTGGAAAACAGGATCAGTATGCAGCTACCTTTGGTGGTGTAAATTTTATGGAGTTTTATGAAGGTGATAAAGTGATTGTAAATCCGTTACGCATAAGGCAGCAATACCTGAATGAGCTTGAAAATAACCTCGTTTTATATTTTACTTCTACCAGCCGTGAGAGTGCCACTATTATTAAAGAACAGGTAAAAAATGTGAACCAGAAAAACGAGAAGTCCATTGAAGCAATGCATCAATTAAAAGAACAATCACGTATGATGAAAGAGGCCATACTGAAAGGCCGGCTTCACGAAATTGGTGAAATTCTTGATTTTGGATTTGAACAAAAAAGACAAATGGCTGCCAACATAAGCAACAGCAATATTGAGAAAATATATTTTGCTGCTAAAAAAGCCGGAGCTACAGGCGGAAAAATAAGCGGCGCTGGTGGCGGAGGTTTTATGATATTTTACTGTCCCGGTAATTGCCGCTACAAAGTAATTGAAGAACTGGAAAAATTTGGTGGTCATAATAAAAATTACCAGTTTACCCAACAAGGATTAAACAGTTGGACGGTATAAGTTGTATAAATTAGGGTGCATTTGTAAAAGGAAATAGAATTTATTATAATGACTACGATAAAAGAAATCATAACAAGATCAATAGAAGTAAAGCAACAGATTGCTGAAGATGAAAATTTACTTCTGCAGATTGAGGTTGCAGTAGAGGTTGTTACAGCCTCATTTAAAAATGGCAACAAAGTTCTATTTTGCGGAAACGGCGGAAGTGCCGCCGATGCACAACATTTAGCTGCAGAATTTTCAGGAAGGTTTTATAAAGATCGCAAAGCATTACCTGCTGAAGCTTTGCATTGTAATACATCTTATCTTACCGCTGTAGCAAATGATTACAGTTACGATGTCATTTATGCGAGGTTGGTTGAAGGAACAGGTAATGCAGGCGACATACTTATAGGATTAAGCACTTCGGGTAATTCGGCAAATATTGTGAAAGCATTTGAAACGGCACGAAACAAAGAAATGGTTACTATTGGCTTTACCGGTGCAACAGGCGGAACAATGAAAGCATGGTGCGATGTATTATTAAATGTTCCGTCAACAGATACACCACGGATTCAGGAAAGCCACATTTTGATCGGACATATCATTTGCCAGTTAGTAGAAGAAAATATTTTTCCAGCTTAATAATAAATAATCATGGCTATTTGTGAAGCTATCATTCTTGCAGGCGGGTTAGGAACGAGGCTGCGTGAGACAGTTCCCGATGTTCCTAAATGTATAGCGCCTGTAAATGGAAAGCCTTTCTTAACTTATGTAATTAACCATTTGCAATCGCAGGGTATTACTTATTTCATTTTTGCATTAGGCTATAAAGGAGAGTTGATTGAGGAGTTTCTGAAAAATGAATTCCCTTCTCTTTTCTATAAAGCTTCTTATGAAGAGGAACCGCTGGGAACAGGAGGTGCCATAAAACAAGCATTGAAGATCACTAAAGAAAAATCGGTGCTTATTGTAAATGGAGATACTCTTTTTAAAATTGATTTACCCCTTTTAACAGGCTTTCATACGCTAAGCGGTTCTAATTGTACGCTTAGTCTTAAGCCGATGAAAAACTTTGACCGTTATGGGTTGGTTGAAGTTGATGCAGATAATGTAATTAAAAGCTTTAAAGAAAAACAATGCTACGAATCAGGTTGCATTAATGGTGGCATGTATGCCTTACACAAAAACAAATTTTTAGATGAAGACCTGCCCAAAAAATTTTCGTTCGAGAAAGATTACCTCGAAATTTACTACAAAAAAAGAAGAATGTTCGGACTGATACAGGACGAATATTTTATAGACATTGGTATTCCTGAAGATTATGAAAGAGCGCAGGAAGAGTTGAAGGGTTAAACTATGTTTAAGGTTTAATATTTAAAAGTTCGAGAGTTGATAAGGTAAGCGATGGTTAACCTTATCTAAAGTCTCTCTAACACCCCTAACCCAATTCCCGTGACCTTATTGACTTAATGACCCAATGACCTTATTGACTTAATGACGCCCCTATGACTCTTAGGACTTCAACTCAATACATCTTTTTTATTGAATACAATGATAGAAGCAACAAGAAAACCAATAACATGAAACAATAGAATTGCAGCAGCTTGCATCACTCTTCCCAGATTTTGAACCGAGCCTACAATGGCTTCGTTATCCTCAGTTACTTTAACATCAAAGAAACCTTTCCAGCCTATCATGTGCGTTGTAAACAGGAAAGGTTTAATGGCATTAAATATAGGAATATCGAGTGTGCTTAAAATAGTGAACACTACAATAACACTCATGGTTGCAACTATTGGCCCTATTGAATTTTCAGCAAACATGGATAACAAAAACCCAAGTGAAGCAACAGTTAACATTGCTAATGCAGCAAAGCCAAAAGCAGCAATGTAACGCCATAAAATATCCTGTTCTTTTAATTGAACAATGTAGTCGCTCTTCAGGTTCAGCATGTCGCCCTCGCCAAAAATTAACAGGCTTACAAATAAAGCAAGAATTGCCATCCAGATCAATAATAACAGTGTATAAATAGTGGATGCAAAAAATTTAGCTAGCACCACTTCTGTGCGGCTGATTGGTTTAGATAACAACAAACGCAATGTTCCCATATTAGCTTCTCCGCTTATAAGATCACCTGAAATTAAGGTGATAAGCAAAGGCACATGCACCAATAATAATTGGAGGATAATAAAGCATACTAAGTATCCATTCAACACATTTCCCTGCACATCAAAAGAAACAGAAAGATCGCGCATCATAAATTCTATGTATGACTTTCCATCAAGTTTTAAACCCATTTGAATGATAATAACAAGTGCTGTAACTGCAGCAAAACTTATATAAGTGCGGGGGCGTTTAAATATTTTAAACAACTCAATTTGTAAAAGCTTCCACATGCTGGTTTCCGGTTGTTGCCTGTAAAAAATAATCTTCCAACGAATGCCTGGGCCGCAGAGATAAAACAGGCACCTGCATTTGGGCAAGCGCTTGATGGAAAGAGGGTATCTGCTCTCTGTCCATTTTAAGAATTATAGTTTTATTCCTGGCAGGTTGCAGCATAGCCGACCATTGGCTTTGCTTTAAAGCTGCAATTGTTTTTTTATTATCTAATGTTTCAAGTTCAATTAATGTTTCTGCCGGATCAAATAGTTCAGCCGCCGCTCCTTCCACCATTTTTTTCCCTTTATCTATTATAAGTAACCGGTTTGCTATTAACTGAATTTCGCTTAATAAGTGCGATGATACAAATATCGTTTTTTGTAACTCCCTGCTTAGATGCAAAATTAGATTTCTAATGTCAGCAATTCCTTGGGGGTCTAATCCATTTGTTGGCTCATCAAGAATAATAAGTTGAGGATCATGAACCAAAGCAATAGCAATTCCAAGCCGCTGCTTCATTCCCTGGCTAAATGTTTTCACTTTACTAAATGCCCGGTCTTTTAATCCTACTACCTCTAACTGTTTAAGCAATTGTTCTTTTGTCAATTTTTTTCCACCGCTTATTTTAGAAAATAACTGCAGGTTTTCAAACGCTGTCAAATATTTGTAAACATCAGGCTTTTCAATTACCGCACCCACTCTTTGTAATATTTCTTTACGGTTAGTTTTTATATCCATACCAAACATTTCGATCTTACCATTTGTTGGGCTTATCAATGTAAGCAGCATTCGAATAGTAGTAGATTTACCGGCTCCGTTCTGCCCTAAAAAACCATACACATCCCCCTGGTTAACTGTAAACGATAATTGATCTACCGCAGCAATCTCTTTAAAATGTTTCGATAAGTTTGTTACCTGAATAATAGGTTTCATTTATGCACAACAATGAACTGTAAAGGTAGTTTAAAGAACTGCTGTTATTTTTTGAAAGTTTTTATTATAGTTGTAATTTTCATTAGTATTTTACTAAATAAAGTTTTTGTATGATCGAAACAAAAATAAAAATCAGCCGTAAGCAAAAAAGCATTCCTCAAAGTCTTATTTATGAAATGATGGATGGAAAACCTATTTACTATAGCGGATATCAATCTGTTTTAAATAAAAAAAAGAAACCGGAGGATATTATGGGCAGCAGTTCTTTACAGGCAATAATTGTAGGGTTTATTGTAGGGCTTTTATATAAGTATTTGAATGAAGAAGAATATTGGATAATGACCAACGAAGCAGGTGTACATATAGACCTTGGAAACAATGTGGCGGGTGATATTATGGTATACGAAAGAAAACGGTTAAAGCCATCCGACATTAATAATCAGTATGCAAAGAAACCCGCCAATGTAGTAATTGAAGTGGATACGAAAGCGGATTTCTCCATACTTAAATTTGAAGAATACCTAAAAAGGAAAACGACTAAACTTCATGAATTTGGTGTTGATAAAATTATATGGATCCTTACAGCATCAAAGCAAGTAGTTATAGCTTTACCAAACCAAGACTGGTTGATGATAGACTGGAACAAAGACATAGAGATTATTAATGGTATTACATTCAACATCGGATCCTATCTTGCTAAGAATGGTATTGAATTGAAAGAAGAAGAATAAAAAGACTTATTCTTAAACTTAATGATCGTTAGCTGGGAGTGTAATTTAAACTGTGTCAGATTTCAATTCCATTTTAATCCATTAAATTTAATCGTCAGACTATACGGAGAAAAGCTCTGCTGAGGAGCAACTTTTCAAGGGATAAT
>JAABUN010006791.1_pt1 | contig 12868 bp, 12 predicted proteins | sample 5559311 | NCBI WGS metagenome assembly JAABUN01 (sample SAMN10711877, study PRJNA513370) | rock metagenome | isolation source: Antarctica rocks | place: Antarctica: Victoria Land, Siegfried Peak sud | reverse complement strand
CACCTAAAAAGGGCGGGAGAGAGCATCCTCCCGCCCCCGTAGCTCATACTCAAGCTTTTCCGGCGACCATCATTATCTCGATGTCGTCGCGCGTGAGCGACTTGCGCTCGAACCCACCGGCGACGCAGCCGTAAGCCGCCTGCACCTTGAGCCCAGCGTCCTCGAGCAGCCACTTCAGCTCGCGGTAGGTGAACGCAGTGCAATGCACTACCATGTCTTGCGTCTCGCCTGCCGGACTGCGAAAGGTCTCGGTCCAGCTCGAGGTGAGCGTGTAAGGGTCGAAGCTCGCTGCTGGGTCCTGCGAGCGGATAGCCGACACTGCGTTGATGGCGGTTAGCACGAACGGCGCGCCTGGTCGTAGCGCCCGGCTGACGCCCGCGAGTATCTGCCGGTGACCCGCCTCGTCCCCGGCTATCCCGAACGCGCCCTGGCAAAGGCAGATGGCCGCGTCGAACTCCCCCGCGAAGTCGAGAGCTCGGGCGTCGCCGACATGGAAGGCCGCGTCGAGGTGCTCTGTCGCAGCTATCTCGCGCGCCACGTCGATGAGGCCGGACGAGATGTCGATGCCGACCGGGTGAAAGCCACGCCGGGCGAACTCGAGGCTGTGCCTACCTGTTCCGCAACCAACGTCGAGGATGCGTGCGCCATCAGGCAGTCGGAGCAGGTCAGCCAAGAAATCGACCTCCTGCACTGTTCCCTGAACGAAGCCCATCTTGCCGTAAAGCTCTCGCTGAAAGTCGCCGATTTCCTGGTAGTAGCTGCCGTCGTAGGTTGTTTCCTCAAATCGTTTTTCGGACACCTTGGGCTCTCCTTATGAGCGTGCCCCCACAACGAAAACCCCCGAACTACCGGGGGTATAAGAAGGTGTAGTAGACAGGTGCGGCCTAAGGCGACGGGCGAAGCATCAGCTGGCGTTAGGAAGCTGCCGGGGGTGAGACAGATTCTGCCAGGTGGTCTTCGCGTCGTTCCGGGTTATAGGCATCGTGTCTCACCCCCTTTCGTTAAACGTCAGCATACTACAGACGTGCTCGGGGCTACGGCGATAACAACCGTTATCAGACGTCTAGGTAAAGCTTTGGCTTCCACACGCAACCCTGGTGGCTTAGCCTGACAATGTCTTGCGTCAGCTTCCGCCCGTGTGTTACCTTCTTCTTTCTGTCTCTTACCCGGCACCGTAACGTTACTACCTAGACCCGATTCAGCCTCAGTCCGACTCATCGCCCCTTCACCCCTTTAGTGACCAAGGAGATGCTTGTCGTGAGGTTGTTTTGGGAGATAACCCGTCGTGCGTTCCGCCGCCACCTCACCTACCGTGCGGCGGCGATAGCGGGGCTGGTCACGAACATCTTCTTCGGCTTGGTCCGAGCAGCTGTACTCGTTGCCCTCTACGGCGACCGCGAGGTGGTCGCAGGGCTAGACGTGCAGAGCGTGATCACCTACACGGGGCTCACCCAGGCTGTCATTGTCTACCTGAGTATCTTCGGCTGGTACGACCTGATGAACGCAGTTCACCAGGGGGAGATCAGCGCCGACCTGCTCAAGCCTATGCGCCTCTTTTCATTCTGGCTAGCGCAGGATTTAGGTCGTGCGCTCGTAGGCTTGGTCCTACGCGGCTTCACCATCATGCTCGTCTACGCGCTGATCTTCGACCTGAGCTACCCGGCGGGCGTGGTGCAGTGGGGGGCGCTGATAGTCGCCCTAGCACTGAGCTGGCTGCTCTCCTTCGCCTACCGCTTTCTCGTCAATCTCGCCGCCTTCTGGTCACCGGACGCCAAAGGGATAGGCCGCTTTGCCTTCGTTATCGTCATGTTCTTCTCGGGCTTCTTGATGCCGTTGCGTTTTTTCCCCGACTGGGTGCAGACGCTTGCCTACCTGACGCCCTTTCCCCATATGCTCAACACCGTTGTCGAAGTCTACCTGGGGGTGGTGACAGGCTTTGCCCTGGTGCAGGCGCTGCTGGCGCAGGCGCTGTGGGCCTTCGGCTTGGTCGCCTTATGCCAGTTCGTCCTGTCTCGAGCCACCCGTCGGCTCGTCATTCTAGGAGGCTGAGTGCGACACACGTTGGGAAGCTACTGGCGTCTTTTGGGCGCGCAGGTGCGCAGTCAGCTCCAGTACCGCACCTCGTTCGTGCTCGACGTGCTGGCGACGATGTTGATCACGCTCACCGAGTTCGGCGCAGTCGCGCTGGTGTTCGGGCGGTTCGATAACATCCAGGGTTGGACGCTCGGTGAGGTGGCCTTCCTCTACGGCCTGGTCGAGCTGTCGTTCGGCCTCATGGACATGACCTTCGCCGGGTTCGATCCGGCCCGCTTCGGGCAAGAAGTTCGCAAGGGGACGTTCGACCGCCTGCTCTTACGCCCCGTCCCGATCACGTGGCAGGTGCTCGGCTCTGACGTGACGCTCAGGCGGTTCGGTCGGGTTGCTCTGGGCATCGGCATTTTCACGCTCGCGCTCAACCTGAACCCGCTGGTCTGGACCGCAGCCAAACTTTTTTACCTGCCCCTGGTCGTGCTCGGCATGGTGCTGTTTTTCGGCGGGCTCTTCATCATCGGCTCGACGGTGACCTTCTGGACGGTCGAGTCGTTCGAGGCTATGAACATCCTGACGTATGGCAGCAGCTTCCTGATCTCGTACCCCATGAGCATCTACCAGGAATGGCTGAGGCGGATTTTCACCTTTGTGATACCGGCTATCTTTCTGAACTACTACCCCGCCCTTTACTTCCTGGATAAGCCCGACCCACTCGGTTTCCCGGCGTTCGCACCCTTTGTGGCACCCGTGGCAGGTGGTGCTGTCTTCATCGCTGCCCTTTCGTTCTGGCGCTTCGGCCTCAGGCACTATCACAGCACCGGGAGCTGAGCATGATTGACGTTCAGGAATTGAGCAAGCACTTTCAGGTGCGTAAACGCCACGAAGGGCGGATGGCTATCCTGCGCGACTTCGTGACCCGCGAGACCCGCACCATCAAAGCTGTTGACACCGTCAGCTTCAAGGTTGCCAAGGGAGAAGTGGTCGGCTACCTTGGGCCGAACGGCGCGGGTAAGTCCACGACCATCAAGATGTTGACAGGCTTGCTCGTACCCACGAGCGGTCACCTCACAGTCAACGGATACACGCCCTGGGAATCACGCCGCACTTACGTAGCGCGGATCGGTGCGGTGTTCGGCCAGCGCACCACACTCTGGTGGGACCTGCCGGTGATCGAGTCGCTGGAGCTGCTGCGCTACATCTACCGCGTGCCCGAGCAGACCTTCAGGGACAACCTGCGGGAGTTCGAAAGGGTTCTCGAGTTGCAGGAGTTTCTGACTGCCCCTGTACGCTCGCTTTCGCTCGGACAGCGGATGCGCGCCGACCTCTGCGCCGCGCTTCTGCATAACCCTGACCTGCTGTTCCTGGATGAGCCAACCATAGGCCTGGACGTCGTCGCCAAGGAACGCATCCGGCAGTTCGTCAAACACATCAACGAAGTGCGCGAGACAACGGTGCTTCTTACAACGCACGACCTCGCCGATGTGCAAAAGCTTTGCCCACGGGTGCTCATCATCGACCACGGCAAACTACTTTATGACGGTTCTCTAGCCCACCTACAGACACGCTTCGGGGGGCACTGGCACCTCGAGGTGGACTTTACCGAGGACTATGCCGACGTCTCGGTTGATGGCGCGGAGTTGCTGCACTACGCCGACCTGCGAGCGGTCTACGCCTTCGACCGGCAGGATCTCAGCGCCTCGGACCTCATCGGTCGACTCTCGGGGCGGTACAGCCTTCGTGACATTTCGGTCCGGGAGCCTGACGCTGAAACGACCATCAGGCGCATCTACGAGCAAAAGTTGCTGATGCAAGATCTGACCACCTGATTTACTCACAAAGAGACGCATGTGGATGGCGATAAGGTGCATTATCGACCCTTCAGTTCGCCGCCTGAACGTCAACCCGCGCGGGCGCAATGATGTCGAACCAGCTTCTGCCCCCGGCGGGCACACCCTCGAGCTTCACGAGTACGGCGCTACCGGCTCTCGGCTCGGCGGCGAAAGCCTCCACAAAGCGGACATTCCCCTCGGGTAAGTGGACGGTGAGCCGCTCGCCCTCCTCTACCCGGACCACCTCGAGCGCAACGTTAAAGTCTACGGGTTTAGCGTCGGAGGGGAGGAAGCCCGTCAGCATTCCGGGGTCGAGAAGGACTGCGACACCGTACACGCCGGGCTCTAGGTTCGCCACCCTGAGGCTGGTCTCCTGTAGCGGTGCGCCAGTGTCCCGGCGACGGTTCAGCACGAAGACGCTGATCGAATCGCCCTCTCTCATGGCAGGCTCGAGCAGGCTGCGGAAAAGGACCTGCTCCAGGTAGTTGTCGTAAAAGTCGTCGCCGCTGACCGGCCTCACTTGCGTACCGAGCCGGAACGAGGCGTCGCCGATGGTTACGACCGGGTTGTCCCATCCCGCGAACGACACCGGCAGCTCGGACTGCTCACTGACGGCTCGAACCAGATTCCATAGCGCCAGCGCGTCGGGCGCAGCAGCGACGGTGCGGCCTTCGACCGAGATGGTGGGGCTAGCCGCGTTACCCGCAGGAACATCGACGGGCGCAGCACCGGGGAAGGTGAACGTCAGCTGCTCTTCCCCCTTCTCGACCGTGACGCCTTGTGCCTCGAAGGTGGAGACGAGCGCCCGCGTGTCGAGCCAGAGTGAGTTGTCGAAAACCTCGCACGCCTCGTACGCGCGCAGAATCGAGTCGCTGCGGAGCGCCGCCGTGCACGCCGTCGAGGGCCAGTAGAAGGTGCCCGATACAGGTTCCTGCGCCACCCCTTTAGGCAGGAGGGCGATGACGAGGGCGCAGGCTGCGGCTACCGCCATCCCCGACCCGGCGACGGTCGGCAGTACGTAGAGCCGCAGCATCCCCGACTGAACGTGGTGCGGCGCGCCCAGCTCGGCCAGCGCCCGCTCGAGCGCGTCCGCCTCTCCTAGTCCGGCGATGCGGTGTGCCATCACCCGCTCGTGCAGATGCGCCTCGAGTTCCTCTCTCACCTCACGCTGCTTCCGCCCCCACAATCCCCGCGTCGCCTGTCGCAGATACCGCTCGCTTGATGATAAATCTGGTTCGTGCCTCATTTCGACCCCCATAGCGCGCCGACCGCGCCGTTGAATCGTTCCCACGCCTCACGCTGCTCGGCCAGCTGTTTGACTCCCGCCTCGGTCAGGCGGTAGTACCGTCGCCTTGGCCCGCCCATCGTCGAGGGGGCGAACTCAGCCTCGACGAACCCTGCCTTCTCTAACCGGTGCAGCGCCGGGTAGAGGCTCCCCTCCTTGAAGTCGAAATAACCATCCGTCCGACTCTTAGCCTCGGCGATAATCTCGAGGCCGTACTTGGGGCTGTCCTCGAGAATCGCCAGCAGGATGAGGTCGAAGTTGTCCCTTAGCAGCGCCTTACCCATATCGCCTCCATAGTGTCTCTAGGTAGTTGTATAGTAAGACTAGGTAGTGGAAATGTCAAGCTCAACTAGGTGATAGTTGCCCTTATCGGGTGTTCAGCTGAGCGGCAGTGTCCTGAAGCAGCTCGTTAAGCAGCGCAAAGCCGGTATCCCAGGTGCCAAGCCTGGAGTCGGCGTTGATGTGGCCGAGCGCTTCAACATCGACAAAGCGGCTTCCCCAGCAGTCCGCAAAATAACGGGCACGCCTTAAGCTGGCGTAGGGGTCGTTCTCGCTCGCCACGACGATGCTCATGAAGGGCAGCGGGTTTAGCGGCATCGGCCCGAACCGCTGTGCCTCGGGTGGGTGTTTCTTTGAGTCCACGTCCGCCGGGGCGACGAGCAACGCTCCTCGTACACGCCCCCTGGTTTGTCCAGCCCAATGGTTGACGAGCGCGACGCCGAGGCTGTGGGCCACGAGCACCACGGGGGAGGGAGCACGCGCGACTGCATCCTCCAACACTTCCAGCCACTCGTCCAGGACCGGGTCGTTCCAGTCGCGCTGCTCGACGCGGCGAAAGCTCGGGTCGCGTGCTTCCCATAGCGTCTGCCAGTGCTGCGAGCCGCTCCCTCCCAGACCGGGCACGTTTAGGACTGTCACATCACTCATGGTGCACCTCCAGGCATGCACCGACTATATCCGGTAGTCGGGCGAGTCCTCACCTAGCGCACGGTAACCACCTTTATCAGCCGTTCGGTGCTGAATAGAACAGGACGCATTGTGCGCCATACTAAGCTTATGCCTAAACGCTCAAAGCTCTACAAGGAAGAGGTTGCTGCGTGAGCGCCGCCAAGGTTGCCGACAACCTGCGCCCACCGGTCCGGGTTGCCGGAGAGCCCGAGACAGTCATGACCCTAACTGAACGGATGGCACACCACCTCGTCCCAGGGGTAAGCGTGGTGCTCATTGAGGGGGGGCGCATCGCCTGGGCCGAGGGCTACGGCGTCAGAACCACCGGCAAGGGCGACCCCGTGACGCCCGAGACGCGCTTCCAGGCGGCGTCCATCAGCAAGCCCGTGGCGGCGGCCTGCGCCCTGCGGCTTGTCGACCTCGGGCTTCTGGCACTCGACGAGGATGTCAACGCCAAGCTCACCTCGTGGCAGGTACCTGAAACCGACCTGACCAGGACGGCTAAGGTCACCCTGCGCGGCCTGTTGAGCCACAGCGCCGGGCTCACCGTCCACGGCTTCCGAGGCTACGCGGCAGGCGAGGTGGTCCCGACGACCCTCCAAGTGCTCGCTGGCGAGTCCCCAGCTAACTCCGCCCCGGTAGTCGTGGACCTCATCCCCGGCACCCGAGAGCGCTACTCGGGGGGCGGCTATACCGTCTTGCAACAGCTCATCGAGGATGTCACCGGGCAACCCTTCGCGGAGGCCGTTAGGGAGCGTGTGCTCGAGCCGGTCGGGATGGTGCACAGCACCTATCTACAGCCGCTGCCAGGTGCGCTCGAGTCCGAAGCGGCGACCGCCCATACGCCAGAGGGCGAACCTCTGCCGGGCCGCTGGCACGCCTACCCCGAACAGGCGGCGGCCGGTCTCTGGACCACCCCGACCGACTTGGCGCGTTTTGTGCTGGCCTTGCAAGCCTCCTTACAGGGTGACGCGGGGGCGCTGCTCTCTGCCGCCACAGTGCGCGAGCTGCTCACCCCGCAGTTGGGCACCTTCGGCCTGGGGTTAGTGGTCGAGTCTCACGCGGGAGAGACCTGGTTCTCGCACAACGGCGCTAACGAGGGCTACCGCTGTGCACTCCTGGCCTCGGCGACCACGGGGCAGGGCGTGGTAGCGATGACGAACGGGGACAATGGGGCTTCCTTATATCGGGAACTGCTGGCGGGTACCGCCCAAGTCTATGGTTGGGTCGCCGCGAAGCCCAAAGTCCGGGAGCGCGTTAGCCTTGACCTCACGCCCTACGCGGGTGACTACCGCTTCGAGGACTGGCCCAACCTCATCACGCTCGAAGTGGACGGCGACGCGCTCCGGGCGAAGCTGCCCGGCATCTGGCGGGGCTGGTGGCGGTTGGTACCGGAGTCCACCACCCGCTTCTTTTTCATGGAGGACGACCTCGACGTTCCCTTTACGCTAGACGAACAGGGAAAGGTCGGGGCTATGACGCTCGGCGAGGGCGGTCACATGGCTAGAAAGCTTTAGCAGGCGCCTTTCCGGTTCCGCGACCGGCACACCAGGATTATCGCTAAGGGCTAGCCGATAATAATGTTGATACTGGTGGCGAAGTCGGTTGAACCTCAAAATTGGCCCTGCTGCACCTTTTGCGTATCTGTAAAGCCTTCGAAAAAATGTGGTTTTTTCGGGAGTGACGCTTGCGGTTCTTAACCTTTTCGACTTCGCCACCAGTATCAGCCGCATTATCGGACGGTCTGTAACATGTTTTATCACCCTCGGCAGAGGGGACTTCGACAGCTCCACCAAGTTCAAACAGCACTCGAGGTTCATCCTAGCGTCAGCAGCACTATCCCCACGACGATGAGCGAAGCTGCTAACAGGCGGCGCTTAACCTGCCCCTCGTTGAGCAAGCTCGCCCCCATGACGGCTGCCACCAGGATGCTGACCTCTCTGGCTGGAGCCACATAACTCACCGGCGTAAACACCAGCGCCGTAAGCACCAGGATGTAGGCCAGTGGGCTCAGCACGGCCACAGCCACCACGGCACCCGGGTGCTTGCGCCAGGTCAACCGCACCTCCGGCCAGCGCCGCAGCGCCGACGGAGTCAGCAGCATAGCGCGCCCCGCGTTGCCGAGCCAGTTGAACAGCAGCGGCGGAAGGAGAAACGCCGTGACCGCCAGCGCGTCGAACAGCGTGTACGAGGCGATGAAAGCGCCTGTGAGGAGGGCGAAACGGAGCGCTCGGGGTACCTCCGCGCGGTGCCGGACGAGCACGTCCCCGCCCGCCAGGAGAAAGACGCTGACGACCACCAGGAGGCCGCCAACGAGTGCCCACGCGGTGGGCCGCTCGCCGAGCAGCACAATGGCACCCAGGGTGGAGAGGAGCGGCCCCGTACCCCTCGCTAGCGGGTAGACGAGCGACAGGTCGCCCGTCCGGTAGCCACGCTGCAAACTCAAGAAGTAACCGAGGTGTAAAAGCGAGCTGCCGAGGACCACCAGCAGGTGAGGCCAACCGAACGCTACCGGACGAGTCGCGAGCAGCCAGAGGGCAAAGGGCGCATAGACCACGACGGCGAGGGTGTCGAAAAGCCAGACGAAGGGGATGCCGCTCGGCACCCGTTTGGCGAACAGGTTCCAAGTGGCGTGGCAGAGCGCCGAGAGCAGGACGAGACCGAGGGCAACCAGGGACATGGAGGTCCTTTCAACCCGTGCGTTGAGACACGAGTAGGGGTAGCCTCCAGGTTTTTATCCCGTGAGCTGTCGGTTGCGTCAACCGTGGTGCCGCTCGGTCACGACCCGCGCCCCCCTGATTGACTTGCTCGAGCGGAGGGCGGCGTGGAACCCTAGGCACAGCCGCGTGCTAAGGGCACTCTACCAGACGTTGGGATGGACGGCAGCTCTACGTGACCTACGGGGACGCATAGAGGCTGATAAATCGCCTTATCGGCCACCTAGAGGTGATGAAGCGCGCAAGATTCGAGAAGCGGGCAATACGATCATGTTGTTACGCTCCTAGGTAAGGTACGCCCTCGCATCAAAGGAGCAACGATGATCGACACCACACAAGCCCACCCATCCATCGTCGACCGCGCCGTCTGGACGGAGGGTGTATGAGCACACGTCCATTGGAAACGTTCGACGACGATCTGAGTCGGTTTGAAGCGGAAGGTGCACCGCCGTTGCCGCCCACCTATGATCACGGCTACGTCGCGCACGATCATGCCCGCATATGGTACGCGAGCTATGGGTCCGGTCCACCGGTGATCCTGCTGCATGGCGGTCTCGGGCATAGCGGCAATTGGGGGTATCAAGTTCCGGCACTCGTCAGCGCGGGCTATCGTGCCGTCGTCATCGACAGCCGTGGTCATGGCCAGAGCACACGCGACGAACGCCCGTTCAGCTATGAACTGATGGCGTCCGACGTTCTGGCGGTGATGGACACGTTGCGGCTTGAAAAGGCAAGCTTCGCGGGCTGGAGCGATGGCGCATGCACGGCGTTGATCCTTGCCGCGAACGCGCCCTCACGGGTCGCGGGCGTGCTCTTCTTCGCCTGCAATATGGACCCTAGCGGCACGAAGGAGTTTGAGTTTACGCCCGTCGTCGGGCGGTGCTACGAGCGTCATGTGAAGGACTACGCCCAGCTATCGGCCACGCCGGATCAGTTCGCCGCGTTCTCCAGTGCGGTCAGCCACATGCAGCAAACGCAGCCCAACTATTCGGCGCACGATCTGGCACAGATCATCGTACCCGTGATGGTCGTTCACAGCGAACACGATGAATTCATCAAGCGCGAACACGCCGAGTACCTCGCGCGAACCATTCCCCGTGCGGAACTGATCCTTCTCCACGATGTAAGTCATTTCGCACCCCTACAACGGCCCGAACAGTTCAACAAGACAGTGCTAGCATTTCTCGGCAAAACGCTCGCTTGAAGCAAAGGGCTGCACAATAAGGTGCTGCGAATAATGCGCGAGATTGTGGCCGTTTTTCGTGCCAGCTGGGCGATCTTCCTACGTAGCAAGCACATGCTACGGTCGGCGGCGCGTCTGAGGTACTCAAGCGCGAGCACAGCATACCCACCGATAATTGCCCTTATCGTGCGCTCAAGCCCATCAGCCTTACGAGCGTGACAGGGCTATAGCCAGCTCAGACACGCTCGAGTACTTCTGCCTTGCCGATGTACTCGAAGCGTTCACGCTCCTGCTTATAGAACGGCGCGATGGCCGCGTCCAACCAGGCGTCGGTGGCCTCGAGGGACGCGCCGCGCTCCAAGGCGGCGCTGACGTTCGACTGAGTGGTCAGGTAGTTGCGCAGCTCGAGCGCCGAAAAGGTCACCGGCATGGTCAAGCGGTGCGTTCCTACAGGCGTCAGGGCATAGTCGCCCTCCGCCAGAAGCTGGGCGACGTTGCTGCGGTGGCGGGTGGGGTTCGGGTAACGCACCAGGTACACGTCGCGGTGCCACACCCCGTACGCCTCGTTGCCGAGCATCACGCCTGGGAAACCGAGGTTGTAGAGGACGAGCCTGCCGCCTCGCTTCAGTACCCTCACCGCCTCCCTCAGGAAGGCCGACTGGTCGAACCAGTGAAAGGCGAAGCCGACCGTGACCAGGTCGGCCTCAGCGTCGCCTAGGGGTAGCGCCTCGGCCGGAGCGACGACGAAGGTGAGGTTGGGGTAGGCGCGCCGAGCTTCAGCGAGCATAGCGGCCGACACGTCGCAGCCAATCACCTGGTCCGCCAGGTTGCGCAGCGGAGCGGTCGAGTGGCCCGTACCGCAGGCCACGTCTAACGCCTTGCTGCGGGGTCCGAGATATTGCCCTAGCAACGCCAACACTTCACCGTGGACCCTTGGTCGGTAGGTGTTGTAGCGGCGCGCCAGCTCCTCCTGCTCGAAGTGCCTCATGGCCGGATGATGGCACGGCGGAGCTGATGGGCCGGCGCTTTGTACGCGAACATCAGCCTGGTGTGATAAGGGGGCTGGACGATAACCGCCTTGTATGTTGATTTTGGCCGAAGGTAGCTTTGGCTAGACTCAGGGACGCTCGGGTCTAGGAAGGGCTGAACCCGCATAACCGCCAGGGCGTCATAGCCTGTGCTAAAGATCGTGTCGCCCTTCCTCCACTCTTTCGGGTCGAACAGTATCTTAGGTCCGCTCACGCGTGAACCTGAATAAACAAGGTTGACCAGAGGAGTCTGCTGAGCGGGGAGGAAGATATGATTCTCGGGATCGACATTAGTAAGGCCTCCTTCGACGCTGTCCTACTTCTTAACGAAAAGCCTCTTTACAGAGCGTTCGACAACGACCTTAACGGCTTTAAGGAACTACAACGCTGGTTGCACAAAGCTGCCGCAACGCATGTCCACGCCTGCCTGGAAGCAACTGGATCCTACGGGGACGCACTGGCCGAGTTTCTCTATGGCAGCAGTCACACCGTCAGCGTAGTCAATCCGGCAAGGATCCACAGCTACGCCAAGAGTCGCCGCAGCCGTAACAAGACTGATAAGGGGGACGCCCAGCTCATCGCGCTGTTCTGCCAGAACGAGAAGCCGCAGGTATGGCACCCTCCACCTCCAGAGATCAAAGAGTTGCGGGCTTTGGTGCGGCGGGTAGAAGACCTTGTACAGATGCGGGTTCAAGAAAATAACCGTGCTAAAGCCAACGCCCATCCCGCAGTACAGGCTTCTCTAGAACAGATGCTCGCTAGCCTTGACGAGCAGATCAAGGTTTTGCGCCAGGCCATTAGGGAGCACACGCGCGCTCATCCTGTACTGTTGCGTCGGTTTGAGCTGCTCATGAGCATCGTTGGGATCGGCGACAAGACCGCCTACAAGCTGCTCGCCGAGATCGACGTTGCCAACTTCAAAAATGCCAAGGCGCTTGCTGCTTTCCTGCGGGCTTACCCCTAAGCACCACACCTCCGGTACCTCCATCCGAGGGCGACCTAGGTTGTCCAAGACAGGCAACTCGGGGCTCCGAAAAGCGCTCTACTTCCCGGCGATGGCTGCTCTGCGCACCTGTCCGTCAATGCAAGCTTTCGGTACTAGGCTCAGCGCTAAGGGTAAGCCCAAGATGGTGGTGATCGGCGCGGTTATGCGCAAGCTCGTGCATATCGTCTATGGCGTCCTTAAGCACGGCAGTCCTTACTGCACTAGCTGGTCTTTTACCTGCTCGTGAAGCTGCCCACAACAGCACAAGGCTTGACAAAAAACACAGTATCTTTAGCAATGTTTACGCGAACTAAAGGGGTCGCGTCCACCACTCCGATGCGACGGAACAGCCCAACTCGGAAAGCAACGAACGTTTAGGCTCATCCCTTTGCCCGCAGACCGTCACAACCTGCACAGCTCCTCGCTCTTTCGCGCGCCGAGTGACCTCCTCGAGTAACCTCTTACCGGTGCTCGGCCAGAGGTCCGGGGTAGCTACGGTGAAGTCGTCCACGAGGCAGGTCAGGCCGCCCGGGTCGTAGACCGGAGGGGGACCCCACGAGTGTTGCGATGATGAACCCTCGGATGGCGCCATCACCTTCCTCAACGAGCGCGATAGCGTTTTCTCTGACTATCAGGACCTTAAAGAAAGGCTCCTGCTGCTCCTCCGCATTTCGGGCTGTGCGCCAGAACGTTGGCTGATACGTCTCGTATTCAGCACGCTTCATGGCCGACAGCGACACCATCTGCGCAACATCCTCTCCCTCAGCTTTGCGAATGGTCATGGCAAACAGTTTAGAACCTCGCCCGCGCTAAGCGTATGGTAATGATGTTTATCGGCTTCTGAATTGACTTAGAAGGTATA
>JAABUN010006790.1_pt1 | contig 12869 bp, 13 predicted proteins | sample 5559311 | NCBI WGS metagenome assembly JAABUN01 (sample SAMN10711877, study PRJNA513370) | rock metagenome | isolation source: Antarctica rocks | place: Antarctica: Victoria Land, Siegfried Peak sud | reverse complement strand
TCCGCTGCGTGGCAAGAAATGCCGCTGCCTTGGCACCGATCATGACGCGGTAACTGGATAAAGTGGCCGGAGTTCTTGCTAAGTCAGGTGCAAACATGTGTCCGGGATCATGTGGCGAGGTTTGGTCGGCACGCTGAACTTCGCCCGGTGCGCCGGCCCGGATTCGCTCACCGCCTACGCCGGGCTGGCCCCGGTGCCACGCGAGTCGGGGCGCAGCATCCGCGGCCGGGCGCGCATCGGCCACGACGGCAACAGTCGGCTGCGCGCCGCGCTGTATATGACCACCCTCAGCGCGGCGCGTTACAACCCGGCGATCACGGCGTTCTACCAGCGGCTGCGTGCGGCCGGCAAGCCGAAGAGGGTCGCGCGCTGCGCCGCCGCGCGCAAGCTGCTCCACCAGGCCTGGGCGCTCGGCAGCACGTTGCAGCCCTGCGACCCGAAGCATAACCACCGACACGAGGCCGTGCCCGAACGCGCCGCTTGACCTGGCGGCGCGCGGCACTCGCCCATGCCGCTGTCGGGGGTCACACCGCGATGGCAGCCGCCCCGGAATCACGCCTGGCATCGCCTGCGGGGTCGCGACCCCGCAGGCGATGCCAGGCTCGCGCCGTGCCGAAGCACGGCTTCGGCACGGCCTCTCGAGCGCACAGCTCAGGGGCTTGACAAGCAATACCGTATCTACTTGCCCTATCCGCTCACGGCTGCACGGCGCTGCGCGCTCAGGCAGCGCGCTGATAGCCGTGGTGCAGCCCGCCGAGAATGGCGCGGGCGACCACGGGGCCATCCCGATCGCCTGCCAGCGCCAGCGCTGCCGGGTAGGGCAGGCGCTGTCCGAGCCCCTGGTGCGGCCGTGCCCCGTTGAAGGAGGCGACGTACGCGCGCAGCACGCGGGCGAGCTGGCGCTCGCCGAGGACGAGGAGGTGACCCAGGCACTTGCGGCGCACGCTCCCCAGGACGCGCTCGCACACGGCGTTGGCCTGTGGCGCGCGGACTGGGGTGCGTAGCACCCGGATCCCGCTCGCGGCGGCCAGCCGGTCGAAACACGGCCCGAACTTGGCGTCGTTGTCGCGGATGAGGAAGCGCGGCCGCTCGTCGAAGGGCGTCGCCTCGCGCCGCTGCCGGGCGACCCAGGCACCCGTCGGGTGCCGGGTGACGCCGACATGCACCACCCGGCGCGACCCGAGCGCGACGACGAAGCAGGCGTGGAGCGGTCGGAAGAACACGTCGGTGATCGGCAGGAAGTCGCAGGCCCAGATCGCGCCGGCGTGGTTGCGCGGGAAGGTCGCCCAGGCCTGGCCGGTCGGCCGGGGCGGCCGTGCCTGCCGCAGGTGGCACCGGATCGTGCGCTTGCTCACCCTGATGTCGAGCTTGCGCAGTTCGCGCGGGATCCGCGGCGTGCTCGTTGCCGAACGGGACTTCCGTTTCCAGAACAGGCGGAAGCCCTGGCGATGCCAGCGCAGCACGGTCCTGAGCCGCACGATCACCAGGACGCCCGCCCAGGTGCGCAGTCGGCCAGCCAGGAGGACCAAGAGCGCGCGATCGGCGGCCGTCAGCCGAGGGCGCTTGACGGCACGGCTGAAGACAACGCGTTGGTGGCGCAGCAGCGCATTCTCCACCAGCAGATCTGCTCGGCTCCGTGTCGCGTCCGCCGCCACCCCCGGGGCAAGGGCGAGTGGGGTCGGCTGCGTCCACCGGGCGACCCACGCCCGCATAGCGGCGAAGCACCGGCGAGCCAGGTGACGCGGACGTGGGAGCGCGGTGTCGATCATGGCGGGCTCCCCCAGGCAGTACACGGCGGCGGCGCGCTGTCACGCCGCCGCGCCGTAGGACTATGCTGCTAGCCGTGAATGGCCCAAGTAGCCGAGACAGCGCCGCATCGGGGATTAGGCCAGCAGGCGCCGATCCCCCATGCCCAGAGCACCATGTGCGGCCCGATCAGGCGACAGGATATGCTCGGCGGGCCCATCCACGAGTACGACCGCGAGGCGTCGTAGCCCCAGACCTGGGGGGACGAAGTTTTCACGCTCAACAGGCCGCCGCCGCCGCCGTCGCGACGATCGTAACGGGGTAGTGCCTGGTATTCGCAGCATCGCCTGCTTCTTGCCGAGCAGGCGTCCGAGGCGCAACCCGGTTGAGCGACAAGGGAGGGATACGTCCCGATCCTGCGGCGTGATCGATCGTCGTCGCCTAAACCGAAGCTCAGGTGAAACCCGCATGAGTTGCAGCGTAGCGCATGGGGGTCTCATCGGAGCTTCGGTTTAGGTCCCACAGAAGGTCCGGAGCACGCGTTCGTGCGCCGTCGGCGGGTCCGCGTACCGCGCGAAGGCCGACCGGGCGTCGAAGGGCGTCGACAGCACCGTCACCAGTTCGTCCAACGGGGCGAAATCATCGTCGTCAACGGCGGCGCGGATCACGGCCTCCACGCGATGGTTCCGCGGGATGTACGCCGGGTTCACCGCCAACATGGCGCTCCGGCGCGTCGCCGCGTCCGTCGGCTCCCGCTCGAGCCGCCGCCGCCAGCGCGCTGCCCAGGCGTCATATGCGGTCGGGTCGGCGAACAGGTCGCGCACGCCGCCATCGTCCTCGCCACCGGAGGGCGCCTCGCCCAACCGTCGGAACGTCAGCGTGAAGTCGGCGCGGTTCGCGCGCATCGCCTCCAGCAACTCCCGCCCGAGCGCGGCATCGCCCGCACACTCGGTGAACAGGCCGAGCTTCCGCCTGAGCCGTCCCTCGTATGCCTGCTCGAACCAAGGCGTGTACGCGCCGAGCGATTCGTTCGCCGCGGCGACGGCGGCGTCCGCATCGTCGGCGAGCAGCGGCAGCAGACACTCCGCCAGACGGGCCAGGTTCCACCGGCCGATCGCCGGCTGCCGGAAGTACGCGTACCGCCCATACGCGTCGATCGCGCTGAAGACCGCGGCCGGATCGTAGGCGTCCAGGAAGGCGCAGGGCCCGTAGTCGATCGTCTCCCCAGCGATCGCCATATTGTCCGTGTTCATCACGCCGTGGATGAACCCTACCAGCATCCATGCCGCGATCAGGCTCGCCTGCGCGCGGATCACGCCGTCGAGGAGTGCCCGGTAGGGTCGCGCGGCGCGGGCCGCGTCCGGATAGTGCCGCGCGATGGCATAGTCGGCGAGCGCCCGCAGGCCGTCCACGTCCCCGCGACTCGCGAAGAACTGGAAGGTGCCCACCCGGATGTGACTGGCGGCGACGCGGGTCAGGATGGCGCCCGGCTGTAACTCTTCCCGGCGCACCGCCTCCCCGGTCGCCACCGCCGCCAGCGCGCGGGTCGTCGGGATGCCGAGCGCCCCCATCGCCTCGCTGACCACGTACTCGCGCAGCACCGGGCCCAGGGCGGCCCTGCCATCGCCGCCGCGCGAGAAGGGCGTCCGCCCCGCCCCTTTGAGTTGGATATCGCGGCGTGCGCCGGCGTGGTCGATGAGCTCGCCGAGGAGGATCGCGCGGCCGTCCCCGAGCTGCGGCACGAAGGTGCCGAACTGGTGCCCCGCGTACGCCGTGGCGAGCGGTTCGGCCGTCTCGGCGACGTGGTTGCCCGCCAGGGCCGCCACCCCCGCCTCGCTGGCGAGCCACCCCGCATCGAGGCCGAGCCGGGTAGCCAGGGGCGCATTCACCCGCAGGAGGCGCGGGGCCCCGACCCGCGCGGGCGCGACCCGCGCGAAGAACCGCTCGGGCAGCCGCGCGTACGTGTTGTCGAACGGAAACTGGGGGGTCATCATGGTGTCCGATCATGCTCTCGTCGCGCCCACACGGGACCAGCCGCCCTCGGCGCGATGATCCGGCCTCGTTCGCACAACCCGTGCCTGCGACGGTGGCGACGGGTATCACGACCGGATCACGGACACATTTGCCGCATGCGGACATGCGCCCGCGCCATCCCTCCACCCGGGCCACCGCCGGGATGCGTCAGAACTGGGACGACGGTCGTGTCCAAGGGGTGCCGCGGGCGGCGCGAACGAGGTCCTCCCCGCCGTCAGGCGGCGGCCAGTGCGGCCATGACGGCCGCCCGGCGGTCCCGGAAGAGGCGCCGCCGATCCGCGAGGGAACTGTACTCGGCGCGGCAGTACCGGCGCCGCTCCTCGACGCCGGTGCGGGAGCGGGCCGCCGAGGCGACGTCTCCGCAGCCGCGCAACGGGTCGTACCGCCGCTTGATCGCCCGGCGATCCCGCGCGATCCGGTTGTTTCTGTGGCGGCTCGTACGGGGCCGGACCGCCGGCCCCAGCGTCGCGCGGAGCGCGGGGGGACGCGTCATGCCCGTCCGTCGTCGCCTGCTCGGGTGCGTGTCCGACGCGGTCCGGCACCCGGGCGAAGCGGCGCTACGCGCGGTGGCCGTCGCCGCGAACTCGACCAGCTCTTCGTCATGCACAGGGCCACGCCGCAGAGCGGCCTCCTCGCGCCCCTCGGCGTGGCGCTGGGCCCGGACGGCTACATCCGTGTCGACACGGAGCAGAAGACGAACGTCGCCGACATCCACGCGGCCGGCGACGTGACCCGCCTCCACCCGCATCAGGTCGCCACCGCCGTCCACGAAGGCGGTCAGGCGGCCTCGGCGGCGAACGACTTCCTCTACCCACCCGAGTTGCGGGATGAGGGAGCCCCGGGCGGGGTCGCCACCGCGACCCCGCCCGGGGCTCCCCGTCGCTGTGGCGCCGACTCACCGGCGTACAACGCCCGGAATGGCCGAGGCCCCCAAGAACGGCCCCGACCCGCGCGGGGCCTTACGCCCCGCCCTGGCACACCCCCTGCGTGCAGCGCGACCCGAGCGGGACGACCGCGGCCGGTGTACTGTGTGATCCAAGGAGGGACAGCTGAGCGGGCAGCAGCAGGACAAGGGTGCCCTGGAGCGGGCGATGGACGACGCCCCGGACGGTGTCCAGATCGACCTGCAAGGGGTGGCGCGGTCGGTCAACAGCGGCCGGGTGGAGGCCGAGGAGCAGGCGGTCCCCGAGGACGAGCCGCGCCCGGGCAATGCCGGAGCCACGGGCCGCGAAGCGGACAGGCGGCCGTCGTAACCCGGGGGCACCGCTGCGCGGCCAGCGGCAGGGCCAGCGGGCGCAGCACCATGAGGAGGGCGAGGCGAACCGGGCGCGGCTCGACCTGGAGGAGGTGGCGCGCGGTCGGCAGCGGCCAGCGGGAGTCGGGGGAACCGTCCCTGTCGGGCGGCGACCCGCGCGAGATCTACGCCGACGACACCGAGCCCGACGATCAGCCGTCGCAGCCCTTGGGAGGTAGCTATGCGAGACCAGGAGCCGCACCGGGACCGCGATCAGGACGGCGCGCGAAGGGAGCGGCCAGACTTGTAGGGGGTGGCGCGCACGGGCGCGGGGGCCAAGGCCACGAGACGGTTGCGTCAGAAACGAGGCGGTGTTAAAGGCCGAGGGTGGTGCCAGAGAGCACGATGCAGGCCGTGCCGATGGTTAGGCAGCAGTCGGCGCGGAGGGCACCGCCGCCCAGCGGAACGCTCGCCCCGGACTCCCCCCCATTCGTGGCCCGATGGCGCTTCCCCCGCGCCCCCCAACCGGCCGCAGCAGCCAGGCGCGTCCTCGACCTGTACGCCGGGAACCGGGAGGGCCAGCCCCCGGCACGCGCGGACCGCGTCATCGGTGCGGACGAGCGGACGCGTGGCCAAGCGCTGGTGCGCCGCCACCCCACCACGCCGTCCCGATCCGGCCAGGCAATGCGGGCGGAGCACGAGCACGAGCGAGACGGCACCCCGCCACCGCGCGGCGGTGGCGGGGTCGGGCGCTGCGACACGCCCACCGGCAGTGGCCCGTTCGGCGCGCCGGTCGACCAGATCGTGATGCGGGGGCCTGTCGCCGCGCCCCGCGCGTCCGCCGGTTCGTCGACAACGGCAGCAGCCAGCGGGGCACGGCGTCCGTGGACCGGCTCCAGCATCGCCGATGGCTGACCGGGCATGGATACGGTGACGCCCCTCCCGCCAGTCGCGGGGGAGGGCGTCCGGCACCGCGTCTCGGCCCGTCGTCGCGCTACTTCGCCTGCAGCTTGCCCTGCTGCGCGAACTGCTCGAGCTGCTGGAGGAGGCGGCGCACCGCCTGCTCGTCCTGCTGCCGCAGCTCCCGCCAGAGCGGGTCGTTCGCCTGGCCGTCCCGCGCGTACTTGTCGTAGGCGGCCAGCCCCTCCAGCTTGCTCGCGGTCGCCATCAGCAGGTTGTAGACCTCGTTGTCGACGATCGTGGTGTCCTCGCCCGCACTCATCCCGCCACCTCCGCACATCCCGCGCGCCCCCGATCCGGGGCGCACGACCACAGGAGCAAGTCGCGTGCCAGACATTGGCGTGGGCGGTCGCCAGGGGGCGCGATCGGCGGGCGCGCCATCCATACCATCCATACAAGGACCCCGCCGGAGCGGGTCCCCACCCTCCGTTCACGATCGACGGCACTCGTTCGCCTGGCACGCGCCTCGCGCCCTGCACTCCCGGAGCCGGTGTGGGCTGGTCGGTGACGGGGAGGGAATGAACCATGGCGATCACGACGACGCGGGAGAAGTACCTGCACGAGCTGGGCGACATCTACGACGCGGAGAACCGCTTCCTCAAGGGGCAGCAGGAGATGCTGCAGGCCGCGACCGACCCGACCCTGAAGGCGGGCATCGAGCGACACATCGGGGAGAGCGAGCAGCAGGTCAAGAACCTGGAGCAGGTCTTCCAGCTCCTCGGCGAGAAGGCGAAGGCCGAGCCGTGCGACGCGGCGAAGGGGATCGTCACCGAGGGGCAGAAGAACCTCAAGGAGGCCAGCACGGACCAGATCCGCGACTGCCTGATCGGCACCTCGCTCACGAAGGTCGAACACTACGAGATCGTCAGCTACACCGGCCTCATCATCGGGGCGCAGGCGCTGGGGAACACGGAGGTCGAGGCCCTGCTCCGGCAGAACCTCCGGCAGGAGGAGCAGACGGCCCAGCAACTCGAGCAGAACGCGCCGAAGCTGCTGAAGCAGGCGATGCAGGCCGAGGCGTAGCGCCCGCCCCCTATCGGGCGGCGGGGCATCATCGGGGAGGGGGGCGCGGATTGCGCCCCCTTGTTTCGTGTGCAATACCATATCACTCACCCAGCGTCAGCCGCGCCACCGTCGAACTGCGCACGCGCAAGCGTTGCTTTATCCGCTGGCCCTCGGCGGTGGAGTCCGAGGGGCGCGCCGATGAGTGATCAGCTCGTCGCCGACCGCCCCCGCGACGATGCCCGGCCCAGCCGCGACGGCCGCGAACCCCTACCCTGCGGGGCCACCTCCTTGGCGCGGCGAGTAGGCGTGCCGATCAACCCCGGTCTCCGGCTGTTCCCACGATGGTACGTAAATTGCTCCGTGGTTCGCCGGGGCGGCGCTGAGCATGCGGCGCACCCGAGCCACTGCGGCCGATACACCATAATGAAAACGGCTCCCGCCGCAGATAACGTGCCCCCCCGTACCCGTGCCACGGGGCGGGGTGGAGGCGTCTGTGGCTGCGGGCCGGGCACCGGTCGGGGCGAGGTCTCAGACGGACGGGGGAGGGGTGGGGATGTTCGACTACCTGATCGTCGGCGCGGGTTTCGCCGGGAGCGTGTTGGCCGAGCGGCTGGCCAGTCAGTCGGGCAAGCGGGTGCTGGTCATCGACAAGCGCCCGCACATCGCGGGCAATATGTACGACCATCATGACGACGCGGGGCTGCTGGTCCACCAATACGGCCCGCACATCTTCCACACGAACTCGCGCGATGTGTACGACTACCTCTCGCGCTTCACCGCCTGGCGACCTTACGAGCATCGGGTCCTGGCGAGCGTCGATGGACAACTGGTGCCGATCCCGATCAACCTCGACACCGTGAACACCCTCTACGGGCTCCGGTTGACCGCGCCCGAATTGGCCGATTTCTTCGCCGCCCGCGCCGAACCCCGCGAGCGGGTGCGGACCTCCGAGGATGTCGTCGTCGGCACGGTCGGGCGTGAACTGTACGAGAAGTTCTTCCGGGGGTACACCCGCAAGCAGTGGGGCCTCGACCCGTCCGAGCTCGACGCCTCGGTGACGGCGCGAGTGCCGACCCGCACGAATCGCGACGATCGCTACTTCACCGACACCTACCAGGCGATGCCGCGCTATGGCTACACGCGCCTCTTCGAGCGCCTGCTGGCCCACCCGAACATCAGCGTCATGCTCAACACCGAGTTCCAGGCCATCGACGGGATGATCCCCTATCGCGAGCTGATCTACAGCGGCCCAATCGACGCCTTCTTCGGCTATCGGTACGGCAAGCTACCCTATCGATCGATCGACTTCCGCTTCGAGACGCGCGACGTGGCGATGGCGCAGTCTGTCGGGACCGTGAATTACCCGAACGAACACCCCTACACCCGGATCACCGAGTTCAAGCACCTCACCGGGCAGGAACACGCGAAGACGAGCCTCGTCTACGAGATCCCGTGCGCCGAGGGCGATCCCTACTACCCCGTGCCGCGCCCGGAGAACGCCGCGCTCTACCGCCGGTACAAGGCGCTGGCCGAGGAGACGCCGGGGGTGCATTTCGTCGGGCGGCTGGCAACCTACCAGTACTACAACATGGATCAGGTCGTGGCCCAGGCGCTGAAGGTCTACCGCACCATCGCCGCGTCCGACGCGGTGACGGTCGCGCCGTCGGCGCTCGTCCCCCGCGCCGCGGCGAAGCAGGCGGTGCCGCCCGCAAGCCCGCTGACGGGGCACCCCGGCACGATCGCGGCCATCGGCGGGGCCGGGGCGGCGCTGCGCCACGGCGCGGATAGTCGCGCCGCCGACCTGACCGCCGCCGCAGGGTCGGTCGGCGGGGAGGACCAGTGACGCCGACGGGCATGGCCCCTGCGCCGGGCCGCGGCGGCGACCTCCTCTGCTTCTCGCACCTGCGGTGGGACTGGGTCTGGCAGCGCCCGCAACACCTGTTGACGCGCCTGGCGACGGAGGCGATCCTGGCCGAGCGGCCCGACGCGCGCTTCATCCATGTCGGTACGGCGGAGGGGCACGGCGCGCTCGACGGCGAGAGCGCCGAATTTGTGCGCCACCTGAATCAGCGGCGCTTCCTCTTCCACGACCTGATCCTCGGCCGGGCGGACACGGCGCACCCGCTCTGGCCGCAGCTGCGCGACGCGGGTGGGCTGACCGGGGAGGACCTCGCGTGGTTCCGCGCGCACGCCGCGTGCATCAACGTCCTCGGCCTCGACTACTACGCCCACTGCGAGCACCAGTACCACGCGCGCTACGGGCTGCCGCTGATGCTGACCGAGACGAATATCCGCGGCTACGTCAGCGACCGGATCAGCTGGCTGCGGCACATGGTCGAGCAGTGCGAGGGATTGGTGGCCGAGGGGTTGCCGTTCGAGGGGTCGCGCCGGTGAACCACGACGGGTGGCGCGGCTCGCAGGCGATCGCGGCTGCGGTGCGCGCGGCGAGTGCCGCGAAGAACGCGGTCGCGCGAGCGGCGTCGGAGGCGAGGCCCGGCGGCAGCTGGACGAGGAGCGGGCCGAGTCGCTCGCCCGGGTGCCCGGCCTCGGCCGGGAAGCGGTCGAGGCCGGGCAAGCCCGCCGGGCCCAGGCGGGCGGCGTGCGTGACGGCGCGCGGCAACTTGACCGCGAAGCGGAAGTCCACGGGTGCCGTCGCGGCCCAGCGCGCGTAGATGCGCGGCAGGTGGTGGCGATGGAAGGATGAGCTGATCTCGACCGCCCCGAAGCGCCGCGCGTAGCGTTCCAGGTGGCTCCCGATTTGGGGGAAGGCCGCACCGCTCGTCGCCGGGATCGCCCAGCCGGTGCAGCCGACCCGGATCGGCTCCACGTGTCGCGCCATCGCAGCTCCCTGGTACGCCGTTGGTCGCTCGCCGCCGGAGCCGCGAGGCGGTGGCGCGGGTGCGTCCTGGTCAGGCATCAGCGGCGAGCGACGTGTACAACTCCAGGGCCCCGGCGGCGACCACCGCCGGGGCCACCTCGGCGACGAGAGACGCCATGGTGCCGGATGCCGCCGTGGCCGCGGTGTCGCCCTCGGTCGGGAAGGCCCCCCGCCAGGAGACGAAGGGGCGGTGTGTGGCGCGCGTCAGCGGGCCGTAGTGGATGAGGTTCGGCCCCCAGTAGACGCCCACCGTCGATGCGCCGACCGCCGCCGCCAGGTGCAGCGGCCCCGAGTCGTTGCCGACCACCACCCGGCAGCGCGACAGCAACCCGGCCAGCCCGCCGAGCGTGAGCTTACCGGCGAGATCCACAGTCGGGGCGGCCATCGCGCCGCCCACGGCGGCGGTGAGGGGGCCTTCTTCCGCCGCCCCGACCAACACCACGCGCGCCCCGGCTGCGGCCAGGGCATCGCCGACGGCGGCGAAATGCGCGGGTGGCCAGCGGCGCCGGGGATCGGTCGCCCCGGGATGGAGGGCGGCCAGCGGTCGGCCATCGTCCGGCAAGGCCCGTTCCGCCGCCGCCAGGTCGTCCATCGTGACCGCCAGCTGCGGCGCTAGCGGTACCGGCCCACCCCCAACCAAACCGATGATCTCCAGGAAGCGGAGGATCTCGTGCTGATACGGCATGTAGGGGATCCAGCGATCCAGCGGCGCGGCATCCGGCGTCCGTAGCCCGGCGGTGAGGCGCGCACCGACGCGCCGGATGAATGGATTGGAGAACCGCCCGCCGCCGTGGAGTTGCAGCGCCAGATCGAAGCGCTCCGCCACCAGCGCGGCGAAGAAGTCGTCGAGCGCGACCGAGTCGTTGACGAAACCCTCCACCTCACCGACCCCGCGACAGGGCGGGATGACCACGACGCGATCGATCGGCTGCGGACGCCCCGTCAGGAACGCGGCGTGCCAGGCCAGGCCGAGCAGGACGATCTCCGCCGTCGGGTAGGCCGCGCGCAGGGCGGTCAGGGCGGGGAGGGTGACCACGAAGTCACCGAGGCGGTTGGCCCGCAGGACGGCGATCTTCGTGACAGCGGGCACGAGCGGCCCCGTACCGTTCGCTCCTTGTAGGGGCTTGCCCTCCGGCACTCTCGCTGATCGGGGAGGAATGCTAGCGTGTGACATCGTGCCGCTCCAACAGCCGGATCTGCGCCTCGACGTGGGGCGGTAGGACCGCGCGTTCGCGCCAGGCGCGAGGCAGGGAGCGGAGCGCCCGCCGCAGGCCCGCACGATTGATCGGATCGGTCAGCGCCAGTCGTAGGTGCCGCCCGGTGATCTGCAGGGCCACCCCGAGCGGACGCCGCAGCCAGGCCTCCCAGAGCCGGTCGCTGACCCCCTCGATGTACCGCTCGCGCATATTGGGGCGGCTGGCGCTGGGGTGATGGTGGGACACGACCGCATCGACATAGGCGAGGTGCCAGCCACGCGCGGCGAGGTTCATCGCCACCCAGGCCTCTTCGCCACCGGTACCGAAACGCGGGTGGAAACCACCGACATCCAGGAAGGCGGCGCGGCGCACGATGGCCCCGCAGGCGATGAAGCCGAGGAGCGGGACGCCGGGGATGTCGGTTGGGCGTGGCAGCGGGCTGCCGACCATCGCGGCGCAGGCGGGGTCCAGCCGCTCTTCGGGGCCGACGAGGATACGGGACATGAGCAGCCCGAGACGCGGATGGCGATCGAACAGCGTGACCGCCCGCGTCAGGCTACCCGGTCCCCACCACGAGTCATCGTCGGCGAAGGCGACATACGACTGCTCAAGGAAGTGCGCCCCGTAATTGCGGGCCACGCCGCCGTGGTTCCGTGCCAGGGCGATCACGGCCACCGCAGGGAACGCCCGCCGGACAGCCGCCGTCGTGCCGTCGGTCGAGGCATTGTCGACCACCACGAGCGTGGGTGCCTCGGGCAGCGTCGTCAGACGAGCGAGCGTACCCAGCAAGGTGGCGACCCGATTCCTGGTCACGATCACGATGCCGAGCCGCGGCGTCAGCGGCCCGGATGGCACCCCTAGGAGTGGCTGGGGCGGCACCGACACAAGCGTCACCTTCCTCCTCTGCGGCGGCCTACCTGTGCCCGGCTGGTGCGCGTCTGGCGTATCGTGGCGGCGCTGGGCATGGCTCAGTCCTCGGTGCGAGCTATGCTATGGACGGTGAACCAGCGCTCGCGGCCATCCTCGCGCTCGGCAGCGTCGAGTTGCTGGCGGGTTTGGCGGAACGGATCCGCCTGGTGCCAGCGCTCCCACGCCGCGCGACTCTCCCAGGTGCCGACGATCACGCGCTTCTGCGGCTCCCCCTCGGGGATCAGTACCTGCGTCGCCAGCCAACCGGGCTGTGCTTGTGCCGCCTGAAGTCGCTCCTGGAATGCTGCATCCCACCGCGCCTCGTTGCCCGCCTCGATCGTTGACTCGGTGATGACCGTCATCATCTGTGCGCCCTCCTCGCGTTGTTCCGCCGTCGTCTTGCCTGCTTGATCATATTCCGTGCCACCATGCTCGCACACCGCATGCCCATCGGGTCATCGCTTGGCCGCTGCCATCCGTCAGCAACGCGCCACTGACGCACGAGCCACAAGGCATCGCGCGACTCAATTCAACTTTCGCCGTGTCGTCACTGTCAGGAACAGCCGACGCCGTGTGCATTGCGATTGTGGTCACGCGTTTGACGCGCACAATCGCACGCTCGTTAAGCAACATCACACCACTGTCGACATCTTTCGCCCAGTTGGATGGCACCGCCAACGGTAGCGTCGAGATTTACCGGCGCAAGGCGTGCTGTGGCCTGCTGGCGGACAGGAGGGTGCGTAGTCGGCGGTAGCGGCAGTGCGCGGGTGCTGATCGTCGGGATGCGTCAGAAATGGGACGATTGGCATTTCCGACAGGTGTTGAAGACGGCGTGAAGCTGGCTTGGTCGGCGGTCACGCGGCGGCCAGCTCGGCCATGACGGTGGCCCAGCGCTCCTGGAAGCGGC
>JAABUN010006789.1_pt1 | contig 12870 bp, 13 predicted proteins | sample 5559311 | NCBI WGS metagenome assembly JAABUN01 (sample SAMN10711877, study PRJNA513370) | rock metagenome | isolation source: Antarctica rocks | place: Antarctica: Victoria Land, Siegfried Peak sud | reverse complement strand
GAATGGTGGACCCCGTGGTCGCCGGGGTCATGTTCACCGCGAACCCGGTCACCGGTGCTCGGCACGAGACGGTCGTCGACGCCAGCCCGGGTCTGGGCGAGGCGGTGGTCTCCGGCCGGGTCAACCCCGACCACTTCGTGCTGGACCGCCGCGCCGGGCTGATCAGCGAGCGGCGCCTCGGCGACAAGCGGATGCTGGTCGTGGCCCGCCCCGGCGGCGGGACCGTCGAGCGTGCCCGCGAAGCGAGCCCCGAGGTCTGCCTGACCGACGACCAGGTACGGCGGCTGGCCGCCCTGGGCACCCGGGTCCAGGACCTCTACGGGACCCCCCAGGACACCGAGTGGGCTCTGGACGGACGCGGGGACCTCTGGCTGACCCAGGCCCGGCCGATCACCAACCTATATCCCCGGGTGGGAGGCGAACGGGCGGCAGCCGAGCCGGAAGCCGGCGGCCCCCGGCTGCTCGCCTGCCTGAGTCTCGCCCAGGGACTGACCCGGCCGATCACCCCGATGGGCATGGCTGCCTTCCGCCTGATCGGGTCCTCGGTGGCCAGGGCGGCAGGGACACCAGTGGCGCAGCCGTTGGCCGGCCCGGGGGTGTTCCACGACCTGGGCCAACGGGCCTTCCTGGACCTGACCGGGGTGTTCCGCAACCGGCTGGGACGGCGGGTGCTGCTGGCGGCGTTCTCGGTCATGGAGGCCAGGGCGGCGGCCGTGCTCACCCGGTTGGCCGGGTATCCCGAGTTCGCACCGGTCGGCGCGGAGTCGTCGGCCGCGCTCCCGGTGGCCCGCGTACTCGTCCGGACCGCGGTGCCGCTGCGGGTGCTCGCCTCGGTCGTCAGTCCCCGGCTGGCGACCGCCGGGATCGCGCGGATCGAGCGACGGCTGCGGGCGAGCCTGGTCGTCCCGGCCGGGCTGAGCTCCGAGCAGCGGCTCGACCTGGTCGAGCGGCGGCTCGGGACCGACGTCTTCTTGCTGATGCCCCGGGTGTTCGGCTACGCGGTGGGCGGTTTCGTCCTGCTCGCCCTGGCCCGCCGGCTGCTGGCCGACCTGGCCCGACCCGGTGAGGTCCAGCAGATCCAGCGGGGGTTGCCCCACAACGTGACCACCGAGATGGACCTCGAGCTGTGGCGGCTGTCGACCCAAGCCCAGGACGAGCCGGACCTGACCGAGTTCCTGGCCCGCTACGGGCACCGGGCGGTCGCCGAGATCGACCTCGGCATGCCGCGCTGGGCCGAGGACCCGAGCCACCTGGTCCAGATGGTCGAGAACTACCGGCGACTCGTCGACCCCGACCTGGCCCCCGACGTGCAGTTCGCCCGCGGCAGCGCTGCGGCCGACGCGATGGTCCTGGAACTGACCCGGCGGGCGGCCCAGCGCAGTCGGGTCCGGGGCTGGTTGGTCGGCTGGTGCCTGCGTCGAGCCCGCCAGCTCACCGGGTTGCGGGAGTCCCCGAAGTTCCTGCTCGTGCTGGCTCTGGCGGGCCTGCGGGAGCAGCTCGTCGACGTCGGTCGGCACCTGCATCGCCGCGGTCTGGTCGACCAGCCGGACGACGTGTTCTTCCTCGACTTCGCCGAGGTGCGCCGGGGGCTGTCCGGGACCGAGCTGCGTCCGGTCGTGGAGGCGCGGCGTTCGGCGTACGGGGTCGAGCTCCGCCGTCGGCACATCCCCCGGTTGCTGCTCTCGGACGGCACCGAGCCGGAGGCCGTGGGCGGCACGGCTGACCGGCCCGACGGCGCGCTCGCCGGGACCCCCGCGAGTGCCGGGACGGTCACCGGGATCGCCCGGGTGGTGCTCGACCCGGCCGGGGCGCGGCTGGCACCGGGCGAGATCCTCGTGGCCCCATCGACCGACCCCGGCTGGACCCCGCTGTTCCTGACCGCCGGGGGCCTGGTGATGGAGATGGGCGGGTCGAACTCGCACGGGGCCGTGGTGGCCCGTGAGTACGGCATCCCCGCCGTGGTGGGGGTGCCGGGCGCCACCCAGCGGATCGAGACCGGGCAGCAGATCACCGTGGACGGAGCCACCGGACTGGTCTCGGGACCGTCCCTGGTGCCCCCGCTGATGAGCTAGTCCGCCAGCGGTCCGTACGGGGCGCCGAGGGCCGTCAGCATATCCTCGCCCCCGTCGGCGGCGGTCAGCACCCAGATCCCTTGCTCGGTGACGGTCATGGTGTGCTCCCAGTGGCACGCCAGCCCGCCGTCGTCGGTGACCACCGTCCAGTCGTCGTCCAGGACGTGGTTCTCCGGGTCACCCAGGGTCAGCATGGGCTCCACGGCCAAGGCCAGGCCTTCGACGATCTTCGGACCCCGGCTCGCCGAGCGCAACACCCCCCGGGCCACGACGTTGGGCACGTCCGGGGGCTGGTGCATGGCCGAACCGATGCCGTGACCGACGTACTCCCGGACGATCCCGTAGGCCGGGTCGAGGCCGCGTACGTAGTCCTCGACCGCGGCGGAGATGTCGTTGACGTGACCCCCCAGGCGGGCCGCAGCGACACCGTGCCACATGGCCATCCGGGTGGCCTCGCTCAACGCCGACGCAGCGGGATCAGGCTCGCCCACGAAGACGGTGACGGCGGAGTCCCCGTGCCAGCCCTCGACGATGGCGCCGCAGTCCAGGGAGACGAGGTCACCCTCCTCCAGGACCCGGTCCCCCGGCACCCCGTGCACGACCTGCTCGTTGACCGAGATGCAGGTCACCCCGCGGAAGCCGCCCACCCCGTCCACGGCCCCGTAGTCCAGGAAGGAGGGTTCGGCGCCGGCCGAGCGGATGACCTCGGCTGCCACCGCGTCGAGCTCCCGGGTGCTGACGCCGGCCCGCACCGCAGCGACGGTGGCGGACAGGGCGGCCGACACGACGAGCCCGGCCCGGCGCATCTGCCGCAGCTGCTCGGGGGTCTTGAGCTCGACGCCGCGAGATCCGAACATGGTCAGGTCTGAGCGGGGCTCAGACGACGGTCTTGTTCACGTGCACGTCCAGGGCGCTGAACAGCCGCTGGGCGACGTCGTCGATCGGCCCCAGGCCGTCCACCTCGACCAGCACCCCACGGTTGCGGTAGACCTCGAGCAGCGGCTCCGTCTGCTCGGCGTAGACGTGCTGGCGGACCCGGATGGTCTCCTCGTTGTCGTCGGCCCGACCGTGGGTCCCGGCGCGCTTCAGCAACCGAGCCACGACTTCGTCCTCGTCCGCCTGCAGCGAGATCACGGCGTCGATGAACCGATCGCGCTCGGCCAGGAAGGCGTCCAGGGTGTCGACCTGTCGCGGCGTACGCGGGTAGCCGTCCAGCAGGAAACCGGGGTCGCAGTCCACGGCGGACAGCCGCTCCGCCACGATCGCGTTCGTGATCTCGTCGCTCACGTAGCCACCGGCGGCCATGATGTCGCGCACCTGCTGGGCCAACGGGGTGTCGGAGGTCTGCATCGCCCGGAAGATGTCCCCGGTCGAGATGGCCGGGATGGCGTAGTGCTCCCCGATCAGCGTCGCCTGTGTACCTTTGCCCGCGCCCGGGGGGCCCATGATCAGAAAACGCATCAGCGGAGGAACCCTTCGTAGTTTCGTTGCTGCAGCTGGGACTCGATCTGCTTCACGGTATCGAGTCCGACCCCCACGATGATCAAGATCGAGGTACCGCCGAAGGGGAAGTTCTGATTCGCGTTCAAGAAGATGAACGCCACCGAGGGCAGCAGCGCGATCAGGCCGAGGTAGAGCGCACCCGGGAAGGTCAGCCGGGACAGCACGAAGGCCAGGTAGTTCTCGGTCGGCTTGCCCGCCCGGATGCCGGGGATGAAGCCGCCGTACTTCTTCATGTTGTCGGCCACCTCCTCCGGGTTGAAGGTGATCGCGACGTAGAAGTAGGCGAAGAAGACGATCAGCAGGAAGAACGTGACCATGTAGAGCGGGTGGTCACCCTGGATGAAGTAGGTCTGGATGAAGGTCGCCACCCGACCCTCGGGCCGGAACTGGGAGTAGAGCGCGGGCAGGTAGAGCAGGGACGAGGCGAAGATGACGGGGATGACGCCGGCCTGGTTGACCTTGATGGGGATGTAGGTCGTGGTCCCGCCGAGCATCCGGCTGCCGACCATCCGTTTGGCGTACTGCACCGGGATCCGGCGCTGAGACTGCTCGATGAAGATGACCCCGGCCATCACGATCAGGCCCAGGGCGATCACGAGCAGGAAGACGACCCAGCCCTGCGAGCCCGGGCGGGCGACCTTCAGGCTCCACAGCGCGGTCGGGAAGGTCGCGGCGATCTGGGTGAAGATCATCACCGACATGCCGTTGCCGACTCCGCGCTCGGTGATGAGCTCGCCCAGCCACATGATGACGCTGGTGCCGGCGGTCATGGTCAGGATCATCACGATGACCGGGAAGATGTCTTTGCTGTACACGATGCCGGTGCAGCCGGTGAAGAGGCGGTCGTTGACCGCGACGGTGACGAAGGCGGTGGCGTTCAGCACCGCCAGCACCAGGGTCAGGTAACGGGTGTACTGGGTGATCTTCGTCTGACCGGACTGGCCCTCCTTCTTGAGGGCCTCGAGCCGCGGGATCACCACCGTCAGCAGCTGGAGGATGATGCTGGCCGTGATGTAGGGCATGATGCCCAGCGCGAAGATGGCCAGCTGCAGCAGCGCCCCGCCGGAGAAGAGGTTGATCAGCGAGTACAGGCCCTGCTGGTCACCACTGGTGGCCTGCTTGAGGCAGAAGTTGACCTGCTGGACGTTGACGTTGGGGGTCGGGAGGATCGAACCGAACCGGAAGATGGCCAGGATGGCCAGCGTGAAGAAGATCTTCTTCCGCAGGTCCGGAGTCCGGAAGGCATTGGCAAACGCGGCGAGCATTCCTGCCCTCCCTTTCCTCATCGACAGTCCTGCACGTCCAGGGTGCGCGTGATGCGAGTTCCGCCGCGCAGGACCGCCCGACTTTATCAAGAACTAGGACCGATGCACGCATCTGTCTGAACCGCCCACCGGAGACGCTCCGGTCGGGGCCGGTCAGGATGGGGTCAGCATAGTGGGCAGCGGCGACCGAGGGAGAAACGATGGCGGGCCTGTTCGACCTCACCGGGCGGGTGGCTTTGGTCACGGGCTCCAGCCGAGGCATCGGCCGGACGCTGGCTGAGGGATTGGCCGACGGCGGCATGAACCGTGGTGGTCTGAGGTGACCGACGTGATCCCGCGTACGGCTCTCGGACTGGTCGTGCATGCAGCCGGGGACGTCCGGGTCGAGTCCGTCCCCGTGCGCGAACCGGAGCCGTACGAGGCGGTGCTGGAGGTCCTGTACGGCGGCATCTGCGGGTCGGACCTGCATTACTGGCAGCACGGTGCCGCGGGGCAGTCGATCCTGGTCGATCCCCTGCTGCTCGGGCACGAGGTGGTCGGCCGAGTCGTGCGGGTGGCCGCCGACGGTTCCGGACCGCCGACCGGCACCCCGGTCGCCGTGCACCCGGCTCGGCCGAGCGCGGGAGACGGCAGCATCCGCTATCCAGCGGACCGGCCCAACCTGTCCCCCGCCGGCACCTACCTGGGCAGTGCCGCCCACCGGCCGCACACCCAAGGCGCCTTCGTCCGGTTCCTACCGCTGCCCACCACGATGCTCCGCTCGCTCAGCCCGGACTTGTCGCTGCGGAGTGCGGCCCTGGTGGAACCCGCCAGTGTGGCCTGGCACGCGGTGGCCAGGGCCGGGGACGTGGCCGGGAAGCGGGTGCTGGTGGTGGGCGCCGGCCCGATCGGCGCCCTGGTGGTGGCCGTGCTGGCGCGAGCGGGGGCGGACGAGATCGTGGCTGCGGACCTGCACGACGCCCCGCTGGAGCGGGCTCGTGCGCTGGGTGCGACCGGGGTCGTTCGAGCCGGGGATGAAGCGGCGGTGGACCGGGTCGACGCGGACGTGACCATCGAGTCGTCCGGCACCGCCGCAGGCTTGACGTCGGCGGTCCGGGCGACGACCCGCGGAGGCCGGGTGGTGATGCTCGGCCTGCTGCCGCCAGGTGATCAGCCGGTGCCCGTGGCGCAGGCCATCGCCGCGGAGCTAGAGCTCGTCGGGTCGTTCCGGTTCAATGACGAGATCGACGCGGTGGTCGCGGCCCTGACCGACGGCTCACTGCAGGTCGACCCGGTCGTCACCCACACCTTCGGGATCCGGGAGGCTCACACCGCGCTGGCCGTGGCTTCAGATCCGGCGCGGTCGGGAAAGGTGTTGCTGACCTTCGACGACGACGCTCCCTGAGCCTGCCGGCGGCCCCCCGAGCCTGGTGACAGGCCCATCGACAGACTCAGAGTGCGTCGAACGGATCAGACCGTGGCCAGCGCGTTCGAGCGCACGGTGGCCAGGGCGTTGCTCCAGGAGATGACCTGGTCGAACAGGGTGCTGGCCGCAGCGGTGTGCTGGTCGCCGGGGGTGAAGGTGCTGTAGTTCTCGAAGTCGGTGGCCAGCATGAAGGCGAGCTGGGCCCGGACATCGGCGATCTGCAGCTCGCCTAGGATGAGGCGGAGGTTCTCGACCGCGCGGACAGCGCCCACGGAGCCGTAACCCACCAGACCGGCGGCCTTGTTGTTCCACTCGGCGTAGATGAAGTCGATCGCGTTCTTCAGCGCACCGGAGGTGGCGTGGTTGTACTCGGGGGTGACGAAGATGTAGCCGTCGAAGGTGGCGATCTTGGCAGCCCACTTCTGGGTGTGCGCGTTGTTGTACTGGCCCATCGAGGCCGGCACCGGCTCGTCCAGCATGGGGAGGTCGAAGTCGGCGATGTCGACCAGCTCGAACTCGGCGTCGGTGCGCTGCTGGGACTGGTCGAAGACCCACTGCGCGACGGCGGCGCCGTTGCGTCCCGGACGGGTGCTACCGACGATGATGGCGATGCGAGGCATACGTGCTCCTGGGGGTGACTGATAATTGAACTTTCAACGAAAGCATACCAGCCCCTGTTCCCTCTGGTGCACGTAGGGGAGAACATCTCTACAGCACTTGACCCGCCGCCTCACCCGGGGCTTGAGCCCCGCGTCGATCCAAGCCCGACGGCCTAGACCCGGCGGGCCGTGAGCAGCAGGTATTCCCACTCCATCACCGTGGACCCTTGGCCCGAGGCGTAGCGGCGCCCCAGGGCGGCGAGCTCGGCGTCGAGGGCGGCGATGCGCTCGGTGTCGTCACCGAGGAAGCGATAGACCGCGATCGTCGGACCGTAGCGGGCCTTGAAGTAGTCGCGGAACTCCTCCGCCGTGGCGAACTGTCCGACCCGCAAAGCTTGCTTGCGCGCCACCACGTCGGTGACCCGGTCCCCGAGCAGCTCGCGTACGTGCGACTCGCTGCCCCACAACGGCGGCGGCTGAGCCCCGGGCGGCGGCGGTGCAGCGTACGGCTTCATGGCGGCGAACATCTGCCCGATGAAACCTTCGGGCGTCCAGCTCAGCAGGGCGATGGAGCCGCCGGAGCGGGTCACCCGGACCAGCTCGTCGGCGCTGACCTGGTGGTGCGGGGCGAACATCACCCCGACGCAGGACAGCACGGTGTCGAACTCACCGTCAGCGAACGGCAACGCCTCCGCGTCCGCCTGCCGCCATTCGAGCTCGACGCCCGCTCGGCCGGCCAGCTCCCGGCCCTTGTCGAGCAGCTCGGGGGTCAGATCACTGGCCACGACCTGCGCGCCCGTGCGGGCCGCGGGAATGGCGGCGTTGCCAGAGCCCGCGGCCACGTCGAGCACCTTCGTTCCAGGGCCCACCCCGGCGGCTTCGACGAGCACTGGTCCGAGATCAGCGATGACGTCAGCAGCCAGGCGCGGGTAGTCCCCCAGGGCCCACATGGCTCGGTGTTTGGCCTTGAGCTGTCGGTCGGCTTCGGTGCCGGTGATGACGTCGGTCATGACTCCCCCTTGCGTAGGTGACATCCCCCAGGAGCGGCCGAGCCGGCGCGAGATACATCCTCAGCACGAAGCGGTGGCTAGGCCTCGGGTGGTTGCCACTTGGCCGGCGGCGGTGCGTAGGCCCCGAAGCGGGTCATCAGGTCCGCGATGTCGTCGGACGCGATCATCATGGCGGCGTGGGCGGCGCTCATGAAGCCCTCGTCCTTCATCTGTGCGATCACTGCAGTCAGGGGGTCCCAGAACCCCGTCCACGTTAAGGTAGCCGCACGGCTTGGTGTGGGAACCCAGCTGGGCCCAGGTCCACTGCTCGAAGATCTCCTCCAAGGTCCCGGCGCCGCCGGGCAGGGCGACGAAGCCCTGGGCGAGGTCGGCCATCATGGCCTTGCGCTCGTGCATCGAGGCGACCACATGGAGTTCGGTCAGGCCCCGGTGAGCCAGCTCCCGATCCTGCAGGGCCTGCGGGAGGACTCCGACAACTCGGCCGCCCGCCGCCAACGCGGCGTCCATCAGACCTACGTGCCCGCCGCCATAGACGATCTGGATATTTCGCTCGGCCATCCACCGACCCACCTCGTCGGCGGTCTGGGCGTAGACCGGCCGAACCCCGGCACTGGAGCCGCAGAAGACAGCGACGGAGGTCAGCTGAGCAGGGGATGCCACCACGGCCGAAGTCTAAGTCGCGGGAGTTGTGCACAAGTGGTGTGGACAACTGGCCAACAAGGTCGGAGCAGGGAGTCGAGCACCCTAGCGTCGGAGACCGAGATGCCCGACTCGGTCATCCCCGCTCTCCGAAGGGACCTGATGTGAAGTTCGCCATGGGAGCCGACGTGCTCACCCACCTGACCAAGCAGACCTCCAGCGCCAACGAGGACCTCGGCGCCGTCGTCAAGAAGCTCGCCGCCTCCGCCGAACCCCTGGAGAACAAGTTCAACGGCAACGGCAAAGCCGCGTTCAACAAGTTCAAGCTCGAAACCGACTCCATCGCCACCGAGCTCAACGCCGCCCTCGCCGCCGTCCTCGGCGGCATCCAGGGCCAGAACACCGCCTTCATCCAAGGCGAGCAGCAGATGGTCGACCAGACCAGCGCCGCCCAAGCCGGAGCCGGTTTCGAAGCCGCCCGCTTCAGCGCCCACTGACCCCTCAGGCACCGCGCGCGCAGCACACGTACGACCACCACCCCAGCACCCAGCACCAGCCATCGGGAGGAACCCCGTCATGCCCGTCTCCAACGACACCGAACGCCGCGACTTCGACATCCCCGCCTCACAGAACGCCCAAGACCAGTTCAACGCCGTCGCCAACCACCTCGAGTCGCTGATCAACCAACGCGACAACGACGTCAAAGCCGCCATGGCCGACTACCAGGCCGACGGCTCCAGCGAGGAGTACGCCAGCAAGGAACAACGCTGGCACAGCGTCGCCGACGAGGTGAAAGCCATCATCCACACCCTCCGCGGCTCCCTGGTCAGCAACGACGACTCCGCCGCCGCCGCCCTGCAAGGCGCCAAAGCCGCCGTCGACAACATCGGCTGACCCACCCCCCACCGAGCAGGAGGAGCTGAGATGACCCGCTACCGGATAGAACCCGCCGGCGTCGAGACGGTCTTGAACCAGACCAAGACCGACGCGGAGAAGTTCGGCACCATCCTGACGCCCCTGCAGGGCTGGGTGGAGTCCGCAGCGACCGGCACCAACAACTCCGGTGCCATCGTCTCGGCCCTGCAGGCCTTCTTCACCGAGCAGTCCAAGGGCCTCGACGCCATCGGCACCCGGATCACCGCCGCCGTCACCGGGGCGGTCAACGCCACCACCGCCTACGTCAACGGCGACAACGAGATGGTGCTGACCTACCAGCGCAACGCGGCGACGGCGGCCAACCCGGCGCCGGAACCCTTCCCCGGTCGGATGGGTGGGCCCCGCTGATGGTCGACTCCATCGACCCCACCGCCATCCCCGGTGCGGAGCTGGACCCGACCATGGTCGAGATCAGCGCCAACCAGATGCGGTTGATCGGGAACGACGTCAGCACCCAGGGCGGCACAGTGCTGACCACCTGGCAGAAGCTCGCCCAGCACTACGAGGCCCCCGAGTCAGCCACCCTGTTCGCGGTGATGGACCCGGTCAAGACCAACGCCGAGACCTTCGGCAGCAACGTCGACACCGTCAGCACCGCCCTCAACACCTACGCCGCCGAGGTGGAGCCGATCAAGGCCGAGCTGGCCAAGATCAAGATCGAGGCGCAGAGCTTCGTGTCCTCGGTGGCCGACGGGGTGGAGAAGAAGACCGTCGGCCGCGGAGGTGTGATCACCGAGAACATCTCCTGGGACGAGGACGAGGACTCCGTCAACGCCAACAACGAGCTGATCTCCCGGGTCAACGCCCAGATGGTGCTGCTCTGGGCGGCGGAGCGCAAGTGCGCCAACGCGATCTACGACATCATCGGCTTCCCGCACGTCGAGGCGGCCGACGACGCGAACCCCAACGGCTACGGCGTCAACGAGATCCCCGAGGGCGCCGAGATGCCCTGGGGGGCGGCCGTCGAACGCACCGAGTCGTGCGGTGAGCAGGCCGTCGGTGCGGTGAAGGGGTTCGTCTGGGACGGGGTCATCGTCGGTGGGGTCTGGGGAACCGTCAAGGGCCTGGGCACCCTCGTGCTGGGCTACAACCCCGCCACCGGCGACTGGTTCTCCGGTGACTCGTACGGTGCGGCCTGGAGCAACGTCGGGATGCTGGCCTTCGGCCTCGGCACCGCCGGACCGCTGGCCATCGCCGGCTCCGCGATGCCGGGACCGGTCGGTGACTTCTTCCGCAAGGGCCAGGAGACCGTGGTCAACGCCGGCAAGGGTCTGATCGCCTGGGACAAGTGGCAGGACGACCCCGCCGCCGCGGCCGGCGAGTCGGTGTTCAACGTGGCCTCCATCCTGGTGCCGGTCGGTGCCGCCACCGCCCCCGTACGCGCCGGGGCCAGCACCACGGCCGCCGCCGTCCGGACCGCGGCCAGGGTGATCGACGTGATGGACCCCGCGTCCGCGGTGGTCCGGCTGGGCGCGGCGGGTGCCCGGGTGACGTTGCCGGCCGTGTCGGACCTGGTCAAGGCCGTCGACCTGACGTCGCTCAACCGGTTGAGCGAGATCGGTGCTGGCGGCAAGATCGACCTGCCCGACCTCGACGTGGCCAACCCCGCCACTCGGGTCGAGGTCCCCTCGGTTGGTCGCAACGACATCACCACCGACGTACCCGGCGCTTCCAACGCCACCGACGCACCCATCCGTACGCCCGAGACCACCCAGGTCCCCGTCCGCGAGCCCGAGCTGGTCGGGGCCGGCGGACCGGGCCGTGAGGCCGGCGGTTCCGGCGGCGGCGGGGGCGGCCTCGGGTCCGGCGGGTCCGGCTCCGGTGCACCGGGCTCCGGCTCGGCCGGGTCCGGCGGCGACGCCACTCCGGGCGGCGGCGGAAGCGGGTCCGACACCCCGAGCGGCGGCAAGCCGCCGACTCCGGCCGAGGTCCAGCCGGCCCAGCACCACGAGGTGGCCCGACCGGCCGACGCCCAGCCGCAGGTCGGCGACACCGACAACAGCGTGGGCAGCTGGCAGGAAATCAACCGCGGCGGTTCCGGCCGCGGGCTGGAGGACCAGGCGTACGCGACCGGGGTGGACCTGCCGCCCAACGGCCACCCGCTGGAGTACGTGGTCACCACCAGCGGCGGCAAGCAGGTGGACTTCGACGGGCACCTCTACCGGGGCGACCCGCCGGCCGAGGTCTTCCAGGAGGTGAAGGGCAACTACGACTACCTCTACAAACCCTTCCCGCCGGGCAAGACCACGGCCGAGAAGATCACCAACGAGCTCAACCACTGGGTCGACCAGGCCGCCCGGCAGCAGGACGCACTGAAGGGTTCCGGGGCGACCCGGGAGTGGGTGCTGACCCGCAACCCCGAGCTCGTCCCGCGCCTGGAGGAGATGTTCCTGGAACGCGGCATCGACGCCAATGTCGTCTACCTGCCGAAACCCTGAGGGGAGAACATGTTCACCGTGACTGACGTGATCGCACTATCGGCGGCCGAGTGGCTGCTGGCCAAGCCGAGCCTGACTGCGGCCTGGGGGGCCCGCGCCGAGGAGCCGGCTCAGGTCGCCGACCGGTTGCAGCGCACGCTGCGGGTCGTACGCGACCTCGGCGGCATCTTCGACGGGCCGTGGTTGCGCAGCAGCGCCGAAGAGGCGGTGGCCAGTGAGGCACCGGCCGACCCCGCCGGTTGGACCGCCTTCGTGGAGGGTCTGGTGGCCCGGGACGACGCCGGCACGCCGGCCCCGGAGTGGGGCTACGACCCGCGGCTGCTGGCCCGGGCCGCGACGGGGCAGCCCGAGCTGCTGGTCACCCTCGACGTGCACGCCGGTCAGTCCGACGGTGACGCCGACCGTCCGGTCAACCAGGCGGCGCTGGGCTGGACCTTCCCGGGCGGTGACCCCACCCCGGTGATGGAGCAGTTCGACGGTGGCGCGGCCCGGGAGACCCTGAGCCGCTTCGTGGAGATCTGGCGACCCAACTCGGCGGCGGTGCGCAACATCCCGTTGATCCGGGCGCAGCGCAAGGCGGTGCCGTTCTCCTGGCCCTCCATCGGAGCGATCAGCTGGCTCTCCGGTGACCTGTACGACATCCCGGACACGGTGCCGGGCGCGGTGGTCGAACGCCACGGCCAGGGCACCCTGCTGACCGTGGGCTCGGTGGCCCAGCCATCGATCCGGCTCGAGGACGTGATGCCCGTGTTCGACTTCCTGCGGGAGCAGGGTCACATCGGTCCGGCGCCCGCCGAGCAGCCGCGTGAGCCGGACGTCAGTACGCAGGCCTGACCCGGACGCGGACGGGCACGACCTGACAGACATCCCATCCTGAAATTTGTCAAGCAGCGGCGGGCTCGATGATGTTGGTTTGGTGGTGTCGCCAGGCGGTGTCCTCGTCGTAGACGGTGCCGGTCTTCAGGCAGCCGTGCAGGATGCCGACGAGCCGGTTCGCGAGCTG
>JAABUN010006788.1_pt1 | contig 12871 bp, 11 predicted proteins | sample 5559311 | NCBI WGS metagenome assembly JAABUN01 (sample SAMN10711877, study PRJNA513370) | rock metagenome | isolation source: Antarctica rocks | place: Antarctica: Victoria Land, Siegfried Peak sud | reverse complement strand
ACCCGCGAGGCGCTGGACGCCGCCATCGCCACCGCGCTCGACACCATCACCGCCCACGATGCGGCAGGCTGGTTCCGCCACTGCGGCTATTCCCCCTCGGGTCAATCACTCTGAGAACCGCTGTAAGATCGCAACGCGCGATTTCGGCGGACAGGTTGACAACGGAATCGGCTAAAGAGGAGGCAGCTGGTGAACATCGGCAAATCCGGCAAGGGTATGGACTACCTGAAGCGGTACTTGATCGAGGAAGAGATCGAGGAGTACCAGGAGAACCACATCTCTCGCCGTGAGATGATGCGGCGCGTCTTGATCATCACCGGCAGCGTGCCGATGACCGCCTCAATCTTGCTGGCGGCAGGCTGCGGCGCATCGGCGAGCCCGACTGCGGCACCGGCTGTCGCGACCACCGCGCCCACCGCCGCCGCTGCGGCAACCACCGCCGCGACACGCGCGGCAACGACCGTCCCGGCCGCAGGCACGGCGTCGGGCGCGGCCACCACTATCGCCACCGCGACCCGCGCCGCGAGCGCAACCGTCCCAGCGGCGGCCACCGCGACCCGCGCCGCGTCACCGGTCGCCAGCGCCACGCGCACCGCCTCCCCCACCGGTGGGGGCAGCGGCGTCACGATCTCCCCGACCGATCCGGCGATCGATGCCGCCGCAGTGCAGTTCCCCGGTCAGGGTGGCATTGCCCTGCTGGGTTATCTCTCGGCCCCGAAGGCGGCGACCAAGGCACCGGGTATCATCGTGATTCACGAGAACCGTGGCCTGACCGAGCACATCAAAGATGTGACGCGGCGATACGCCAAGAGCGGCTTCGTCGCGCTGGCGATCGACCTGATCTCCCGCCAGGGCGGCACCGACAAGATCGCCGACCCGGCGCAGATCCCCAACATCCTCGGCCAGAGCGCCGATCGCGAAGCTCTCGTGCAGGATATGCTCAGCGCGGTCGCCTTCCTGAAGACACAGCCGAAGTTCGCCGGCCCGAAGGCTGGCGTGGTCGGTTTCTGCTTCGGCGGCGGGATGACCTGGCTCCTCGCAACGCGCAGCACCGACATCGTCGCGGCGAACCCCTACTACGGCCCGCCGCCGGATCCGATCACCACCGTGCAGAATATCGCCGGGCCGGTCCTCGCCTTCTACGGCGAGTTAGACGCGCGGATCAACGCCAATATCCCCGCGATCGAAGCGGCGATGAAGCAGTACAACAAGACATTCGAGGCGCGCATCTACCCCGGCGCGAATCACGCCTTCAATAACGACACCGGCCAGGCATTCGATACCGCAGCATCACAGGATGCGTTTCAGCGTTCGGTCGCCTTCTTCACCGCGAACATCAAAGGCTAGCGCACGCACAGCACGATAATACACAGCTGGGCCGGGGAACGACTAATCGCCCCCAGGCCCAGTTTCCATTTACGCCAACGCACTCAGCACAGTTAGATTATGCAACTGTACGCATACTCGCCCCGGCTCCTGTCTCCCCCTGGGTCCTCTGCATCTCTGTGTCTCTGCGGTAAATCGCCCCCGTCCCTATATCCCACGCTCCGCCGCGATCACTTCCGCCAGTGTGCGTGCGCCGCGCACCAGATCGGGATGGGCCAGCCCGCCATAGCCAAGGACCAGACCCTGCCGATCAGCGGGTCCGTAGTAATAATCGGCCAGCGGGCCGACAGCGACGCCACGTTCGCGCGCCGCCCGCACGATCCGGGCCGTGTCCAGGTCGGGCGCAAACTCCAGGCAGGCGTGTAAACCGGCATCCAAACCGAGTAACCGCGCGGGACTGTCGGCACGATCGATGATCGGGGCCAGGCACTCGCGGAGGATCGCCCGACTCTCGGCATAACGTCGCCGGGCGCGACGGATGTGGCGCTCCAACTGTCCGTCGGTGAGCAAAGCTAAGACCGCGCGTTGCACAGGCCAGGAAGTATGCCGATCGACGATCGCCTTCAGTGCCACGAGCCGGGCGCGTAACGCGGGCGGCGCGACGATATAGCCGATCCGTAGGCTTGGGGTCAGCGACTTGGCGAAGGTGCCGATGTAGACGACCCGCCCCTCACGATCGAGGCTGAGCAGGGCGGGGAGCGGCGGGGCATCGAAGCGAAACTCGCTATCGTAATCGTCCTCGACAACCAGGCTGTCCTGCGTACGCGCCCATTCCAACAAGGCCAACCGTCGCGCGATCGGGAGTCGCCCGCCCAGGGGATACTGGTGCGACGGGGTGACACAAGCAAGGATCGGGGCCGCATCACCGATTGGTAACGCTTCGACGCGCAGGCCATCACCATCGACCGGCACGGGGACGATCCGGGCACCATGCGCCAGGATGATATTGCGCGCGGCGAAGTACCCCGGCTCCTCGAACGCCACCGCGTCACCGGGCGCAACGGTGGCCCGCACGATCAGATCGAGCGCCTGTGCCGCCCCGGTGGTGATCACCACATCGTCGGGGCCACAGGCAACGCCACGCGTCTGCCCGGCCCACCGCGCCAGGGCCGCACGCAGCGCAGGCTCGCCAGCGGGATCACTATAGCGATTCGGCGGCAAATCGTCGGTCGCGGTGCGCCACGCACGTCGCCAAACTTCCGGCGGCAGAAGATCGAGCGCGGGGACGCCGGGCCGAAACGAGATCACGCCCGGCTCATCATCACGCGGCAGGATCGCCGTCGCTTGCGGTGGCCCTGGTCGTTGCTGCCAACGATACGCGCCCGTTGGGGCGTGAGCAAGCACACGCGGCTGCGCGGGTAATGTCGCCTCGACGTAGGTGCCAGAGCCGTGACGTCCGGCGATATACCCCTCGGCGAAGAGCTCATCGTACGCGGCAACAACCACATTCCGCGAGATGCTGAGGGATTGGGCCAACGCTCGCGTCGCGGGGAGACGTGTCCCCGGCGACAGGCTACCGTTGAAGATCGCTGCGCGTAGCTGCGCGATCAATTGCCATTGCAACGACTCGTCTGCGGCGCGGTCGAGCGCGATCGGCAGATCGAGGACCGCCCCTTGCCCTGTCACACTCACCTCTTCCTGTCGATAGTACGCTAACCTACCGGCATAGCGGCAGAGTGGTCCCCCTGATATAGTACCGATTGGCCCTCGTGGCTCAACCACTTGGACGGTAGTATAGCGATGATCGCGCCGTAACAAGCGGAGAGCGTAGCAATCAAAGGAGCAGATCGTGATGGCCGCAGAGAGCAGCAACACCCCAACCGCCTCGACGCAACGAGACAGACGACACGCAACCTCGGCAGAGGCGCGGGCGTTACCGTTACCGGCGGGCAACCTCGCCGCGCCGGTCCTCGCCCACGGCTCGATGCTCGTCGAGCATTACGCACCGCGTGGCAACGACACGCAGCGACCCCACACGCGCGACGAGATTTATGTCGTGATCGCGGGCACCGGCTCGTTCATCAACGGCAGCGAGCGGCACCCCTTCGCGCCGGGTGACATGATCTTCGTCCCGGCAGGCGTCGTTCACCGCTTCGAGGATTTCTCCGCCGACTTCGCAACCTGGGTGATTTTTTACGGGCCGGAAGGTGGCGAGGCCAGCTAAACGATCACTACCGACGACAGATCGCCCGCAGGGGTAGCGTGGTTCCAGGAGCAACGATGTTCGACACGACACGCCTTGGTTTGTTCTTCGCCGCCGCGCTCGTGCTGGCCGCCACCCCCGGCCCGGGGATATTGTACGTCCTGGCCCGCAGCGTCAGCGGCGGCCTTCGCGCGGGACTGACATCATCGGGCGGCACGGCAGTTGGCGGATTGTGCCACGTCGTTGCGGCGGCGCTCGGCCTCTCAGCACTCCTCGCGGCATCGTCTGCCGCGTTCACGGTGGTCAAGCTAGCCGGGGCGGCATACCTGATCTATCTCGGCGTACACACTCTGCTGGCACACGATGACGCCGAAGTAGCGACCGCAGCGGGCGCGAGCAGCGCACGACGCGCCTTCGGGCAGGGGATCATCACTGAACTCCTGAATCCGAAGACGGCCCTCTTCTTCCTGGCCTTCGTGCCGCAATTCATCGTGCCGGGCGAGCACGTTTTTGTACAGTTCCTCGCTCTTGGCACCCTCTCCGTGGCGCTGAATACGACCGCCGACCTCGTCGTCGCGATCCTCGCCGGGCCGATCGCGGCACGCCTGCGGCGTAGCCCGCGCCTGCGCCGGGGGCAACGCTACTGCTCAGGCGGGGCGCTGATCGCACTCGGCATCTCGGCGGGTGTGTCGGGCAAGAGTTAGAGGCTTCAAAGTCTGGCACCCTGATCACAACATCCTCCCCTTTCCATACCTGCCCCACACATCGCGTATGATGCCGCTGCTGCGGCCGCTGGCACAACGGACAGGATTGAGAAGGAGGTGTGAGATCGATGAAGATCACCAAAGTCACCGCACAGGCCGAATCGCGGCGTCGGGCCGCGCCGATCAACGACGCGCTGCAAGTTCTCGACACCAATGGGGCTTGCCGGATCACCGTGACCACCGATGAGGGGATGACCGGGCGCGGGGTCATCACCTTCGGGCGGCTCGATCGCGGCCCGGCGGTCCTCGCCAATCTGGTCGAAGAGATTTTGGCCCCGGCGATCATCGGCGACGACCCGACGCTGATCCGCGCGATCCGCGACAAGCTCTGGCGCGAAACCGACTACCACGGCACGGCGGGACTGGCCCTGCTCGGGATCGCCGGGATCGATATCGCCCTCTGGGATCTCCTCGGGCGGGCGGCGGGGCAACCGGTCTGGCGCCTGCTCGGCGCACAGCGCGATCGTGTGCCCGCCTACGCGATGGTCGGCTGGCTGAACTTCGACGTGCCGAAGTTGCAGCAGATCTGTGCCCAGGCGATCGGGCAAGGTTTCCGGGGGGTCAAGATGAAAGTCGGCGCCCCGACCTTGTCCGAGGATGTGGCGCGGATCAAGGCGGTGCGCGAGGCGATCGGTGACGGGCCGCTGATCATGGTCGACGCCAATCAGGTCTTCAGCCGCACCGAGGCGCTGCGGCGCGGTCGCGTCTACGAAGAGCTAGGCTGCTACTGGTTCGAGGAGCCGCTGCGCGCCGACGATACCGCCGGGCTCGCTGCCCTGGCCGACGCCCTGACAATCCCGATCGCGTCGGGCGAGAACAATTACGGCAAGCGTCAGTTCCTCCCCCTCTTCGAGCAGCGCGCCGTGGACATCGTGCAACCGGATCTGCGCCGCGCCGGGGGTGTCACCGAGTGTCTGGAAATCGGCCTCCTCGCCGACGCCTTCAATATCCCCTACGCCTCGCACGGTGGCGGGGTCCACCTGCATATCCTCGCCGCGTTGCCGAATACCCTCTACCTGGAAAGCGGGCTCGCCGCCGATGGCACCGCACCGGGACTGATCGATGGAGCCTATCGCTTGCCGGAAGAACCGGGTTTCGGCGGCGAATAGGCCAGCTCCTGCGCATTCCGCCCAGGTCGGTGGTGCAGGCCGCTCGGCTAATAGCCGCCACCAAAAGCCAGGCGCGTACGGGGCGCGTCCGTTATGGACGCCCCCCGTATAGTTCGCCATCGTTGTTGCAGCACTCAAGCACCAGCGGCAAGGTTTGTCTGAGCAGGATCACGGCGCGCGGCAGCTCCTTGCACGCGGTCATAACCCAGGCGGGAGAACTCAATAAAAGACCACCAGTGCGTTGCTGGCGCTGACGTCACGGATGCTGTTATCGTTGCTCATGCGCCGGGGACACGAGAAAGTACCCGCAATGGATCTCGCGAAACTGTTTTTTGTCGGAAATCTGTTGGCGACGGGCCTCATGACCGGCGTGATCTGGTTCGTCCAGATCGTCCATTACCCGCTTTTCGCCTATGTCAGCAAAGCAGACTTCGCCCGCTACCACACCATACACAGCGACCGGACAACGCGCGTCGTCGCCCTACCGATGCTTCTCGAACTCGTCCTCTCCGGGCTCTTACTCGTCGTCAGGCCATTCGGGATGAGCGCTATAGTTGCTTGGCTCGGCTTCGCGCTAGCGGTCGCCGCCTGGGGCAGCACCTTCTTTATTGCGGTGCCGCTCCACAGCCAACTCGGCGGTGGTCACGATACCGCGATCATCGCTCGCCTCGTCGCGACGAACTGGCTTCGCACGGTCATCTGGACCGCCCACCTGGCACTCCTGGCCTATACGCTGTTGCGCCTATTACTCTGATCGCGCAGCCTCTTACCCCTACGGGCTGGTCAACGCCAACGCCAACGCGGCATAACCGATCAGCCCCTCCTGCAACATCGGCAGGGCGAGTTGATCGTGGATCGTGTGTGCGTATTGCTCCTCGCACGGGGAGAAGCCGATCGTATCGATCCCCGCACGCATGAGCCAGCCGCCATCGGTCGCGAAGTCCCAGGTGCCAGCCTCCACCTCCCGCCCATAGAGCGCAGCTAACGTCGCCTGCGCCCCGGTGACCAACGGATGTTCGGCAGCGAGCGCATAGGCGGGCGACTCCACGATCGCCTGTTCCTCGACGCCGGTATAGGTCCGTGTCGTCCGTTCCTCGCGGCGCACGGTGCCAGTGATCCGCTCGGGCAGCGTGGTCACGAGGAGTTCGCGCACGATTGACTCGACCGCCGCCGCCGTCTCTGCCGGGATATTGCGCCAGTCGAGGAACAGGCTGAGTCCATCCGGGATCACGTTGGTGCTCTCATTGTTGCTGTGCAACACGGTCGGCGCGACCGACGAACCGCCGAACGTCGGGTCGGGGCGCATCGGCAACCGTTCCAGCCCGGAGAGGAAGCGCGCCAGGGCGTAATGCGGGTTCGCCCCACGTCCCGGTGCGCTGGCATGGGCGGCGATGCCGGTGAACTCGACCCACATCCCCACACGCCCGCGATGCCCGCGCCGCACCCCGTTGCTCGTGGCCTCGCCGAGGATCGCCGCATCGGTCTGCAAATCCTCGACCAGGATCCGCGCGCCGAGCCCCCCGACCTCTTCCTGCACGACCGCAGTGACGTAGAGATCACCGGCAGGCCGCAGCCCCGCGGCTTTCAGCACGGCGGCGGTATAGACTTGCGGGGCCAGCGCACCCTTGATATCGCTGGCCCCGCGCCCGTACAGGATGCCATCGACGATCTTGGCGGCGAACGGGTGCTGGGGCCAACCGGTCGGATCGCCGACACCGACATGATCGAGGTGCGTATTCAGCATCAGCGAGCGCCCGCCGCCCGTGCCGCGTAGCACGCCGATGACATTCCCGCCGCGATCGATCCAGGCATCGTCATAGCCGAGCCGTTCCAACTCGGCCTTGACGAGTTGCGCCAGCGGCCCTTCCTCACCCGGCATACTTGGTTGCCGGATCAAACGCTGGCAGAATTCGACCGTCGCGGCCATCTGGCTTTCACCTGCCACACGCAACCGCGCGATCGTTGTCGTATCCAACATCATCCTCGCTCCTCCAGAGCTTCATCCTGACATTTGCGAACGATTGTAGCCGCAATGACGCGCGACGAGAGGTGCCAGCCATCATCTGGCACTCTCGATATGCCGTGATCGCCGCCAGGAAATTGACATCCGCCCCGCCGATCATTACACTTCATCTCTGGTCGTGCTAGATGGGGAGCTAGCGATACCCTGTAACCCGGAACTCGCTATACCGGGATTGAACTCCCTTTTTGAGGTCCGACTCTGTGGAACTAACCTTCTCGTGATGTGTTGAGAGCAAAGTCCTGCGCGGCGGGGCACTCCGAACCAGGTCAGGACCGGAAGGTAGCAGCCTTAAGGAGAAAGCACCGGGTGTCGCGGGGTCGCTGGGCTTGAGCTGATCGATTGGGGATAGCCGTGGGGGTACGATCGATGGAGGGTGCACGACCTCCCGGTAATTCTCAGGGCGGGGCAAATTGCCCCGCCCTGTTTCTTTGCCCGGATACACCTCTACCGCCATCGTGCTGAGGCACGAAAAAGGGTGCCGGAGGAATCCTCCGGCACCCTGCGCTATCTCGTGTATAACCGCACCCTTAGCGATTTTTGGTGGCGGTGCCGGTCGTTCTCGTGCGGCGCTTCTCCGCGCGGGGTGAACGCGGCACCGGCACACCATCCTGACCGATCGGGCGCTTGCGCGCCTGCTGCTGATAGTACCGCTTCGCCTGCTGCGCCTCATAAGCGGCCAGTTGCGCCGGATAGGTCGTGCGCCAGACATAGATGATCGCCACGAGCACCGCCACCACGGCCACGATGCTGATCCAGGTCCAAACGCGCCAGCCGAGGAATGGCAAGCCCATCAACTGGAAGAGATAGAAGACCAGGCCGAAACCGAACGCCCAGGTCAGCCAGTTGGTGTAGCGGGCCATCAGGCGTTGCTTCAGGGTGTGCGCCTTGATCGCCGCCGGTGGCCGCAGGTAGAGCGCGAGCGCGGCGATGAAACCGATCGCGAAGACTACCAGGAAGGCGATCGCCACCGGCCCTTTCATCTCATCTTCGAATGGCACTTGTGTCCATTTTGCAGGATTAAGCCAGTCGCCCATCTCGACGCCACCCTCCCCATCTGCGATTCTGCACGTTCACCAGGAAAGTATAGCGATCAAGCGAAATGCTGTCGAGGGAAAACACGCGCCATCGGCAAAACCGACAGCATCCCCGATCGCGCCAGCGCAACGGAGGTAACCATCGGGTGTACTGTTCGTTCACCCCTTGACACCATTGGCGAGGTTGACTATATTCTGGCACGGTACGCAACCACAACACGCGTGCAACGTTTCATCATTTTGGGTGGCCCACATGTGTCGCCGGAATCAGGCGCCCTGCGTTGTACGGTGCTGTTGGGCGATAAGGGGAGGGTTTGTGCGGATCGCCATGGTCGGGACGCGCGGTATCCCAGCCAGCTATAGCGGCTTCGAGACGTGCGTCGAAGAGCTGAGCGCCCGGCTCGTCGAGCGGGGGCATCGGGTCACCGTCTACTGCCGCAGCCACCATATCACCTACCCCGGCGCGACCTATCGCGGCGCGGAACTCGTGAAGCTCCCCACGGTACGCAACAAATACCTCGATACGATCGTCCACACCACCCTTTCCTGTCTGCATCTGCTCACCGACCGCCACGACGTGGTGATGATGTTCATCGCGGGCAATGGCCCGGTGGCGATCCTACCGCGCCTGGCGGGGATGCCGGTGGCGCTGAACGTGGATGGGCTCGACTGGCAGCGGGACAAGTGGCCCGGCCCGGCGAAGCGCTACATCCAGATCGCCGAATGGCTGGCGACCAAATTCCCCCACGTGGTGGTGACCGATTCGCGCACGGTCGAGCGCTATTATTTGCGCCAATTCGGTCTGCCGACGACCTGCATCGCCTACGGTGCCAAGGCGAAGCCGCTGCCACCGGGCGAAACACTCGCGAAGCTCGGGTTGGAACCGGGGAAATATATCCTCTACGTCGGGCGACTGGTCCCGGAGAATTGCGCCGATCATCTGGTCGAGGCTTTCGCCGCTTTAGGCGACGACTTACCACCCGGCATGAAGGCGGTGATCGTCGGCGATGCCCCCTATGCGGCGGACTACATCGCCGGGCTGCGCGCTCGTGCGGGCGACCGGGTGGTCCTGCCCGGCTACGTCTTCGGCGACGGCTACTGGGAACTGAACAGTAATGCCTACGCCTATGCGTTCACCTCGGCCGCCTCGGGGACGCACCCCGCGCTCCTCGAAGCGATGGCGGCAGGGAACTGCGTGATCGCCAACGCGATCCCGACCAACGCGGAAACCGGGGGCGAGGCGGTGCTCTACTACGATGGGGAGCGCGGCGGGGCCGATCTCGCCACGCAACTACGGCGGATATTCGCCGACCCGGCACTGGCGAAGCGGTATGGGGCGCGAGCGGTGGCGCGGGTCGAAGAGCGCTACAGCTGGGAGCAGATCACCGATCAATATATGTTGCTCTTTGAGCAAATCACCGCCCCTGCCATCACATGCGAAGAAATGCGTTAGACGGCAGGACTGCGACATCGGATATGAAAGTAGCAGCGGAATGACCGCACGTATGCTTGACCGCTACGTGGTTGCATGCTTGGTAGCGGATATAATTACTATTGTCGTGACACTTGCGGTGGCGGAATTTCTGCGCTCAACGCTTCCTTTTGGTCGCCAACTTACCAGCATAGATTACATTAACGTAGCAGTCTATCTCTTGGCAGTAGGTTGTTGGTTAGCAAGCGCCTTTCATTTTCACCTCTATGAGTGGCATTGGACGGTGACATGGCGAAGCGAAATGGCGCGTATTACCGCCGCCAGTGCCGCCTTTGCCCTGCTCTTTGCGGCAGGACTCTACTTAAGTTTTCGCGATGTACCGCGCCTTCTTTTCGTCTATTATGCCCCCCTCGTGCTGCTCGCTGTCCTCGCTATACGCCTCCTCGTTCGCCTTCTTCCCACCTTGTTACCATGGCAACAGATAACCGTGCGGATCGCGATAGTTGGCACTGGCCGGATCGCCCAGGTACTCGGCGGGCGCCTTTCAAATCGCTCACGATCATGGCCACCGACGACCGTTGTTGGCTTCATCGACACCGCTTCGGAAACGCCAGGAGTTGACACGTCATCGCTCACGATCATAGGCGCGGTGAGCGAAATCGAACAGATCATCCAACGCGAGCAGATCACCACCATACTGCTCGCATTACAACCCGACCAACACAGTACGGCGCTGCGGTTAAACGAGGATCTTGTACGGCTCGGCATCGATGTCCGTTTACTCCCGGACGTCCTCGAACTGGCCTCAGCTCGCGCCAGTATCGAATATGTGGAGGGATTGCCGCTGCTCGGCCTCCGCGATCCCGCACTGACATTCCCGAGCCGTCTCTTGAAATACACGTTCGACCGCGTCGCCAGCACGGTCGGAATAGTGATACTGGCACCACTCCTGCTGTTGATCGCGATCCTGATCAGGTTCGATTCACCCGGCCCGATCATTTATCGTGCGCGCAGGATCGGTGAGGGGGGTCGGGAGTTTGATATGCTCAAATTCCGCACGATGGGAGAGCAAGCCGATCAGCGCCTGAACGGTGTGCTCGCTGAGGATCAACCCTTGCGGAGCATCTACAAGGTACCTAATGACCCGCGTGTCACGAAGTTGGGTCGCTTACTTAGACGTACAAGCATGGATGAACTGCCACAATTAGTGAACGTCTTGCGTGGGGAAATGAGCATCGTCGGCCCACGACCGGAGCAACCGTTCATCGCCGCCCACTATCATACCTGGCAGCAGAAGCGCACTGAGATCCGCCCCGGCCTCACCGGCTGGTGGCAGGTTAATGGCCGCAGTAGCAAGCCGCTGCATCAGAACACCGACTTCGATATCTACTACCTCGAGAACTACTCCTTCTGGCTCGATCTCCGTATTCTCGGTCGTACGATCAGCGCGGTGCTACGTGGGGAAGGTGCGTATTGAGACATGCGTCGTTGTGATCCACGATCGCCAGAGGATCGTCATCTGAGGCGTTGCTGGGGCTGGTGGCACAGCAACGGCGATCGACTCGCGAGGCGGAGCACGAAAGATGAGTCGGCGCGCGGTGTGGTGCGCCCCCACGCCCCCTGCACGCTGGAGCGCCAAGTGCGTCGAGCGGAAGCGCTAAGCCATCCCCTGGCTTCCCATATGTGGCACGTCAGCCCCTGGAAGATGCGCATAGCGATCGAGCCATAACTCCCAGGACTCCCCCGACGTCACCACCGCATGGCTTACAGTGCGTGCTCGCCCTCGCTCGGAATAGACACTCGCGCACGCCGATAGTGGCACCAGCGCCGTGCCCGACCGCACCGTGCCGTGCTCCCAGGTAGCCGCCGTTGGCGCGCGAGCGCGGGGACTCGGCCGTATGCAGTCAGCCGGTCGCCATAGGCGCGAGAACACAGCTCGCCACATCTATTGTTTCGTGACAATCCCATCCGGCGGCAGCCAGTAAAGGCGCTCGAGGCCCGATCCGTCGTCGAGGCCTCGCCAGACCGGGCCGAGCGGCCCGTCCGGATCGTCCCCAAACCGTGCGACGGTGGTGAGGAGCACGGGCAGGGGATGGCCCCAGGCGCGCCCGGCCTCGCCGAGCAACCGCGCGATCCGCCGCTCGGCCGCATCCCCCTCCGTCACCACCCAGATCACGGGCGCTCGCGGATGCCACAGGTCGCCAGCGAGCGCCCCGGTCCAGGCACGCGCCTTCGTCAGCCACCGTTCCCGCCATTCGGTGCCCCGATCGTATTCGAGGACCGCCTCATAGGTCGCGCCGTGCCAGGCCATACGGACACGAGCATCGGGTTGCACCGCCCCGACGGCACACGCCGCAGCATTCTCCCAGAGTAGCACGGCTGCCCCGGCCCCGCCGCTCGCCGGGCGGCGTGCCGCACGGTAGAGCGAGACGACCACGGCCGCGACGCCGCGCGTGTGGCACATGTTACGTGCCAACCGCGCCCGGTCGCCGACCGGGTTACCGGGCCCGCCCCCGACGAAACCGTTCCAGCGTACGGCCTGGCCGAGGGTCAAGCCTTCCCAACGGGCGCGGGCGCGCAGGCCGTCCACCGTCAGCTCTGCCAGCTGCCCGCGCGCCACGAACCCGTCGCGTGAGAACGGGGGCGGCGTGAGGGCGAGGAGGCCGCGCCCCGCCAGCCGTGCCCGGTCGACCTCCACGTTGTTGACGGGTGAGCCGAGGATCGTGGCCAGGTCCGTGCCGGTGAGGAATGGGTGCCGGGCCAGGACCTCCAGGCACCGCCACTCTCGCGGGCGCAGCACCAAGGCGTCGGGCCATCCGGCCTGCTCGCCGCGCCACGCTCGGGGGCCGCCACCACGGTGCGCTGCCCCCCCACCCGGCCCCCCACCGCCCACCCGACCCATTCCTGGGCTTGATTCGTATTTGTGGACAGGTGAAGTCTAGGCTACCTGTGCCTCCCCAGCAAGCGCCGATTCGAAGGC
>JAABUN010006787.1_pt1 | contig 12872 bp, 7 predicted proteins | sample 5559311 | NCBI WGS metagenome assembly JAABUN01 (sample SAMN10711877, study PRJNA513370) | rock metagenome | isolation source: Antarctica rocks | place: Antarctica: Victoria Land, Siegfried Peak sud | reverse complement strand
CAGGGCAGCAGACGCAGAGTGAGCTTGTTCGAGTCATGAAGAACGATCGCGTCGTCGACGGTCAGGTCAAGTGATGAAGCGGTCGACATGGCTGCAGCAACCGCACGCGGGACCTCTGACGCCTGCATCCCTCTCCCTTGAGCGCTGTCGCACCCTCCAAGCGGTGCAACCTTGGGCACCATACCGAAGTTGTCGACAGAGCCGCGGATTTTCGATGCCCACATGGCTATGAAATAGAGCGAAGACTGGCCTACGGGGGCGCTTGCTCAGTCGGTGCGCTTGTGGCGCATCGGTGTGCGGCGGCCGCTGATGCAGGCTGCGCGTTCGCCGCCGTCGGCCCGATGATCGCGATCGGCTCCAGTACGGCGTTACCGCGATCTACGGGTCTGTCATCGCATCGGGCATCTTCATGATGCTGCTCGCGCCGGTGTTAGCCAAGCTGCTGCGCTTCTTCCCACCATTGGTGACCGGCACCGTGATCTTGATCATCGGGCTTTCCCTGATGCCGGTGGCCGCCGGTTGGGTGGCCGGCGGCACCGGACAGCCGGACTTCGGAGACCCGAAGAACATCGGCTTTGCGGCGGGCACCCTGGTGGTGATCTTGCTGATCGACCGCTGTGCGCCACCCGCCCTCGGCCGGTTTGTCGATCCTGCTGGGACTGGTGATCGGCACCGTAGTCGCCATTCCGTTTGGCCTCGCTGACTTCAGTGCCGCCGCCGAACAATCGTGGCTCGGCGTCAGTGTGCCGTTCCACTTCGGGTTGCCGTCGTTCCAGGTCAGCGCCATCATCTCGATGTGCGTGGTGGCTCTGGTGATCATGACCGAGACCACCGGCGACATGATCGCGGTTGGTGAGATCGTCGACCAACACCTCGAGCCACGTCAGCTGGCCGCCGGGTTGCGTGCTGACGGGCTGTCCACCGTGCTGGGTGGGATCTTCAACACCTTCCCTAACCGCCTTCGCCCAGAGCGTCGGTCTGGTGTCGCTCACCGGCGTGCGGTCGCGCTATGTGGCCACCTTCGCCGGTGGGGCGCTGATCGTCTTGGGACTCGTCCCGAAGCTCGGTGGCGTGGTCGAAGGGGTGCCGCTGCCGGTGCTGGGTGGTGCCGGCATCGCCCTCTTCGGCATGGTGGCCGCCAGCGGCGTACGCACATTGTCCAAGGTGAGGTTCAACAACACCAATGTGGCCATTCGGGCTGAACCCACCACGGCCAGCGCCTCAGCCGAGCCGGTCGCGTAAGCCGCTGGCTCGGTTGGCCGGCCGGGCCACGGCCCGACGGATCGCCTCTTCGGTGCCGAACACCCGGACTCTCTGCTGCGCCCGGGTCACGGCGGTGTAGAGCAGCTCACGGGTCAGCAGGGGCGACTCCGGCGGCGGCACGATGAACGAGACGCAGCGGAACTGGCTGCCCTGAGCGCGGTGCACCGTCATGGCGTGCACTGTCTGCACCGCATCCAGGCGAACCGGAGCGAACAGCGCCGGCGACTCGCCCCGGGCAAAGGCCGCGCGCTGGCCCATCGCCGTATCGACGACCACACCGGTGTCGCCGTTGTAGAGCTCTAGCTCGTAGTCGTTGGCGGTGACCAGCAACGGTCGCCCCGCGTACCACTCGCCGTCCTCGCCATAGCTGGGAACCGCCTCGGCCAACCAGCGCTCGATCTCAGCGCTCCACCGAGCCACCCCGTACGGCCCGCGGCGGTGCGCGCACAGCAGCCGGTGCTGATCCAACGCCTCCAGCGCTCCCCGCACATCCCCGGCCGCCGCGGCCTGCCGTAGCGCGGCACCCGACTGGCGCACCTGCTCGGCCAGGGGGGCGAGCTGCGCGGGCGTCGCCGACTCGAGGTCGATCTCGGCGAAGATGACCTCGGGTGAGCCGGAGCGCAGGACGGCCAGGACCCGATCCGCGTCGGCGTTACGGATGGCTTGGGCCAGCGTGTCGATCGCCACCCCGAAGCGCCAGGTGTGGGTGAGCGTGACGACGCCATGGACTGGTGTTTGATCCGGACTTAGCCCGAGCTCGGCCAACGCCGCCGGCAGCGCGGGGGCGGCCGGCGGCAGCGCGGCCGGCGCCGGGGCGGCTGCACCGGTGATGTCGGCGAGCACCGCACCCGCCTCGACCGACGACAATTGGTCGGGGTCGCCGACCAGGATCAGCCGAGCATCGGGCCGGACCGCCTCCAGCAGCCGGGCCATCATGGTCAGCGACACCATCGACATCTCGTCCACGATGATCACGTCGTAGGGCAGGTGGTTCCGGGCGTCGTGGCGGAACCGACCACGGTTGCGGGGTTGCCATCCCAGCAGCCGGTGCAGGGTCGAGGCCGTCAGGGTTCCCAGCCGGGATTGGTCATCGGGGCCCAGCTCGGCGGCTGCCGTCCGCACGGCCTCAGCCAGTCGAGCGGCGGCCTTGCCGGTGGGTGCGGCCAAGGCAATCCGTACGGCCGGACCCGGCTGGTCCCGCAGCAACGCCAGCACCCGCGCCACGGTGGTGGTCTTGCCGGTGCCCGGGCCGCCGGCCAACACCGTGAGCCAGCCCAGCGCGCTGACGGCGGCCGCCAGCTGTTGGCGATCTGGTTCGCCGTCGGTCAGGCCATCGCCGTTGAACAGCCGGTGCAACGCCTGCGCCAGTCGGGCGGTCTCGATCTGCGGGGGTGGGGTGGCCAACCGGCGTTGCAGCTGGGTGCGGACCACCTCCTCCTGCGCCCAGTACCGCTCGAGATAAAGCAATCCGTGGGCCCAGCGCAACGGGAGGCCGCCGCCATGGCCGGGGCCGTCGGCCGTCAGCGCGCTCCGGCGTACGGTCTCGATCCACCCGGTCGGTTCAGGCCAGGGCAGCCCGGACACCTCGACGACCTCCTCCGACTCGTCGAAGACACTGCGGGAAATGGTGGTCAGGTCGATGCAGACCGAACCCATCCGCAGCGCCCGGACCGCCAAGGCCAGGGCCAGCTGCACATTTTCGTCGGGCTCACGGCCAATCCGGCCGACCGCGACGGCGGTGTGCACATCGGCCAGTCCAAGAACGCCACCCTGGTTGAATACCCGCAGTAACCCCACGGCGGCGTGCACCTGGGTGGCATCCTCGACGCCCGCCCGAACGCCGTCGACCGTGGTCACGGCGCACCTCGGTCCAGCAGGTCCGAGAGGTCAGCGATCAGCTGTCCGGGTGGTCGCCAGCTGAACACCCCGCACGGCACGTGATCCACTCGGGGTGTCTCAGCACCGGCCATGCCGCGGATGAAGAGATAGAGCACGCCACCCAGGTGCCGATCGGGCTCGTACCCCGGCTGGCGCCAGCGCAGCATCCGGTGAACAGCGACGCCGTACAGCAACGCCTGCAGGGGGTAGTGAGCGGCCATCATGGCCGCCGCCAGTTTGGTCGGGGTGTAGTCACCGACCGTCAGTATCTGACCGTCGAAGCCGCCCAGCCAGTTCGTCTTGTAATCCACCACCAGGTAGCGCGGAACCCCATCGCCCGAGCGGACCCGCAGCACCGCGTCGATACTGCCGCTGAGATAGCCCCGCAGCGACTCGTCCGCCAGCGCGGGGTGCTCGAGCCGGTCCGGATAGTCGATCAGCGGATCACCGGGCGGCAGGTGCCGCCGCAGCACCGGGGCCAGCTGCCCCAGGGCAAGAGTGGTGGTGGTGGTTTCCCCGCCCGCCAACGGGATCTCAAAATCTAGCTCCGGCAGCCGGTCGGCGGCGGGGATGTCACAGAGCCGCAGCTGGTCGGCCAACGGACCCAGCGGGGTCTCCAGCGACGGTTGCAGACCAGCAGCGAGCGCCTCGACGCTCATCGGCCCGGGTTGGCTTCGGCCCAGCTGGACGGCGCTGGCCTGCCGCAACGCGGTGGACAGGTCAGCGACTTGAGGGTCGATGGTTTCCAAGATGGCGTGCACGGCGGTGCCGAACTGCACCCCGCTCGGGAGATCGCCCATCGGTGATGCCATCAGCAGCAGTGGATCCGCACTGTCGTCGATGACGCCGGTCGCCGGCCCGGCCAGCGCCGTCTCGTCGTCTTCCTTGGGCGTCTCGGGCTCACTGCCCACCCCGGCCACCGAGAGGTCCAGTCCGTGGACGGCGGCGGTCAAAGCCGAGTACGACGTGCGCCGCCACCGCAGGTCCAGTTCGCGGTCGAAGGTGCGGCTGCTCAGCGGCGGCCGGCTCTTATCCGAGGCGTGCCGGTTCACCGGTGGCCGGGCCGACACGCGCTCGAGTGAGAAGCCTTCGCCGAGGTGCCCACAGCCGAACGGATCACCTTCCAGCTCGTATCGCTGGGCCGGTTCGACGCCCTCGCGACGCGGACCGTACAAGAAGCGGTGCAGCGCCGAGCTGGGGGTGTTCTTCGACGGTGCCCACCAGGTCACTACCTGGAGCTGCGCCCGGGTCAGCGCGACGTAGAGCAGCCGAAGCTCTTCGCTGGAGTCTTCGTACCGCTGCTGGCGGAGCCGATCGGCCCGGCCCGGACCGGTGAGACCGCCCACGTCCAAGACCCCCACCGCCCGGCCCGGCGCTCCCGGACCGGCCCCGGGGTGGGAACTCTCATGCAGCCGGAGCGTACGGCCGTCGTCTTTGGCGTTCACGTACTGGTCCCATGCCTCCGGCAGGTAGACGATCGGAAACTCCAAGCCCTTGCTCCGGTGCACGGTGAGGATGTGAACGGCCGCGGCGTCGGTCTCCAACCGACGGCTGCCCTCGGTGGCGCCGTTAGTCCGGGCCTCGCTGATCTGCGCCCGGAGCCACTCCACCAGCGCACCGACGCCCAGCTGGCCCGACACCATGGCGTGGTGCAGGTTCTGGCCGATATGCCGGAGATCGGTGAGCTCCCGCTCGCCGCCCACCTGCGCCAGCAACCGCTCCGACACCCGGGTATCGCCCGTCATCGTCTCCACCAGCGCTGCCACCCCGCGGCTGCTCAACACCCCACTCCACCAGCGCATCCGCTGTGACAGGGCGGTCAGCGCGTTGTCGTCCGCGGCCGCCAGCTGGGCGAACGTCCAGCCGCAGAAGCAGGTCAGTGCGGCGTCGCGCACCTTGGCTTGCCGCGGCTGCTCGAGCGCTGTCAGCAGCGTCAGCCATTCGGCGGCGACGGCGGAGTCGAAGACGGAGGTGGCCCCGAGCAGGACAGCGGGTACGCCCGCCACGACCAACGCGTCCCGGATCGCCTCACCGCGTTCGTTGCGGCGGACCAGCACCGCGATGTCGGCCGGTCCGGGGCGCCGGGGAGCGCCGCCGAGTCGGAGGCGTACCGGGGAGTCAAGCAGCGCGGTCACGTCCGCCACCAGATCCGTGACGATGCGGGGCCGCAGGGTGGCGACACTGGGCACGCGTTCCAGATCACGATCGTGCTCGATGATGCGAAGCCGGATCGGCGCGCCCAGCGCGGCGTCGGTCCCGGCGTCCAGTCGCCGGTCTTGGTGGTCGGCGCCCACTCCACGTACCACGATGTCGGCGTCCCCGAGCGCGGCGCCGCCCAGCAGGGTGTCCAACGCCTCCGTGACCGCCCGATCGCTGCGCCAGTTGGTGCCGAGCGTTGCCACGCTGGTCGCCTCGTGCACCGCATCCAAATAGCTGAACACGTCAGCGCCGCGGAAGGCGTAGATCGCCTGCTTGGGGTCGCCGATCAAGATCAGCGTGGTGTGGGTGTGAAACCCTCGGCGCAGAATGTCCCACTGGACCGGATCGGTGTCTTGGAACTCGTCCACCAGGACGACCCGATAGCGGGCGCGCAGCCGGGCGGCGGCAGCGGGTCCATGGATGGGATCGGCCAGGGCATCCCGGAGCCGGGTCAACATGTCGTCGTAGGTGAACAGCCGACCAAGTTCCTTGCGCCGCTGCACCTCGCGCCGCACCTCGGCCCCGAAGGTGACCCGTTCGGCGGATTCGCTGGGCTCCGGCGGCGGAGTGTCGTCGGGTTCTTCGGGATCGAGCGCGTCACGGCGGGTTTCGGCTTCGCGCTCACTATTAGGGGCGGGCACGAGCCGGGCATGGACCGTGTTGACCGCGTCCCGGGCGATCCACAGCGCCTGCTCGAACGTGAACGGGGCGCCAGCCGGGCGGGTCGCGTACCGCTGGAGGTAGACGTCACCGGCCACCTCCCGGGTTAGCTCGATCAGGTGCTCCACGAAAACGGCGTTCGGCTCACGATCACCCAGCACACCGAGGCCGTCGAGCATCCGCAGGCAGAATTCGTGCGTGGTGGCGATGGTCGCGGCGTCGAATTCGGCGAGCGCGCGGGCAACCCGCCGGTGCCGGGCGGCCAGCTCCGACGGCTCGGCCCGGGTCAGCAGCTGCGCCACGTCGTCGCCCGGCCCGTCCTCACTCGCCCCGTCGAGGGGTCGGCCGGCCCGGGCCGCCGCCAGATGACGCTCCACGCTGACCAACCGGTCGCGGACCCGCATCCGCAGCTCGTTGGTCGCCATCCGACCGAAGGTGACCAGCATCAGCTGGCTGAGCTCGGCGTGGCCCTCCGCGACGTAACGGGCGGCGAGCGCCGCGATGGTGAAGGTCTTGCCGGTGCCGGCACTGGCCTCGAGCACCGTCGTGCCGGTGGGCAGCGGGCCACAGACGTCGAAGTTGGGCCGGATCGCGCTCACGAGAGCTGCTCGGAGGAGAGCAACGGATGCCAGACCCGGCGGGCCAAGGTGCCGAACCGGCTGGGTTCGCCCAGCGGGCCTCGCTCCTCGGCTCGGACGGACGGCGTTTGCCACACCTGATCGAGGGTCACCCCCTCGCCGAAAAACTGCTCGTACGCCGGATCGCGGTCTTCGGCCCAGGCCTGCTCGATCTTCTCCTTGAGCACTGTCACGGACTTGTCTTCGAATCGAACCCGGGCGTACTCCGCCGATGCCTTGGGTCCAAGCGGCAGGGGCTCACGCAGGCCGGTGCGATAGAGATCGACCAGATCCGCCAGAACCGGGACGGCCCAGGCGGCTGGCACCGGACCGAGGACGGAGCGCCGGCCCCGACCCAGGGTCACGGCCGTCCAGTCGGTGTCAGGATGGGTTGCGGTGAGGGTGAGCAGCTCGATCCAGGCCTGCAGGCGATGTTTGGGGCCGAGCCAGGAGTAGTTGATCGTCACCAGCTGGTCGCCGTATACCGACGCGATGGTCCCCGCCACCACGTGATCGCCGACCGCTACGGAGACGTCGACCGTGGTGCGTTCGGCCGCCATCAGGGGCTGTGCGTTGGCCGCCAACTGTCGTACGTTGTCGAGCACGGGAGCTAAGGTCCGATCGCCGAACGACCGCGGTGGCAGATGACCTCGCCGCCACTCGGCGGCAGCCAGCTGGTCGAGGTCACCCCCGGACAGGTGCAGCCGCAGCAGCCGGTCACCCATGGCCCACGACTCCAACGGGTCCAGACCGACCGGGATCTGCACGGCTGGCGGGTCATCTTCGCTGAACATGAAGAGCCCGCCGCGGGCTCGAAGCAGCGCCTTGACGGGATGGTTGAAGAACCGGATCAGATCAGGCAACGCGATGGTCCCACCCAGGATGGCTTCGTCGAGGGGCTCGACGTCGAATCGAGGACGGGGCCGGGTCCGTGCGCGCGCTGCCACCCGGGCCCCGCGCAGCGACGACCGGTCAAAGCTGAACGGCTCCGCGTGGGCGCCCGCAGACTGTGGCTCAGGGTTGTCGGTGGTGAAGTTGCCCGGGTCGAACGGTTGCAGCGGATGCCGGGTCAGGATGAAGTCCCGGACCGGTCGTCCGTCGGGCGTGGACGCCGTCTGGTCCAGCACATCCAGCAGCTCACCGATCGGAACGGCCGGCGGTTGCTGGACGCCGGTTCGCGGATCCGCGCCGGAGTAGATGACGATCAGGTGGTCCTCGGCGGCCATGATCGCGTCCAGGAGCAGCTGGCGGTCCTCGCTCCGCGGGTCGCGGTCGCCGATCCACGGTTCGAAAGCCAAGATGTCGTCCCCGTCCACGGTGTTGTGCCGGGGGAAGACGCCGTCGTCCACGCCGAGCAGGCACACCACCCGATGGGGGACGGACCGCATGGGCATCATCGTGCACATGGTCAGAGTGCCGGTCCGGAAGTTGGCCCGGCTGGCGCGGCCGCGGAAGCTGTCCGCCAGCAGGGATCGGACTTCGGTGAGCATCAGTTCAGTCCCATGATCATCGCGGGCCGCGTCCGCCAGCGCACTCAGCTCGCCGTACGCGTGCCCAATCTGCCAGTTGTCGGCGACCGAGACATCCATCAGCCACTCGATCGCGTGCTTGCAGACCGCGACCCACGCCGCCAGAGACTGACGTCCGCGACTGGCCGCCACGCAGGCGCGGATCCGATCCAGACATTCCGCGATCCGACCGACGAGGTCGACGTCGGAGGAGTCGATGTCATCTAGCGGCAGTGTGGTGCCGATGAAATGCTGACCTTCCTCATCCATGGTCACCCCCAGCAGCAGCCGGTCGAGGCCGGACAGCCAGGTGTTCTGAGCGAAGCCGGCCATCTGGAACGCCGCTCGATGGTGCGGGTCCAGACCCCAGCGCACTCCGGAGCGCACGATCAGGTCGCCGAGCCGCTCAAGGTCATCGTCGGAGAACCCGAACTTGCGGGCCACCGGCGCGCTGGCGCAGAAGTCGAGCAGGTCAGCGGCCACCAAACGGGAGTCGGTCATCTCCAGCAGCCGGCTGAGAGCGGAGAGGATCGGATTGATCCGGCGCAGCGACCGGTCGGCCAACCGCACCCGGAGCCGATGGCCGGGATGTTCGGGTTCGCCGTCGGGACTGTCCAGGCCGAACGTGGCCGAGATCAGCGGGGCGAAGGTCTCGATGTCAGGGCACATCACGATGATGTCGCGCGGCTCCAAGGTGGGGTCGTCGGCCAGCAGACCTACCAGCAGCTCGCGCAGCACTTCGACCTGGCGGTCCGGTCCGTGCGAAGCGTGGAAGGCAACGCTCCGCTCTCCCTCCCTGAGCATGGGTCTCTCGGCCGGCACCAGCAGTGGACAGTCGGCCATCAGATCGGCCTGCAACCGGCTCAACAGGGTGAGCGAGCCGGTGGGCGCCGCTGGCGGGTGGTGGGTGTCCTCGCCGGGCGGGTCTGCGGACATCAGCGCGACCTGCAGCTCGCGGGAGTCCCGACCGAGATAGCCGAGCAGTCGATGTCGGGGGAGGGCAGCGGTGGGGTCGTGGCGGCGAGGTCCGGCCAGCTGCGGCTGGCTGCGCAGCCGTACGGCGGTGGCCTCCCACAGGGCGGGAGAGGCGTGGGTGAGCCACAGGTGGACGTCGCGATGCTCCGCCAGCGCCCGCAGCACGGCCTGGTGCTGGGGATCGAGCCGGGTGGCACCAAACATCGAGATCCGGTGGGGCAGTGGAGCGCGGGCCGGCTGCGCGACCAGCTCGGCGCACGCGGCCGGCAGTCGCTCCGCCGGGCTGGGGGAGCCCAGCTCCGCGCGTAACCGGCGCCACAGCTCGGCCTGCCAGGCTACATCGGCGGGCAGGGCGGCGCCGTCGGCATCCGCGTCCTGGCCGTCGAGCCACCCCAACACCATGGTCGGCCGCACGCTGCCGTACGCCTCGAACAGATCCGCCAGGTGCCGGGCGGTGGACCAACGGCGGCCGCCCCGGATCGGGTCGAGCGCGACCGAACCACCGCCAGCAGCGGGATCGTCTATGAAGGGGTGTGCAGCACCGAGGACGCGCTCGGGTGGCTCGCGGCGGTCGCCCAGGTAGGACCACAGCAGCGACGCCCACTCCTGCCCGCGGGCGCCGTCGATCACTGCCAGCAGTGGCCAGACCGCGCGGTGCGGTTCCCAGGGGTCGGCGGCCGGATCGACCGAGCTCACCTCGGCCAGGGCGAGGGCGGTCAGCCGACGGGGGGAGGGGAAGGACACCCCCGCGCACACCCCATCAAAGCGGTCCGGTGAGGTGCCGAGGCACTGGGCCAGATTCTGCGACAGCCACCGCTCGACACCGCGGGTGGGCACGGAGACAAACTCGGTGGCGAACGGGTCCGCCAGGGGTGTGCGCAGCAGGTCTCCGAGCGCCATGGCCAGCCGGTCGGCGCGCTCGGCCCGGTGTATCCGCAGACTCATGAGACTTGGCGGTTCATAGTGCGGCCCACCCTAAAGGGGCCCTCCGACATATCGCCGACCCGTCACCTCCGCACCAGTCATGTCAGCGTGGCGAGCCGAAACTGACGGCTCAGCGCGCGGGCGGCGGTTCAGCCCCATCACGCATCGGAAGCAGCGCGAGCAGCTCGACGGGTTGGTCGATGACGTGATCGGCTCCGGCCCGGCGTAGCTCGTCGGCGGTGCCGTAACCCCAGGTGACGCCAACGCCGACCACACCGCAGGCATGCGCACCGACAATGTCGTAGTGCCGATCTCCGACCATCACCATCGAGCTGGGCTCGCTTCGGCGCATCAACTCCATCGTGTACGCCAGAGTGTCGGTCTTACTGGTTCGGACGTCGTCGGTTCCATTGACGACCAGGAAGTAATGACTGAGCCCATGGTGCTCGAGGATCGCCTGAGCAGTCTCGGTGCGCTTGGCAGTCGCCGTGCCCAACAAGAAGCCTCGCCGCTCAAGCTCGTCCAACAGGTCAACGACGCCGGGGTAGGGCGCGGCCTGCTGCAGACCTCCGGTGCGATAAAAGCTCCGGTAGGCGTGCACGCCGGTGCCCACATCACGCTCGGGGACGCCGAGGGTCCGCAGCATCGTCTCGATCGGCGGACCGAGATCACCGCGCAGGGTGTCCTCGGAGGGAGGCTCGATGCCCACAGCTCGCAACGCGTACGCAAAACCCGCAATGATGCCGGCCGCTGAATCCAATAGGGTGCCGTCGATGTCGAAGATCACCGCCGGTGGGGCCGACCGGTCGGCTGGCACGGTGCTCAGGAGGTCAACTCAGACTGGCCAGTTTGTCGCTCACCTGAGTCACCGAAGGATTGGTCATAGCGCTGCCGTCGGCGAACACCAGCGTGGGGACCGTACGGTTGCCGTGATTGATCGCCGTCACCACGTCGGCGGCGCGTGGCTGAACCTCGATGTCGACCTCGTCGTACTGGATTCCCTCGCGCGCCAGCTGTTGCTTCAGTCGGGCGCAGAACCCACACCACTGCGTCGTGTACATCGTCAGATCGGCCATGTCTGGTGAAACCAGGTGAACCGCGCGCCTATTCCGCCTCAGCGTCGCCCGTCCGCTACGTGGCGGTATCGGCCGGCGCCCCACCTTTGGCCCGGTCGGATTCCCATGTGCACATGGGAAACCGTCGCTGTACACGGCTTGCAACCTATGCACAGTGACAGAAGCCCGTGCACAGTCCAGCCAACGAAAACCCGGCGCCACGGACGACCGGCCAAGACCAGTCCAGGTGTGTCGGTAAGCGAAGTTACCCTGAACACCGTGTCGACTGCCCGAACGCGTACTGACGACCCCGAGGCGCTGCTGAGCGCCCTGGATCCCGAGCAGCGCGCCGTCGCGACCACCTTGCGTGGGCCGCTGGCGGTCATCGCCGGCGCCGGCACGGGCAAGACTCGCGCCATCACGCACCGGATCGCGTACGGCGTGGCGACCGGGGTCTACAACCCGACCTCGGTGCTGGCGGTCACCTTCACCACGAGGGCGGCGGGGGAGCTCCGCGGTCGGCTTCAGCAGCTGGGAGCGCACGGCGTTCAAGCGCGTACGTTCCACTCGGCCGCGCTGCGCCAGGCGCAGTACTTCTGGCCGCGGATCTACGGGGGCGACTTGCCGCAGGTGCTGGACAACCGGATGTCCCTAGTAGCGGAGGCGGCCAGTCGGCTGCGGGTCCGGGTCGACACGCCGCGCCTCCGCGACCTGGTGAGCGAGATCGCATGGGCCAAGGTGAGCAACGTGAGTGCCGAGGACTATGCACGGCTGGCGGGGCAGCACCACCGCCAAGTCGCGGCTCTGGACCCGGAGACGATCGCGCGGGTGTTCACCGCTTACGAGGCCGCCAAGCGCGACCGCTCCCGGATCGACTTCGAAGACATCCTCCTCTGCACGGCGGCGCTGATATCAGACCACCCCGACGTGGCCGAGGCGGTCCGGCGGGCCTATCGGCACCTGGTCGTCGACGAATATCAAGACGTCAGTCCACTTCAAGAAGCGCTGCTCACGCTGTGGCGCGGTGACCGGAGCGACATCTGCGTGGTCGGAGACCCGGCCCAGACCATCCACTCGTTCGCCGGCGCCCAGTCCAGCTTCCTCACCGGGTTCGCCCAACGGCATCCGGCGGCGGCGGTCATCCGGCTGGTCCGGGACTACCGGTCGACGCCGCAAGTCGTGAAGGTGGCCAACAAGATCATGGAACAGGCTAGTGGCGGCGGGCTCAGTGCGGTGACGTTGCGGGCCCAACAGCCAGCCGGCCCGGAGGTGGAGTTCGTCGGTGCGTCGGAGGAGTCGGCCGAGGCAGCTGGCATCGCGGACTGGCTCGCGGCCCAGTCCGCGGCCGGGGTGGAGTATCGCGAGATGGCGGTGCTCTTCCGCATCAACGCCCAGTCGCCGCCGATCGAACAGGCGCTGGCGGACCGGAAGATCCCCTACCTGGTCCGGGGCGGTGAGCGCTTTTACGAACGACCCGAGGTGCGTCAGGCCCTGCTGACCCTGCGGACTGAGGCCCGGACGACCATCGGTGATGATCGAGGCAGCGCAGTTGACCAGTTCAAGGCGGTGCTGTCCACGCTGGGGTGGACCCCGCAACCGCCGGACGGGGCCGGCGCCGTACGCGAGCGTTGGGAGTCGTTGGCCGCCCTGGTCAGTGTGGCCGAGGATCTGGCTCGCGACGGCTTGCCGGGCGCTTCGACGGGCCTGCGGGACCGCGGGGCAGCCAGCGACGAGACCGGAACCGAGCCAGACGCAACCGCCGCTCCGATCCCACCAGATGCGAGACCGGGTCT
>JAABUN010006786.1_pt1 | contig 12872 bp, 12 predicted proteins | sample 5559311 | NCBI WGS metagenome assembly JAABUN01 (sample SAMN10711877, study PRJNA513370) | rock metagenome | isolation source: Antarctica rocks | place: Antarctica: Victoria Land, Siegfried Peak sud | reverse complement strand
TGCCGTTGAGCTGGCCCAGGGTCGAGGAGTAGGTGCCGTCATGGGCGGCCATGGCGGGCGAGCCTGCCAGAGCGACAGCGCTGACGGCGAGGGCTGGTACTGCGAGGAAACGCATCTTCTTGTTCATCGGAAATGTCCTCCATAGTGCGAATGAAGCGCGCCGTGGAGCGCGCATGACTGTACTTCGGGGTGATAGCGATCACGGATGGGGGAAGATGTGAAAAAACTTTGAGGAGTCTGGCAGTTCGCCTGCGGTGGAAGGACCGGGCGAGCGGCGGGGCATGCGGGACAATGGACAGATGCAGTCACTAGGGAGTAACGGGCGGCCCCCGGGCCGGGGTGTGAGCATGCGCATGGGCAGCGCCGGGATGGCCGTCATGCTGGTCGTGTTCCTGGTCGCTGTGGTTTTCGCGGCGAACCAGAACGACGTCATCGGCTGGCTGGTGGTGATCATCTCGCTCGGCTGGTTGCTGATCTTCAGCTACGTGGTCTTCAGTCTCCGCTCTGCGGCCCGTAAGGCGGCTACACACTTCCAGTCCCATGGCGGCTTCGGCGGAACCGGGACGGCCCAAGCCTCTCCGGCTGCAGTCGACAGGGCCCGGGACGTCAAGCTGGACCACAGCTTCAAGATCGTCCAGGTACAGGTGGGCGTCGTCAGGGAATACCTCGGCAAGGATGAGGGCATGGTCGAGCGCGCACTCGAGACGATAGAGATCACCTCGCACAACGCCCGCTCCATGATGAAGGGCTCGTCGGGGGGATCGGTCGAGGGCACTGTCGTCGATTGACGGGTGCCCGTTCAGGATGAATCGAAATACCCTGCGGGGTAAGGTGGATCGAGTGAGTCCGGCATCGAATCCCACGCGGAAACCCCTGCGCATAGCCTCCGTCAACGTCAACGGAATTCGCGCCGCCTACAAGCGTGGCATGCAGGAATGGCTGGATGGACGCGACGTCGACGTTCTTTGCCTGCAGGAGGTCCGGGCGCCCGACGCGGTCGTCCGGAGCCTGTTGGGCGAGGGCTGGCAGATCCTCCACATCGAAGCCGAGGCCAAGGGACGGGCGGGCGTCGCGATCGCCTCGCGCCAGGAGCCGACGGCGACGCGCACTACGATCGGTGACAGCTACTTCGACACGGCCGGCCGCTGGGTCGAGGCAGACTTCGACATCGACGGCGCGACCCTGACGGTCGTGAGCGCGTACGTGCACTCGGGGGAGGTCGGTACGCCGAAGCAGGATGACAAGTACCGCTTCCTCGAGGCCATGATCACCCGCCTGCCCCTGCTGAGGGACGGCGCCGACCATGCCATCGTCATGGGGGACCTCAACGTTGGCCACACCCAACTCGACATCAGGAACTGGAAGGGCAACGTCAACAACGCTGGCTTCCTACCCGAGGAGCGGGCGTACTTCGACCGCTTCTTCTCGGACGAGTGCGGCTTCATCGACGTCGCGCGTTTCCTGGCGGGCGAGGTCGACGGTCCCTATACCTGGTGGTCGTGGCGCGGCAAGGCGTTCGACAACGACACCGGCTGGCGCATTGACTACCAGATGGCCACGCAGGCCCTCGCCAGGAGCGCGCTCACCGCCGACGTCGACCGGGCGCCCAGTTGGAACACGAGATTCTCGGACCACGCGCCGCTCGTCGTCGACTACCAGATCTAGATTCAGGACAGCCTCCATGACACAACCCACGCCCGCCGCGGGCACCGGTCGGCGGCAGCGCATCCTCTCCGGGATGCAGCCGTCCGCGGGTTCACTCCACCTGGGGAACTACCTCGGGGCGCTCGTTCAGTGGGTGCGCCTGCAGGAGACGTACGACGCCGTCTTCCTCATCCCCGACCTGCACGCCATCACGGTGCCGCAGGACCCACAGGAGCTGGCGCACCGCACGCGCATCACCGCCGCCCAGTACATCGCAGGGGGCGTCGATCCGGACCGGGCAACGCTCTTCGTGCAGTCGCACGTCCCGGAACACGCGCAGCTCGCATGGGTCCTCAACTGCTTCACCGGGTTCGGTGAGGCGTCCCGCATGACTCAGTTCAAGGACAAGGCGTCGAAGCAGGGAGCTGATTCCTCGAGCGTGGGCCTCTTCACCTACCCGATTCTCCAGGCCGCCGACATCCTGCTCTACCAGCCCGACGGCGTCCCCGTCGGCGAGGACCAGCGTCAGCATGTCGAGCTGAGCCGTGACCTGGCGCAACGGTTCAACACGCGCTACGGCGAGACCTTCGTCCTGCCGAAGCCCTTCATCCAGAAGGAATCAGCGAAGATCTACGACCTCCAGAATCCGACGGCGAAGATGTCGAAGTCCGCGGCGTCCATGGCAGGCCTGGTCAATATCCTTGACGATCCGAAGATCACGGTGAAGCGCATCAGGTCGGCCGTGACCGATGCCGGGACCGAGATCCGCTTCGACAGTACCGAGAAGCCGGGAATCTCCAATCTGCTCGCGATCTACTCGGCCTTGTCCGGCAGGAGCGTCCCGGACCTCGAGGCCGACTACGAGGGCCGCATGTACGGACACCTCAAGGTTGATCTCGCCGACGTCGTGGTCGAGGCGCTGACACCGGTGCGGGATCGCGCGCAGGAACTGCTAGCCGATCCGGCGGAGCTCGATCGGTTGCTCGCCAAGGGCGCGGCGAAGGCCCGCGGCCTGGCAGCGCCGACCCTCGCCGACGTCTACGCACGGGTGGGGTTCCTCCCGGGCGCAGGAGTCCTCTGATCCATGTGTGCCCCGACCGGTCATTCCAGCGGAGCGGCAACAGCCCTGTCCCGTTCCGGCCTGAGCGGTAGCTGCGTAGGAATCACGATCCCCATCCCGGAACCGCTGGCCGGGAACCTCGAATCGTGGCGGGCCTCTTTCGGGGATCCCATGGCGGCGGTCGTCCCACCGCACATCACCCTCATCACCACCACGCCCGCCTCCGACCTGGACACGACCATCGATCATGCACGCGCCGTCGCCCGGGGGCAGCAGGCCTTCGATGTGAGGCTGCGCAGCACCGGATCGTTCAGGCCGGTCTCGCCGGTGGTGTTCCTGAAGCTCGAGGAGGGCTACGACGAGTGCGTGCAGCTGCACTCGAAGCTCCAGACGGGACCGCTGGAACGCGATCTCGAGTTCCCGTTTCATCCCCACGTCACCGTCGCTCACGATGTTTCCGAAGCCGGCATGGACGCTGCGGTCGAGGAGCTCCACGAGTTCGAGGCATCGTTCGAGGTGCGTTCCATGGGGCTCTACAAGCACGAGCCGTCGGGCCTGTGGACGCTGCGGGAGGAGCTGCACTTTGGCGAAGATACTGACGTCCCCGAAGCCGCCACCGATTGATCAGCCGTCCCCGGCCAGCCTGACCGATCTCCAGCGCAAGGTCATCGACGCTCAGGTGAAGCTCGGGCGCCTGACACGGGCCGACAACGGAGGGGTCGAACTCCTCTTTGCCCGGATGGACCTCGCGCTCTCTCGCGTCAACACGCTACGGCCCGTCCGGGTCTTCCAGCTCTACCTGCAGCGCAACGGTCCCCTCATGGCGGCGGGCCTCGCCTACCGCCTCTTTTTCGCAATCGCCGCACTCCTGTTCGTCGGCTTCGCTATTTTCGGGCTCGTCATCGCAGGAAACGAGACACTGCGGGATTTCGTGGTGGACTCGCTGGACAAGGCCGTGCCGGGACTGATCGCAACCGACGGGAGCGACGGGCTGGTCAAGCCCGATGTCCTCTTCGCCCAGACCAGCAGGTTCGGCATCGCGCTTCTCATCTCCACAGCCGTCATGCTCGCCGCCTCGCTCGGCTGGGTCGCCGGGATGCGTCAGGCCATGCGCGGCATCTTCGCCCTGGACCCGGTGGTCGGTAACCCGGTGCTGATCACGCTCAAGGACCTCGGTACCCTCGCCCTGCTCGCCGTCGTCATGCTGGTGACCACGGTGGTCGGCGTCCTCGCGAACAACACCCTCGGCGCCCTGCTGACGCTGCTGCAGCTGAGCGAAGTGAGCCGCATCCTGACGCAGATCGCGGGCTTCGCGGTGATGGTCATCCTCGACACCCTCGTTGCGGTGGTGCTCCTGCACTCGGCGTCGGCGATCGAGATGCCGCGCGCGTCGCTACTGCAGGGGGCGATCATCGCCGGTATCGGAAGCACGCTCCTGCGGACGTTCTCGACGCTGCTGCTCTCGGGTCTCGGGCGGAACGCAATCCTGCTGCAGTTCGCAGTGATCCTCGGTCTCTTCATCTGGTTCTTCTTCCTCAGCCAGGTGTACCTGCTCGCCACCGCGTGGTGTGCGGTGAGCGCGGCAGACATCCGCCAGGAGAGCGAGCGTCACCACAACGCGAAAGCCGGTAGCCTGAGCCAGCGGAGCCGCCGCAGGGGGCGGACCTAGCGACCACCCGCGCCTTCTGGACCCGCGAACGACGAGAAGGGCGGCCCGCCGTGAGGCGCACCGCCCTTCTGCGCCGGATGGCGCGCTGAGCACGGGTTGGTCAGACCTTGCGGGTCAGGATGGCCTGCTTGACCTCGGAGATGGCCTTCGTGACCTGAATGCCGCGGGGGCACGCCTCGGAGCAGTTGAAGGTGGTCCTGCAGCGCCAGACGCCTTCCTTGTCATTGAGGATCTCGAGGCGCATGTCGCCGGCATCATCGCGTGAATCGAAGATGAAGCGGTGCGCGTTCACAATGGCGGCGGGGCCGAAGTACTGCCCGTCCGTCCAGAACACGGGGCAGGAGGACGTACAGGCGGCGCACAGGATGCACTTGGTGGTGTCGTCGTAGCGTTCGCGCTCCTCCGCGGACTGCAGGCGCTCCTTGGTGGGCTCGTGGCCCTTGCTGATCAGGAACGGCATGATCTCGCGGTACGACTGGAAGAAGGGCTCCATGTCCACGATCAGGTCCTTCTCCACCGGCAGGCCCTTGATGGGTTCCACGAGAATGGGCTTCGACGTGTCGAGGTCCTTCAGCAGCGTCTTGCAGGCGAGCCGGTTACGGCCGTTGATCCGCATGGCGTCCGAGCCGCAGACGCCGTGGGCGCACGAGCGCCGGAAGGACACGGAGCCGTCGAACTCCCACTTCACCCTGTGCAGCGCGTCCAGCACGCGGTCCGTGCCGTACATGGTCAGCTGCCACTCGTCCCAGTGCGACTCGTCGGAGACCTCGGGGTTGTAGCGGCGGACCTTGAGGGTGATGTCGAACGTGGGGATCTCTCCACCGCCGCCAACGCCGGGTGCGAGCTCGACCTTGGAGGCCGGCTCCTTTTCCATCGTTTCGGTACTCATCAGTATTTACGCTCCATGGGCTGGTATCGGGTGAAGATCACCGGTTTGGTCTCAAGGCGGACGCCGCTGGTCTCGGTAGCGCTGGGGTCCTTGTAGGCCATGGAATGGGTCATGAAATTTTCGTCGTCGCGCTCGGGGTAATCCTCGCGGAAGTGTCCGCCTCGGGACTCCTTACGGTGCAGCGCAGCCGCGGTCATGACCTTCGCCATGTCGAGCAGGAATCCGAGTTCTACGGCTTCCAGCAGGTCGAGGTTGAAACGCTTCCCCTTGTCCTGCACGGTGATGCGCGTGTACCGCTCTTCCAGCATACCGATGACCCGCAAGGCTTCAAGCAGTGTTTCCTCGGTCCGGAACACCTGGACATTGGCGTCCATGACGTCCTGGAGTTCCTTGCGGATCAACGCCACGCGCTCCCCGCCTTCCGAGCTGCGAGCACGATCGAGGAGCTCTTCAGTTTCGGTCGTAGGATTCTCGGGGATCTCCACGAAGTCGGCGGTAAGGGCATATTCGGCGGCCGCGAGGCCGGCACGCTTCCCGAAGACGTTGATGTCGAGGAGCGAGTTGGTGCCGAGGCGGTTCGAGCCGTGCACGGACACACAGGCCACCTCACCCGCGGCATAGAGGCCGGGCACCACGGTGTCATTGTCCGAGAGGACCTCGGCCTTGATGTTCGTCGGGATGCCGCCCATCGCGTAGTGCGCCGTGGGGAAGACGGGAACGGGCTCCGTGTAGGGCTCGACGCCGAGGTACGTGCGGGCGAACTCCGTGATGTCGGGGAGCTTCGCGTCGATGTGCGCGGGTTCGAGGTGCGTCAGGTCCAGGAGAACGTAGTCCTTGTTCGGTCCCGCGCCGCGGCCCTCGCGGACCTCGTTCGCCATCGAGCGGGCGACGATGTCGCGCGGGGCGAGGTCCTTGATGGTGGGTGCGTAGCGCTCCATGAAGCGCTCACCCTCCGAGTTGCGGAGGATGGCACCCTCTCCGCGGGCTGCCTCGGAGAGGAGGATGCCCAGACCCGCGAGGCCGGTCGGGTGGAACTGGAAGAACTCCATGTCCTCGAGGGGGATGCCGCGGCGGAAGGCGATGCCCATGCCGTCACCGGTCAGCGTGTGGGCGTTCGAGGTCGTCTTGTAGACCTTGCCGACACCGCCCGACGCGAAGACGATGGACTTCGCCTGGAAGATGTGCAGCTCGCCCGAGGCCAGGTCATAGGAGACGACACCAGCGACGCGCTTCTGGATGCGGGTCTCTCCATCCACGGTGACTTCCTGGTCCACCATGAGGAGATCCAGCACGTAGTACTCGTTGTAGAACTCGACGTTGTGCTTGACGCAGTTCTGGTAGAGCGTCTGGAGGATCATGTGCCCGGTGCGATCGGCCGCGTAGCAGGACCTGCGGACCGGAGCCTTGCCGTGGTCGCGGGTGTGGCCGCCGAAGCGCCGCTGGTCGATGCGCCCCTCCGGTGTGCGGTTGAACGGCAGACCCATTTTCTCGAGGTCGAGGACTGCCTCGATGGCTTCCTTGGCCATGACTTCGGCGGCATCCTGGTCGACGAGGTAGTCACCGCCCTTGACGGTGTCGAAGGTGTGCCACTCCCAGTTGTCCTCTTCCACGTTGGCGAGCGCCGCGCACATGCCGCCCTGTGCCGCACCCGTGTGGGACCGGGTGGGATAGAGCTTCGTCAGGACGGCGGTATGGGCTCGCTGCCCTGATTCGATGGCTGCGCGCATTCCCGCGCCACCCGCGCCGACGATGACGACGTCGTACTTGTGGACCTGCATGCTGGTCGCTCTTTCTGTTGAAACCGGTGAAGTTGCACGAGGCCACCCCAATGGGCCCGTCATACGGGAACTGCCGACCTGCGGCAGGTGCTACAGAGCGGGGCAGTAGTCCGCGACGTGGGGGACCCCATCGATGACGGGGCAGGGATCGAAGGTGAAGATCACGAGGGTGCCGAGGGCCACGATGACGACGGTAGCGGTGTACAGGACTCCCTTGAGCACCATGCGGGTGCTGTTCTTCTCCGCATAGTCGTTGATGATCACGCGGATGCCGTTGGTGCCGTGCAGCATGGCCAACCACAGCATGGTGAGGTCCCAGATCTGCCAGAAGGGACTGGCCCACTTGCCGGCGACGAAGCCGAAGTCGATCCCGCTGATGCCATCGCCAGCAATGAGGTTGATGTACAGGTGGACGAAGATGAGCACGACCAGGACGGCACCGGAGAGACGCATGAAGAGCCACGCGATCATCTCGAAGTTGCCGCGCGAGCCCGTGGTGCGCGAGTAGCCGGGGGCGACGCGACCGGAGCGAGGGGATTCAATGGTTGGGGTAGCCATGGGGTACTAACCTCCGAAGACGTGCGAGAGATGGCGGATCGAGAAGGCGATCATGACGACCGCCCAGAGGCCTACGACGCTCCAGAGCATCTGGCGGTGGTACTTGGGGCCCTGCTTCCAGAAGTCCACGAGGATGACGCGGATCCCGTTGAAGGCATGGAACACGATGGCTGCGACCAGACCGAGTTCGCCCAGACCCATGATCGGGTTCTTGTACGAAGCGATGACGGCGTCATAGGCTTCGGGTGAGACGCGGACGAGGGACGTGTCCAGCACGTGAACGAGAAGGAAGAAGAAAATCACGACTCCGGTGATGCGGTGTGCCACCCATGACCATTGGCCCTCGCGGCCGCGGTAGAGGGTGCCTGCTGGTATCAGTGTCTTCGGCATTGAAATGACCTCCCTGCATCGCATGGGCGTTAGCGCGTTATACGCAGGGTTTCGCCGGTGCGACAGCACTCTTCCCGATAAGAATAATGTAGGCCGGTGACATTCCCCGTTCAATGTAGGCGCCCCTCACCTGTGACCTTGTTAACACCTGTGTCCGTTACCGTGGAACGGATGAGTACCGAGAGGGCGGCTGCCCATACCCCTGACAATGTGCTGGAGCGCTTTTACGGCGTCATCCCCGCGGGAGGCACCGGAACGCGCCTGTGGCCGCTCTCGCGTGCGGCCGCGCCGAAGTTCCTCCACGACCTCACCGGGTCAGGCAGCACACTGATCCGCGCGACCTACGACCGGCTCCGTCCCCTGTGCGGTGGCCGCACGATGGTTGTCACGGGCATCGTGCACCGACGGGCGGTACTGGAGCAGCTTCCCGAGATCGAGGACATGAACCTGGTGCTCGAGTCCGAGCCGAAGGACTCCGGGGCGGCCATCGGGCTCGCGGCGGCGATCCTGCATCAGCGCGATCCCAGCATCATCATGGGGTCCTTCGCGGCCGATCAGGTCATCTCCCCGGCGGAGGTTTTCCAGGCTGCCGTGCGGGAAGCCATCCACACGGCCGCCCGCGGTTTCATCGTGACGATCGGTATCAAGCCGACCCATGCCTCGACGGGCTTCGGGTACATCCGGGCCGGCGAGTCCCTCGCGGTCGAGGGAGCGCCCAGCGCGCACGCCGTCATGGAGTTCGTGGAGAAGCCCTCGCAGGACGTCGCCGACGGGTACATCGAGGGCGGCAACTACTCCTGGAACGCGGGCATGTTCGTGGCGCCGGTGGACCTCATGCTGAAGCACCTGTCCGCCAACGAGCCGGAGCTCTACGCCGGACTCATGGAGATCGCCGGGGCCTGGGACACGCCGCGCCGCGTCGAGGTGGCCCGCCGCGTGTGGCCCACCCTGCCGAAGATCGCCATCGACTACGCCGTCGCTGAACCCGCAGCGGCCGCGGGCGACGTCGCGATGATCCCGGGCGAGTTCAGCTGGGACGATGTCGGGGACTTCGCGGCGATCGGACGGCTCAACCCGGCCGAGGAGAACAGCGAGCTCACCGTGATGGGGGAGGGCGCGCGCGTCTTCTCGGAGAATGCCTCCGGGATCGTCGTCTCCGACACCAAAAGGGTGATCGCGCTCATCGGTATCGACGACGTGGTCATCGTCGATACCCCGGACGCCCTGCTCGTGACGACCAAGGAGCACGCGCAGGAGGTCAAGACAGCTGTCGAGCGGCTGCGCGCGAGCGGTGACACCGACGTCCTGTAGGGTGCCGTCCAGTGGGCGTACAGAGCCGCGACGATGCCTCCGGGATGCGGAGTGCGGTCGCCGCGGCCCCGGTCGGTAGGCTGAGGGAGTGGAAAGATCCAGTACCCAGAGCCTTCCGACCTCCCGGGTGGGCGCTTCCCTCGGGCCATTGCTCGAGGAGCTGACGGAGATCCGGCGGGACATCCACCGCCACCCGGAACTGTCCTACACGGAGCATCGCACCACGGACCTGATCGTGGCCAGGCTCGAGCAGGCGGGTCTTTCGCCCCAGCGGCTCGAGGGCTCGGGAGCCTTCGTCGACATCGGGCACGGGCCGCTCCGGCTCGGACTGCGTGCCGATATCGACGCTCTGCCGATCATCGAGGAGACGGGCCTTTCGTACGCGTCCGCGGCGCCAGGTGTCAGCCACGCCTGCGGACATGACATCCACACCACCGTGATGCTCGGCGTCGCACTCGTCCTCGCTGACGTCGACGCCGAGGTCGCGCTTCCGGGCACCGTCCGGATCATCTTCCAACCCGCCGAGGAGATGATGCCCGGCGGGGCGATCGACGTCATCGCCCAGGGCGTCCTCGAGGGCTTGCCCCGGATCCTCGCACTGCACTGCGACCCGAGGATCGACGTCGGCCTCGTGGGGACGCGCATCGGCGCCATCACGTCGGCGTCGGACACGATCCGGGTCGAGCTCAGCGGCCGGGGCGGTCACACGTCCCGCCCGCACCTGACCGAGGACCTTGTGTTCGCGCTCGCTTCGATCGCCGTGAACGTTCCGGCGGTGCTGTCCCGCCGGATAGACGTGCGGAGCGCGGTGTCCGTGGTCTGGGGGCAGATCCACGCCGGATCCGCTCCGAATGCGATCCCGGCCCACGGCTACATGTCGGGCACACTCCGCTGCCTGGACGGCGAGGCATGGGCGGCCGCGGGCACTCTGCTGGACCGGGCCGTGCGCGAGGTTGCGGCCCCCTTCGGGGTGGAGGTGAAGCTGGAGCACATCCGCGGCGTGCCCCCGGTGGTGAACCAGGAGGCGGAGACGGGACTGCTGGAGGCTGCAGCACGTGCCGAGCTCGGCTCGAGCGCCGTCGTCCTCACTCCGCAGTCCATGGGCGGCGAGGACTTCGCCTGGATGACCCAGGAAGTGCCCGGAGCCATGATTCGGCTCGGGACGAGGACGCCGGGAGGCGAGACATACGACCTGCACCGTGGCGACTACGTGCCGGACGAACGGGCCATCGAGTGCGGCATCCGAGTCATGGCGGCCGCGGCTCTGCAGGCCGTGCTCGGTCGCGCCCACTAGAACAGGCGACTGCCCCTCGCTCTCGCTGCAGGACGGTCCCTCGGGAAGCAGGTCCCCGGTCGACCGTGCATAACGAAATCCGAACGATCGGTGCCGCCGGGCAGCCTGGTTCGTGTTCCTCGTCACCTGGCCCTTAGGATATTCGCATACGTGCTGCACCGACCGTGTCGCAGCGCCACAGTCTTCCAGTGACAACAGAGCCGCGGATCAATCGTGACCCGTGATGGACACTCACTGGTATTCGTCCCCGTGGCGCATTTCTTTCCTGGAGGCATTTTGAAGAACTCACTGCGCAAGTTTTCGCGTGGCACGGGCCTACCCGCCGCCGTCCTCGGTGTGTCGGCCCTCGTCCTTTCCGGCTGCGGTGCTCCGCCAGCCGAAACCCCTTCCGGAGGAGGCGCCAGCGCCAGCGCCGCGGCGAACTCCGATTACCTCGGCTGCATCGTCTCCGACTCGGGTGGGTTCGACGACCGCTCGTTCAACCAGTCCAGCTACGAGGGACTCAAGAAGGCCGAGACCGACCTCGGTATTAAGATCAACCAGGCCGAGTCGCAGGCGGAGACGGACTTCGGTCCGAACGTCGACCAGATGGTCCAGTCAGGCTGTGACCTCACCGTCACCGTGGGCTTCCTGCTCGCGGACACCACGAAGGCCGCGGCTGAGGCGAACACCGAGGCAAAGTTCGCCATCGTCGACGATAATTCGATCGACCTGCCGAACGTCAAGCCGATCATCTACGACACGGCCCAGGCGGCGTTCCTCGCCGGGTACGCCGCTGCGGCGACCAGCGAGACGGGCAAGGTGGCGACGTACGGCGGCATCAACATCCCGACGGTCACCATCTTCATGGACGGCTTCGCCGAGGGCGTGACCTACTTCAACGAGGAGACCGGCGGCGACGTCCAGCTCCTCGGCTGGGACAAGGAGAGCCAGAACGGCACGTTCATCGGCAACTTCTCCGACGCCGCTGCAGGCAAGACCAACACCCAGAACTTCATCAATGAGGGCGCCGACATCATCATGCCGGTGGCCGGTCCGGTGGGCTCGGGCACCCTCGATGCCGTCACCGAGGCGAACGCGGCAGGCAGCGACATCAAGGCCATCTGGGTCGACTCCGACGGCTACGAGACCGCGGGCAAGGGCGAGGAGTTCATCCTCACCTCGGTCATGAAGCTCATGGGTGAGGCTGTCGAGGACGTCATCAGCACGGACGTCGAGGGCAACTTCGACAACACCCCGTACGTCGGCACCCTGGAGAACGGTGGCGTGGAACTGGCGCCCTTCCACGATCAGGAAGCCAATGTGCCGGCCGATCTGCAGACGAAGCTCGACGAGCTGAAGGCGCAGATCATTTCGGGCGAGATCACGGTCGATTCGGCCGCCAGCCCCCAGTAGCGCTGCGAGCCCCGATTAGTACAGCAGCGCCACAGAAACCGCCTTCCTCCCCGCGGGTCCACGCCGGGAGGAAGGCGGTTCGCGTTCCCGGGTGCGTGCCCCGAAGCCGCACCCGGTATCCTTCACGTGATTTCCGTACGACTCCGACATGAAGACAACAGAACAGAAGAGGCTGGTTGAGTTGTGAAACTCGAACTGATCGGCATCACGAAGCGCTTCGGATCGCTCGTCGCCAATGATCACATCGATCTCGTCGTCGAACCGGGACAGGTCCACAGCCTGCTCGGCGAGAACGGGGCCGGCAAGTCCACGCTCATGAACGTCCTGTACGGACTGTACGACCCCACCGAGGGTGAGATCCTCGTCAACGACAAGCCCGTGACCTTCAAAGGTCCTGGCGACGCGATGGCCGCCGGGATCGGCATGGTGCACCAGCACTTCATGCTCGTGCCGGTCTTCACCGTCGCGGAGAACGTCGCCCTCGGCAACGAGGCCACGAAGGCGGGCGGCATGCTCAACCTCCAGGAGACACGCACCCGCATCCGGCAGATTTCCGACCAGTACGGGTTCGACGTCGACCCCGACGCCGTGGTCGAGGACCTGCCCGTCGGTGTGCAGCAGCGCGTCGAGATCATCAAGGCCCTCGTGCGCGACGCCGAGGTCCTGATCCTCGACGAGCCGACCGCCGTGCTGACGCCCAAGGAGACGGACGAGCTGCTCGGCATCATGGCGCAGCTCAAGGCGGATGGGAAGTCCATCGTCTTCATCTCGCACAAACTGCGGGAGGTGAAGGCCGTCTCCGACGTCATCACCGTGATCCGCCGCGGCAGGGTCGTCGGCACTGCCGACCCGAGTGCTCCGACCACCGATCTCGCGTCCCTCAT
>JAABUN010006785.1_pt1 | contig 12873 bp, 12 predicted proteins | sample 5559311 | NCBI WGS metagenome assembly JAABUN01 (sample SAMN10711877, study PRJNA513370) | rock metagenome | isolation source: Antarctica rocks | place: Antarctica: Victoria Land, Siegfried Peak sud | reverse complement strand
TGCTCGGAGCGGATCAGGCCGCCCGGGACCGCGTCGCGCTCCAGCAGGACGCTTCCCACGCCCTCGCGCGCCAGCGCGTGAGCGAGCGTGCAGCCGGTCAGGCCGGCGCCGACGATCAGGACGCGTGGGGTGGTGGAGGCGGCGATGGAGGTTTCCGTTCTGCGTTCGGGGCCGGGGACGGCCAGAGGTCTCAGGAGGACGACGTCCTCTGAGACCGAGCGTTTCGTTTCGCGAGTGTAGATGGCGCGGTCGACGCCTCTGGTGATGCTGTCACCATGCGACGCGATGGCCCACGACCCCACGCACATCCCCCTGTCTGACGCGGAGGCGCGCAGCGAGCGCGCCGTGGAGCTGCGGGCGGAGATCTTGGAGCTCGTGCGCGAGTACCACGACGTCGCGTTCGTCGGTGAGCCGTTCGTTCCGGGGGAGACGTCGCTGCGTTACGCGGGCCGGGTGTTCGACCACCGCGAGGTCGAGAACCTCGTGGACTCCAGCCTGGACTTCTGGCTGACGGCGGGCCGCTACGCCGAGCAGTTCGAGAAGCGCTTCGCCCGGCGCTTCGGGCTGCGCCACTGCCTGCTGGTCAACTCGGGCTCCTCGGCCAACCTCGTCGCGTTCTCCACGCTGACCTCGCCCGACCTCGGAGAGCGCCGCCTGCAGCGCGGCGACGAGGTCATCACCGTCGCGTCGGGCTTTCCGACCACCGTCAACCCGATCATCCAGAACGGGTGCGTCCCCGTGTTCGTCGACGTCCACGTCCCGACCTACAACATCGACGTCACCGCGCTGGAGGCCGCGCTGTCTGACCGCACGCGGGCGGTGATGGTGGCCCACACGCTCGGCAACCCGTTCGACCTCAAGGCCGTCCGCGCGTTCTGCGACGAGCACAAGCTCTGGCTGGTCGAGGACTGCTGCGACGCGCTCGGCTCGACGTTCGAGGGCCAGCACGTCGGCAGCTTCGGCGACTTGGCGACCGTCTCGTTCTACCCCGCCCACCACATGACGATGGGCGAGGGCGGCGCGGTCTTGACGAACACGGGGCGCCTGAAGGTCATCGCGGAGTCCTTTCGCGACTGGGGCCGCGCGTGCTGGTGCGCGCCGGGCGATCAGAACACCTGCGGCAAGCGCTTCGGCCACCAGCTCGGCGACCTGCCCTTCGGCTATGACCACAAGTACGCCTACTCCCACGTGGGCTACAACCTCAAGGTCACCGACATGCAGGCCGCCGTCGGCGTCGCGCAGCTCGACAAGATCGACGAGTTCGTGGCCGCGCGCAAGACGAACTTCCGGCGCCTGTGGGACGGCATGGCCCACCTGCAGGACACGCTGATCCTCCCGCAGGCCACGCCGGGCAGCGACCCGAGCTGGTTCGGCTTCCCGATCGCCGTCAAGACGGACGCGCCGTTCGGCCGCACGCCCGTCGTCGAGTTCCTCGAGTCGCGCAAGGTCGCCACTCGGCAGCTCTTCGGCGGCAACCTCGTGCGTCAGCCCGCGTATGCGAGCGTCGAGCATCGCCGGATCGGGGAGCTTTCGAACTCCGACTTCGTTATGGACCAGGTGTTCTGGATCGGCCTGTACCCCGGGCTCGGGGAGGCCGAGATCGACTACATGATCGACATGGTCGACGAGGCGGTGCGCACGTGCGGGAGGTGAAGGTCGCCGACTGGGTGGCGGAGTACCTCGCCGAGCAGGGCGTCACGCGGGTCTATGAGCTGATCGGCGGGATGATCGTCCACCTGGTCGACGCGATCCACCGCCAGGGCCGCATCGAGCTTGTCAGCGTCCGCCACGAGCAGGCGGCGGCGTTCGCCGCTGACGCCGAGGGCCGGCTCACGCGCATCCCGGGCGTGGCCATGGCCACGAGCGGCCCCGGAGCGACGAACCTGCTGACGGGGATCGGCTCCTGCCACTTCGACTCCTCGCCGGCCGTCTTCATCACCGGCCAGGTCAACCGCCACGAGCAGCGCGGCGACCGCGGGATCCGCCAGCTCGGCTTTCAGGAGACCGATATCGTCGCGATGGCCGCCCCGATCACCAAGGGCGCCGTCCGCGTGGAGACCCCCGAGGAGGTGCCGGCCGTCCTCGACTGGGCGTTCGCGCTGGCCACCGAGGGACGCCCGGGCCCCGTCCTGGTCGACATCCCGATGGACGTGCAGGGCGCGGTGATCGAGCTGCCCGAGGCCGCCCAGGCGCCTGAGCCGCCGCGCGCTCCAGCCGACGCGCACGCGATCGACGAGCTCCTCGCGGCGCTCGGCCAGGCCAAGCGCCCGCTCGTGCTCGTCGGCGCGGGGGTGCGGGCCAGCGGCGCGATCGACGAGCTGCGCACGGCGGTCGACCTGCTCGGCGTGCCCGTGGTCCACTCGCTGCTCGGCGTCGACGCGCTGGCCTACGAGCACCCGTTACGCGTCGGGCTGATCGGCTCCTACGGCAACCGCTGGGCCAACTGGTCGATCGGGGAGGCCGACCTCATGCTCGTCGTCGGCGCCCGGCTGGACATCCGCCAGACCGGCTCGGAGGTCGAGGCGTTCAAGGGCGAGCGGGTCATCTTCCACGTCGACGCCGAGGCCGTCGAGATCAACCAGCGCGTGCGGGGATGCCGCGCCGTGGTGGCCGATGCTCGGGCGTTCCTCGCGGAGCTGTGCGCCCGCGAAGAGGACACGCGCGCGCTGCCAGGGTACGCCGCCTGGACGCAGGAGATCGCCGCCAAGCGCGCCGAGTGGCCGGACACCGCCGAGCTTCCCGACATCGAGGGGATCAACCCGAACGTCCTCATGCACGAGCTCTCGGCCGTCAGCGGCGCGGCGGGCTCCTACGTCGTCGACGTCGGCCAGCATCAGCAGTGGGCGGCCCAGTCGCTCGAGCTCACGCCGCAGCAGCGGTTCATCACGTCGGGCGGCATGGGCGCCATGGGCTTCGCGCTCCCGGCCGCGGTCGGCGCCGCGCTTGCGACCGGCAAGCCCGCGGTGGTCATCGCCGGCGACGGATGCTTCCAGCTCAACCTGCAAGAGCTCGAGCCCGTGGCCCACCGGGGGCTGCCGCTGAAGATCGTGGTGCTCGACAACGGCTGTCACGGCATGGTCCGCCAGTTCCAGGAGTCCTACTTCGACGGGCGCTACCAATCGACGGTCTGGGGCTACTCGGCGCCGGACTTCTCCCGCGTGGCAGAGGCCTTCGGCATCGCCTCGGCGCGCGCCGACCACCCCGAGGAGCTCCCGGGCGCGCTCGCGCGGCTGTGGGCCGATCCCGCCGCGCCGTTCCTGCTGACGGTCACCGTCGAGCTGATGGCCAACGCCTACCCCAAGCTCGCCTTCGGCCGGCCCGTCACCGAGATGGAGCCCTTCGCGCAACCGATCGCGATGGAGGGCACGTAGCCGCGCCCACGGCGGGCGGTTCGCGGGTGAACCTCTCGGAGAAGGTGGCGAAGAACACGGCGCTGCTGGTCGGCGGTCGCCTCGCCACGGCCGCTTCGGGGCTGGTGGGGACCATCGTGGCGACTCGCTATCTCGGAGTAGAAGAGTTCGGTCAGCTATTGACGGCCGTAACGTTCGTGGCGCTCTTCGGGGTCCTGACCGACGCGGGTGTGTGGACGATTGCGGTGCGGGAGATCGCCAAGCGGCCGCAGGACGAGCAGGCGATCCTGGCGACCGTCAGCCTCATCGGGCTGGGGCTGAGCGCGGCGACGCTCGTGCTGGTGCTCGGCGCGATGCTCTTGGTCTACGGCGGCACCGACCGGGATCTGGTGCGCCTGGGCATCGTCATCATCGGCGCCCAGATGGTCGTCTCCGGCCCGCTCGGAACGAGCACGGCGTTCTTGACGGCGCGGCAGCTCGCGCTGCCCGCAGCGCTCGGCGGGGTCCTGTCCGCCGTCGGCTTTCTCGTGACCGTCGCCGTCGCCGTCGTCGCTGATCTCGGGTTCGCCGCAGTCGCCGCCGCGTACCCCGTGGGGGCGGCGCTGAACGCCGCCGTCCTCATCGCCTCCGTCATGCGGACGCGCTCGCTGAGACCGCGCTGGAATCGCCCGCTCGCCGTCGAGCTGCTGCGGTCGGCGCTGCCGCAGGGCTTCGTCCTGGCGATCACGGTGATCTACATCCGCGTCGACACCATCATGCTCTCGGTGCTGGCCACGGATCGAGACGTCGGCCTCTACGGGCTGTCCTACAAGGTCCTCGAGGTCCTGCTGCTTCTCCCGATCTTCGCCACCACGACGGTGTTCCCGGAGCTCGCCCGGGCGGGAGCCCATACCGAGCGCCTGCGCATGCTCGTGCAGGGCCTCTTCTCGGCAGTCGTGCTTGCCGCGGTGCCGATGTTCTGCGTCTTCGCGGGCTTCGCCCCGGAGATCGTCCGGATCGCCGGCGGTGCTGACTACGACGCCGCCGCGGGCGTTCTGCGGCTGCTGGTGCTCGCCGTAGCGTTCTCCTTCCCGGCCACCGTGCTGTTCAACGCGCTCGTGGCCACCGATCAGCAACGCTTGCTGGCTCGGGCCATGGCGGTGGTGCTCGTCGGGAACATCGTGGTGAACCTCCTGCTCATCGGTCCCTTCCAGGCGCGGGGAGCGGCCTTCGCGCTGGTCCTGAGCGAGACGGCGGCGCTCGCACTCGCGTGGCGACTGTTCGCGCGTGTCAGCCGCCCGCCGCACATCCAGCTCCCGGTCCGTCTGGCTGTCGCCGGAGGGGCCTGCGCGGCGACCGTCGCCGCCGTCCGCCTCGCGGTCGTCGAGCCGGCGGCCGATCCGCTTCTCGTTGTTGTCCTCGGTTCGCTGGCGGCCGCCGGGGTGTTCTGCGCCGTTGCGGTGGCCTTGCGGGCGGTGCCCGTCGAGGTTACGTCGGCGGTCGCGCAGCTGCGCCGGAGGTGAGCGAGCGGGACCACGGGCTAGGGTGCGCCTCGGTGCTCGTCGACGACCTCGAGATCAGCCTCATCACGTACAACCGAGCCGAAGCGCTGGCCCGTACGCTGGAGCAGCTGGCCAGCGGTCCGTTCGCGCGCTGCCGCCTGACCGTTCTGGACAACTGCTCCACCGATCGCACGCCGGAGGTCTGTGCATCCTTCGCAGAGCGCTTCGATGACCTCCACGTCGTGCGCCACGTGCGCAACATCGGGGCCGAAGCGAACTACCTGCGCGCGCTCGAGATGATGGCGCTGCCCTACGGCTGGGTGCTCTGTGACGACGATGAGCTTGACTTCTCCGACTGCGACGACGTGATAGCCGCCATCGGGGAGGGCGAGGTCGACGTGCTGTCGGTCGGCGCGCCGGGACGCGAGACCTGGAAGGGCGGGCGCACGACCATGGGCCGGCTCCGCGACGAGGACTTGCGCGTGTACGGCGTCTTCGTCTTCATGCCGAACACGATCTACCGCACGGCCGCGATCGATGCGGCTGCGCTCGTCGACGGCTACCGCAACATCGAGAACCTCTACCCGATGTTCCCGTTCGTCCGTCGCCTAGTCGAGCGTGATGCGCCCGTGCACGTCTCGCAGAGCCTGCTCGTCCGCCGTGGCGGGCTGACGGTACCGGTCACGCCGATGTACTGGTTCGTGCGCTGGGTACGCTGCGCGTCGACGCTCCCCGAGCCGCAGGACCGCCACTACCTCGTATGGAGCACCTCGCCCGGCGGGCGCATCGCGTGGCTGCGAACGCTCGCGATCACGATCCTGCAGGAGAAGCTCTACCGCCCGCAGGCGGTTGGTGCGGAGCTGTGGGAGCTGCTGCGCCTGCTGCGCGGCGCCCAGCGCGCCGCGCTGGTGGCGCTCGCACCGCTCGCGCTCCTCCCGACCCCGGCGCTCGCGGCGGCCAGGCGTCGTCGCACCGGGCTGTCGGACGGTGGCCCCCCGAGCTTCGGCGGCGCTGCCCCGGTCGAGCAGCGGCCGTAGCGATGTCCGGCGCGCTCGACCAGCACGTGTGCGCGGCTCAGCACGGAAACGCCGAGCGCTGTCACCGTCGAGCCCGGTGCGATGACCGCTGGCCGCAGGCGGTGCCCGGCAACATGCGACAGCGGCCGACACCACCGATTGCGGCGTCTGCACCCCCGAGCGCCACGGCTCGAAGATCTCTCGTCCCGTCACCGTCCGCTGATGCTGCGCAACGCGGTCGTCGCTGAGGACCTTGCTCGCCTTGTGAACGCACCCCTTGCTTGGGAGCGGCTCCAGAACCGTACCCGTTCTCGTGTCCGGGGCTGCGGGGTTCCTGCCCGCCTACATGGTCGAGACGTTGCTCATGTTAAACGAACGCGATCCTGCGTTCGGCGTGCAGGTGGTCGGTCTCGTGCGAAGTGCGGAGCGTGCCGCCACGCGTTTTGCGGCCTACTCAGGCCGCAATGACCTCAAGCTGATCGAGGGTGACGTCAGCGATCCGCTTGTGCTTGACGGTCGGGTGGACGTCGTCATCCACGCGGCCAGTCAGGCAAGCCCCCGCGTGTACCTCACCGATCCAGTGGGCACCCTGGCCGCGAACGTGATCGGCACACGAAACCTGCTCGAGCGTGCCCGCCGCGACGCCTCTGAAGCCCTCCTGTTCTTCTCCAGCGCGGAGGTGTACGGAGAGGTCACACCGAATCGCGTGCCCACCGACGAGGACGCGTATGGCTACTTGGATCCGACCTGCGTGCGCTCGTGCTATGCGGAGTCCAAGCGCCTCGGCGAGACGATGTGCAGCGCCTACCACCATCAGTACGGCGTCCCCACGATGGTCGTGCGCCCTTTTCACACTATGGGCCGGGGGTCCGCCTCGACGACGGTCGCGTCTTTGCGGATTTCCTGGCCGACGTCGTCGCCGGGCGCCCGCTCAAGATGAAGAGCGACGGGGCGGCCCGACGCGCGTTCTGCTACGTAGTCGACGCTACCGAGGGCTTCTTCCGCGTACTGCTCCACGGGCAGCCGGGGCGGTCCTACAACGTCGGCAACGAGGAAGCCGAGCTCTCGATCCTCGATCGGCACACCTCCTCGGCGACTTGTTCGCCCTGGAAGCGGCCGCGCGCCGACGGGGACGAGTACGCCGACAGTCCCATCTCGCGCCACTCCCCGGACACCTCGAGGCTCCGGGCGTTGGGTTGGGCTCCTGCCACCACCGTGCGCGATGGCTTCCTCCGAACGGTCTCGGCGTCGCGTGCCGACGCAGTTGCCGCCCGAGACCACCGCGATCAGATCTCCGACTGAGCTTACTTTCCAGGGCCGACGAGTCGATGAGGTGGTCGGCACCAGCTCGACCCCGTCGGTCCAGCCTCATCACACGCCCGGTACCGAACCGCGCGGCCCAGTCAGCCAGCGACGGAACCTCCAAGCCGGGCCCGAACCGCTCCCGTACAAGAGCTGCCTGGTCATCGTGCCAATCGCTTCGGCAGCGTCGAACGGGCATGTTAGAGCTGCAGCGTGGCGGTTCCGGACGGGAAGAACGCCGGTCGCGCTGCCCGGAAGCGCGCTTTACGGTCGACAGTCGCATGCGTGCCGCCACGCCTCCGCTCTGCTGGGGATCGCATCAAGCCGAGGGGACTCGCGAAGGATAGGTAGTTGTCCCGGACCGCTGCGGACACCTCGGCGCGAACCGGCCGCCGGTGACGTGCCCCAGCGACGAAGCCGCGGCCCATGTGGGTCAAGCACGACAGCTCTCGCCAGCTGGATCTGGACGCGGCGTCGAGAAGCGCCGCTACTACCAGCCGGGCACCGATCCGAGCGGCGTCGGCAGGCTGCAGCAGCCGGGCCACCGTGTATCCCCAATGCCGACGGTTGAGATTGCGCGAAAGGGCCGATGGCTTGATGGCGGGATCCGGGACGGGCTTCATGTGCGCCGCCATCACGTCTGGCAGGTACAGGTGCCGGAAGCCCTCGTCGAGAAGCCTGACGGTCAAGTTGAGCTCGTTGCCCCAGATGAAGATGTACGGGTCGTATCCGCCAACGCGTTGGATCGCCGTACGGGACACGAGTGCCGCGCACCCCCAGAAGGAGAGCATCCCAGTGACGTAGGACTCATCGAAGCGCGCGCGGTTCGCCTCCGAGGACCGCACCGCGAACGAGACCAGCTGTGCGTCGTGCTGCTCGGCAGCGCGAACGGCGCGTTCGAGGTCACCCGGCTCGAGGTAGCAATCGTCGTCGAGGATGAGCAGCCAGTCGTAGCCGTCGCCGGGGATCGCCCGGTTGAGCGCCGAAGCGCCGACGTTCTCGCCCGTCTCGATCACGCGCACCCCCGGGAACTCTGCCCGGACCATCGCGGCCGTCCCGTCGCTCGAGGCATTGTCGACGACCACTGGATCCAAGGCGGCCCGGGGATAGCCGCTGTCGGACACCATGCGGGTGAGCGTCGTGCGCACCGCGTCTCGCCGGTTGAAGGAGAGGATCGCAACCCGCACGACCGGAGCGGCGGCATGCGGGGTCCGGTTGGGGAGGGCTGTCTGCGCCGACTCGATGTAGGCCACCGTACCAGCCAGAAGGAGCGTGCTGGCTCAGGTTTACTCAGCTGACGAGCGCCTTCAAGCGCCGCATCGCGGCGAGCGCTCGTCTGCCCAGCCCGTGCGGCACGAGCAGGACCGGCAGACTCCGCGTCCAGAACTCGGGAAGGAACCCGTAGGCGCGGGTGAGGCTGATGAGCATTCGAGCGTCGAGCGCCAGGGTGTGGCCCGGCTGCTCCTTGAGGTGGACGAGGCCTTCGGCTTGGGCTTGGACGAGCCACATCTTGCGCATCGTCAGGCGGTACAGCCGCGAGCGCCGGCCGAACATCGCGCCCCAGACCTGCTCGCGGTCGGCCGTCACGGTGATGAGATAGCGTGTCGGGCCGCCGTCGAAGGTGTCCTTCACGGACAGCCGCCCGATGCGGTGGCAGACGACGGGCTCGGCCACCCAGCGCCAGCGCGGATGGCGCCGGATGACGACGCCGAGGATCGGCAGGTGTGGGAAGTTCAGGCCAGCGGCGAGGCCCTTCGGCCCGAGCTGTGCGACCGCAGCGTTGAAGCGCTCGCGCGAGACGACCTGCGTGGAGATGTAGTCCTGCAGCACCGCCAGCTCGCTGAAGATCTGCTCGGCGGTCGTGTACGTCGTGTCCTCCGCGGACGGTAGTATTTCGGGGGGATCGGGGTGGACGATGCCGGGGTGCTCCTCGTCGACGTTGCGCCGGTTGAGCGTCAGGCCCGAAAGCTCAGGGTCCGCTTCGAGCGCGGCGAGCACCGCGGCGAGACCGCCGGGCTCGACCTCGTCATCGGAGCCCATGAGCCAGCAGAAGTCGCCGCACGCGAGCTCGACGACCTTGAGGAGGTTCGGAGTGAAGCCACGGTTCTCCTCGAAGCGGAACGTCACGAGCCGTTCGCCGAAGGTGGCGCGGTGCGCGCAGAGCACGTCTTGGGTGGCGTCACGGGAGCCGTTATCGCTCACGCAGACTTCGAAGGCTCCCTGCGGGACCTCAAATCGTTGTGCGGCGATAGAGCGCAGCGCGCGATCGAGCGCCACCGCGCGCCCGTGGTGAGTGGGCAGGCAGATTGAGACTCGCGGGCGAGAGGACGGACCGGTCATACTCACCGGGCCCTTTCTAGCAGCAGGTCGCCCCGCGCCGGCTCGCCGCTATCCGGGCCGTGTGCAACTATCGCGGCTCGTGTCCGTCGTCTGCCTGACCGGTCCGTCACGCAGGGCTGCGTGAGGGATCCTCCAAGTCGTGCCGAGGACACGCTCCGGGACGGAGCTTCATGCCTGGTAGTCGCGCACGGCCTTCGGGAGGATGCGGCGTACCAGACCTCGCTCGTGACGTGTATGCCTGTTGGGTCATTCATTGCTTGGGAGTGCGAGGGAGACACCGTGCAGCATCGTCGACGCCCGCCGCTGGCCGTTCCGCGTGATCGAGCGAGATCTCGCACACTCAGGTGCGAGGCCGTCCGGCTTGCTGCCGATACGTCGGGAGGCCTCCGAGCGGTCGACCCGCCGCGCGACGATCCTCAGAGTTGCTCGGTCGCACGAGACGCAGTTCCTGTAGCTGGACTCAACCCGCGCCCGCGAGCGGCTCGGGTGGTGCCCGCGCTGCGGTTCAAGCATGCGACCGAGGCGATCGCGCCCTGGCACCTCGCCCACCGCGACGGCGCGGACCTGCGGACCGTCACCCGTCAGCAGATCGAGGAGATCTCAAGCTCATGAGAGCGGTCATCTTGGCCGGCGGCCTCGGCACGCGCCTCAGTGAGGAGACCGCGGTGCGGCCCAAGCCGATGGTCGAGGTAGGCGGCATGCCGATCCTCTGGCACATCATGAAGATATACGCCGCCCACGAGATCGTCGACTTCGTCGTGTGCCTGGGTTACAAGGGCTACGTCATCAAGGAGTGGTTTGCGAACTACGCGCTGCACACCTCCGACGTGACCTTCGACCTCGTCACGGGCGAGATGGAGGTCCACCACTCCACCACCGAGCCGTGGCGCGTCACGCTCGTCGAGACCGGCGCGGAGACGATGACCGGCGGCCGCCTGCGTCGCGTCATGCCCTACCTCGGCGACGAGGACTTCTGCTTCACCTACGGCGACGGCGTCGCCGACATCGACATCACCGCGCTGGTGGCCTTTCACCGCGCCCAAGGCGTGCAGGCGACGATCACCGCAGTCCAGCCGGCGGGCCGCTTCGGTGCACTCGACCTCGAGGGGGAGCGCGTCACCGGCTTCGAGGAGAAGCCCCGCGGCGACGGCGCCTGGACTAACGGGGGCTTCTTCGTGCTCTCCCCCTCAGTCGTCGAGCACCTCCGCGGCGACGACACCGTCTGGGAACAGGCACCGGTGCGCGAACTCGCCGCCGCCGGCCAACTGGCTTACTTCAAGCACGAGGGCTTCTGGCAGGCGATGGACACCGTCCGCGACCACGCGGTGCTCCAGGAGCTGTGGCTGTCTGGGGGGGCTCCGTGGCGGATGTGGTGAAGGCTGATGACAAGCCCGAGCGGAGGTTGTCCCGCTTTCCGGCTCCCGCACGGACAGCGCGCGAGCTGGCCAGGTATTGGCCCGCCCCGTCGGGTAACATGCCTAAATGAACCGCTGGGTGTCGACCGCCGTGCGAGCGCTCCCGGCCAGCGTGGTTCGTCGGCTCGCCACCATGGCCGGTGCTCGGCTGCCAGAGCTGATCGACCTTGGGCCGGCGGCGCTCATCGCCGAACGCGATCCGGCGTGGCTGGCCGACGCGGACAACCTCGAGCGCGAGCTGCTGCCTCGGCTGGGCTTGTGCGCCGACGTGCCGGTGGTATACCCCGCCGCATTGCAGCACGCGGTGGGGCGGGGCCTGCTCCATTGGCAGTACCCGAACCAGTTCGCGCCATACCTGGCCGAGCTTTCACGCCGCTCGGTGCACAGCTACTTGGAGATCGGCGTGCGGCACGGTGGAACGTTTGTCATCACGGTGGAGTACATGTCGCGGTTCGGGGCCGTCGAGCGTGCGGTCGCCGTGGATCTCGATCATGTCCCGGCGCTGGACGCGTACGCGCAGCAGCGCCCGGAGGTCCGCACCGTGCAGGCCGACAGCCGCTCGCGGCGCTTCGCACGGCTGGTGCGCGAGCTCGGGCCGTTCGACCTCGTGCTGGTCGACGGCAATCATGCCTATGACGTGGTGCGGGGGGATATCGAGACCGTCCTGCCACACACGTCGATGCTCGCGCTGCACGACATCGTCGACGACGCGTCCCCGGGCGTCCGGCGCGCGTGGGCCGAGCTGCGCGCCGCGCACGGCGACGAGTTCGAGCTGCTCGAGTTCACGGCGCAGTACGACGAGGTGCTGGCGCTCATCGGCAGCCCGGTCTTGGGAATCGGTCTGGCCATACGGCGCAAGACGGCACCGTAGTCCCAGCTCGAGGCTCTGCCACCCGAACAAGAACGCGATGCCGTTCGAGCCCGCGTGCTAAGACGACATCCGGTTCGTCAGCTGCGGTCGCCGCACGCTGGTCGCCACCACGCTCGGGCTGCTCTGTCCCGGCACGGCCTCAGCTCAGTACACAGGGATCCGTGGCCGATCGGCCATCTCGTTGCGAAACGTCGCGAACAGCTTGATCAGCAGCAGCCCGAACACGAAGCCCCCGATGTGCGCGAAGTACGCCACGCCTCCGCCTCCGCCCGTGGGGTTCGTGAGGTCCAGCGCGCCGAAGGCGACCTGCTGCAGGAACCAGAACCCGAGCACGAGGAACGCGGGGATCTCGATGAGGGTGAAGAACAGGATGATGAAGATCGCCGTCACCACCTTGGCCCTGGGGTAGAGCAGCAGGTAGCCGCCGAGCACCCCGGCCACCGCGCCCGACGCGCCGAGGGTCGGCACCACCGCGTCCGGCTCGATGATCACCTGGCCGGCGAGCGCGGCGATCCCGCCCAGCAGGTAGAAGGCGACGAACTTCGCGCGGCCCATGGAGTCCTCGACGTTGTTGCCGAAGATCCACAGGAACAGCATGTTGCCGCCGAGGTGCAGCAGCCCGGCGTGGCTGAACATCGCGGTGAAGACCGTCGCCCACGTCGGCAGGTCGTTGTCCGCCGAGCCGCCGACGCCGGACTGCCCCTCGCAGAGCAGCCGCTGGGCGGCGACCCCGCACTCCTTGCCCGGATGGGTCACCTCGTAGGGGATCGCCGCGTACTGCGTGAGCGCCCCCTGGTCGAGCGAGTCGCCGGAGAAGTCGATCCCCGCCTTCTTCTGCAAGAAGAGGTAGACGATGACGTTGAGCGCGATGATCACGACGGTAACCGCCGGGAAACGCCGCGTCGGGATGTTGTCCTTCAGGGGGAACATTCGGCCGAACGCTACCCGGGGCGGGTCGGTGCCGACCTGCCGAGGCCCCGTGCCGGGTCAGAGCCCGAGCACGAGCCGCAGCGCGTCGTCCAGCGCCCGCATCTCCTGGGCGTCCAGTCGGCCGGCTGCGGTGCCGAGGCGTTCTGGATCCATGACTGACGCCTGCTC
>JAABUN010006784.1_pt1 | contig 12873 bp, 10 predicted proteins | sample 5559311 | NCBI WGS metagenome assembly JAABUN01 (sample SAMN10711877, study PRJNA513370) | rock metagenome | isolation source: Antarctica rocks | place: Antarctica: Victoria Land, Siegfried Peak sud | reverse complement strand
TATAGAAAAAACTCAAATTCAGTTCGCACAAAGGGTAAGGAGTGAAAAAGGGCTACTTGTGCATGTATGGGGCAAATTTGCAGCAGCATTATTCTTATTATCTAACTTACTAACCCTTGATTAGCATTACTAGTTGGTTTAATACTTTTTTCTTTTTCGGTCGAGCCATAATTATAAGTAAATATTTTACCGTTGTAATAAACCCCAACAGAAACTCCTACACGTGAAGTATCATTCATAAAAGCCTTAATGGAATTTTGAACAACCTTATTCATACTTCCTTTTATGCGATTGTCCCTAAGAATGGTTTTGGTTGTCTGTGTCCAACCACAAAAGGTTAGCAATAAATAAAAGAACACAAATATCCCTTTTTTCATAAAAAAATTATTAGGTGTCAATAATACGAATTTATTCGTATTAAAAATGCTCAAATAGAAAAAGAATATTAAAGTCAGAAAAATTGTCGCAACATTTTCAATATGAAAGAGCTTTAATAAAATTACTGCTAACGTTCAAGGCTTGGCGATGGGCTGGCAATAGCGACAGGTCAGCCGGGAACAAATGCCGAACAACATTTAAAAGGTGAAGTTAACGTTCTGTCGCTTAATTTTTAAATGTTCAGCCGGGACAAAAGACGATGGATGCTGCAAAAGCTGATGGAATTTCCGTCAGCCAGCCTATTGCAAAACCGCATGTGTGTGCCCTGAATGTTAAATATAGTTCTTAGAAATGAGAAAGCCAGAGAGTGAAAGTCTCTTATGTGCGGGGGTAACGTCCCGAAACATTAGCAAGTGGCAAGGTGGTTTGGAGTAATCCATGCACTGAAGTAAGCCAGACTGCAAATACCTGTACTGACCAACAGGAACTGCATATGAGGCATAACCAATGGGATGAGTAAGCACATCATTACAAAGTCCAAAATAATTGTAGTTGGTTATGTAGATGCAGCAGTGATAGGTAGAAGGCTATTTATCTTACCAGGGGAGGTCTTCTTGTTTATTTAAACTAAAGGAGAAGTCAGCAGAGGTCATAGTAGTTGTTGGTAACGAGCCGTGCCTTTCAGGAGCAACACGGAAGCATCACAAAACAACGAAGGACCGAACGTTAAGTCGCTTCAAATGTTGTAAGGAGGCGTGCCAGCCTTACATTAAGAGAAGCCTGATACAACTGGTGTAAAGAGCGGTTGTATTTATACTTAACGAACCGCCGTATACGCGACCCGTACGTACGGTGGTGTGAGAGGCGCACCTCATCGCTTACAAGCGGTGAGGCCGTCTACTCGATTAGCCGTTCGCCTTTTGTTCCGTCAATTATGTTATGACTATTAATTTTTTTCTTGGTCTGCTTTTCATTTTTGTGTTTATTATGGGAATTGTGATTGGTCATACTACCAAAAAAAATGAATGACTATTTGATATTACCGAACCCTTTGTAATAGAGACTGTCAATTTGCTTATCAATACTGTCAAGCATTTGGTCTGGCAAATTTGGAGATTGCATATCACGATACTTTTTAAGAAAGTCAGCAGCTCTTGTATAGTCACCTGTTTTTAAGTAATGATTTGAAAGGATTAAATAGTCGTTATTTTTTATGAAGCTTTGACTGGCTTCGACAGAGTTTAATATTCTGACTGTAAAATAGCCAAGAAGAACTAAAAAGATAATTACGATGATAAACGGGTCATTGGAATGTGTTAAAAACCTATAGACAAATAGAGTTAAAAGTCCAACCAACGATACTAAAGCAATTAAGTAAATAAGTTGACTTTGAGTAAATTGTTGGACAGTTTTTTCACTCATGCTAAGCAAAACACCTATGGTCAAACCAATTGTCCCGCAAGCAATGTAAAGAAGATAAGTTTTCCATTTTTTGAAATAGTCAAAAAATGAAATAACAAAACTAATAATGCCAGTTATGGATGAAATTAAAGATAGCCAATACATTCAGTCTGATTTTGGTACGGTGGACGTCTAAAGTGACGGCTAACGTTCAAGGCTTGGCGATGGGCTGGTATTTTATAATGTCAAGCCCGGAACCAAAGCCGATTGAAAAACTAAAGATGAAGGTAACAACTAAAAGCTAAATTTATAATGCCCTGCTGGAACTACTGCTGATATTGATTTGTAGCTGATTGTTATTCCGTCAGCCAGCCTATTGCCAAACCTATTGTTGCCTGCATGTGCTTATTGTCGTTGCATCTTTTCAAGCATTTCTTTCATGTTACTGTCCAAATCTAAAATGCACTTTTTAATTGTCGTGTTTGCGAAATCAATAATTTTTGAATACTTGTCAATTGTTGGATTACCAAATTGAAAATCGTCCACACTAATAAAATGTAGTTTATTTCTTTCTTCATTAATGTCCGTAATGATTGATAAAATGTCTGCTGGCAAATTAATGATTGCTTGGTATTTTGCTTTTAGCATCCATGAAAAATTCAAAGTTTGAAAACTCGTTTCCCATAATTCTGATTTGGTCGGGTCAAAACTTGAAAAAGATGTCGCAGTGAAAACCTCAGTAATTTTTAGAGGTCGGTCTTGCTGTTCATATTTTAGAGCTTTGTTTTTATTTGTCAGCTTATGAACCACACAATCATTAAGTATTAAAATCCCTTTCATAAAATTTTCAAAGCAAGTTGTTACCCTTGTATCGTCCATTAAGCTATCGTTAATGAATGGCATTAAAGTTTCAAAATCTGGCGGTTGAGTTTTTGTAAATTGCACATTTCGATAAGTGTCAAATCCTTTTACAATTGTTGCACCATATAAAATTTTAAACCCGTTTGCCCACAAATTAATTGCTGCTATTTTCTGATTGTTTTTGTGAAAATATGTAAACGTATTAATGTAGTCCTTGAAGAAATTGTCCAATTTAGAAGGTTGTGTCATACAATTACCGCTAACGATTGAGTATTGCTGCAGGTGGGGGATTTTATAATGTCCAGCCCGGAACTGTAGCTTGGTTTTGTTTAAAAGTTGAAGATAATATTTTCTGCTTGGCTTTATTCGTCAAGCCCAAACTACTGCTGATAGCGATTTGTAGCCGATTGCTCCAACGTCCCGCCCCACTTGCAGCAATACTTTTGTTGTAGGCTGCCCTTCTTCTTTAAATTATTATACTGTAAAAAAGTTGGAAAACTTTTAGTATTGCACTTACAATAACTGAAATTCTAAGAGCTTCATTCACAAAATCAAAATGTAGCTTTAACTCTACTATTTCTTTTTCAAGATTTGAAAGTTGGGAAGTGTCTGTTTTATATTCATTAAAATATTCTCTATTGCCTATCTTTTCAAATGATGTAGTTCTATTTTTATAAATTAAGATTTGTCGTTCTGTTTTCTTTATTTGCCTGCTAAATTTTAACCAAAAAAATGAATATAATGCAGCCCATATTGGAATTGAAAGTTTATCAAATCCGTCAAAGTAGGAATTAAATAGTTTTGGCAGCAAAGGATAAATAGAAGGCAAAGCTAGTAAAATTAGTATAGCATAGAGTGAATATTGGTTGAAGACTTAATTGTATTCATCTTTAAGGTTGAAATATTTTATTGTTCTATTTTTTCATAATATTTTTCTTTCAAAACATTTTTGTTTTTACAAAAAGTCAAAGCATAGATAGCTTGATTAAAAAAAAAATCTTTTTGTTGCTGATTAGTATTATCAATATTTATTAATGCTGTATTCAAATACATCTCAACAGCTTTTTTTAAAGCCTTAGCCCATTCGCTTTGGTGTTCTTTTTCTAAATCTTCAACATCTCTTATATCAAGTAAAACATCTTCATAATATGCGTCTGATTGATATTGGTCATTATTTTCAACCCTTTCAATCGAAAAAAGCAGATTGCCTAATTTATTGAGTATTTGAATATGTAATTCTTGCTTACTTTCTGATGGGTGGGATTTTCTATTTCGCTCCTTCCTCAGTTCATTTATAAACTTGTCAATTACTTTAGTTTTAGAATTGTTGTCTAACATAAACTTTCAAAATTTTTAACCCTACTAAATTAGCCGGTTGTGTCCAAATAGGGTTGCCTACAACGGATTAGTTTACGCAATTTACTCCTCAAATCCCAATCATAAAAAAATTGCTTAAATAATTGATTTTCAAATATTGTCAATTGCGTTTTTGTGTTTATCAAATTGCAATCCTTTGCTGCATGTCGTTTTCATAAACATAAAAAACGCAATTACTTTCTTTTATAAACTTCACTACATTTTGTTCTCTATCCTCACACCTCCACCACACGTGTTTTACTTAAAGCATCATGCAACGGCCTTTTAAGCAGTGGTATAAAAAAAGGATCAATAAGCGTTAACCGTAATAACGAGCGCAGTAATATTTGGTAAAAGGCAGGCTTGCTTCCCGATGCTGTTCTTACCTTAGTTAATGTAAGCCATTTGGCAGGGGTGCGGCTTGCTATCAGTTCAAAAAGGGTATAGTAAAGAAACAGGGTTGCGTAAAAGAACATGTACCACGGATAGTATTTATAATCCCAATATCGTACATAGAAAATATACCATTCATACAAGCCATAGCTTATTAAAAATATAATAATGGTGTCCACCAAAAAGTTAATAACACGGGTGCCAACGCCAACTTCGTTCATGCAACTTTATTTATCAAAAGCTTATCGCATCAAATACATTTTGCCGTAGCCTTTATTAAAATATTTATCCGTATCTACTTTGTTGCCCGAAGGATCAAGGGTTTTGAATTTCTCAAGCGCTGCGCCATTTTGATTTGTAATAACACGATACAAATAAACACCATTTCCTAATTTGCCGCCGTACTGGTCGGTTCCATCCCACTTGTATTCAGTAATGTTTCTGCCTATGTGCAGCGGGCCTAATTCCTGTTTGGTTATCTCTTTAACTACCTTACCTGTAACGGTCATAATCTGTATGCGTATGTTTTGTGGAACATCGCTTCCCGTAATAGTGAAAACAAACGCGGTTGAAGTGGTGAAAGGATTTGGATAATTAAACATATTACTGATCATCGGCTTATTATAAACCTGAAAGCTGACATGGTATTCGAGGTTGCCTGCATTGTTGCCGCTTTTATCTTTTCCCCTTACTATCAGTTCATAAAAGTCGCCATCGCTGTCGGTTAAAAAGGCGGGAGAAAATTCGATGGTGGCTTCGTTTTTGCCCGTGCTAAGATCAGCCGGAACAAAGCGAAGTGTATCGGTGCCAAAAGCAAAACGCCTAAGTGTACCACCGCCGGGATAACGAACAAACACAGCGGCAAGTGAAGTATCGTCTAAAGCAAGAAACTTAGCTTCGTCTTTTAGTTTGATAACGATCTTTGGCTTTGCCGAAACAATGTCTCCGTTCAAGATGTGCACGCCGTCAAAAGTTACATCCATTAAAGGATTGTGCGTATCCCCACGAACATAAAAGTTCTTATACAAAAAGTTATTGAAGCGGTATTGCTCGGGTTGCTCCATGTTGGGGTTTACATCTATAAACAAAGTGTTGTTGCCCGAAAATGCCCGCGTATCAATCAAAGAACTTATTATAGCAGTGTCTCCCGGCTGCAACGCTTTCTTACGGGAGATTGGTATAATGGTGGCAACATTGTTCTTATCTAAAACTACTATGTTCACTTTAATGCTGTCTCTGAAAGCAGCGTCGCTTACGTTCTTAAAAGCAATTGAAAAGTCAAGCTTTTCTCCTTCATCCAAAGTATCTTTTGAACGATAAGTAAGGTTGGGAGCCAAAGCGCCTTCGGGGGCAGGACTGTATAGCAACCTCCAATATCTTAACTGATATGGAGTAAGCGTAACTGCATCCTGGTTTTTGAGCGACAGGCGGATGTAAGGATATATCGTTGCATTAACTTCACTGATGTCCATATTTTGCTGGGCAGTATTTAAGCGATATAGCGTGTCTGCCTGTCCCGCAGAAGTTATTCCGATCACGCTAAGTACGGCCACATCATTTGATGGTGTTTCAAGGCTGCTTCCTCTCCATACAACCTGTTTCCATGCAAGGGCAGGGCCGAAGGTTGGTGAGGTAATAGTACCTGTTGTACCGGGTGATGGTAAATCAAGGTTTAATAAAATGCGGTCGAATAAGCCTTCACTTAAGCGGGAAACAGGCGCATAAGATGGATCATTCTTTTTATAAACAAAAGTCCATGTTCGCGGACGGTTGAATGAATCAATATCATTGAAACCCGCATTTTTAATTCTGCTGTAAAATGAATTTCCTGCTCCATACACCTGCTCATCTTTTTGCCATTCGCCAGCAAAAGGATTTTGATCGAAAGGCTCACCTAAAATAAGACGTGCAGTAACATAAGCGCCTGCAGGTATCCAATCCATAAAGTCTCTCATTTTTCTGCGGCCTGCGGTGTCTAAATACGAGAACTCGAAGTTATACCTGCGTGTCTCCTGACAAACCGGAGCGCTGCCCATAAATCCACCAGGCGTGCCCTGTTGTGTAACAGAAGGCGTGGTTTGATTGAAATACGGCCGCATAGTAATGGGATCAAATACATTGAATATAACAGATTTGCCAAGGCATGCACTTGCTATATCAATAATTCCGTTTACGGCTATGCTAAAGTGGTTATCCTCGTTGCCACTTGTAGGATAAATTGAGTGGGCGATAAAAAAATTGGTGGTGCCGGTTGCAAATTTCCATTGCTGGTTTAAGGTGTCGAGGTAAATATGATCCGTTGCAGATTTTAAATGCTGGTAGCGGTGCGATTGGTTGAAACCATAAGCGCTTCCATTTAGATAAATGAACGAGGCATTATTCCATCTGATAACACCGGTTGAAGGAACAGAAGCAACCCTCCAATAATAAACAGTGCTGTCTTTAAAAGCAATTCCGGGATCAAATTCAATAACGCCACCTGGAGCAGTAACATTGCGGCTAACTTTTGCAGCCGAATTGAAGTTTTCGGTGGTATCAATTTCCATTAAATATTGCCTGCTGGCAGCAATAGGATTGGCAGTGCTGGCAGTAAGCTTGATATTAGTTCTGTTTACGATTGCAAAATCGTAAGGATAAACAGGCCGTAACTCATCTTCTAAAATGATGAACGAACGTGTTGCAGTATTATTTGTTTCGCTTAATTCTGTATAGCGGTTATCGGTATCAACGCTAACGGTAATCTTGTTTTCACCTTTATCGCGACTGGCAATAATAGGCACTTCAATGTTTAAAGAGTCACGATAACGAACAGACCGTATGCGCTGATTATAAATAACGGCAGAAGTGCCGTCAGGATATTGATGCTTTACCTGTACCGTTACCGAATCGCCTGTTGCTTTACCAATATTATAGATATAAGCTTTTACCCTAAACTTTGTATCTGCAACAGATACGATGTTAGGCTCAATACGTATTTGGGGTTCTTCCACTACAAAATCGGGCGAAGCAAAACTGTTCATTTTTAAAGCAGGGTCGCCATGCAGGGTGGTTTCTTCTGCATGAAGCCTTGCTAAATAATCGTTCGATCCATAAGTGCTGAGCAAGCCTCTTATTGCTTCGTTTATGTTGTAAGTTATGCTTTTACCATAACCGGTTACGCCCATTGAGCGGTATAAACTATAGTTATAAGTATCGAGATAATTGGTTATGCCAAAATGGGTGCTGGCTATAAAACTAATGGAGCCCCTGTTTTTTGCAAACACAAATTTTTCAGATATAGTGCTTGTTTGCGTAAACCGCGAAGTATCGAAAGAAAAGAGATCGCCGGCATTACATCCGCTTACTACAAACATTGGATATTTACCGGGGTTATTATAAGCTTCGGGTTCGTCAAGATTGTAATCTAACTTAGAAGATGAAGAGTGACCAAAGTAGTTAATCAGGGAAACGCCGTTTTCAATGGTTTGCTTTATTAAGTCGCCGCTAATATTGGTGGCAGTGCCTGTAGATGTTTTATTAAAATTGATAACATTACCGCCATATAAAGTGTCTTCAATAATTGATTGATAATTCCTCATATATCCTGTAAGGTACGAATCAAGATAAGGATCGTTTGCACCCACTACATGAATAATATTCTTCATCCAGGCTTTGTTATCTATTGTTTGATTGGTGTTTTGTTGCGCCTGCTCATATTGTTTTACTTTATCCAGGTAGTCCACAACTTCTGCGGGGGTGATGGCTGCCAGGCGGCCTATCAGCGTGCTCATTACAGCATCTAAATTATCGGAAGCCAGCAATACATCCGACGCAGGATAACCGAATGTAGGAACAAGATTCAATCGTTCTGCATTAGACGATGTATGGGTGGCATAATCAGAATAAGTTAATCCATGACCAATAATAAATGCAAATGCAGGCGGAACGCTAAACTTATTGCGGGCATAACGTAAAAAATTTTTTACGCTCAACGGATGCTTTTTAATGCCAAAAGCAAACTGATCTACCAGCTCGTCAATATCATACACTTTTGCGTTATACGATCCTCCTGTTATGCTGCTGCGATAGGCGCGGTATTGCTCAACAGGGTTGCCGTTGGCAAACAAAGCGCTGTTGGATATAATAAGATAGTTGCCCTGGTTTGCAGTTGCACTAAAGTCGGTAAATTTTCGTGTGGCAAGCGTGCTTACGTTAGTGATGTTAGCAGCATCCTGGGTTACCAATACAAAGTTGGTGGCAGTAAGCGAAGGAGGTAAAGCAAATTTTATTAACCCGCCCGACACTACGGCTATATATCTTTTATTATTGGTAAGATCGTACAAAACAGGTGCAGATGAGCCTGCGTTGAAATTGCTTATCTCAAGGTAATTACCTGCGCCTGCTGGCAGCGTAAATGCAAAAGAAGAGGCGCCGCCAAAATTAAACTGCCTTGCATACTGAAGCTCTACAAACGATGCAGCCACACGGTTGGTTATCGTGTCGCTGGCAGTCACTTCAATTCTAAAATTCATGGTATTGGCCACTTCGGCAGCGGGAACAGCAGCGCTAAAAGTTTGAACATCTAAAGCGGCGAGGCTTTGGCTTATGTAAGCCTTGTTATTTATTTTCAGGTTTACCGTTCTGGCGGCACCTGAATTTCCCGCTACTGCCATTGTTAATGCAGCCGCATTACTGGAAGAAGCCGGGTATAAATTGGTTGCAGAAAATGTATAGGGATCGAGCAGTTGTATATCGCGGGTTGACCAGAATTCTCCCGGATCGTAGGAAGAAGAATGTACTCTTTCTCCCACAAAGGCGTAAAAACCGGGATTAATAACATCTTTAAAATTAAACCGTAAAGAATGCATAAAGTATGGCTCTGCAGGTAATGTATTGGCAGCTATATTGTTAGTGACTGCAGCAAAGCGAAGATTGTTACTTACCACAGTATTTACGGTAAGAAAAAACGAAGCAGTGTCAGTTAGTAAACTTAGCCTGTCCGACACCTGGTAACTTGCACTGCGATATAAAACTTTATCGGGAACGCCATCATTTTTTTCGCCCCAAAATTCTATATAACCATCTGCAGATAACACTCCGGTGGAACTGGTGTAAAGAGGCACCTGTTTTCCGTTTCTCCATAATTGAAACTGTTCTGCAGGCACATTATTTAAACCGGCAGCCGACGCCAATACAGGCTGACTAATGCGATACAAGCCTGTTGAGCCAACCTTAAATTTGTAATAAGTTTTATTATAGTCAATCCATTCGTTATAAAACGATTGACTGATTGCCATTCCGCTTATAAGAGAAAGTAAAACAACGACTGCGAATTTTTTCATACGATTTTGTAATAATTAAATAGCCACCACAACTACTGGTTGTTCTTTGTAAGGTCTACCCTTAACGAAAAAATATGTGTATATAACGGGTTCGACTGGTTAGCAAGGTTTGTGAATGCATAATCAATCATAACATTTTTAATTTTAAAACCTGCGCCTACACTTGGCTGATATATCCACACTTTTTTCTGGTTAAGGGTATCGCCATCAGATAACGCCTTTTGAAAATTAGAGATACCTGCACGAAAGAAAATGCTGTTTTGATAAGAAACTTCTGCACCAACATGAGGATCAATATTAAGCACTTTGCTGCTTACAACCGTATTACGCCTGCCATCGAAGGTGAGATCAAGATTTGCTTCGGCAGTAAGACTGAACTTTTCGCTTATTGGAAAAATATGAGCAGCGCCTGCTATTAACCGTGGCGCAGTCATTTCGGTTGATTTAACAGGGATGTCGTTATTGGTAAGATATAACACTTCCTTTTCCCTTTCAGTAAACGAGAACGACCATGCATTAAAGGTGGTAGTTACATCGCGGGCTGTTAAACCGAGCCGCCAGTTGTTTACCTGGTATTGTATGCCTGCATCCACACCAAAGCCCCATGCTGTAGCAAAGCTTCCTACTTTACGGTGAATGATCTTTACGTTTCCACCAAAGCTTAACTTGCGGTCATCATCGTCTTTCAGCTTTTGCGCATACGATAAAAGGAAAGCATAATCAGCAGATGAAAATGTGCGTATATTACCATAATTAACTGAACCATCCGGCTCCACTAAAAACAAAGTGTTGGGAATATCATCAACAGCAAAACGCAAAACTGATAAGCCAACTACCCGTTTTTCATCGCGTAACGGGATGGCTATGCTGCCGTAATCGTACTTGCCAATACCGGCAAAATATTCGGCATGCATTATATTAACCGAAGGATAATCTTTTACACCAACCAGGCCGGCGGGATTCCAATATCCGGCTGTACCATCGTAAACACTGCCAACCTGTGCGCCTCCCATTGCCAGCCCTCTTGCCCCTGCGCCAATATTTAAAAACTCGTTGGAGTATTTTCTAAACTGCCCATAACCGGTTACACATGCCATTAATACAACAGCACAAGCAGATAGTATTTTCAATTTCATAGAGAAAAGTTACAAAAACAATGATAATATCGGGTAAAAATCTGTAATAAACAGGAGTTTAAAAAATAAAAGGTAGCGGTGTGAGGCTTTTAGGTAAAGATTGGGGATTGTAAATCTACGCTCAAAATAGCAATCTGGTTTACATTTGCGGCAAACAAAATAAATGAACCTGATTGAAGAATTACGATGGCGCGGAATGGTGCAGGATATAATGCCCGGAACCGAAGAACAGCTATCAAAGGAAATGACTACAGCTTATATCGGTTTCGACCCTACAGCCGACAGCCTTCATATCGGAAGCCTCGTTCAAATTTTATTGCTGGTTCATTTGCAAAAAGCAGGGCACAAGCCTGTTGCTCTGGTGGGCGGAGCTACCGGTATGGTTGGTGACCCCAGCGGAAAAAATGAAGAAAGAAATTTATTGAGCGAAGATGTGTTGCAAAGAAATGTAGCTGGTGTAAAAAAACAATTAGAACAATTCCTCAACTTTGATACGTCTAAAGTTAATGCCGCAGAAATGGCTAATAACTACGATTGGTTTAAAGATTTTTCCTTTTTAAATTTCATTCGTGATGTAGGTAAGCACATCTCCGTTAATTATATGATGGCTAAAGAAAGTGTGAAGAAAAGACTTGACGGCGAAACCGGAATGAGCTTTACTGAGTTTACTTACCAATTAGTTCAGGGTTATGATTTTTATTATTTGTATGTAAACAAAAACTGCAAGCTGCAAATGGGCGGAAGCGACCAGTGGGGAAATATTGTAACAGGCACAGAGCTAATAAGAAGAAAAGCCGGTGGCGAAGCTTATGCCTTTACTTGTCCTTTAATAACGAAAGCTGATGGCAGCAAGTTTGGTAAAAGCGAGCAGGGCAATGTATGGCTTGATGCTGAAAAAACTTCTCACTACGAATTTTACCAGTTCTGGTTAAATACCTCTGATGCCGATGCTTCGCGCTATATAAAAATCTTTACCTTTTTATCGCCACAGGAGATTGAGCAATTGATAGCTGAACATACAGGCAATGAACATCAGCGTAAACTGCAAAAAAAGCTTGCAGAAGAAGTAACTACATTTGTTCATGGAAAAGATAATCTGGCAAAAGCCATACAGGCCACTGAACTTTTATTCAGCAAAGACACTTTGCAAATCATCGCCTCTTTATCTAAAGAAGAACTCGATAGTACACTAAGCGGCGTTTCTGCAGTGGAAGTAAGTAAAGATCAATTATCAAATACAACTCCTGATATAATAACCTTTTTAGCCGATGCAGCCATCTTCCCCAGCAAAGGTGAAGCAAGAAAAATGGTGCAGGGCGGCGGTGTAAGTTTTAATAAGCAAAAGGTAACCGATGTTTCTTTAAAAGTTGATCTTTCTTCCTTTATTAATGACAAGTATTTATTTGTGCAAAAAGGGAAGACGAACTATTATTTGGTAAAAGCAATTTAAAGTCAGTTAGTCATTGGGGTCAGTAAGTCATTGAGTCATTAAAGTAGAAAGTTGCTTATGTTTTTGAGTTTGGAAGACTGCTTTGAAATTTTTTCTTAAGTGTGCCGGATGTAATTCGAACGCTGCCTGCAATACCATTAACCCATCTTGATGGTTGAAAGAATTGATTATATTTGGTATAAACTTTTGATGAAATGACCAAACAAGCTATAATAGAACGCACACTTAAAGCCATCAATCAACTGCCCGAGGATAAAGCAGAGGAGATTTCAAATTTTGCCGACTTTATTATTAAACAATATGAAGAGCAGCTTCTGACAAAAGGCATTGCCCATCTTACCTCCGACAGTAAGGTTTTTGAATTTCTAAAAGATGAAGAAGATCTTTATACAGAAGCGGACATAAAAGAGCCATACAATGGCTAAGGGCGACATTATTTTAATCACCTTTCCATTATCAATAGTTCGGCAGGTTTTTAAATACAAGGTGAATAAGTTCGATAGGTGTAAAAAAATATAAACAGTGGGGTAGCAGGTAAAGAAAAAGGCAGTAAGTATTGTTGTGAGACAAAAACAAA
>JAABUN010006783.1_pt1 | contig 12877 bp, 9 predicted proteins | sample 5559311 | NCBI WGS metagenome assembly JAABUN01 (sample SAMN10711877, study PRJNA513370) | rock metagenome | isolation source: Antarctica rocks | place: Antarctica: Victoria Land, Siegfried Peak sud | reverse complement strand
GATCGATATTCTGAAGCTCGACACCAGGATCACCGTCGATAAGCGCGACATCAGCCTGCCGGAATACGAAGAATCGACGATGCAATTGGTGACCGGTGACACCCTCACCTTCGAGGATCTCCTCTACGGGATGCTACTGGTTTCCGGTGGCGATGCCGCGCGCACAACCGCACGCGCGGCGGGGACGGTCCTGCTCGCGGGGGCACCGGGCGATCCGATCGCCCGCTTCATGCAGGAGATGAATGCTCGCGTCGCCAAGATGGGTCTGCCGAATACCCACTTCATCAACCCGCACGGCGACGATGCGCCCGGCCAGTACAGTAGCGCCCGCGATCTGCTGCGGATCGCCGATGAAGCGTTGAAACGCCCCGACTTCGCGCGGATCGTGGAAACGAAGACGGCGACGCGACAGACTGTGGATGGCCAACACATCTTCGCGTTGAAAAACACCAACGACCTCCTCTTCGCACGCGCGGGGGTACACGGCGTTAAGACCGGCACAACCGATGGCTGCGGGCAATGCCTGATCACGGCGCAATGGGGACCGGGCGGGCGGATCATCTCGGTCGTCCTCGGCGCGACCGATCGGAATGCCGACACGACGACCCTGCTCGACTGGACCAACGCCTCGTACCGCTGGTTCACCCTCGGGCAGGGCGGCGATCTGGCCGGACTCAACGCCGCACTCGCCCGCTGGGGCGTCACTTTCCACGATCGCCGCGCGATCGTCTTGCAAGCCTGGGAAGCGCCATCGTTGCGCTATCGCCTGTTGCTGGAGCGTGGGCTGGGAAATCCGGGCGAAGTACGCGGTGAGGTCGTCTTCACGACGACAACGCGCGAAGTCCTCCGCTTGCCGGTCTACGCCGCCGAGCGAACGGCAGGTCCGGCACCAGCAACGCCGCCGGCACCACCAACGCCGTAACAACCGTATCCCTTGACCGATGACCGACGCAGCGAAGAGCAGGGCGCACCTGACCATGCCCGAGCAGCCCACCCGCCCGCTGCCGTCCCACGAGAAATACGAGGACCTTGATGGCGAACAATGAACGGAAGACCGCCCCGAAGCGCGGTGCCCCAGAGGATAGCTCACTCGAACGATTACAAAAGGTGCTCGCGGCGCGCGGGGTCGCCTCGCGCCGCGCCGCCGAAGAACTGATCCAGGAAGGAAGAATCTCGGTCGATGGTCGCGTGGTGACGGAGTTGGGGACGAAGGTCGATCCGGAGTGGCAGGAGATCCGGGTCGGCGGGCGTGTCCTCAAGCAGCCGCGCTCGATCTACCTCGTCCTCAACAAGCCGCGCGGCTATATCACCACCGCCAGCGACCCGGAAGGGCGCCGCACCGTCTACGATCTGCTCGATCCGGGCGAACTGCGCGAGCGGATCTACCCGGTCGGGCGGCTCGACATGGACAGCGAGGGGTTGCTGCTGATGACGAACGATGGCGAATTCGCCAATCGTGTCGCACACCCGCGCTACCGGCTCGACAAGGAGTACAATGCGCTCGTCGAAGGTTCCCCGGCACCGGGCGCACTGGCTCGGCTGGCGCAAGGCGGCTTCCTGATCAGCGGCGGTCGGACCAGCCCGGCTGAAGTCTCGATCATCGGCCACGATGCGGGCGGCACCTGGGTGCGCGTCGTCATCCACGAAGGCCGGAAACGCCAGGTGCGCCGGATGATGGAAGAGATCGGCCATCCGGTACGACGCTTGCGCCGCGTGCGCCTCGGGCCGCTGACCCTCGCGGGACTCCCAGCCGCGACCTATCGCCCCCTCTCGGGGGAGGAATTGTTGCGCCTGCGCCGGATGGTCGGGCTGGCGGGCGAACAACCAACCGAGTCTGAGGAACGGCCAGAGCGCGTGCGCTCGGCGCCCACGGCGAATAAACGTCCGTTCGCGACGGCCTCCCCACGACCGCCGAGCGTCCCCGGACAACGTGCGCCCACGCGCACCCTCGGGGAAGGACGCCCGAACACGTCGCAGGGTCGCGCCAGTAGCGGCCCGCCGGAGCGAGCATACCCGCGCCCGACCGACGACCGCACGGGCGCGAAACCGGGCGGCGCGCGGCGCGATGAACGCGGTACAGCTGCCGGACCACGGCAGGCACCACCACGCCGCGACGAGCGCAGCGGCACCACCGACGCGAGAGCAGGCGGGGCGCGCAACGAGGAACGTGGCGGTGCGGCGAGGCCGAGCCAGAATGCGAACCGCCGCGATGAGCGGGGCGGTGCGCGAACCGACGAGCGCAGCGGTGGCCCACGACCGCGGCAACAGGATAGCCCTTCGCGTCGCGACGAGCGCGGCGGTGGTACAGGAAGTACAGCGGGAACAGGAGGACGTGGTGGCCGAAAGCCGGGTGGAGTCCAGCCGCGACGCACGCGACCGTAAGGCACTACCGAGGACGATCGCGATCGATGGTCCAGCCGGGGCGGGCAAGAGCACCATCGCCGATGCGCTGGCAAAGCGGCTCGGCTACCTCTATTTCGATACCGGCGTCCTCTATCGCGCGGTCACGCTGGCGGCTCTGCGTCGCCAGCTCATCCTGGCGGATCAGGCGGCGCTCGCAGCGTTGGTGGCACAGATCCACATCGACGTGCTCCCGCCGACCGAGCAAGACGGGCGTAGCCTGACGGTGATCCTCGACGATGAAGATGTCACCTGGGCGATCCGCGAGCCGGCTGTCGACCGCAATGTCTCCGTGGTCAGTGCCCAATCGGCGGTACGTCAGGCGCTCCTGCAACGGCAACGGGCAGTCGCGGCGCGCGGCGGGATCATCATGGCCGGGCGCGATATCGGCACGGTCGTCCTACCGAATGCCGACCTTAAGCTCTATCTCGAAGCCTCCCCCGCAGAGCGTGCCCACCGGCGAGCGGTCGAGGAGCAAGGGCGCGGCGTCGAGCGTCCGTTCCCAGAGGTCTTATCCGAAATCGAACGGCGCGACGATAGCGACTCCCACCGCGCCTTATCGCCGCTTTACCCCGCCGATGACGCGATCATCCTCGATACCGAAGGCTCGGATATTGATGCGGTCTTAGCGGCAATCGACCGGATCATGGGGCGCGTTGCGTGACTGGAACAACAGTGCCGCAGCAAATCACCCCCGCCCCATCGAAGAAACGGCGCACGCTGCGTAGCCGTGCGAAGTGGGCATTTTACCAGTTCGTGCGCTTCGCGGTGCAGGCTCTTGGCTATTTCGTGATCGGGCTGCGGATCAAGGGCAAGGAAAACGTCCCCCGCACCGGCCCGGTCCTGCTCGTCTCGAATCACCTGCATAATTGGGACATGATCGTGATCGGTGCCGCCGTACCACGCCCGGTCTTCTTCATGGGGAAGCGCGAACTCTTCGAGCACTGGTTCTTCGGCTGGTTCATCCGCACGATAGGGGCATTCCCGGTCAACCGGCAGGCGGTCGATCGCGCCGCCCTGCGCCACACCGGTCTGCTGCTCGATGAGGGGTTGGTCGTCGGGATCCTGCCGGAAGGGACGCGCAGCCTCACGCGGCAACTGACGCTCGGTAATCCGGGTGTGGCGCTCGTCGCCTATCAGCGCGGCGTGCCGATCCTGCCGGTGGCGATCACCGGGACGCAGCATCTCCCATTCGATGCGAAGCGCACCGGCCAGCACTGGTTCGGGCGGCGGGTCACGGTGACGATCGGTCGCCCATTCGATCTGCCGCCGCGTCAACCGGGCGTGCGCCCCGACCTCACGGCGGCAACCAACCAGATCATGCACGCGATCGTGGAACTCCTGCCGCCTCAGTATCACGGGGTCTACGCCGAACAGCCGCCCGGAGAATAGTCACCGGCTGACCACACCTATCTTAAGAAGCGCGCGGCGAACACCTATATTCTGGTGTTCGCCGCGCGCTTTGCCGTTCTGCGCGGGCGCTAATAGCCACGCCGCTTATCGACGACATTCTGTAGCGGCTCACCGGCCAGGAAGCGCCGGACATTCTCGCTGATGATCGCATAGGCACGCGGGCCGTACTTCGGGGTCAGTCCGCCATAATGGGTCAACAGGATGAGGTTCGGGGCGTCCCAGAGCGGGTGATCGGCGGGCAGCGGCTCCGGCTCGGGGACATCGGTGCCGCAACCGGCGATCGTGCCGTCTTTCAGCGCCACGATCAGCGCCGCTTGATCGACGATCGCCCCACGCCCGACATTGTAGAGGAAGGCGGTCCGCTTCATCAGGCGCAGTTCGGCGGCACCGATCAGGCCCCGCGTCTCCGGGGTGAGCGGCAGGCAGATCACCACATGATCGGCGTCGGCCAGGAGGCCATGCAGATCGTCCGGAGCAAACTGCCGATCGAGCAACCCTGCCGGGACTGGCTCACCGGAACGCCGCCAGCCGGTGATGTGTATCCCGAGACCCTTCGCCTTCTGCGCCAGCGAACGGCCGATATAACCGAGGCCGAGGATCGCCATCGTCTGACCTTCGAGTTCGAACATGCCGGTGGGCCAGTAAAAACGATGCGCCGTGTGCTGATTGATGATCTGCTCCGGCAGGCAACGGGCGAAGGCGAAGACCATCGCCAACGTCTGCTCCGGCACGCTGGCAACATGGACCCCTACACAGGAGGTACCGATGATCTCCTCGCGGGCGATCATCCCCGGCGTGCAGACCGCGTTCGCACCCGCCCCGGTCGTCTGCACCCAGCGCAAACGCTGCGCCTGTGGCAAGAGCGAATCCGGCACATCGCCGATCACCGCGTCGGCTTCGGCGATATGTCGCTCGCGCACCTCCGGCTGGCCTTCGTAGGAGATGAATGTCAGCTCCGGGAAATCCGCCGCCAGCTTGGCCCGATAATCGACGCCATCATTGCGGCCCATATTGCCGCCCACCAAAATCGTCGTAGACCCGGATTGACTCACCCGCACCTCCTCGAATGACAACGTGTTCAATAGTGGCACCAGCGATCAACGCCGATGTACGCACCCACGAGAGGGTAGCACATCTCACGGCACGGCAGAAATACAGCTCATGCGTGCGGCTTCAGGCGCCAGCCACCCCCACATCTCTTGATCACCAATACAGGTCATCGAGCAACCTATCCCCAATTTCGCAGAATGTTGCCGCGACAATGATCCATCGTCCCATTTCCTCCGTAGTAATAAGCGTGAACCCATTCCCAACCTCCCTCCTCCCAAAGTGGGCCTCGCAAGAGGCCCGCTTTCTTGTGTCGGCGTTGGCGATCAGGTCCGTCACACGCAGCAAAAGCACCGCGCACGAAACTGCGCGGTGCCCGGCCGAGAAGCAAGAACGATCAGACGATAATCGGGCGCTACACCGTAGCAGCGAGCGCTGTCGACTCGTAGCGCGCGGAATGCGGCAACATCGGGGCGAGCAGGCGTTGTGCCGTGAGGACGTGGGCACAGGCATCCACCTGGCCGAAGAAGTAACAGGCACACCGCCACTGACCGTCACGCACCGTGACCGCGTGGTCATCGTTGCTGCCGTGGAAGGTAGCATCGAGCGCGGTCAGCGCGAAACGCTCGGGTTCATCGGCATAACGGCGAGCTTTCTCTAGCTTACCGATCATACTGCTGCCCGGATCGCAAGTCCATTCCGTCTGTTCATAGCGTGCCACCGTCGGGAGCATCGGGGCAAGCAGGCGTTGTGCCGCCATGATATGCGCGCATGAACCGAATTGGGCGAAGGTATGGCAGGCGCAATGCCATTGTTCGGTAGCGAAGGTCAGATCATAATCGTCGTTGCTGCCGTGGAAGCGCGCGGCGAGGGTCGTAATGCGGATACGTTCAGGCTCTTGCGTGTAGCGGCGAGCCTTCTCAATCTTGCCGATCATGCTGGAGTTCATCGAATCACCTCCTGCGTCGATCCTGCGAACCGCTTACCAGCCCCATCAACTTGACAAGGCCCTTGCCACAGAATACGGGGGTTGCTTCGCGCCTGCCTCCTTCCTACACCGAGCGTGCGACCAGCCAACGAAACGAAATGCGCCAAAGGGAAACAAAAAAGCACCACAGCTTTACGCACGCGGTGCTTCAAATAAACTTGGGTGAGACTAATAAGCGATCGTGCATCACCACCACCCTACGTAGTGTCGCCCCTCTGATCCGCTGCCGACGATTATAGATCGCACTTCTGGGTGGGTCAACGTGGATATACAGAGGGTGATCGTACTATTCAGTCTCCGCGCTCGGCTGGTCAGCCACCGGCTTCGCCTTGCGTGGGCCGCGACGGCGACGCGGCGCGGCTGCGGCAGGTGGCATCTCGCTCACCGCTGACGACTCTTTTATAACGGCGTTGGCAGGAACGGGCACCGGCGCTGGCACTTCAACCGGTAATGGGTCCGGTGCAGGCAACGACCCTTCTTGCGCTGCGGCATCAACAGTTTCGACAGCCACTTTCGCCCGACGCGGTGCGCGACGACGTTTCGGCGCAGCGATTGGTTCTCCTATCTCTTCAGCCAGTGGCGATGTTACCGTAGCCTCGCCTGTGGGAGTGGATTGTTCCGCAGCGCGAGGAGTCATCGGCAACGCGGTGAGCGGTTCAGCCCCGGTGGCGATATCCGCCGCAGCTGCCGCAACATCTTCGCCCGCTGACGCTTCAACAGCCTCGCTGTCGGTCGTAGCTTTACTCGTACGCCGCCCGCCACGACTCCGGCTGCGGCGGCGCGGCGCAGCAACCTCATCCTCGGCGGCGGAGGCCAAACCCGTCGGCGGCTCTGCCTCTGCTAGCGGCGCGGGCTCGATCACCGCAGTAGCGGCGATATCCGCGACGCTGATAAGCTCGAATGGCACCTCAATCACCGGTGCAACGTCCGGTACGACGGTTGGCGCTTCGGGGGGCTCTACATAGTCAGTACCGTACGACGGCGAAGGCGTTGATTCAACGGCAGATTCAGATTCTGGCAGCGGTAACGGCGCGGGGGCTTCGATCGGCGTGACAGCGGTCTCCGGTGCGGGGAGAAGCTCGACCGAGGCGCTATTGGTCATCGCGCCCGTCTGCAAATCCTCATCGTATTGCAGCACCGGCAAGGCGCTATCCGGCGGCAACACCGTGCGCCAGCGCTCGTCGGTCCCCTCTTCGGTCACACCGTAGAAGATCCGCAGACGTTCGCCACTTTCGCTCTGTCCGCGCTGACCGACCGGTTCGCGGTAAACGAGATTGTAACGCCGCATCCCTTCCGGTTGGCGATAGCCTTTCCAGAAACCAAACCGGGCATCGCGCCCATCCCACTGGACTTCTTCGGGGACAAGGGTATGTTGTTCGACCTGCAAAATGGCGTAACGCCAGAGTCGACGGGCCGATTCGCGCGTGACATTACGCACGACACGACGATTCCGCAGATCGCGCACCGTATGGTAGATGAGCCCATTGCGCTCGATCGACGCGATGATCTCCACCCCGGTACGCGGGACAGGGGTGCGCTCCTGCTGGCGCTCCTGCTCGGCGGCGGCGGCTTGCTGCACGGCAAATTGCTGGGCATCGCGCTGTTGCACCGCGACCTGTTCGGCATCACGCGGGGCGACCGATAGCGGCGCGGGCGGCGCGGCAGTTGGCGGTGGGACAGGCTGTTCGGGCTGCTCAGGCTGCGCGTATGGTGCGTCATCCCAGACGCGCGAGGCAACCCGAGGGCGTGGTGGTAGCGTACTCGCAAGGTCGGGGCCGATCGTCTGCGGTGCAAGCGCGGCACGCACGAGTTGCACGATCTCGTCGCGCAGCGCCAGGACGGTTTCCCCTTCCTGGCGCACATAGATGTAGCCCGGTTCGAGCGCATAGGGGGTTTCAGTCCCCTTCTGCACCGTCACCACCAGCACCGTTTTGTCTTCGCTCGTCAGCGTCTCGACATCGGGGGTCAACGGCGGCAAAATCTGCCGCTCTGACTCGCTACGAATCAGTTCGGCTAGTTCCGGCGCACCTTCGACACCACGGATCGGCTCGCGTGAATCGGAACTCGCGCCGACGTAAATCACGCCGCCGTTGGTATTCGCAAACGCAACGGCATCCTTCAGGATCGCGCTGACGCGCGTGCTGGGCGTACCGGGCATATTGTGGAACGCCTGCACGATCGTCGCGCCATCCTCGCGGGCACCGGTGAGTGGATCGAACGGATGCTCCTCGGACGCACGGGCGGGACGGGTGCGGCTGAAATCGGTCGAGTCGAACAACGCTTTCAGCGCCTCGAAGCTGACTTCGGGCAACAACGCCTCGGTGCAGCGGTCGCCGATCCCCAGGTTTTTCTCCGGGCGTTGCGGGTCGCGCGTCACGCGATGGGCGTCGGAACCCTGGATACAGTGCATCCGGCGCGGATATTCCGGCTTCGCGCCGTTGAAGAAACGCGCCGTGGCCCGGCGGCTGACACTCTCCAGATCGGTGACTTCCAGCGCGTGCAAATTCGGATCCTGCGTATAGGCGATCTTCGTCTGCCCGCCGAAGCCGAGGCCGATCATGGCGACCCCGTGCGTCGAGTTGACGTGCGCGCCGATCACCAAGCCGCCGGCACCGGCGATAATTTCGTAGGCGCGCAGAACATCGGTCGTCGCGCCGACTTCGCTCGCGCCCTTATCCAGCTTCTCCTCGGGGATATTCAGGCCGAGCAAAATATGCTCAAGTTTCCGCACGGTCGTCTCGGGCGAGAAGATACCCAGGATATGAAATCCGAACGTGGCGGTGAACTCGAAGCCCGGCAACACCAAGATACGCTCGTTCAGGCGGCGGTATTCTTGCAAACGACGCAACTCTTCGGGCAAGAGCCGGTTGCTTGCTTCCAGGAACTCCAGGTGCTCGATTTCGCGGCGCATCGCGGCATAACCGGCAACACTATTGTGGTCGGTGAAGGCGATGATATCGAGGCCGCGCGCTTCGGCCCGCTGGAGTAATTCGAGATAGCCGGCACGGGGTTCCTGGTAATCACCAGAGCCGGGGGTGTGTAAGTGGAGGTCTATCCGTTGCCACGCTGGCGGGGGAACCGCTTGCGTTTCTGATGGACGGCCTCGCGATCGTCGTCGAGTCAAATGCGTCTTTTCGCGCCTCCTTGCGCCCTGACCATCGCGTTCGCCCTCTGCGAACTACAAACTAGTGGTCAGGTATGGATGGTTGAGAGTGTAGCATAGCCCGCGATACGTCGTCAGAAGCGCATTAAGCCGGGCACTTCACGACGAACCGACTGAAAGTTCGGAGCGACAAGCAAGAAGCGACGACGCAGCCGAGCAATAACGTTCCAGTTCGGTTTACGAGCCGTACTATCCCTCATCAGGTACTACGCAGATTGTGCGCCAGTAGATCCATCAAACCACCAGAGCGAGCAGGCGACGAATCGTCAGATTGCCGAAGCACGCCCAAAACGAGCCGATCGGACAACGTTTCGTTATAGATCGGCACGGGCAAACTCGTCAAGAGCCGCCGCCTGTGCTACCCTGTCTTCGTAGACTGTCCGGCAGTCGGGTGTGAGCGCAGGCTGATTAAGATTTGGGACGAGGACGACGCGCAGAATGGTGAATTTCGTCGGCAATCCCCGTTTGTGGCTCCTCATCGGCGTAGCAATCTTGCTGATTTTCACGGTCGAGGCGGTGGAAGGCTACGTCGAGGGGGTATGGCCGCAGCTACGCCACGATGCACCGGCCTTTCGTTCACAGGCGATCGGTCGATCGCTCTGGGTATCGGTCGCCTTTCTGCTCCTGCCCGGTATCGTGCTCGCGTTGCTCAATCTCGGGCTGCTGGTTTGGAAAGGTCTGCCACAGAATAGTACGCAGATTTTTGGCGCATTCTTCCTGGGGATTGGTTGGCTGCTCTTCGCGTTGACGAGTATCGATCTCATAGGACTTGGGCGCTATATGCGTCGAGTCGGGCCAGCCGCCCCGCTTGCACTGATTGTCTGTTTACTGGTAGGTGATTTACTGCTCTTAGCGGCGATCCTCGATTTGCTCCCGGCGGTACGGGGCTGACGAGTCGCTCAATGTTGGTTGTCGGAAAAAATTTGTCGATACTGCTACGGTCTTTCCTCGTAACTTTAGGCGGTATCCCGATAAGTGACGACCAATCACCACCCCCAAGGGCATAGGACGTGCCCTGTCTCTATTTCGATGCGTCTATGCGTGCCGCGCGAACGGCCTCAACTGGGACAAGGCGCGGCGCGTTGGTGCTGTAAGGAAAGGATCTCACGATGTCAGGACGAGATTTCGGGCGCGGCGGGCGCGGTGGTTTCGGCGACCGCGATAATCGCGGTGGTGGCGGTGGTTTCCGCGACCGCGAGGGCGGCAACTTCCGCGACCGTGGCAGCCGCGACGCTGGCGCACCGCCGTCACGACCCTGGGAGCGACGCGACGGCGACGAGCGCCCGCCCCGCCCCGCCGGTGATCGCCCATTCGACCGCCCCCTCGGTGATCGGCCGACGGAGCGCCCCGCAGGCCCGCCGCCGGACCGCGATGTGCGTGTCGAGCGTTACGCCGATGCCCCAAGCCGCCCGCCGCGCGAAGACCGTTTCGGCGATCGTCCCAGCCGCGCCGAGGAGCGCTTCAACCGCTTCGGCCCGCCGCGCGACGCCGCACCACGCGCTACCCCGCCCGCCGCGTCTCCGCCCGCTCCCGCAGCAGCACCCGAGCGTCCCGCGCCCGCCGCACGCAGCGATGAGCCGAAGGGTGCGGCCGCAGCAGCAGCCCGACCGAAGCCGCAAGGTTGGACCCAGGCCCACCTGATGGATAGCTGGCTCGAAGAGTCCCGCCTGAAAGGTTGGACCCCGAGCGACCGCGATCAACAAGAGATGGTCGAGGACAATATCGAGGCCGATCCGCAAGTGCCCGGACGCGACCACCGCGCGATTAGCGTGCAGGCTCGCAGCGGCATTGTGACCCTCACCGGCGTGGTGCGTAGCCGCGCAGTGAAGTTCGCCGCAGGCAGCGATACTTATTGGACCTTCGGCGTACTCGATGTGCAGAACGACTTGGAGGTCCGCCCGCGCGGTCCCCAGGCCGCCAGCGCCGCCCCAGCCTCGGCAGCGCCAGTCGCCAACACGCCGAAGCGCGTCTCGCGAGCGGCAGCGGCAGCGGCGGCAGTGGTGGGTACAGAGAACGTTGCCGACGCCACGTTGACGCCCGAGGAAGTGGCCGTGCCAGGGAACGCCGCCACGGCGAGTCCGACCGCTTCGGCGGAAGAGACCGCCAGCGGTCTCGACGAGGCGAATGCGACACCAGAAGAGGTATCAGCCCCGGAGAACCAGGCCGCCCCGGACATGATCGAGTCGGACGAGGACGACGAGGTCTAAAGCGGCGACAACGCAGCAAACCCAAGTCGAAAGCGGGGGGGCGGGCAATTGCCCGCCCCCCGCTCGTTGTCAATTCCTCGGCAAACCGTTGACCGATAACAAATAAAGGGCGTTTGCAATCCGTCGCCAGCGCGGCTGTCGGAGGTCAGGCGGCGTCTTCGCGCCGCGCCCGTTCGGTGCGTTGTCCAACTGTCCCTGCTCTACGGCGCTGGTCGATGCTATCACGCCGTTGCGGCCGGACGAGCGCAGCAAGGGCATCGGCCAACTTTTCGGAGTCGTGGCGTAAGGGCGTCGCCGTTCCCACGAGATCGCGGTAGAGGATCGCCGGGTTACCCGGCAGGTCGGCGAGATCGCCACCACGCACACCCTCGACGCCCCACTCCGGCTTGATCCGCCCGACCTGCGAGAAGTTCTCGTTGACCATCACGGCATCGAGTAGATCGGAGCCGACATGGTTGGTGAGAGCACGCACATGGTCGGCCACATCGAAGCCATCGGTCTCGCCGCGCTGCGTAGCGACATTGCAAACATAGACGACTTTCCCAGCGGTGGCCCGAACCGCGCGAGCGATCCCCTCGACCAGGAGGTTCGGCAGGACGCTGGTGAAGAGGCTGCCCGGCCCCAGGATGATCAGATCGGCTTCGAGGATCGCCCGAATCGCGGCCGGGTTTGCCTCGGCCGCACTTTCAAGGTGCAGCCGTTGAATGGCACCGGGCGCTTCGGTGATATTCGACTCGCCACAGACAAACGTGCCATCGCTCATATCGGCGCAGAGGGTCACTTTTTCCAACGTGGTCGGCAGAACCTGACCGCGCACCGCCAGCACCCGGCTGACTTCGGCCACCGCCTCCTCGAATGAACCGGTCATCTCGGCCATCGCGGCGAGAAAGAGGTTCCCGAACGAGTGCCCGTGGAGGCTCGAACCAACCGCATCGAACCGATGCTGAAAGAGCCGCTCCAATAAGGGCTCGGTATCCGCTAACGCGACGATACAGTTACGAATATCCCCCGGTGGGGGCATATCGAACTCCTGGCGCAAGCGGCCAGAAGAGCCACCATCGTCGGCGATGCTGACGATCGCGGTGAGCGATAGCTCGGGATGGCGTTTCAGGCCGCGCAGCAAGGTCGAGAGGCCGGTACCGCCACCGATCGACACCACCTTCAACTGCGGCAGCGGGGTGCCGAAACGGTGCCGCTCGATCGCATCGACCAGTTCGGTATGTCGCGCAACCCTGGCGCGTTCCGTCAAGAACGGGCTGAGGATCGAATTACCGAGATAATATAAAGCCACCCCGATCAGGCCCAGGCCGATCAGGCCAACCAATACCTCGCGATACGGGTGCGGCAGGAATTGCAGGGTCGCGGCGCGTACCACATCGGTTGTTGCCTCCGGGAAATCATAAGTGCGATAGATGGTTGCCAGGCCCATCGCCAGACCCAGACTGAGAAAGGTTGCCCCCAGCAGCAGCAGCACGAGCCAACGCTTGACGTGCATGCCGACGCGCAGCCATTTCCCCACCTTCATATACACGCACTCCCACATCTGTACGTTCGCCGTGTTCGCGGCTTTCAGTGTTCGGAGCCGCGAGTATAGCATGGGGTCGGGCGTGTCACAATGGCAAGAAGAAGGCTGTCGCAGGGCTTGTGCGTGAGTATGGC
>JAABUN010006782.1_pt1 | contig 12878 bp, 10 predicted proteins | sample 5559311 | NCBI WGS metagenome assembly JAABUN01 (sample SAMN10711877, study PRJNA513370) | rock metagenome | isolation source: Antarctica rocks | place: Antarctica: Victoria Land, Siegfried Peak sud | reverse complement strand
TGCTCGAGGCCACTCAGGCCTCGGTCCCGCTGGCGGTCGCCTCGGAACGTGACCTGACCGGGCTGGTGGACACGGTCACCCCGCAAGGCCTGGTGGCGGTCTGTCGCAGTGTGGATGTCAGCGTTGAGGAGGCGTTGGTGGGATCACCGCGGCTGGTGGTTCTCTGCGCTCAGGTGCGCGATCCCGGCAATCTGGGCACCGTCATCCGCTGCGCCGACGCCTTCGGCGCCGATGCCGTGCTGGTGAGCAGTGACTCGGTCGACCTCTACAACCCCAAGACCGTGCGGGCCAGTACGGGCAGCCTGTTTCACCTCCCTATCAGCACGGGCGTCGACCTTGCCACGGCTGCTGACGCGGCTCGGGTGGCGGGGATGCAAGTCCTTGGTGCCGACGGAGGCGGATCGGCGAGCATCGACGACCTGGCCCGCTCCGGCGAGCTGGCCCGGGCGACTCTGTGGGTGCTGGGCAACGAAGCCTGGGGGCTGCCGAAAGAACACGTAGCCCTGGTCGACCGGCTGGTGGCCGTGCCCATGTACGGCCGAGCCGAGAGTCTCAACCTCTCCGCCGCCGCCGCCGTCTTCCTCTACGCCTCGGCCTCAGCCCAGCGCCATACTCCGCCGACCCGTCACTAAAGCACCAATTCTGCCGGTGTGTCGCTCCCTGAGTGACGGGTCAACCATGTCCCACCCTTCAAACTCGATGGCGCAGCGCGGCGAGCGGTTCCTAGACTCGTCCCTGCCCGAGCACCCTGGTGCGGCCCATCGGCCCGTTCCAGCAGCTCGACCAACCGCACCACGAGGGGAGCCCATGTCCGGGCCGAACAAGAGCTACGACCCCGTTCAGGTCACTCCACTGGACGCCGCGAACGTCGAGGCCATGGTGGGCCAGGCGCTCGCTGCTTTTGCGTCAGCCACCTCGGTGGCCACCCTCAAACTGGCCCGCATTGCCCACGCCGGTGACCGCTCGCCCATCGCGCTGGCTAACCGCGAGATCGGCGCGTTGCCTCCGCAGGCGAAAAAAGAGGCCGGGATGCGGATCGGCCAGGCCCGCGGTCGAATCAGCCAGGCGTTGCACGACCGGGAGGCCGAAATCTCCGCGGTCGAGCTGGCGCGGGTGCTCGTTGAGGAGGCCGTAGATGTCACGTTGCCGACCGAACTGGCGCCGGTCGGCGCGGTACACCCGGTCACCGCGTTGATGGACACCATGTGCGACGTCTTCGTGGGGATGGGCTGGGAGGTCGCTGAGGGGCCCGAGCTCGAGGCCGAGTGGCTCAACTTCGACGCGCTGAACTTCGTTCCGGACCATCCTGCGCGCACCATGCAGGACACGTTGTTCGCCGTTCCGGCCGACAGCGGGATCGTGCTCCGTACGCACACCTCACCCGTCCAGGCGCGCACCCTGCTCGACCGCGAGCTGCCCGTCTACGTCGTCTGCCCGGGGCGGGTCTATCGCGCCGACGAGTTCGACGCCACGCACCTGCCGGTGTTTCATCAAATCGAAGGTCTGGTGGTCGACCAGGGCATCACCATGGGCCATCTGCGCGGCACTTTGAACGCCTTCGCGCGGGCCATGTTCGGCGATGTCCGGACCCGGATGCGGCCCAACTACTTTCCGTTCACCGAACCGTCGGCCGAGGTCGACCTCGAGTGCTTCGTCTGCCACGGCTCGTCGGTCGGCGACCCCGCCAAACCGTGCCGGACCTGCAACAGCGAAGGCTGGATCGAGTGGGGCGGCTGTGGCATCGTCAACCCTCGCGTACTTCGGGCCTGCGGAGTGGATCCGGACGTCTATTCGGGGTTCGCCTTCGGGATGGGAGTCGACCGCACCCTGATGTTTCGCAACAACTGCGCCGACATGCGCGACATGATCGAAGGTGACGTGCGCTTCAGCCGGTCATTGGTGGGGACCGCCCGATGAAGGCGCCACTCGGCTGGCTGCGCGACTACGCCGCGTTGCCCGAGGACCTGTCGGGTCATGATCTTGCTGCTGCGTTGATCAGGGCCGGCCTCGAAGTCGAAACGGTCGAGCTCGCCGGCGGTGAGATCACGGGTCCGCTGGTCGTCGGTCGCGTGCGGGCGTACGCGGATGAGCCGCAGAAGAACGGCAAGACCATTCGGTGGTGTGAGGTCGACGTCGGCGCAGAGCACAACGACGCGTCCGGAGCCCGCGGCATCGTCTGTGGTGCCGACAACTTCGCCGTCGACGATCTGGTCGTGGTGGCACTGCCCGGCTCGGTGCTGCCGGGCGACTTCCAGATCGCCGCGCGCAAGACGTACGGTCACGTGTCCGACGGCATGATCTGCTCGGCGCGGGAGCTCGGACTCGGTGATGATCACGCCGGGATCATGGTGCTGCCCGACGACGGCCTGACGCCCGGTGCCGACGCGTACGCGGTGCTGGAGCTGCGCGACGAGGTGCTCGATATCGCGGTGACCCCCGACCGTGGCTACTGCCTGTCGCTGCGCGGGCTCGCGCGAGAGTCGGCCCAGGCCGCCCAGGTGAAGTTCACTGACCCGGTCGACCGACCGGTACCGGCGCCGGTGGCCAGCGGGTATCCGGTGAGTCTGGCCTCGACCGGGTGTCCATTGTTCGTCGCGCTGACCGTGACTGGGATCGACGCGGACCGGGCCAGTCCCCGCTGGCTGCAACGCCGCGTGCAGCTGGCTGGGATGCGGCCGATCTCGCTGGCCGTCGACATCACCAACTACGTGCTGCTGGAGACCGGCCAGCCGATCCATGCCTACTCCGCCGATCGTCTGCAGGGCAGCATCGTGGTGCGCCAGGCCCAGTCCGGGGAAAGGCTGACCACACTGGACGGCGTGGTCCATGATCTTGATCCAGCCGACTTGTTGATCACCGACGACAGCGGACCCATCGGTCTCGCCGGGGTGATGGGCGGGCGGTCGACCGAGTTGTCCGCCGCCTCCACGACGGTGGTCATCGAGGCGGCACACTTCGACGCGTTGACCATCGCGCGGAACTCGCGTCGGCACAAGTTGTCAACCGAGGCATCGCGTCGCTTCGAGCGCGGCGTCGACCCGGCGGCCACATATGCCGCGGCGCATCGCGTCGCGCGCCTGCTGGTCGAGCTGGCCGGCGGCACCCTTGCGCCGGAAGAGACTGTCGTGGGGGAGGTGCCCGAGCTTCCGGGCCAACAGATCCAGGCCGACCTTCCTGGTCGAATCCTGGGTTTGCACGTACCGACCGACGTCGCCGTGGGTTTGCTACGGGCGATCGGCGCCGAGGTATCGGTGCACGCCGTGCCCGGAAGTGAACAGCAATGTCTCGAGCTTCGGCCACCGAGTTGGCGGCCGGACCTGCGTGACCCCTACGACTACGTGGAAGAAGTCGGTCGGCTGGTCGGGTTGGAGAACATCCCGGCCGTAGTGCCGAAGGCGCCGCCGGGTCGCGGTCTGACCAAGTCTCAGCGACTGCGGCGCGCCGTCAACCAGGCCGTCGCGCAAGCTGGTTTCGTCGAAGTGCTCAGCTTTCCGTTCGCCACCGCGGCCGATTTGGAGCTGCTCGGGCTGCCGGCCGGTGACGTACGACGATGCCAGGTCGGGATCGCCAACCCGTTGGCCGACACGGCCCCGTACCTGCGGACCACGCTGCTGCCGGGGCTGTTCGCCGCGGTGACCCGCAACACGAGCCGCAGCAATGATGATCTTGCGCTGTACGAGTCAGGGCTGGTGTTCCGAGCCCGTGACCCGTTGGTCCGGGCGCCGCGGCCGTCGGTCGAGCAGCGGCCGAGCGACTCCGAGCTGGCGGCCCTGAACGCCGCGCTGGCAGACCAGCCACGCCACCTGGCCGTCGTACTGGCCGGGAGCTGGCTGCCGGTGAGGTGGAACCGTCCGGCCGAGCCGGCAACGTGGCTCCAGGCCATCGCCTTTGTGGAGACGGCGGCTCGCGCCGTCGGGCTGCGGGTAGCACGTCGGCGGGCCGAGCAGGCGCCATGGCATCCGGGTCGGTGCGCCGAGGTGGTGGTTGTCGGGACGGAATTGGTGATTGGTCATGCCGGAGAGCTGCATCCCTCGGTGATCAAGGGCTTCGGACTGCCGTCAGCCACCGCGGCGGCCGAGATTGACCTCGACCGGTTGATCGCAGCGTCCCCAGATGGGGGCGACGTGGCCGCGGTCTCCGGATTTCCAGTAGCCAAGGAGGACGTCGCTTTGATCGTTCACCGCAGTGTCTCGGTGGCGGCGGTTGAGGCAGCGTTGCGTACTGGTGCCGGCGAGCTGCTGGAGTCCATCCGGTTGTTCGACATCTATCAGGGACCGCAGATCGGCGCGGACCAGAAGTCGCTGGCCTTTGCGCTCCGCTTCCGGGCGCCCGGCCGTACGCTGACCGACGCCGAGGCCGCCGCGGCCCGGGACGCCGCCGTCGCTTTCGCCGCCGCCGCCACCGGAGCCGTCCAGCGCACCTAATGCTGACCCGTCACCTAGGCACCAATTTTGTCGGTGTGTCGCGCACCGATCGACGGGTCGGCCAAGGTTTGCCTGTGGATAACTGATCCAGCCCTTGGCGCGGACCTCATATTGAGGCCATGTACCTGCCAGGAGATCCGGCGACATCACCAGTTCGCGCTGACCGACGACTGCCGACGGACGTGCCTTTCACTGCCGCCCAGGCTGACTCCCAGGGGGTTGGGCGCCGAGTCCTCGGGCGGCTCACTCGACAAGGTCTGTTGCGTCGGATGGTGCGGGGGGTCTACATCGACGCCTGCGTGCCGGACAGCCTTCCGGTCAGAGCGAAGGCGCTGTCGCTCGTCGTGCCAGATTCGGCCATCGTCACTGATCGAACGGCGGCCTGGTTGCACGGTGTTGACCTGCTGGCTCCCGGCGATCACCTTCTGCTTCCACCGGTGGCCATCTTCCAGCAGCCAGGTCACACCCGGGTGCGAACCGCCTGCAGCTCCGGGGGTGAACGAACCTTGAGTGCGCACGACATAATCGAGGTTGCCGGTATCCCCGTGACTACACCGCTGCGAACCGCGCTCGACCTAGGTCGGCTCCTTCGCCGTGATCATGCCATCGGCGCGTTGGATGCGTTGCTTCGACTGGGTGAGTTCACTCATCCGATGTTGCTCAGCGAGATCGAACGATTCAAGGGCTTCCGCGGTGTGGTTCAGTTGCGTGCGCTGGCGCCATTGGCGGACGCCCGCGCGGAGTCGCCCGCCGAGTCTGTCCTTCGGCTCCGTTGGCTGGATGCCGGCCTTCCAGCGCCCGACGTCCAGATCGCGATTATCGACCGGTACGGCCGCGAACTGTACCGGGTCGATCTCGGAGTGAAGCAGCGTCGGTACGCCGCCGAGTACGACGGGGTCGAGTTCCACAGCAGCCCGGAGCAACGACACCACGATCAATTACGGCGCAGCTGGATGAGATCCGAACAGGGCTGGGTGGTGGACGTCTTCACCCGCAGAGATGTGTACGGGCCCAACCAACAAGTGGGCCCGATGCTGGCTCGTGGACTGGCGCGAGCGCGGTGGTGACGGGTCGGCGGAACGGGCGGGGCACTAGGTTGCTGCCGTGGGTATTGACGCGGTCATCTTCGATTGGGGTGGGACTCTCACGCGTTGGCACGACATCGACTTCCACGCCGAGTCGTTGGCTCTCGCGCAGGCGGTGGTCGCCACGACCGATTTATCCGGGCCCGAGGATCGCAAGGTTCACGCGGCCCGGCTTCATCAGGCCGGCGACACTATCTGGGGTCGCAGCCGCGACCACCAACAAAGCGCGACGGTGGCTGATCTCTTCGTCGAAGCGGGACTCGATCACGATCCCGACCTTCTCACTGCCTATTTCGCGTTCTGGGAGCCGCACACGCTCACCGACCCGGTGGTCGGACCCTTGTTCTCCGCCCTCAGGGAGCGGCGCATCAAGGTCGGGGTGCTGTCCAATACGATCTGGCCGCGCGCCTGGCACGAAGGCTTCTTCCGGCGCGACGGTGTCCTGGATCTGATCGACGGTGATGTCTACAGCAGCGAGATTCCCTGGACCAAACCATCCGAGAACGCTTTCAAGGCGGCGATGGCTGCGGTCGGAGCAACCGACGCCAGCCGGTGCGTGTACGTCGGTGACCGACTCTTCGACGACGTATGGGGTGCTCAACACGCCGGCATGAAGGCGGTTCACATCCCGCACAGCACGATCCCCACTACCCAGGTCGGCCACACGGAAGGCGTTCCTGACGCCGTCGCCCATGAACTGGCCGGTGTGGTCGACATCGTGCAGCAGTGGTGCTGACCGAATCTGGCGGCTGAGCCGTCACTAGGGGCCCAACACTCCGACTGAAGCGGTGCGCAAGTGACGGGTCGGCGGAATGGGGAAGTGGCATAAAAATGCTGAATATGACATAGTTATGCGCATGGTCAAAGTGGCGGTGGCGGGAGCTACGGGGTATGCGGGCGGCGAGTTGCTCCGACTGCTGCTGGGCCATCCCCAAGTCAAGGTCGGTGCCCTCACGGCCGGGGACAGCGCCGGATCCCGACTGGGGGAGCATCAGCCGCATCTGGTTCCGCTGGCGTCGCGGACGATCGGCGCCACCACCGCGGAGGTGCTCACCGGGCACGACGTGGTCTTTCTGGCCCTTCCGCACGGAGCCTCCGCCGAGATCGCGAAGCAACTCGCCCCGGACACGGTGGTGATCGACTGTGGCGCCGACTTCCGGTTGTCAGACCCCACCGCGTGGGAGAGCTTCTACGGCTCACCGCACGCCGGGACCTGGCCGTACGGTCTGCCGGAGCTGCCCCACCAGCGCGAGAAGCTGTCCGGGGCCCGCCAGATCGCCGTTCCCGGGTGCTACCCCACCACGGCCACTCTGGCCTTGCTCCCCGCCATCACCGCCGGCCTGACGGAGGCTCGTGACGTCGTCATCGTCGCGGCCAGCGGACCCTCCGGTGCCGGTCGTGCGCTCAAGGCCCACCTGCTGGGATCGGAGCTGATGGGCTCGGCCAGTGCCTACGGAGTCGGCGGCGTGCATCGGCACACCCCGGAGATGCTGCAAAACTTCCGGGCCTGCGGCGCGCGGGCCCCCTCGGTGTCGTTCACGCCCGTCCTGGTCCCGATGTCGCGGGGGATACTGGCCACCTGCACCGCCGAGGTCACCAATCGGGTCAGCACCCAGCAAGAGGTCTACGACGCCTACGCCGAGGCCTACGCAGATGAGCCCTTCGTCCACCTCCTGCCCCCCGGGCAGTGGCCGCAGACGCAGTCGGTCCTCGGGTCGAATGCGGTGCAGATCCAGGTCGCGCTCGACCATCGGGCCGGCCGGCTGGTCGCAGTTGCCGCGCTGGACAACCTGACCAAGGGCGCCGCCGGCGGCGCGGTCCAATGCATGAATCTGGCCCTCGGACTGCCCGAGACGACCGGACTCTCGTCGGTGGGAGTCGCGCCATGACGCAGTGGGAACTGACCCGGCATCGTACGCCGTTGGGCATGGCGCAGCTGCCGCCGCACGCCTCGGTGCCCAGCTGGAGGCTCGATGACGGACACGAGGCACCGTTGAGGAGTGTCGCGCGGACGGGGGACGAGTTGTGCGTGATCTGTGCGTACGAAGCAATCCCCGGCACCGTGCACGCCGTCGGGCCGTTCGACGTCTTCTCCATCGACGGTCCGCTGGATCACTCGCTGATCGGCGTCCTGGCCGGACTGCTGTCCCCGCTGGCAGACGCCGACATCTCGATTTTGGCGGAGTCCACCTTCGACACCGACTGGATCCTGGTGCTTGATGCGCAGGGCGCCCAAGCGGTGCAGGCCTGGGAATCGGCCGGCCATAGCATCGAGACGGAGGAGCCGGAGTGAGCGTCACCGAACCGCGGGGGTTCATCGCCGCCGGGGTGACCGCGGGCCTCAAGAGCAGCGGCACGTCCGATCTCGCCCTGGTGGTGAACACGGGGCCGCAGTTCACGGCGGCGGGCGTGTTCACCAGCAACCGCGTCAAGGCCGCCCCCGTGCTGTGGTCGGAACAGGTGCTGGCCGACGCCACCCTGCGCGCAGTGATCTTGAACTCGGGCGGCGCCAACGCCTGCACCGGACCAGACGGCTTCGCTGACACCCACCGTACGGCGGAGCTGGTGGCCGCCTCGCTCGGACGGGCGCAGGGTACGCCGATCGGGGCCGTCGACGTGGCGGTCTGCTCCACCGGACTGATCGGTGTGCGGCTGCCGATGGACAAGATCGGAGCCGGCATCAATGGTGTGGTCGGTGCTCTGAGTACGAGCGGAGGAGCCGACGCGGCGACGGCCATTCTGACCACCGACTCGGTCGCCAAACAATCTTTCATCAGCGGTGACGGCTGGTCGATCGGGGGCATGGCTAAGGGAGCGGGCATGCTGGCGCCCGGACTGGCCACCATGCTGGTGGTGATCACCACGGACGCGTCGGTGGCGCAAGGGGAGATGCGGAGCCACCTCAGGCAGGCGAGCCGTACCAGCTTTGATCGCCTGGACAGCGACGGCTGCATGTCCACCAACGACACCGTGATCATCATGTCCAGCGGCGCGTCCCGGGTCACGCCCGTGCCGGACGACTTCCAGGCCGTGCTTTCTGTGCTGTGCCAGGACTTGGCCCGGCAGCTGCTGGCCGACGCCGAGGGTGCGGCTCATGACATCGCGATCACCGTCGAAGGGGCCGCAACCGAAGCCGATGCCCTCGAGGTCGGTCGGAGCGTCGCCCGCAGCAACCTGTTCAAGTGTGCGATTTTCGGCGGCGATCCCAACTGGGGCAGGGTTCTGGCCGCGATCGGCACCACGGACGCCGTCTTCGAGCCGGACGCGCTGGACGTCGCCTTCAACGGGGTTCAGGTCTGCCGGGCCGGCTCGATCGGAGACTCCCGCCACAGCGTGGATCTGTCTGCCCGCGAGGTGGCGATCACCGTGGATCTGAACGCTGGCACGGAATCAGCGACGATCTGGACCAACGACCTCACCTACGACTACGTGCAAGAGAATGCGGAGTACTCAACATGATGCGGGAGCGAAGCGACCTCCGGCCACAGCGGCGAGCTGGGTACGCGACATGACTGATCACACGCCTACCGTCGCCGCCCAGTTTTCCCTGGTCGAGAAGGCTTCCATCCTCACCGAAGCTCTTCCGTGGATGGAGACCTACGCCGGAAAGACGGTGGTGATCAAGTACGGCGGGAACGCCATGGTCGACGACGACCTGAAGCGTGCCTTCGCTGAGGACATCGTGTTCATGAAGCGCTGCGGCGTGCATCCCGTCGTGGTCCACGGCGGCGGACCGCAGATCTCCTCGATGCTCAAGCGGCTGGGCATTCCCTCGGAGTTTCGCGGCGGGCTTCGGGTCACCAGCCCGGAAGCCATGGAGGTCGTCCGGATGGTGCTCGTCGGCCAGGTGGGCCGGGACCTTGTCGGACTGATCAACCGGCAGAGCACGCTGGCGGTGGGACTCTCCGGCGAGGACGGCGGACTCTTCACCGCCGAGCGCCGCCACGCCATGATCGACGGCGAGGCGGTCGATATCGGTCTGGTGGGCGACGTGGTCTCGGTGCGGACGGAGGCCATCGAGGGTCTGATCGCCGCCGGTCGGGTCCCGGTGGTGGCCAGCATCGCCCCGGACGCCGACGGAGTGGTGCACAACGTCAACGCCGACACGGCGGCCGCGGCGCTCGCCGTCGCACTCCAAGCGGAGCGGCTGGTGGTGCTCACCGATGTGGAGGGGCTGTATCGGGATTGGCCCAGCAGCACCGATGTGATCAAGGAGCTGTCGGCCTCCGAGCTGGCCGAGCTGATGCCCACGTTGGAGTCTGGCATGGTGCCCAAGATGGAGGCCTGCCTACGCGCGGTCGAAGGCGGTTTGACCCGCGCCACGGTCACTGACGGTCGCGTCCCGCACGCGCTCCTGATGGAGATCTTCACCAACGAGGGAATCGGGACCATGGTCACCCAGGATGGACTGATCCGGCTCGGCAGTCGGGTCTTCTCCCGCGCTCAGGGCATCCCGAGCCGCGAGTACGCCAACGGTGACTTCAGTGCACGCGATCGGCCAGCCGCACAGGCGACCCGGCCCGCCCCTCAGGCGACCCGGTGAGCGCCGACGCGGTGGCGGCCAGCCGTCAGCTCGCCGACGGCGGCCCGGGTCAGGGTTCCGCTGACGTCCTAGATCGCTACGACCAGGTGCTGATGCCGACCTACGGACGCCCGAAGCGCGTCTTCGTTCGGGGGGAGGGCTGTTACGTCTGGGATGCCGACGGCCGGCGGCACCTGGATCTGCTGTCCGGGATCGCGGTCAACGCGCTCGGCCACGCGCATCCCACGGTCCTCTCCGCGATCACCGGGCAGATTGCCACGCTCGGCCACGTCTCCAACTTCTTCGCCACCCCGGCCCAAGTCGCACTGGCGACCCGGCTGGCCGGGTTCGCCACCGTGAACGCACCAGACACCCCGGCCCGGGTGTTCTTCACCAACTCCGGTACCGAGGCCAACGAAGCCGCTTTCAAGCTCACCCGGCGTACCGGCCGGACCAAGATCATCTCGACCGAAGGAGCCTTCCACGGTCGCTCGATGGGGGCGCTAGCCATCACCCACAACCCGGCCTACCGGGAACCGTTCGAGCCCTTGCCGGGCCAGGTCGAGTTCGTGCCGTACGGAGATGTGGCGGCGCTGGAGTCCGCGGTCGACGGCTCGGTGGCCGCCGTGGTGCTCGAACCCCTCCAAGGGGAGAACGGCGTCGTCGTCCCCCCGCCGGGATACCTGGCCGCCGCCCGGGACATCACCCGCCGGCACGGCGCGCTGCTGTGGCTGGACGAGGTCCAGACCGGAATCGGGCGCACCGGCGCCTGGCTCGCACACAGTGCCGATCAGGTCACCGCTGACGTGGTCACCCTGGCCAAGGGCCTCGGCAACGGGTTCCCGATCGGCGCCTGCATCGCCATCGGGGCCGCCGCCGACCTGCTCGGACCGGGCTCCCACGGCAGTACCTTCGGCGGCAACCCGGTGGCAGCTATCGCCGGCCTCGCCGTGCTGGCGGTGATCGAGCGTGACGGACTCCTCGAACAGGTCGTCGCTCGAGGCGAGCAACTGGTGACCTCGATCGAGGCGCTGCGGCATCCACTGATCGAGGGCGTACGCGGTCGGGGCCTGTTGCGTGGCGTCGTCTTGGCCGAACCGATCGGAGCCGCGATCGTCGCCGCGGCCCTCGACGCCGGCTTCATCATCAACGCCCCCCGACCGACGGTGCTGCGGATCGCCCCACCTTTGATCATCACCGCCGAACAGCTGGACTCCTTCGTGGCCGCACTGCCGGAACTGATCTCGACGGCGCGGGAGGAGGCGACCGCCTGATGCCCAGCTCAACCGCACCACGGCACTTCCTGGTCGATGATGATCTTTCTGCCGCCGAGCAGACCGCGATCTTGGACCTGGCTGATGCCTTGGCCGCCAACCCGTACCGGTTGCAGACGTTCGCCGGCCCCCGGGCGGTCGCGGTGCTCTTCGACAAAGCATCGACCCGCACCCGGATCTCCTTTGAGGTGGGCATTGCCGAGCTCGGCGGGCATCCGATGATCATGGACTCGGCGTTGTCCCAGCTGGGCCGAGGCGAGCCGATCAGCGACACCGCTCGGGTGCTGGGCCGGCACGTCGCCGCCATTGTCTGGCGTACGTCGGGTCAGGTGCGGTTGGAGGAGATGGCGGCCCACGCTGGCGTTCCGGTGATCAACGGGCTGACCGATGAGTATCACCCGTGCCAGGTGCTGGCCGACCTGCAGACCATCCGTCAGCACCAGGGGCGGCTCGCCGGGCTGACCCTGGCCTACGTCGGCGACGGAGCCAACAACATGGCGCACTCGTACCTCTTGGGCGGCGGTCTGGCGGGGATGCACATCCGCGTGGGCGCCCCGGTGGGGTTCCAGCCCGACCCCGGCATCGTGGCCCGGGCCCGGATCGTCGCCCAGCATTCCGGTGGCAGCGTCGCGATCATGGACAGCGCCGAGGAAGCGGTGGCCGAGGCCGATGTGGTGGCTACTGATACCTGGATCTCCATGGGGCAGGAGCACGACGGCATCGATCGGGAGGCCATTTTCACCCCGTACGCCGTCACCCGCGCGCTGCTGGACCGGGCGGAGCCGCACGCGATCGTGCTGCACTGCCTGCCGGCCTACCGAGGCAAGGAGATCGACGGTGACGTCATCGACGGCGTCCAGTCGGTGGTGTGGGACGAAGCCGAGAACCGGCGGCACGTCCAGAAGGCGATCCTGGCGTTCCTGGACGGGCCTATCGACGGGATTGCCCCGCCGCCCCCGGCCCCCGCGGACATGGGTTGATCATGAGCGCCTCCACTCGGGCCCCGCTGACCAAGACCGCCCGCCACGCCAAGATCATCGCGCTGCTCGACTCTCACCAGGTCCGTTCTCAGACCGACCTGGCGGACCTGCTTGACGACGACGGCGTACACGTCACCCAGGGCACGCTGTCGCGCGACTTGGTGGAGGTGGGGGCGCTCCGGGTCCGCGGTCCGAGCGGCCATCTGATCTACGCGGTCCCCGGTGACGGGGGTGATCGAACCCCGCACGTGGGGGAGTTCGCCAGCTTCGAAGGTCGGCTGGCTCGGTTGTGCGGGGAGATTCTGGTCTCAGCCGAAGCATCCGCCAACCTGGTCGTGCTGCGGACCCCCCCGGGAGCCGCGCAGTACTTCGCCTCCGCCATCGACCGAGTCGGCTGGAGCGCAATCCTCGGCACCATCGCCGGTGACGACACGATCTTGCTGATCGCCCGCGACGCCATGGGCGGGACCGCGCTCGCCGACGGGTTCTTGATCATGAGCCAGACTCAGAAGCCGCCGGCACCAGACCATCCCGCGCCTGACGATATTCCCGCGCCCGACCACAGTCCCGCGCCCGATCACCACCCCCGCACC
>JAABUN010006781.1_pt1 | contig 12878 bp, 12 predicted proteins | sample 5559311 | NCBI WGS metagenome assembly JAABUN01 (sample SAMN10711877, study PRJNA513370) | rock metagenome | isolation source: Antarctica rocks | place: Antarctica: Victoria Land, Siegfried Peak sud | reverse complement strand
GCGTTTGGCAATAATCTCTCGTAACTTTTCTTGTTCCCCGGTAGTTAATTTGACAATATATCTTTTCATAATAGTGGAATATTATAAATCATATATCCGTTCATTCAACCTTGACTAAGCACTAGTGCTTATTTGTTTCATAAAGGGTCATTTACGGGACTAATCTTATTCCGTTTTTATCGTCCCGCAAAGAGGCGTTTTTGATACTCGAAACTTAGTTCAAAGTAAGCAGAAATTGCAACTTTTTATAAGTTAGAAATTGACAAGGGTTTTCTCGATGCCCAGCTAGAAACTGTCGAAAACTTTATAAAACTTCTGTTAGTTAAAGAACACAGTAACCATCCAACAATCCCATAGATAAGAACTAAAGCTAAAGTAAAAAGTATATCTTTTAGAGAAAGGCTCTGACCTTTTTCACTCTTGTATATTCCTGCAAATATCGCCATTACATTATTTAGAAATGTGATTACAGTTAGAAGAGCATAAACAAGGAAGGCTATGAGTAATCTAATAATTATGCTGAAAACTCCATTTTGTTTAGCATATTGAGAAAAGCTCGTTTTAATCAAAACTACTGGAATTGCCAATGCTAGTGCATTGACTGCGTAATTTTGATGGATGAAAATATTAGAATCTTGTGAATTTACGGGCTTTTCCATCCATCAAAATCGAAAAGTCAAAGCACTAGTATCAGCCAAATAATAAAAATGAATATTTCCATAATTTTGTAGGCAATTTAATGAATTATAGTTTTTTACTTTAAGATATAGAACAGCGAAACAGTGTCAAAAAGGGTCGGTTTTGACACAAATTCTGTTATGAACTACTCGGCGAATCGGCAGAACCTGAGCATTATTTATCGTTTGAACGCCCGTTTTTTTTGAATTTGTTTGAACAGAGCGTGGTGCATTTCTTGTTTGAGCGTTCAATTGAGCTGAAAACAGGCACACGAATACCAGCAAGAGCAATATTTTATTTCTCATAGAATGTAATCCCTAGTTGTTTTAATTAGACACCGAAATTTGAATTAAGTTCCTCGTTTGCAGATGAGGCGAAACGCAAAAACAGTTGCTTGAAGGGGCAAATCAAATTTGTCTATGAGTACGCAGTTGGTCAACCAAGTAGTGAAATTCAAAATAACCCGTTATTGGCTGTGAATTTGATTAATAAAGTTCTTGATATATTGCTTGGATGAGCCGTAGCTGACGATTGACACGTCGAGGTCAGCATCCTTATAGAGATTTAAGGCGCGCTCAATTGCTTTGATAATCCAGGTGGTTTCATTGCCGAAAGCTCCACCGCCGAGAAGAGTAAGAAATACCCGGTTGTTTCCATTTCTTACCGAATTTAAGATCGCAGTACAAATCGTTGCCTCATAGGATGCCTCTAAAACGAGTTGGGCGAACTCTGCCCAGAGACATGAAGAGTGTTGGGAGTAAGCAACCGGCAACGCAGAGCAATAAGCTTGTGAGACCAAATGCTTAATGTCATTGAGAGTTACCTGCGTATTCCATTGAATACCAATTCGCACCAGCTGGCGCAGTTTATCAAGTTCGCCCTCGCTTGAAGCTAAAAGCTGATTTGAACTCTGCATCAACCCGTTATGGGTTGCTAAGGCATAGCCGTTTCTCATTTCCCAAAGCTGACTTTCGGAGTTACCTAATGCCGCTCCAATATCAGCAAGGCAATCAATTTGGTTATCTTCGGATTGACCGATCCGCCCATTTACGACTGCAAAGTAGTTTCGGTAAATGGTTCCCGCTCCGGCTGCAACAGCGCAGGCTGGTCCTTGGGTGTGATCATACTGATAAATTCCGACACCCCGTTCAGGCGTCACACTCGGAGATGTCATTTCAAGGAGGTTGAACTGCGATGCTACCTGGAAAAGTGAGTTGGCATTGGATTCAGTGGTATGCAATTTCTGAACATCGGCAACTATTTCACCTATGGATATTTTCCCGGTCTTATACCCGCTCGAATGAACAAGTTCTCTGAGTTCGGCAAGAGACGGTGTTTCCAACTCGCCACAAATAAACATCTGTCCGTTAATACCTGATTTCAATGAATTCCCTTCAAAACTGATGTTCTCACGAACCTGTTGTGGAGATTGTTCAGAAAAACCGGTCAATTCTTCAAACCACATAGTTGAACTCCTTCAATTGATATTTATTTGTGAGTTAGCCAGATATATATGCACAAAATTGAAATTTCAATGCAATTTCAATTTTTAATATTGCCGGCAAGTCTTAATTGGTTTCACCACACGTCCAATCTACTGAAAACGATTAAATATCAACACATGACTTTTATCTCCGCTAAAACCTAAATCCTCGACAAAGAATTTATTAAGGAACAAAATTATAGACCATAACTCCAACAATTTTAACGGGCATTCCTTTCATTCTGGTCGATTGAAACTTTGAGCTTTTTGCCGCCTTTTCCGCTGCCTGACGTAAAAGCGGATGACCAGTTAACGCTTTTGCAGATATTACGGTTCCAAGCTCGTCAAGCATAACTTGAACCTGAACTGCGCCCGAAGCTTTTACGGCTCTTGCCGCTGGCGGGTAAACAGGTTGGGGTAAATAAGCGGCTTTTCCATTAACAGCTTCTGTTTTATTAGTTTTTGAATCTGCTGCAAATGCTCTTTCCTGACTTTCTCCAACCGTAAACAAAGTTCCGAACATTTTCACAGTTTCTGTTTCATTGCCGTTCCAAAGAAAGATATTCTCAAACGCCGTATTTTGCTCATTAATAATTTCGCACGTTAATTCAATTTCCTTAATTGTCGATTTATATCCTTTCATTGAAACGGTCGCCTGATAAGTTCCATTTAGCAGATTGGAAAAGTAAGGCATTTCATTTTGCATTGCGGCTTTAATTTTTGCGCGCGATTTTGTGTTCTCTAAACTGACAGTAACGCTTTTGACTATTTCAGGTTCGATTGCAGGATCGTCTTGAAATTTGTAAACATTCAGTTGCAAATCACAAGAATTAATTTGAGCAAAAGCAGTTGATACTGAAATACCAATTAAGAGGATTATCAAAAATATTTTGTTCATATTGTTTTTATAAGATATGCCCATCCAAGAATTAGATCTGCTTGTTCTTCTACAACTAACTACAAATGTAGATTATTTTCATTGGTAAGACCCTGTCAGATGAGTTTTTAATTCTCTGCCAAATTCCTTAAAACATTAATTGGCAAATTTAGTATTACAGGCGCGGATCGACCGGCTCGCTCTCTAATGCCAGAACGCCGAACACGCATTCGTGAGTTTTCCGCAGCGGCTCTCGACTGACGAATCTCTCTAAACCTTCGACGCCGAGCGCAAATTCGCGAAGGGCAAGGGAGCGCTTCGCTGAAAGTCCGCGCTGACGCAGACGTTCCAGATGTTCGGGCATATCATATTCCGCGCCGTAAATGATTCGCAAATATTCCTTGCCGCGACATTTGATTGCTGGCTGAATCAAACCGCGGGAGCCGCGCACGATAAAGTCGAGCGGTTTGACGACCATTCCTTCGCCGCCTTTGCCGGTCATCTCCAACCACCAGTTCGTGCCTTCTTCGACACTCGCTTCGTCCGTTAAAGTTATAATTTTATAATTGGTCGCCATCAGAAGCTGTTCGTCGGCAGCGCACAATTTTTCGAGCGTTTCAATGTGCCAGATGTGGTTGCGGTCGAAATAAGTTTTGCCTTCGGTCGCCAGCAGATGAAACGGTGCGAGACGCAAATCGGCTATCGAATCGACCGTCCAGCAATATTGACGATAAGCGGCGACGTATTTCTCGGCGGCTTGAAGACGCATTTCAAATCGCGCCAGCAGAGATTCGGCTTCCGGGTTATGCAGAGCAGTTTTTTGCAGCATATTAACCGTATCGGACAAAGAGGCGCGCGATGCCGAGCCGACTGCCGCGTACTGATGCCGGATGAGTTCCTGCGCTTTGACCGACCAGGGCATCAGCTCGCAGTCTAAAATCATCCAGTCTGTTTCAAGTTCGTCCCAGAAGTTCGATTTATCAGCGGCGAAACGAATGCGCTCCAGAAATTCGGTTTCCGTTTGCGGATTGTCAAAAAAACGCCTGCCCGTGCGCGTTGTGCAGGTGCCGATGCCCTCATTGATAACGCCGAATCTATCCCGCGCGACTTCTTCGCTGCGGCAAACAACAACTATCGCGCGCGAACCCATATGCTTTTCCTGACAGACGACCTGCGCCACGTCCTGTTTGCGAAAATAATTAAACGCTTCGGTCGGATATTCGAGAAAACCTTCCGCCTGACTGGTTTCTGACGGCGACATCGTTGGCGGCAGGTACGCGAGCCATTTCGGGTTGGCGGCAAAACGGCTCATAACTTCGAGCGCGGCGGTCGCATTTTCTTCTCGAATGGTGATGTTTTTGAGCAGCCGCGTTTCGACGATTCGCTTTCCGGTAACGTCCGCCAAATCCAGAACGTCGTCGAGTTCGTGCTGCGCGGAAAGTTTATTCGTTTCAGGTTCGACGAAAAGCGGCTTTACTGGTTCGTAATAAACCGCTTTTGCCGCAACCGATACGAGTTCGCGTTCAGGGTAACGAAGCGCCGTCAGCTTGCCGCCGAAGACGCATCCGGTGTCGATGCAAATTGTATTATTGACCCATTCAGCTTCGGGCGTCGGGACGTGTCCGTAAACGACGCTCGCTTCGCCGCGATAATCAGCCGCCCAGTTGTAGCGAACCGGCAACCCGAATTCGTCGGTCTCGCCTGTCGTCTCACCATAAAGCGCGAAATCGCGGACTTTGCCCGAACCGCGACCTTGCAGATTTTCTTTGAGTCCGGCGTGCGCGACGACTAATTTTCCGTCGTCGAAAACGTAATGACTGACGAGACTATCGATAAATCCGGCAGCGTCCTTTCTAAATTCGTCCGATTCTTTTTCCAACTGTTCGATGGTTTCGGCTAAGCCGTGCGAGACGGTTACGTTTCGCCCGCTCAAATATTTATATAGCTTCGCGTCGTGATTGCCGGGAACGCAAAGTGCTTTCTCGTCGCGCACCATACTCATTACAAGCCGCAGAACGTCCGGCGAGTTCGTGCCGCGGTCAACGAGGTCGCCGACGAAAACCACTTTTCTATTCGACGGATTTTTAATGTCAAAAAATCCGTCCGCATTGCGCGTAATTTTGTAATCCAGTTTTTCGAGCAGCTCGGACAGCTCGTCAAAACAGCCGTGAACGTCGCCGATGATGTCGAACGGTCCGTGTTCTCCTTTACGATTGTTCCAAAGCGGTTGGCGTTCGATTTCGACCGATTCGATCTCTTCGATTGAATTCAAGTTAAAAACGTGTCGAAAGCCTTCTCTCTGCAAACCTTTGACCGAGCGCCGCAGATTCTGCGTTTGCTGGCGTATAACATGCGCACCGAAGTCGCGGTCGCTGCGTTCCGCGTGGCGCTCGACTAGAATCTTTTCCGGCGGATTGATGACAATAGCGACGGGCAGAACGTGAAACTCCCGCGCCAGTTGAACGAACGGCTGGCGGGATTCGCGCTGCACGTTCGTCGCGTCGACGACCGTCAATCGCCCGGATTTGAGCCGTTTGGCGGCAATATAACGCAGAAGCTCGAAGGCTTCACCAGTCACGGACTGGTCGTTTTCATCGTCGGCGAGAATGCCGCGGCAGAAATCCGACGATAGAACTTCGGACGGTTTGAAATGCCGGCGGGCAAAAGTAGATTTGCCGCTGCTGGTTGCGCCTATCAGGACGACAAGCGAGAGTTCAGGAATTTTAAGTTTCATTTAATTTGCTTTGGGCAACAAGCCGCTATCGCCGATTTTAGTAAATCTTTATCTACGTCCCACCAGACTTCTAAATCTTGGAGGCTTTTGCACAGTTTTTGATCTCCGAGTTCGCCCGCGGCTTCGACTGCTAAAACGCCTACCCATTGGCTCGCTAATTCTTTTAACAGCGGGTCGAGGACTCTTTCATCTTTGCGGATAGATAACCCGACGAGAGCTTCTCCGCGAATTTCGTCGTCATCTTCGTCGAGACGTTTGAAAAGCGCATCTCTAATCTCTTTTGTATCCACTTCAATTTGAGAGCCAAGCCCGAAAGTCGCCCAGTTGCGCACATCGGCGTCTTCATCTTCCGACAGCTCGATTAATGCCTGAATTGATTTTTCGTCCTCGAGAGTAAGCAGTCCGTGAACGACGGCAAAGCGGACTTCCTCGCCGCTGTAATTTTTTAGTTCAATCAACTTTTCAATCGCCCTAGAATCTCCGGTCCGACCGAGCGCCATAGTCGCGGCTTGCAGGGCGCTTTCGTCCGGTTGATTATCAATCAGCTTTAACAGAACCGGTACGGATTCTTTATGAAACGGAAAATCCGGCGTCCCGAGCTGTCCGAGAATGTCCGCGCCGAGTGTCGCCTTCGTCGAATCTTTGCTTTGACACAGTATTACCGACTGTTCAAAACCTCCCTTTCGCCGCGAATATGAAGAGCTTGGACGTATTCCCAACGAACGTCTTCGTGCTTTTCCTGAAGAGCCGCTTCAATTAATCCAGATGACGACAGACTTTTATTTAAATCAGTTTTTGTTTTGCTGTCCGAAATCATAAAGCTATTTTTTAATTTTAATTTCTATGGGTAAAAACAGCCATTTGCGTTGGCGCGCCGAGCGCGGAATCTTCTTCGCCGACCGGTTTAAAACTTACCGTGTAACCGAACCGTGCGGCAATCGTATCAGCCCATTCTTTGAATTGCGCCCGCGTCCATTCAAAGCGATGGTCGCTGTGCCGGAATTTGCCCGCCGGCAGAGTTTCAAATTTCACGTTATATTCGGCATTCGGCGTCGTTAAAACGACGACGCCGGGACGCGCGAACTCAAATAATACTCGTTCAAAGGCAACAAGTCTTGCTTGGTCAAGATGTTCAATTACTTCGACGACCGTCGCCGCGTCGAAATTTTCAAGGCGACGGTCACGGTAAGTTAAAGAGCCGTGCAGCAGCTTGATTTTCTCGCGCTGTTTGTCGGGCAGACGCTCCATTTTCAGGCGGTCGGACGCGATTTCCAAAACACGATATGAAACGTCGAGTCCGACGATTTCTTCAAAAGAATTAGCTTCGAGCAGATGCCGCAGAAGTTTTCCTTCGCCGCAGCCGACATCGACAACGCGTTTTGCCTGAATCTCCTGCAACACCGAAATCACTTGCCGGTAACGCTGTTCATTTAAGCTCAGCGGTCTTTCCAAAACCTCTTCGGAAGTTTCCGCCTTAATCTTTTTACCGAATTCGATTTCATCAACTACTGCTTCTTCAGGCAGCAGTCGAGCAAGAACTTCGCGCGCGAGGCTCGAACGATGTTTGAGATAACGGCGCGCAATTGTTTCGCGTTCCGGGTGCGCGGCAAGCCACACACCTCCGCGGCGAAGAAGTTTTTCGACTTCCTCGTCCCCGACCCAGTAATGTTTTTCGTCGTCGAGAACCGGAATCAAAACGTAAAGATGCGTGAGCAAATCTTGAAGCCGCTTTTCGGCTCTTAATACAACCTTAAAATAACGACTCTCGCCCCATTCGGGAAAACTTTCGTCGAGGGCAAGCTGCGTCGCTTCAATCTGGTAGCCGAGCGGCTCAAAAAGTTTTCTGATCAATTCTTCGCCGCCGCGCGACGGCAGCACGGAGATGACTGCTTCGAGCGGTATTTCCGAGCTCGCCAAATCTTTGTGAGATTCGCTTTTTCCCGCCAGCGCCGAATTAAATACTCGTCCGAGGGCAACGCTGAAAAATGATGATGCTACATACGGTCGGTCATTGACGTATTGCTCAAGGGAGCGATTCTCTCGTCCCTTGCTGCGCACAAGCCCGATCGGGTCAATGTCGAGAAGCAGCGCGACCGTGCATTTCTCATCGGTTGCTTCCGGGTAGAAAACGAGCGCATTGCCGAAATTCAAAGAAAACGTTTGAATACGGTTCGGATTTTTGTGTAGCAGAAAACCCAAATCAGTAGCAGGTTGATGTGTAGTCGTAATAGTGAGCAGCATCCTTTTCGTTTACAAATAAGTTCGGTAATTTAATAAATTTTGTCTTAAAGCAATATAATTCTATTCTTAAAACTTTTAGAAGACCAAAGAACGAAAAACTTGTATATAATCTCGGATTGTAAAATACTTTGTAGAACTCTATTTCTAAGTTTTTCCTGAGCGCGTTATTTTTTTATTTATCAAGTTTAATTTATCAACCTACAATATGAACCAGCCGAATCACCCACAGAAAAAACAAAGCGAACCGATTATTTTAATAATATTACTTTTATTGCTTGTTTTTGCAGGTCCTTTTAGCGAAGTCGCCGGTCAGGCAAGCGATGAACAATACACCGGCAAACTCAACCCAAACCTCATTCCTGATAAAGGTACGCTTTATGCGATGCTTTTTAAGCCCGTTCCCGGTGTTTCAAAGTATAAGTTTGTCCCTGCCCTCGAATCAAAATCAACCATTACAATTGGGAATATATATAATCCGCTGGTTTCAGGCGGCAAATTAGACGTTGTTTTGGTTGAATCGCCCGCTCCGCGCACCCCCTTCGTTTGTTTGGATTTTAATGCCGACGGCATTATCAGCGAAAATGAACGTGCAGCGCTCATCGTTAGTAAAGACGATGCAAAGAACTTTGAAGGTATTCTGAATTTGCCCTTAGAAACGCCTTTGTTCAAAACCTTTCCGGTTTTTCTGCAATACGAGCGAGGCTTTACCGGCGGAAATATGAAAGCGGGCGACCGACTGGTAAGGCAGACGGCATCCGCGTTTGCCGTCGGATATGTAGAAATAAAAGGTAAATCAACTCTGGTCAATTACAAGTTTTCGCCCGCATCCAAACTAATGAGTGCAACCGAAGGTCTGTTCGGTGTCGATGTTGACGCTGACGGGCAGATAAAAAACCAGGCATTCTCCGCTGAATCTTCCTACGCTTATAAAGAAGCGCCGATTTTTAGAATCGGCAAACTTTATGTCTCGACGAGCAGCATCGATTTGGAAAAGAATCTGATTGTGATGCGCCCGCGAGCCGCCGCTGATTACCAAAGGCAGGAACTGGAAATCGGTACGTTGATGCCGGATTTTACCTTCGTCGATTTCGATGACAAAAAACGGACTCTCGGCGAATTCCGCAAGAAATATCTGCTCATCGATTTCTGGGGTTTATGGTGCGTCGATTGCCGGCGCGAATTGCCGTATCAGCTCGCCGCATATAAACAATTTCGCTCGCGCGGCTTTGAAATTCTCGCAATGAACACGGACGAAAACGCAGCGCCGGTCAAAGAGGTGCTTGCTAAAAATGAAATAAACTGGACGCAGGCGCGCCTCGGCAGCATCAAAAATCTGATCGAAGTTACCTACCAGATTCAGGAATATCCCTCAAGTCTACTGCTTGGACCGGATGGAAAAGTCATCGTTCTTGACCAGCACAAACTTCAAGGCGAGGAGCTTTTGAAAACGTTGGATCAATTGCTCCCAAAATAAAAACTCTTGTTACAACTCGCTGAAATCCCCCTTCTAACTATGTTAGCCGCAAAGATTTCGGGCAGCTTTCTGCCAGGTTTCAAACTTGAAACTGAAGCCGGCGTCAAGTAGCTTTTTCGGAACGACGCGCCGACTTTTTAGGATTAACTCTGTTTCTGTTCGCATAAAAACCGCTCCGAACTCAAGCATCAGTTTTGTGGCGGGAAGCCCGAGCGGCGTACCTGACGCCTCCCTTAATTGACTCATGAACTCGGAGTTGGGCAGCGGATTCGGCGCAGCGAGATTAACCGCTCCCTCCATTTCATTATCTTCTATCAGCCGGTAAACAGCCCGCACGAAATCCTCGTGATGTATCCACGAAACATACTGTTGCCCGTCACCGGCGCGACCACCCAATCCGCGCTTAACTAATTTCAGCAAAGTATCGAACACTCCTTCTTTGTCCGGGCTCATAACCATTGCCGAGCGCATTTTTACTTTTCGCGTTTTCGGAGTGACGGATTCATCGACAGCTTGTTCCCATGCCTTTGCTACTTCGATACTAAATCGCCATGTCTCCGGCACATCCGGTTCGCTTCCGCCGATAATCCCACTTATCTCATCGTTTGGTTCGTCGAAGCGATGAGCATAAATGGTTGCTGTGCTCATTTGCAGCCAAACGGGCGGTGGATTTACCGCCTGTGCGATTGCCTGACCGATGACGCGGGTCGATTCAACGCGAGATTGGATTATTTCTCGGCGATTCCTGTCGTTGTAACGGCAATTAACGCTGCGACCGGCAAGATTGATAACGACATCGGCATTCTCAAGTTCATCAGTCCATGCGCCAAGGGTTTGGGCATCCCAGTAAACGACTCGCCACGGTTTTTCAATGACTTTTCGGCTGAGCACGACAACCTGGTGCTCATCTGCCTGAAAAGAGCGCACAAGGATTGTTCCGAGCTGTCCGGATCCACCGGCAATTACAATTTTCATATGATCAAACCTTATTCTTTTCTAATTTAGGAATGTAGGCTCTGATTGGCTCAGGCAAACAACCTTTTAATATGTGGGTGCAAAGGTTATGCCCGAAAGAAATAGACAGGTTTTATTGGCTGTTTTTTTCCAGCTGAGAGAAAAGGGTTTGCAGTTTGCTCCGTAAGCAGTTTTATTGTTCGCGTATTGCGAAAAACGGAGAGTTAAAAATCAGATTGAGTAAATGGCAGACCGTCTAATACATCTCTCAAAAAAAGGAATGTCTTAAAACTTATAAAATATGCGAAATTATGAGATTTAAGTTTTGAGATGAGTTATGACACCAAACAAAAAATTAGGCTAATATCTTGAGCGTTCTCAAATCCCGCTCGCCGCCGAAATATTTATCGAGAAGTAGGGCGAAAACCGATTGTTCGTCCGACACACTCGCAAAAAGCGTCAGCGACGATTTCAGCTTCAAATCGTCGGGATAGCCGAAAATTTCCGAAGCCGAACGATTTTCGACCGCAAGAACGGCTTCGGCGCATTCGTTTAATCTTTTTCCGAGAATCGGATGATTGAGGTATGCGATTGCTTCCTCGCGGCTTTTGACCGCATAAAATTTAGAAGTCGAACTTTGCGCCAATCCGTCAATCTGCGGAAAAATAAACCACATCCAATGCGAGCGTTTCTGACCGTTTTTTAACTCGGAGAGGACATCATCATAAACTCGTTCCTGCGCGCCGATAAAGCGATTTAAATCATACCGGTCATCATGATTAAGCGAATTTTCTTCTGCCATTGCCGCTCCTTTGCCTGTATTTGTCGCTGAACATTTTCCAAGATTACGAATCAACTTTCCGATGCCGGACTGGTCGTCTTTTCCTTTTCTTCGTCGGTCAGCAATTCTTCCAATCTGCCGTATGAACCGATGCTCTCAATCGGTAAATTATCTACCCCTAGAAAACCATCTTCGTCTCCCGAATCGTTGATGACTTCCGCCGGATTTAAGTTTGCTTCGGTCGAATCGGCGGCGTTTTCATTCGGATTGAATTTTTCTTCTATGTCTTCTGTGTTCATTTGTTTCTCCTTTTTTTACTGTGGCGCTATTTCAAAACCGCTCTTTGCATCGCCTCTTTTGATTCGACGGCGAATTGCTTCTGTAAATATCTGCTGAACGGATAACCGATTCTCGCCCAAAAATTATTCGGCTGTGAAAACGCGTATAAATCATACCAGACCGTTTCGTCGGCTTTGTGGTATTCGACGGAAAAACGTTCTTCGCCGCGTTCTCCGTGTTCTAATAGCGTGCCGTAAGCGAATCCGTATTTTTCGACCACGCCCGGTTCTTCAAACGCATAAACAATCCGCGCGGCGTTTAAAGACCAAAAACCAAAATGATTAATTAATATCGCAACCGTTTCGCCCGTTTCAATCGGCGTGTTTTCCCAAAATATTTTCGTCCACGTCAAATCAAACATCTTCCAGCTTCGGACGGCTTCGACGGCTCGCACGAAACAATCGCGTCCCGTTCCGAGCCGCACTCGATTATGGTCAACCGTATAATCGCGAGGCGCAGCGTCATTTTGCGTGGCGCCGAGTTCCGTATATGAAAACGGTTCGTTCCTTTGCGACCAAAGAAATTCTTCGATGGTCTGATTATTCGGCTCGGCAATCAAAAACACTATTTACTCCAGGAAAATATTCTCCGGGCGAAATCAATTTCTTAATAAGCGTGAAGATATACATAGTTTTCGATGCTGATTCTCAAACCTATTGTGCGTTTACCTGTAAATCATTAAAAGCGTTAACAACTTCCCAAAAGACGTCCTACTTTTTGTTCGAGCAATTCTATTAATTCCGGCTGCATATATTCGTAATCGTCCGGAATATCGAGACAAACCAGGCGTTTGTTCTTCAGATGCATTTTGAATCGATTCGAGAGTTTACTGCGATGCATCTTCTCCATTACAAATATAATATCCGCCCATTCAATCAATTCAACCGACAGCAGTTCATCGGCTCCCTTATTTAATCCGGCTGATGCCGTTTTGAGACCGACGCGATTTGCGAACAGATGCTCAGCGGTCGGACTTCTCAGCCGGTTCTGTCTGCATACGAACAGCAGCTTTTTCATAGATTATTCAAAGCATATTGCTTTTCGGTCGATTAGAGTAGTTGGGTTTGAGCAGGAAAATGTATACTTTTTATCGAGCGGCTCTTTTCATTCGCGGCGCATTCGTCCAGTGGTCAGGACGCGAGGTTCTCAACCTTGAAACAGGGGTTCAATTCCCCTATGCGCTACCAAATACTAAGTAGTCGGACAGATTTATGCTAGAGTATTGCTTAATGGGCAGAACTATCAAAATTATACTCGACGACGAGCAGCGCACTGAGTTGGAAAACAGTTATCGAAGCGGAGATAATCACGTTTTTC
>JAABUN010006780.1_pt1 | contig 12879 bp, 10 predicted proteins | sample 5559311 | NCBI WGS metagenome assembly JAABUN01 (sample SAMN10711877, study PRJNA513370) | rock metagenome | isolation source: Antarctica rocks | place: Antarctica: Victoria Land, Siegfried Peak sud | reverse complement strand
GATCTCGCCGGGGAGGTCGGTGCGTCATCGGTCGTGGCCCACCCCGAGCTCGCCAATGGCACCGACTACAGTCATTGGATGATTAAGCATTACGAGGAACTGAGCCCTATCGGCGGGCCGACCCTGGCGGTAGAGAATATGCCGCTGGTGCTGGTGAACCGGAAGCCGAAATATGCCAGCCACACGATCGATCGGATCGCGAAGTTTCCCGGTGTTACCATCGACACGACCCATTTCGCCACCGCGAACGTCGATATCCTGACCGCGTTCGAGGCGCTGCGCGATGAAGTGCGGCACATCCATCTATCGGACTTCGCGGATGGGCGCGAGCATCGCGTCCCCGGACGCGGCGTCTTGCCGCTCGATCTCTTCTTGCTGGCCTTGGCAGAGGCCTGCTACGAGCGCGTGATCACCGTTGAGTTGGTGCCGGATGCGCTCGAAGCCGGTGATGATGATGAGGTGCGGGCACGCTTACGCGAGACGGTCGCGTTCTGTCGTGCAAATGGCCCGTGGGGTTTGACATAAAACCTGTCCTGCGCTGGCGCTGAGGCAAAGAAGGCGGGGGGCGGAGTTCTCCGCCGCCCCCGCCTTCTTTTATAGCGATTATGGCCTCTCCGTGAGCAGATAGATGTAGCGGCTGGTATCGTATTTCACGAGATTGTTCGGCGCTGCCACGCTGTACCAGAGGGTTTGCTGCGCGGCGGCCCCTTCGTAATCGGCGGTGACGCGCCAGCATGAGATCGTGCCGAGCGGCGTGACCACATCCTCTTTCCCGGTGACGGTGACGACCGTGGGGATATTCGCGAGCGTGCCTTGCGATGGCACCAACTGGAGCGATCCCTGATAGCCTTCGGCGAAGGGGAGGGCACGTAGGATGACCAAAAATTGGTCGTTCACATAATAGACCTGCGGCAGTGTGAGTTGGTTGCGAATGGTGCCATTACGGTCGATCACCTCGATCGTCGCACCGCCGGGGTGAAATTCGGCGCGGATATCGATCGTCCCTTGTTCGGTGACGATCGAACGCAATTCGCTCGCCGGGGCGAAAGTCCGACCGTCGAAGCCGATCTGGTAGCGGTCTTGTGTCGCGCCGATGTTGAGGTTCGCGCTGACCGTCGCCGCCTCGAATTCCCCACCGACGGTATAGGTGGCCGACCCCGCTGGCTGGCCGTCGCGCGTCGTCACCGTGTAGGTGGTCTTCTCGCCGACAGTCCAGGGTGCTTTGCTGAACGTGACCGGCGATGCCGATGGCAACGCCCGAGCCGTAGCGCTGCCGCTCGCTGGGGTTGCCGCCGCGACCGTGCGTGTCGTGATCGTCCCGGTTGCCGGAGGGATGACCGCGCTAACGGTAGACGTGCGTGTTGCGCTCGGGCGCGCCGTTACCGCCGTGGTCGGCCTAATGCTACTGGTCGGGGCGGTCGCACCGCTCGACGTCGGCTGTGTCGCAGTTGCGGGACTGCCGCCGCCGCACGCGGCTAGCAACACTACGAAACTCAATAGCAGCGGGGAATATCGACGCATCCAATTTCCTCTTCACTCAGCACTTATCACAGGCCGGGCCGGGTTATCCGCTACCTGGATTCGCGCCTTACTTCAGCTTTCGCGTGTCCAATGCTCGTCCGTACTGCCGAGAGCGTACGCGATTCGTCGGTGAACGCGCAAGATCGCCTCCCCTGCCATGTTAACGTTGTTCGTTATGGTTGTTCATTTTGTGCTCTGTAGGCTAGACTGCTGTCGCAGGGGTGTGGCGACCCTGCTACGCCGAAAGGATGGTCGCTTCGGATGGATCCCCAGCCAGCGCAGCAGCGCCCACTCGCCGCGATCGATATCGGCACGAATACCATCCGTCTCCTGGTGGCACTGCCGACCTGGGAGGGTGAGGCGATCAGCCTGACGCCCTTGGCGACGCAGACGGCCACGGTGCGCCTCGGTCATGGTGTGGAGCGCACGGGCCGGATCGAACCCGAACGACTGGCGCGGGCGGTCGCGACGGTGGAGGAGTACCGGCAGATCGCCCTTGGCCTGGGCGCGCACCCGATCTTGCTGGCCGCGACGAGCGCCGTGCGCGATGCGGCGAACGGTGGCGAGCTGCGCGAGCGGATCGCTGCAACCAGCGGGCTGACCCTGCCGATCGTGGCGGGCGCACGCGAGGCGGCGCTGACATTCGCCGGGGCAACGGTCGGACAGTCGTTGGCGGGCACCGTGCTGGTCGGCGATCTCGGCGGCGGCAGCCTCGAATTGATCATCTCGCGCGATGGTCACGTCCTCTCGGCGGTGTCGCTCCAACTCGGTTCCGGTCGGTTGACCGAACGCCATATTGTCGCGAATCCGCCGACTGCGACGATGATCGCGGCGGCAGAGGCCGATGCGCGCACCATCCTCCAGGCGCACGCCCAGACGCACGCCGCTGCGCCGTCGATCGATCGGTTGATCATCGTCGGTGGGACGGCGACGAGCATCCCGATCCTCGTCCCGCGCCCACAACCTTCGGCGACAATCAATGCGTGGCGATTGGCCGGTGCGGGTGCGGTGCTGACCGGCGCAACGGTTGAAACCGTCGCCGCCGAAACCGGGCTGGATGTGGAGCGAGTACGCACCCTGCCCGCCGGTGTCGCGATCATCAGTGCCCTGTTCTTGGTTTTTGGTATCGATACCGCGACCATCGGCACCGGTGGTATTCGCGAGGGGTTGTTATTGGACTATCTGCGGAATAACGAGCGTTCAGGCGAGCCAGGGCGTTCATAAGCGGGCCACAGAGGACCCGTCAATGGCGAAAGGGGCGGCGATGCGTGTAGCGGTACTCTCTGATATTCACGGCAATCTCCTCGCGCTCGAAGCGGTACTCGCCGATCTCGAGGCTGCCGGTGGGGCCGAAGCGGTCGTCATTGCGGGCGATCTCTGCCTTGATGGGCCGCAGCCGCGCGAAACATTGCAGCGGTTGCGGGCGCTGGGTTTCCCGATGGTGCAGGGGAATACCGATCGCGATCTCGCGCTCGATCCGGCCGCTAACGCCGCGAGTGAGCAGGCCGCGCTCCTCGAATGGACGCGACAGGCGCTCGGCGAGGATGGCCTGGCGTATTTGCGCCAGTTGCCGTTCGCGTACCGTGTGCAAGGGCCGGACGCCGATCAGGGGATCCTGATCGTCCACGCGAACCCCAAGACTCAGGATGATCCGCTGCGACCATTCGCGCCGGAGGGGCAGATCGCTCCGTTCTTGGACGCCGTGTCAGCCGATGTCGCGGTCGTTGCTTTCGGGCATCTCCATCTCCCATTTACGCGCGAAGTCGGGCGTCTGCTATTAGCCGATATTGCGAGCGTCGGCCTGCCGAAAGACGGCGACCGGCGTGCTGGTTATGGGCTGATCACCTGGGCCGATGGGGGTTGGACGGTGGAGCAACGCCGGGTCGAGTATCCGGTCGAGGAGGTTGTGGCCCAGTTGCGCGAGGCCGCGCCGCCGGACGCCGATGAGTTGATCAAGACCCTGTTGCGGGCGCGTTACCCCAATATGACGGCGGCGCGCGGTGGTCGCGCACCGAATAGGCGCACGGCTGCAGCCAGCCAGCCGGTCGTGGCACCGGAGCCAGACGATTCCGAAGCGTTAATCGTGCGTATCGGCAATGAGACACCGGGGCAGGCCGCCATATCGCCGCTCGCGCTAGATCGGGCGACGGATGGCGAACCGATCGCCGCCCCGCAAGAAGCGGTATCACCCGACGAGACACCGCTAACAGCGCCCATGCCAGACGTTACACTTGAGCAAGTCACCACGACGCTCGCTGCGCCAACGATGCCGGAGGTTGAGCCGATGCCCGATACAACGCCCGCCGGTGCGCCAGTATCTATGCCCGACGATATGCAAGAAGCCGCAGCGACGCCCATCATCGACGATGCCGCGCTAGCCTGGGATGTGGATGAGGCAAGCGCCGCAGCTGCTACTGCGGCTGTTGATTCGCCATCCAGGGAGGCCACCGTCGCCGCTGAAACAGATGATGATGAAGCCGACATTGCCGACGAACCCCCCTATCCGACCGATGACGCGGAACTGGCCGCCGTGTTCGATGCTGCTGCCGACGAGGCGCAGGCGACTGAGCCAAAGAAGTCTAAGCAGGGCAAGCGCCCCAAGAAGGCGCATAAGGCGGCAAAACGCGCGGCCATCGCCCAAGCGGAGATCCTCTTCGTCGCCGATGCCTCGTTTGTTGCGGTTTTGCCCGCGCTGCTCGGGGTGCAACTCAACGACGTTCTCTCTCAGCTAGAGGCGGTACGGGCCGATGACGATCCCGAAGCGGTCCACGATATGCGCGTGGCGATTCGGCGGTTGCGCTCGGTGCTGGTCGTGGCGGAGCCGTACTTCGCGCGCAAGCCTTTCCGGCGTGCCTCGCGCCGGGTACGGGCGCTCGCCCGCGCACTCGGTCAGGTGCGCGATGCCGACGTATTGCTCGGTCATCTGCGCGAACGGTATATGACGGTGGCGGATGATGAGCGGATGGGTATCGAAGGGCTGATCGACATGATCGAGGCCGACCGTGCAGGCGCGCGTGACGATCTCGACCCGGTCCTCGATGAGTGGGACGAAGACGGCCCCTATGCCGCCGAGTTCCAGCGCTTCCTGGCGAAGACGAAATCGCGCTCGGGCAAAGTTCGGGAGCGCGATCTGATCGGCGTGGTCGCCGCGCGGGCGCTCGATGACGAACTCGATATGTATGCGGACTGTGCCACGATCCTTGATGAAGAAGGGGGCGACGCGGAAGCGTTCCACACCTTGCGGATCGCCGGGAAGAAGCTGCGCTACACAATCGAACTCTTTGCCCCGGTGCTGGGCGAGGATGCCGAAGACTTGCTGACCACCTTGAAGACGTTACAGGGTTTGCTTGGCGAACTGCACGATCGCGATGTCCTGGTTGACCTGCTCAGTTGGGAGCGGGTACGGGCGCTCGAACGGCAATTGCATAGCCTCGAATTCGCCACCTTCAATCCAGGCACCCGTGACGAGCGTCTGGATGCTACCCGGCAGCTCCTCGCCGCCCCGGATTCTTTCGCCGCGACGGCTATTGGGAGCTACGGCCTCCTGATCGACACCACCATCGAGCGTGATGCGCTTGAGGATGAATTGCGCGCCGCCTGGTCCGAACTCGGCGGGACAGCCTTCTTCTCGCGTTTACGCGGGCTCGCCGATCAACTGTTGCAACGTGAACCGGATGCGCCAGACGCGCCTGCCGAAGGCGCTGACGACGAAGGCGAAGTCAACGAAGACGAAGAGGCATAGCGTCTCCGAGCGGTAGGTTGCTCGTGTTGCTGTTGCTTTCGGGCGGCCGCCTCTGGTATGAAGATAGTGCGATGCTACGTTGGGAAGGGCACGATGACCGCGAGTCCAAACGCAAAACGGCAGGCGAAATCCGATAAAGCGGACACCGCTACAGTGGAAGCCGATGGCGGCAGTGAGAAGCAACGGGCCAATGGCACCGTCGCGGTGTCGGCCCCGATCGACTTGCGCGACCCATCACTCTACATCAACCGGGAACTGAGCCAACTCGACGTCCTCACGCGGATCTTCGATGAGTCGCTGGACGAGACGAACCCGCTGCTGGAACGGGTGAAGTTCCTCTCGATCTGCGGGATGTTGCTCGACGAGTTCTACGAGACGCGCGTCGCCGCCCTGCGCGATCAGCAACTGACCGGACAGGTTGTGGAAGGCGGACGCGATGCGCTGACACCAACAGAGCAACTCGAACGGATTTACACGCTGGCGGGTGATCATTCGACGAAGATGTGGGTGCAACTGCGCGATGTCTTGATCCCGCAACTGGAAGCCGAGGGGATCCACCTGCTCGATTACGCGCAGTTGCCTGCATCGCACCACGCCGAGTTGCAGCAGTTCTTCGAGCGCGATGTCTTCCCGGTATTGACGCCGCTGGCGGTCGATGCTTGGCGGCCGTTTCCGCACATCTCCGGCGGGAGTCTCAATCTCCTGGTCACGATCCGCGATGAAACCGGCGAGCGTTTCGCACGGGTGAAGGTGCCGCCGACGATGTCACGCCTCGTCCCGGTGCCGCCACCGGGTGAGGGCGGCGGGGTGACGCGGGCGAACCGTGTCGCCTTCACCTGGATCGAACAGGTCGTCGCCGCGAATGTCGGGGCGCTCTTCCCCGGGAAGACGATCACCGGCACCTATTTCTTTCGGGTCATCCGCAACGCCGATCTCACCATCCGCGAGGCCGAGTCGGAGGATTTGCTGGAAACGATCGAGGCCAGTCTGGAACGGCGGCTGTTCGGCTACATCGTGCGCCTTGAGGTGTCCAAGGCGATGCCGCCGGAGTTGCAGATTTGGTTGGCCGATCAGCTGGTGACCGAGGCAAAAGTGCTCGGTACCCCTGACAGTCCGCTGGAAAATACCGCACAAGATTTCTTTGTCGCCGATGGACCGCTCGGCCTGGACGCGCTCGGCAGCCTCGGTCGGATCGACCGCCCCGACTTGAAAGATCCGCCGTTCGTGGCGAGTCTGCCCGCCGAATGGCCGCGTGATGGGAGCAACGTCCTCGACATCATCGGGCGGCGCGATGTGCTGCTGCATCACCCGTTCCACTCGTTCGCGCCGGTTGTCGATTTTGTGCGGGCTGGTCTCGATCCGAATGTGCGCGCGATCAAGCAGACCCTCTACCGTGTCGGGTCGAACTCCCCGATCGTCGATGCGTTGCTCGAATCGCGCGACGATGATACGCAGGTCGCGGTGATGGTCGAAGTTAAGGCGCGCGGCGACGAAGAGAGTAATATCGGCTGGGCGCGGACCCTGGAGCAGTCCGGCGTCCATGTCTCCTATGGGATGGTGGGGCTGAAAACTCACTGCAAGATGACCCTGATCGTGCGCCGCGAGGTCGATGGCCTGCGCCGTTACGCGCATCTCGGGACCGGTAATTACAATGCTCAGACTGCGCGCCTCTATACCGACCTCGGGATTTTTACCTCCGACCCGGATATCTGCGCCGATGTCTCCGACCTCTTTAACTATCTGACCGGGTACTCCGCGCAGCGCGAGTTCCGCAAGCTGATCGTCGCCCCGATGAATTTGCGCCGTCAGGTCGTCGAGCTGATCGAGCGCGAGGCGGCGCACGGCCCGCAGGGGCGACTCATCTTCAAGATGAACGCGCTGATCGATGCCGAGATGATCGAAGCGCTCTATCGCGCCTCCCGTGCGGGTGTGGAGGTCGATCTGCTGATTCGCGGGGCTTGCTGCCTGCGTCCGGGCCTCCCCGGAGTCAGCGAGACGATCCGGGTCAAGAGTATCATCGGGCGTTTCCTCGAACACAGCCGCATTTACTACTTCGGGAATGGGCGGCAAGCGACGGCGGAGAATGTCGATCAGCTCTACCTCGGCAGCGCTGACCTGATGCCGCGTAACCTCAATCGTCGTGTCGAGGTGCTGTTCCCGATCGAGAGCCAGGCGATCAAGGCACAATTACGCGATGAATTGCTGCCATTGCTCCTCAACGACAATGTCAAAACGCGCGAGCTCGGCCCCGATGGACGTTATCATCGCCGCCTGCCCGATCACGATGAGCCAAGGATCGATGCCCAGGCCACACTACTTGCTGGGGCGACCGCCCTCGCACGACCGTAAAACCATGCAGGGCTTGATGTACCCATCCTGATACGTACGGCCAACATGTCCGTACGTATCAGGATATAGGGTGTTATACTCTTCGAACAGGCTGTGAGGGTTTGCGCGAGGCCGAGTAACCGTTGGGTAGGATAGCGTGGATAAGCTGCCAAACCGGTCGGAACGCGAACTCGATGCGGTTGCCCCTGTGGGAGATGAGCGCTATCTCGCGGTTGATGCAGGGGCAGCCCCGACTTTCGTCAATCCGATGGAAGTCGAATTTGCGCGGCTGCTCGATTTCTACCATATCCCTTGGCTCTATGAACCGACCTCCTTCGCGCTGAACTGGTCCGGCGATCAGGTCAATGAGATGTTCACCCCGGACTTCTATCTCCCCGACCAGGATCTCTACGTCGAACTGACCACCATGCGACAGCGCCTCGTGACCCGGAAACACCGTAAGATTCGACGGCTTCGTGAGCTATATCCCACGATCGGGGTGCGTCTTCTCTACAATCGCGATTATCACCAACTCCTCGCGGCGTATGGGTACGGTGCGGTCGAGATCGCGTCATTGCGCGAGGAAGATATCGACCGTATCCTGGTCAGCCGCGACGAATTGGCGGCGCGGGTGGCGGCGCTGGGCGAGGAGCTTTCGCTCGCCTACGCCGATTGCTCGATTCTGCTGATCGGGGTACTCAAAGGGGTGACCTTTTTTCTTGCCGACCTCGCGCGAGCGATCAGCCGTCCGGTGGCGCTCGACTTCATGGCGCTCGCGCGGCCTGCGCGGGGCGGGGGTGAGCGCGCGGTACGGATCGTCAAAGATCTCGACCGCGACATTGCCGGCCAGCACGTTATCCTGGTCGAGGATATCGTGAACACCGGCTTGACTCTCGATTTCCTGCTGAAGGAGTTACGGGCGCGCAATCCGGCGAGCCTCGCCGTCTGCACCTTGCTGGATAAAGCGGAGCAGCGCGTGGTACCGGTAGCGATCGACTATACCGGTTTCACAATCCCCGATGAATTCGTCGTCGGTTATGGCCTCGATTATCGGGAACTCCACCGCAATCTGCCGTTCTTGGCGGTGTTAAAGCGGCAGGTCTACATGAATGCGCTACAGCCAGCGGAATAGCCCCATTAACGTATTGCTACCGGCCTGACGCCTGATGCAACCAGGGGCAGCATCTGGCGGATGGGTTCGCTATACTGCCGCTGAGCGTTCGGTGTCGGCGAGCGATCACTCCTGGCTTTCCGCATTTCGTATTCGAGGTTTTATGGGAATGCTACCGAATCCGCTGACTATTCCTGGCCTGGAACACGGTCGTGCCGAGTTCAACGATATCTGGCTCCACTACGTGCGTGGCGGCAAAAACCTCGCGCAGCCGATCATCTTGCTGCATGGTTTTCCACAGAGTTGGGTGATGTGGCGCCTGATCCTGCCCGACCTGATGGAACGGCATCATGTCGTGGCGGTCGATCTGCGCGGCTATGGCGACTCTGCGAAGCCAGCGGGCGAGCAGGGCTACGATAAAGGGACGATGGCCGACGATCTGGCCGCGCTGATCGCGCACCTGGGACTCGAAAAGCCGTTGATTGTCGGGCACGATCGCGGTGCGCGGGTGGCCCGTCGTTATGCGCTCGATCACCCGGCACGTTTACGCGGCCTGGCCCTGCTGGACATTTTGCCGGTAGAGTATGTCTACGATCGCCTCAGTGCTGCGGAAGTGTCCGAGCGGTACTGGCATTGGGTCTTTCACCTTGTCGATACCTTACCCGAGCAATTGATCGCGGGGCACGAGGAAGAATATCTGGAACGATTCCTCAGTCGCTCGCCGGGGCTGCTGGCCCGATTGAAAGCCGACGGCTCGTGGCTCGAATATCGCCGTTGCTGGCTACAGCCCGGCGCGGTTGCCGCCAGCCTCAATGATTATCGGGCGACCTATCGGCAGGATGTCCCGCGTTACCGTGCCGAGCGCAAGTCCGGGCGGCAATTGACCACGCCAACATTGCTGCTGTGGGGCAATCGGGGTAACCTCTCGAACCAACCTGTCGTCGATATCTGGCGACAGGTGGCAACTGACATCCGTGGGCAGGCGCTGGCTGGCTGCGGTCACTATCTGGCCGAAGAGCAACCGGATGTAGTGGCCGAAGCACTGCTACGATTCGCCGCCGAGCGATTCGCTGCGTCATAGTGCGACTCGTTGAGCGCGATCAACGTTGATCGTGCCGGATCTGGTAACTGCCGATTCGGAGAGTCCTCGCGAGCGGGTTCCCGGAATACGTGCCGTAAGTAAGCGATAGAAAGAGGCAACAGTGGTGACGGGTAGTGCGCCGATCGATCAGCGCAGCGCGGCGGTGATCGCGGGGATCGAGACGGTTGACCCCAGGTGGATTCTGCATCTGCCGTCGAGCACACGTTGAAGGTGATCGTCGGTCACTTCCTCGCCAGGGATGGGCAGGACGGATTCCGTTGCGTCCCGATCCCGCGTGAAGAGGAAGGGATCGGGATCCTCTCGGGGCTGGCCCTCACCGGTACCCCGGCGGTGATGATTATCCAGGACAACGGGATCGGGAACCTGCTCACGGCCCTCAATACATTCCCGGCACCGTATCATCTGCCGCTGCTGATCGTCGTTGCCCGGCGCGGTGGGCTTGGTGAATACAACAGGTACTATCGTCCACAATACAACCGGTTTGGTCGTGCTCCGCTTCCGTTGGACGGACGCCGACCGGTGTCCGGACACGCCGCCTGAACCCGGAGGATAACTATGACCGCCGTCACCGCCATCGACGAGCGCAGCGCCGCCGTGGTCGCCGCCGTCGAGGAGATCGACCCGAAGTGGGTCCTGCACCTGCCGAGTAGCACCCTCAAAACTGTCGTCGGCCACTTCCTCGCGAAAGACGGGCAAGACGGCTTCCGTTGTGTCCCCATCCCTCGCGAAGAGGAGGGTGTAGGCATCTTGTCGGGCCTCGCCTTAGCGGGCGTCCCGGCGGTGATGATTATCCAGGACAACGGCATCGGCAACATGCTGACCGCGCTCAACACGTTCCCGCAGCCCTACCATCTGCCACTCCTGGTCATCGTCGCCCGGCGCGGCGGCTTGGGTGAATATAATTCCATGATTCACGGCATCAGCGAGCGCAGCCAGGATATCTTGGATGCTGCGGGAGTCCGCTGGTTCCAGCTCGACGCGACCACGCCGATCGAGGGTTGGGCCGAGACGATCGTGCGGGCCAATACCTTCGCCAAGACGACACACCGCCCGATCTTCGTCCTCGTCAACCTGATGGACGGGTAGGGCAGGCGTCATATCCCCTGAGGTACGCAACAGCCCCGGCCATATCGGTCGGGGCTTCTTCTTTTAATGAGGGGAAACTATCTGCAACGATCTAGGCTAACAATTCACGCTCGACATCTTCCCAGCATGTCGCTACGATCACTTTTGCCCCAGCCATGTCCCGCAAACGCTCATGTTGCGCCAGTTGCACCTCGGTCGGCTTCTCGCCCGGCCTGAGCGTAGTAGACCATACGATGTAAACAAATAGGCGCTCAAACTGAGCCTCCCTCTGGCGGATACTTGTATGGCAAGACCAGCAAAGCGTTATACCATTGGCCACATTGAAGATGAGTTCGTGATGTTTCGAAAACATCTTAATGTGGTGGGCGGCCAGCTTCCCACCCTTTTCCACGCACATCTGGCATGTATAGTCATCGCGGCGGAAGACGGTTTCGCGCCAAGAATCGTACTCGGCACTATTGCGGATGAGCCGCACCGCATCGACTCGCCCACCCTTCCATAAGTGAGACTTTTCTCCCCTTTGCCTGATTGATAATGCAACGGCGTAGCATTCGCGAGAGCAATATTTTCTCCTGTTCGTTGCGTCCTGGAACGATTCGCGACACGTAAGGCACACAACGCTGACTGGGACTGGTCGCCGGGCGTGCAGACAGGAGTTGCAGTACGTCCGAGGATACTTCCACGAAAAGGTAATGGAGCACCGCGCGCAAGTGCTCGTGATGTAATACCGAAAAGAGAGGAGCCTCCAGACCTTAGTCACCCATTTATCCAGCCCATCGTCGCGTGGCTTCGATGGTTTATAAACGCGAATGGTGCGCCGCGTTTTGGGAGAGACTTTGGTGCGGGCAGGCTGGCGAGGGTGAGGGTCGGGGTGAGGGCGAGGAGATTTCAAGCTCCGATCCCGTGAGTGTTCCCACGAGTACTTTCCGGCACAACTGAGCGAGCAGAACTTTCTAGCAGTGCTATGGCTAGGGTAGTTATCACCACAGTACAGACAAATCTTGGTGCCAAGACCTTTGAAGTTAGGGTTGGCAGAACCGCGCATACGCTCGGCGTACGCTTGTGCCATGCAAGATTGAGAGCAATACTTCCGCTTCTCAAAGTGACTAGGCTTGACCTTAAACTCTTGATGACAGGTGGGGCAGGTTTTGACCATACTAAAAGGCCACTCATGTTCGAGGCATGAGCGGCCGGTTTCAAAACGGTCTATGGGTAGCCTCGAACTACGCTGGTATCTCTATTATATCAGTGGAATGAATGAGCCCTCTCACTCGGTTGATACACCCCGCAGGGTCGTTCTTGAGCATAGTTGTTGTGTAGCGGAGAATGCGCCAGCCCCTAATAACCGCGTCGTTGTATTTAACGGCGTCTTCCTCGAACCCGGCCCCCCTGTTGTGCCTGCCACCGACCCATATCCCACCCTCAAGCTCTACCGCGATTTTGTGCTCGGGCCAGGCGAAATCTAAGCGCCATGCGCGTTCTGGTTTGGCAAAAAAGAACTCAACTTCGTGCTGGGGGAGGTCTTTTCCAAGTAGCGCCAAATACTGATCAAAAGCTATCTCAAGCGAGCTGCGTCTCATATTCTAATGAATAATCACCACCACCTATGCGCTACCCAAAAGGCATAGGCCCCGGCCCATGAAGCATACCGCTCGCGAGCATATTGGCTACCGTCGATTAGCGCTCCAACTGGGTCATTCCACTTGTGCGCCCATTTACCGCAACTCAGTTGTTGAAGAAGCCCGCAAGCTCCAGAGGACGCGTTGATTGCGTTCGGATTCCATCCTGATTCGTGCATGACGATGAAATCGACATACTGCCAATCTGCTTCCACAATCCCGGCAGCGGACATCCAGTCGGTGTGCGATCCGGTCGCTACAGGCACCACCACCGGCGCAGCGGTAGGCCACGGTGTCGGGATGATCGTCGGTTCGGGCGTTGGTTCTGGTGTGGGTGTGGGTAAAGGGGTGGCCGCGATCACGGCGACGG
>JAABUN010006779.1_pt1 | contig 12882 bp, 14 predicted proteins | sample 5559311 | NCBI WGS metagenome assembly JAABUN01 (sample SAMN10711877, study PRJNA513370) | rock metagenome | isolation source: Antarctica rocks | place: Antarctica: Victoria Land, Siegfried Peak sud | reverse complement strand
AAAACCCAAATTCAAAAAGCCAGCAAAGTTCGTTCCGCCGATGGCTTGATGCTACACTGTTGGGGAAAACTGGCAGTCGCTTTTTATTTGCTCGTTTTCAACTACTGATTCGCATCATAGTATATAGGTATTTTAACTGAATGCGTAAGTTTCAGAAAGTGTCTTTTTTGAGACATCTTAATATTCACGTTCGATTTCAATCAAGAAGCATCTAACTGTTCGTTATTCGCTGTTAGCTGTTCACTGTTTTATAAAATAAATTTTTATGATTAAATAACGAACAATTTAACAGCGAACAACGAATAGCGAAAGCGCGCGGTAAATTCTGCTTTTTTGTTTCTACATCGCTTATCACAAAACAACCAGCGTGCAGTCGTAGGCGGCTTCAAACAAATCTTTTTTCAGCTCGACGGCTTTGCGCTCGACGGCGCAGTCTTCTTCGCTGCCGACGAGTTTGAGAAACAAATTATGCTTTTCCAGTTTGAAGCGCATATCGACGACGTGGCTTTCGTGTCCGCGGTCGAGCGCTTCGGCGATACGCAAGATTGCGCCCATCTGCATCACGGTTCGCCGGTCTCTGTCGGACAATTCCATAAAAGAAAGATGTTTTTCTTTAGGCAGCGCGCCGCGATGATAGCGCGCTATGTTGGCGATAATGTTTCGCTCGGTTTCTGAAAATCCGGTCATCTCCGCGTGTTTGATAAGGTAAAAAGAATGTTTGTGATGTTCTTCGTGCGAGACGTGATAGCCGACATCGTGCAGCAGCGCGGCGGCTGAAAGCAGAGTTCGCCCGTGTCTTTTCAAATTATAAACGGGCGCGAGCGCGTCAAAGATATTTTCGGCTAATTGAGCGACTTGCAGCGCGTGGCTTTCTTCGTAGCCGTAACGCCTGCCGACGGCGAAAACGTCGCGTAGGCGAATGTCTTCAACGTCCGGCACGGGTGGCAGAGATTCGGCTTCGATTTGACGCAGATAATCAATTATTACGCCTTCGCGCAGAGCGAACGCGCACGGCTGCAGAGTTTCTATTTTCAACGCGCGCATCACGCCTTCTAAAATCTGACCGCCGGCGACGATGACTTCGGCGCGCTGCGGGCTGATGACGGGCAGCGTCGCGCGTTTTTCGAGCGGCATTTCCGCTAAATTTTTATTCAGTGCGGCGAGTTTTTTCAATTGAATCTCGTTTTTCGGTTGAATGTTTTGCGCCGTTTCAAAATTCAACATCGACGAGAGATTGAGAATCGTGCCGCTCGAGCCGCTCGAAATCTGCCACCGCTCGTTTTTTATTTTCCGAAGCGGATGTTCAAGGGCAAAGCCGATTTCGGTTTGCAAAGCTTTTATTTCCCTGTTTTTCGGCGGATTGCTCGCAATAAATCGTTCGCTCAAACCGACCGCGCCGAGCTTCATCGAAAAAAGTTTGTGCGGCACGCCGTTTTTCATCAAAGACAATTCGGTTGAGCCGCCGCCGATGTCGATGTTCAGAAGCGAGGAATTATCCGCGCCGAAAAACTGCGCCGCCGCCACGCCGATAAGCCTTGCTTCTTCGAGCGACGACAAAACGTCGATGTGAACGCCGGTTCGGTTTTCGATTTCCTTGACAAATTCCGCCGCGTTTTTCGCTTCTCTGACCGAAGCGGTGGCGACGGCGATAATCGAATCGACGCGGCGGCTTTCCGCAATAGAGCGAAACTTTTCAATCGCGGCGGCAGACAAATTTATCGCTGTCGGCGACAAAAATTTATTACGAAGCGTTTCGTGTCCGAGCCGAACGCGCTCGCGTTCCTGCAATAAAACGGTGAACGAATCGCTGGCGGCGGCTTCGACGATAACGAGTTTCAGAGAGTTTGAGCCGATGTCGATGGCGGCGAGTTTTTGCGTTTTCATCTTTTTTATCTTTAACAACTATTTTAGAACGGATAATTTTATTCGTAAATTGAGAGTTTTTCTTTTCGGTGTTTTAATCGAATTTTAAGAAATGCAAAAAAAATATGAAAACGATTTATCTTCTTCGCCACGCGAAATCCAGTTGGGAAAACGCGGATTTAGCTGATTTTGACAGACCGCTCAACCGGCGCGGGCTTGAAAATGCGCCTGCTGTCGGCGGGAAAATTTACGAAAATAAATTTCGGATTGATTCGATAATTTCGTCGCCTGCCAAACGCGCGAAACATACGGCGATTCTAGTCAGGGAAGCAGCTCAAATCGAAAGCCCGATTCGCTTTGAGGAAAGAATTTACGAAGCCAGTCCGCAGAGCCTTTTGAAAGTCGCATCTGAAACCGGCGACGATAAAATATCGCTGCTGCTCGTCGGTCATAATCCGGGACTCGAAGGTTTTATAAAACTTCTGACCGGCGAGACAAGAGAGATGCCGACGGCGGCGTTAGCCGTAATTTATTTGAAAATCGGACGATGGAACGAAATAAAAGCGGGCTGCGGCGAGCTGCAAACGTTGATTACACCGAAATCACTTGATTAGTTCGAGAAATTCTTTTAATTCCGCAGGCAAAGGCGCATAAAATTCCAATTTCTCGGCGCTTTTCGGATGCGCGAAACTAAGGCGCTCGGCGTGCAGAAAAAATCTGTTCAAATCTTTGACCGCTTGACGAACTTGCAAATCTTTTATCGTGTTGTCGCGCCCGCCATTGTAAGTTTCGTCGCCGACGACGCCGTGTCCAATCGAGGCGAGATGAACGCGTATTTGGTGCGTTCTGCCCGTTTTGATTTCGACATTTAGAAGCGTGAATTTCTCGAATCTTTTCCGCATCTTCCACAAACTCAAAGCCTGTCGCCCGTGATTTCTAATCGCCATTTTCGTCCGGTTGTGCTTTTCGCGCGCAATCGCGCCGTCAATCTGTCCGGCTTTCCCGGAAACTTCGCCGTGAACGAGCGCGACGTAAGATTTAAAGACTTCGCGGCTGCGAAACTGCTCGCTTAACTGAGCGTGAATTTCTTCGCTTTTTGCGACGACAATCAAGCCCGAAGTGTCTTTATCGAGGCGATGAACGATGCCGACGCTCGATTTGATGCGTTCGATTCGCGCCTGCTCGTCGGCATCGGTTTCGGCTTTGAACTGCGAGCTTTGAACTTTAAATTTGTGCGCGAGCGCGTTAGCGAGCGTTCCGCGCCGCACGCCCGCGCCCGGATGCACGACCATTCCGGCGGGTTTGTTGACGACCGCCAGAAATTCATCTTCAAAAACGATGTCGAGCGCGATGTCTTCCGGCTCGAACGCTTCGATTTCCGGCGCGGTCAATTCGATTTCGATTTCGTCTGCGGCGCGAAGTTTATAAGAAGATTTCGCCGCGTTTTCGTTGACTAGAGCGTCGCCGTCGTCAATCAGCTTTTGCAGCCGCGCGCGACTCCAGCCCGCGATTTTTTCCGACAAAAAAGCGTCAAGACGCTTTCCGGCGTCTTCCGGTTCAATTTGAAAATTTAAGATTGTATTTTCCGACAAAGTAAAAATATTAAAATCGCCTTTACAAAAATCAAACGATTTCGCTTCGTTTAACCGTTCGCAAACGGTAAATCATAAAACAAACCGCGCCCGCGACAACGATTAAGCTGATAATCTGCGATGTAGAAATTCCCAGCAAATCAGTCAAGCCGAACAAATTGCCGCGCGGGTCGTCGCGGACGAATTCGATTGTGAAACGAATGATGCCGTAAAGAATGCCGTAAGCGATTAAAATTTGTCCGTCGAAACGCTTGCGCCGATGCAGAAAATATAAAACGCCGAAAACGGCGAGCATCGCAAACGATTCGTAAAGCTGCGTCGGATGCAAGTGAAGCGCCGCGCCGTCCGCCGTGTAAATCGGAACGCCCGTGTATTCGTGCGCCTGCTCGGTAAAATGGACGCCCCAGAACAAATCGGTCGGCTTTCCCCAGCAGCATCCCGCGCTGAAACAGCCTTGCCGCCCGAAAAATTGTCCGAGCGCGACGCCGGGCGCAAATGCGTCGGCGACTTTCCAGAAATTCAGTTTGTAATAACGAATAAGAAGAGCAACGGTAAAAAATCCGCCCAAGAAACCGCCGTAATAAACGCCGCCCGAACGCAGAAAATCAAGCGAAAAGATGTTGACGTTATCTTCTGTAAAATACATCAAAATCTTTGAGCCGAGAAGCCCACCGATTATCGTCCACAAACCCAAATCGTAAAGCCGCTCTTTCGGCAAACCGTCTTTCGACCCGAGCTGCGCCGCCGCCGTTAAAGCCAAAACCAGCCCGACGGCGAGCAGCGCGCCGTATGTGTTGACAGGAAAATTGCCGATGCGGAAAAGCTCTGGATACATATTTTCTTTAGTCGTGCATTGTTAGTCGCTCGTTGTTTTATTTTCAAAAAAGGCGACTATCTCGATTCCGCATTTTAATTTTAGTTTTGTGATTTTGTTACGATAAGCAATAAAAATCTTGGCATCAAATCCACACGATTTTTGATTGTCAAACTTAGCTGTAAAGCTCACGCGAGACTTATTTTGATTAACACTTTCGGCAAAGCCATAAAATTCGTAACGTCCGGTTAATAGACAATTAGCACAGTCAACGGTTGCGAAACCGCCGCCCGTTAATTCTCCATCATCAAAAGATTTTCTAATTGGAATTCTAAATTGATGCTCGAAAATCTCTTTTCTAATAATCATTTTGACGATGATAAATTCTTGCGTCTTTTCCTGAGCAAAAATTTGCGCCGCGCCAAAGTTCAAAAACAAAATCGCAATCGTGAGCAGTATCAAAAGTTTTTTCATACGTTCTAAACCGTGCAGGCGCAACCGCATTCAAATTCAATGTCGACGGGCGAAGTTAGTTTGCGCGTTTCTTCGGGGCGGAAATGCACGATTTCCATTGTGTATGGATTGAAAACGACAATATCTTTGATGCCGCTGGCGAGATAAAAAGGAACGCCGATTTCCAAGTCTTTTTTCTCGTAGCCTTTGCTGATAATTTCGATTACCGCATCGGGAATTTCTCGCAGCGCGTTGTCGGTTTCCGTCGGAGTTTTGCAAAAAATTGAAATGTCGGGACGCTTGAGCGAGCCGTCTGGAAACTGTATATAAACATCGGCGGCGTGAAAACAATCGCAGGATTTACCAGTCGCATTTGAATGTTTTAGCGAATCACGAATGCGGTCGACGGCGATTTGATGTTTCAAAACGGGCGAGGCTTCCCAAACAGGCAGACCGTTGACGATTTCAAGTTTGATGCCGAGTTGTTCCGAACGCAAAAGCTGCGAATCCATCTTAATTTTCCTCGTATTCTTCCGTTTCCGGTTCAAGCGTAAATTCGATGCGGTCGTAAATCTCGCGCAAGCTCAGCGCGCATTCGACGGTTTCGATTTTCAAAATGTCTTTGATTGCGCCGTAACTGCGGTAAATCCAATTGCCGTCCGGTTGCTTCGTGAAATGCTCGACAAACGGTTTGTCCTGCGAAACAAGAATGTAATCGGTCAGAGTTTCATTGCCCATTCGATATTTTTGAAACTTGGTCGTGCGGTCGTATTCGGCGGTTGAAGGCGAGAGAACTTCAAAAATCACTTGCGGATTGACGAGAACGTCGTTTTTTTTATCGTGAAACTGCGGCTCGCCGCAGACAATAGTCAAATCGGGATAAGAAAAAAGGCTTGCGTTTGTCGTGCGAACTTTCATATTCGGCGATAAAGGTTCGCATTTTTTCCCTTTCAAAGCGTTTCCGGCTTCGCGCGCCAAATTCATACAAACGCGGCTGTGCGAAAGGCTTTCGCCCGCCATTTCGTAAATCTCACCGTCAACAAATTCGTGGCGAGTGTCCGCTTCGCGCTCGAAGGTTAAATAATCTTCGGACGTGAAAACGGTCGCCGTTTTTACCTTTGCAAGTGCCATAAAATTTATTCGGCGTTTGCGCGCTGCGTCGCCGCTTTGCCGACTTGGACGCGCGCCGGACGCAGCAGTTGATTGCCGAATTTGTAGCCGCGCGAGTATTCCGCCGTAACTTTGCCGTCTTTGTCCGGCGTCGCTTCAACGGCGTCAATCGCTTCCTGCGTTTCGGGATTGAATGTTTCGCCGACCGACGCGACCGGCTCGACGCCGACGCTAAGGAGCGCCTGCTCGAAAGAGCGCGCCGTGCCTTTGACGCCGCCGAGCAGGTTTTCAAACGAAGCGTTCTGCTCCGAAGCGTCTATCGCCAAATTCAAGTTATCGAGAATCGGAAGAAGTGTCGTCAGAAAATTAAATTGCCCTTGCCGCGCGCGTTCTTCCAGAGTTTTCGTCAGGCGCGCGCGCATTTCCGCTGTTTCGCGTTCCAAGCCGGATTTGAGTTCGTCGAATCTTGCCTGCACGCCGACCAGTTTCGATTCGGCTGCCTCGCGCCGTTCGGTTTCGGCTTTGAGTTTGTTTTCAAGCTCGGTTTCGCGCATCGATTTTACAGCTTGCCGTTTCGATTTTCCGTCCGCAAAATCCCCGCTCGCCGCGCTCGTCGTCGCGGCTCGCTCCCCTTCGCCGTCGAATCTGCGTTTGTCGTTGACCGTATTTTCTTCGGTCGCTTCATCAAAAATTTCGTCGTCGTTAAAATTTTGTTCGTTCATTTTTTTACTTCTAAACCAGTTGTTCATAAATTCGGTAAAAATTTTGCATTGCTAAAAAATCTAGTCTAGCAAACGATTTACCAAAACGGAAAGAAGTGGTGAGTGGCAAGTCAGAAGAAAAATTCCTTAATTCATCACTCACAACTCACCACTGATCAAGCTGCGGCAGTTGCCGTCGCGTCGGGCGAAAATTCCAGTTCGTCGCCGTTTGCTGCGACGCCAATCGTCTGACCGCTCGCAATCTCGCCTTTGAGAAGTTTGACGGCGAGCGGATTTTGGACGAGCGTTTGAATCGCGCGCTTTAAGGGGCGCGCGCCGAACATCGGGTCGTAGCCTTCTTTTGACAAAAGTTCTTTCGCCGAATCGTCGAGAACGATTTTTATGCCGCGCTCTTGCAGCATCGAACGAAGTTTTTCAAGTTGAATGTCGATGATTTTTTCGATTTCAACCCGCGACAATTGACCGAAAATTACGATGTCGTCGATGCGATTTAAAAACTCCGGCTTGAAATACTCGTGCAAAATCTGCGTAACAGCTTCGCGCGCCTGTTTCTCGTCGTCGCCGACCGTTAAAATTTCCCGCGAACCCAAATTCGAGGTCATAATCAAAACCGTATTTTTGAAATCGACGACACGTCCTTTTGAATCGGTCAGGCGTCCGTCGTCAAGAATTTGCAGCAAAACATTGAACACGTCGGAATGCGCTTTTTCGATTTCGTCGAACAAAACAACCGAATACGGTCTTCTTCTAACCGCTTCGGTCAATTGTCCGCCTTCGTCGTAGCCAACGTATCCGGGCGGCGCGCCAATCATTCTGGCGACCGCGTGTTTTTCCATATATTCCGACATATCGAGACGGACGAGCGCGCGTTCGTCGTCGAACAGAAATTCGGCTAACGCTTTGGCGGTCTCGGTTTTGCCGACGCCGGTCGGACCTAAAAAAATAAACGAGCCGACGGGACGATTCGGGTCTTGAAGCCCGGCGCGCGCGCGGCGAACCGCGTTTGCAACCGCTGTCAACGCTTCGTCCTGTCCGATGACGCGACTTCTCAATTTATCTTCCATTGCAATAAGTTTCTGCATCTCGCCTTCGAGCATTTTCGAGACGGGAACGCCCGTCCATTTTGCGACCACTTCCGCAACGTCTTCTTCGGAAACTTCTTCTTTCAAAAAAACGCCGTCGGTTTGCAGTTCCGCCAGATGCGTCCGCTCGTCGGCAATTTGTTTTTCCAGAGTCGGAATCGTGCCGTATTGCAACTCTGCGGCTTTATTTAAATCGCCAGCGTTGCGCGCACGCTCTAATTCAAGACGCGCTTGTTCGAGTTTTTCCTTGCCGCCGCGCATCTTCTCGATTTCCTCTTTTTCCGATTGCCATTTCGCCTTCATTCCGCCGCTCTTTTCCTTCAAATCGGCGATGCGTTTTTCAATGTCCGACAGACGCGCTTTCGATTTTTCGTCTTCTTCGCGCCCAAGAGCCTGACGCTCGATTTCCAATTGCAAAATCTCGCGTTCGAGTTCGTCGATTTCCTGCGGCAAGCTGTCAATCTCAATTCTGATTTTGCTCGCCGCTTCGTCAATCAAATCAATCGCTTTGTCCGGCAGAAATCTGTCGGTAATATAACGATTTGAAAGAGTTGCGGCGGCGACAATCGCGCTGTCTTTAATGCGGACGCCGTGATGAACTTCGTAGCGTTCTTTGAGTCCGCGCAAGATTGCAATCGTGTCTTCGACGTTCGGCTCGCCGACGAAAACGTTTTGAAAACGTCGTTCCAAAGCCTTATCTTTTTCGATATATTTTTGATATTCGTTCAAAGTCGTCGCACCGACGCAGCGCAGCATTCCGCGCGCGAGCGCCGGTTTCAGCATATTCGACGCGTCAATCGCGCCTTCGCCCGCGCCCGCGCCGACGAGCGTGTGCAGCTCGTCGATAAACAAAATTATCTGCCCGTTCGCGTTTTCGATTTCCTTCAAAACCGCTTTCAGACGGTCTTCAAACTCACCGCGATATTTCGCGCCCGCGAGCATCGAACCCAAATCAAGCCCGACGAGTTTTTTATTTTTCAAAGTTTCCGGCACGTCGCCCGAAACGATTCGCTGCGCCAAACCTTCGACAATCGCCGTTTTACCGACGCCCGGCTCGCCGATTAAAACCGGATTGTTTTTCGTGCGGCGCGACAAAACCTGAATCGTTCTTCTGATTTCGTCGTCGCGCCCGATTACCGGGTCGAGCTTTCCTTTGCGCGCCCGCTCGGTCAAATCAAGCGCGTATTTTTCAAGCGCCTGAAAGTTTTCTTCAGCGTTTTGGTCTGTTATGCGGCTTCCGCCGCGCATTTCGGTTACGACTTTTTCAACGTCTTCGCGCGTTACGCCGTTCGAGCGCAAAATGCGTCCCGCGTCGCCCGTCTTTTCGTCGGCAATCGAAAGCAGCAGATGTTCGGTCGAAACGTATTCGTCCTGCATTTTTTCCGCTTCCTTCAAAACACTTTGAAAAATCGTGTTCGCGCGCGAAGAAAAATATTGCTGACCGCCGGAAACCTGCGGAAACTTGGCGATTGCCGCCGTGTTTTCGCTGATAATCTGCGCCACGTTCGCGCCGATTTTCCCCAAAACTGGGCGCACGACGCCCTCTTTTTGTTCGAGCATCGCGGCGAGAAGATGTTCCGGCTCGACTTGTTGATTTTGGTTTTTCTCCGCCACGCCGATTGCTGTCTGAACAGCTTCCTGCCCGCGAATTGTAAATTTATCGAATCGCATATTTTTATAAAAATAATCGGATTATTTTGAAATTGCTTAGTCTTAATAGATAATAAAATTTGAGTGTCATATTGTCAAGTATTTTTGAAAACTTCAAACATAATATAAAAAATTTCTTTCGCTAAATTTTCAGATGACACATTTGGCTTTCAAATGTATATTTACATCACAGTTTTGTTAAATCTATAAAATTTTTTCCGCAATTCGGCGCATACAAACAGAAAAAGTTTCGACAAATTGCAATTGCGTCTCCATCGAAAAATGAAAATTCTACGCGAAATTTTAGCACCGCTCGCGGCAATCGTCGCGGCGTTTATCGTTGGCGGAATCGTCATTGCTCTCGTCGGCGACAATCCGTTTGAAACGTATCGACTGCTGCTCGCCAACTCGTTCGGCTCGGCAAAAGACATCAGCTCGACGCTCGTCTACGCGACGCCTCTTATTTTCACTGGTCTTGCGGTCGCCGTCGCGTTTCGCTGCGGCTTGCTGAACATCGGCGCGGAAGGTCAACTTTACGTCGCCGCGTTTGCGACCGCGTGGGTCGGCATCAAGTTCGGCGGCACGGTCGTCGATATTTTCGGCAAAAAAGAAGATTGGTCGTGGATGAGCCTGCCCGCAGTCGTGCTTGTGCCGCTGTGCATTTTGACGGCGATTGTCGCGGGCGGTTTGTGGGGCGCGATACCGGGAATTTTAAAAGCGAAATTCGGCTCGCACGAAGTAATCAACACGATTATGCTGAACTTCATCGCAATCTCGCTGGTCAGTTATTTCACGCAGTATTACTACAAAATTCCCGGCGACCCGATTTTGCAGACCGCGCCGATTGGCGAAGCAGCTCACATCGCGCAGCTCAACCAATTTTTGCCTTTCATACCGAAAGACGTTCCGCTGAACGTTGCTTTTTTGCTGGCGATTCTGATGTGTTTTCTCGTTTATATTTTTTTATGGAAAACAAAATGGGGCTTTGAATTGCGCGCCGTGGGCGAAAACGCTGCGGCGGCGGAATACGGCGGAATCTCGCCGCAAAAGCAAATAATAATTGCGATGACGCTTTCCGGCGCGCTTGCCGGAATGGTCGCTGTCGGTGAAGTTTTGGGCAGCCGCTTTCGTTATTATCACGACTTTTCGGGCGAAGTCGGATATTTGGGAATTGCCGTTGCGCTACTCGGCAGAAATCATCCGCTCGGTATTTTTGTCGCCGCTTTGTTCTTTGCGATTTTGCAACGGGGCGAGATATTTGTTGACGCATTTACGCCGAAAGTTTCCAAAGACATCGGCTGGGTTTTGCAGGCGATTATCATTTTGTTCGTCGCGTGTTTTCAAATTTACGCGCGAAAAAGTGAAAAAGTGAAAATGTGAAAAAGTGAAAAAGGAAAGAGTTGAGTGATGAGGCGAAAAGTTGAATGTTTTGAAGATTTGTTTATTTGGCAAAAGGGCGTTGAATTTGCAAAGGAAATTTATCTTCTTACTGAAAATGGCAATTTGAAAAATGATTTCGGTTTGAAAGACCAAATGCGCCGCGCAGCCGTTTCGATTTCGACAAATATCGCCGAAGGTTTTGAGCGGCGTTCGCGTAAAGAGTATTTAAATTTTCTGAACATCGCCAAAGGTTCGACCGGCGAAATGAGAAGTTTAATTGTATGTCGCCTTTCAAATCGGATACATCGACGAAACGAAACACGGAATTTTGCGCGAACAGGCAAGATTTTTGAGCGGCTCGATTACGAACCATATTAAATCAATCGACAATGCGGAAAACTGAATGCGGAAAACTTTTTCACATTTTCACGTTTTCACTTTTTCCCTTAAATTTATATGACCGAATTATTTTCTTTAGCGTTATTGTTTTCGGCAATCCGGCTCGCCACGCCGCTTGTTTTCGCGGCTTTGGGCGGAATGTTTTCCGAGCGTTCGGGCGTTATCAACATCGCGCTCGAAGGCTTGATGCTGGCGGGCGCGTTCACCGGCGCGGTCGTAACTTATGAAGCCGGAAATCCCTATGTCGGCTTGCTCGCCGGAATGCTGGCGGGCGCGGCATTAGCTTATATTTACGCGATTGCGTGCATAAAATTTCAAGCCGACCAGGTTGTTTCGGGAATGGCGATAAATTTTTTGATGATTGGACTGCCCGCCGTCATCAGCGGTGCGATTTACGATTCTTCGGGTTCGACGCCGCAAATCGCCAAAGAATATCTGCTGCCCGAATTTTTCAATCGCCTATCGCTCGCCTCGATTCTCGCGTTTCTTCTCGTTCCGCTCTGTTGGTATGTGTTGTATAAAACGCCGTTCGGCTTGCGCCTGCGCGCGACGGGCGAAAATCCGGCAGCGGCTGATGCGGCAGGCGTCAACGTAACTCGTCTGCGTTACATTGCCGTTATTTTGTCGGGCGTTTTAGCGGCGGCGGGCGGCGCATATCTGTCAATCGGGCAATCTTCACTTTTCACCAGAAATATGACGGCGGGGCGCGGCTACATCGCGCTCGCGGCGCTGATTTTAGCAAAATGGCGACCGTGGCAATCACTTCTCGCGTGCCTGTTTTTCGGTTTGATGGAAGCCTTAACAATTCAAATTCAAGGCGTCTTCAAACTGCGGTCGGGCGAAGACATTCCCGTCCAATTTATCCAGATTATTCCGTATGTCTTAACGATAATCGTTCTCGCCGGCTTCATCGGCTTATCGCGCGCGCCGCGTGCTTTGGGCATTCCGTATCGAAAAGAGAAGTGAGAATTTAACCGCAGATAAACGCAGATAATTTTTTTGACAATACGAATTTCAATTGTTAAATCATTCCTCATCCGTTTTTTCTTAATCTGTGTTTATCCGCGTTCATCTGCGGTTAAATAAGCCTTTATTTTGTTCGACTTAAATTAAAAACCATGTTTCGTGAAGGCTCGCAAATCGGCACATACACGCTTATCAGAAAACTCGGTCGCGGCGGTTTCGGCGAAGTTTGGTTAGCGGAACGCAAATCTAAATTCGTTACAACAAAAGTTGCTGTCAAACTGCCGCACGACGAACAAATCGACCACGAAACAATCAAACAGGAAGCGCAGCTTTGGGAACAGGCGAGCGGTCATCCGAATATTGGCGAAACAGCCCGAAAATCGTTACGCTGTCGCAAGCGAGATGTGCGAAGATTTGCGGCGAGTCTTGCGTGGCGAAACGGTTTCTGATTTTGTTCAATCCGATTTAGGTCAAACTTATGCTACTGAACAAGTTACACAAATACGAAATAGTGCGCCCTCTTCCGCCCAAATTTCCCAAGAAGAAAATGAAACTGTTGTTCGTTTCGCCCCCCGTTCTAAAAATAGTAATTTAACTGAGAAGGGAAGCCTCCGTGATGATTTTGTTATTTTCACAAAAGAATTCTTTGGTGGTTCTAACAAAGAAAGACAATACTCTCAGCGGACTGTAAATACTCAACCTACACAATCAGTGCAGCCAATTGTAATGCGAATCAGTAGTTGAAAAGACAGACAAACAGGTTGATTGGTAGAATTTTCTTGCTTATGGAAAATCAACTGATTCAACTTTATTTGTTTGTCTGCCGGATTTACGATACCCGTTCCAGCACT
>JAABUN010006778.1_pt1 | contig 12882 bp, 11 predicted proteins | sample 5559311 | NCBI WGS metagenome assembly JAABUN01 (sample SAMN10711877, study PRJNA513370) | rock metagenome | isolation source: Antarctica rocks | place: Antarctica: Victoria Land, Siegfried Peak sud | reverse complement strand
CGACCGTGATCTTCTGCGACAAATCTCCATTGGCAACGGCCGTCGTTACCAGTGCGATGTTACGCACCTGACTGGTCAGGTTGGAGGCGAGCCCATTGACGTTGTCGGTCAGGTCCTTCCAGATGCCCGACACTCCCTTGACCCGCGCCTGCCCGCCCAGCTTGCCTTCCGTACCGACCTCGCCCGCCACGCGCGTCACCTCGGCGGCGAAGGAACCCAACTGGTCCACCATCGTGTTGACCGTGTTTTTGAGTTCGCGAATCTCGCCCTGAACGTCGACCGTGATCTTCTGCGACAAATCTCCATTAGCGACTGCTGTGGTAACGAGTGCGATGTTACGCACCTGACTGGTCAGGTTGGAGGCCATGAAGTTGACGTTGTCCGTGAGGTCCTTCCACGTCCCCGCGACACCCGGCACCCGTGCCTGCCCGCCCAGCTTGCCTTCCGTGCCGACTTCACGCGCTACCGTAGTGACCTGCTCGGCGAAGATCGAGAGCGTGTCGGTCATGTTGTTGATCGTCTCCGCCAGCGCGGCGACCTCGCCCTTTGCTTCAACGGCAAGCTTCTGCTTGAGGTTACCGTTCGCGACGGCGGTGACCACGCCGGCGATTCCTCGAACCTGACTGGTCAGGTTGGAGGCCATGAAGTTGACGTTGTCGGTCAGATCCTTCCACGTCCCCGCGACACCCGGCACCCGTGCCTGCCCGCCCAGGATGCCCTCGGTTCCCACCTCGCCCGCGACCCGCGTGACTTCGTCCGCGAACGAGTTGAGCTGGTCCACCATCGTGTTGATCGTGTTCTTGAGCTCCAATATCTCGCCCTGAACGTCGACCGTGATCTTCTGCGACAAATCTCCATTGGCAACGGCCGTCGTTACCAGTGCGATGTTACGCACCTGACTGGTCAGGTTGGAGGCGAGCCCATTGACGTTGTCGGTCAGGTCCTTCCAGATGCCGGAGACCCCGGGCACCTGCGCCTGCCCGCCCAGCTTGCCATCCGTACCGACCTCACGCGCCACGCGCGTCACCTCGGCGGCGAAGGAACCCAACTGGTCCACCATCGTGTTGACCGTTGTTCCGATGCGCAGGAATTCGCCCTTTACCGGCGTTCCCTCGATCTCGAGGGCCATTTTCTGCGACAGGTCCCCTCCAGCGACGGCGGTAATAACGCGCGCGACTTCGTTCGTCGGGCGCGCCAGATCTTCGATGAGTGTATTGATGGAATTTACGCTGGCCGCCCACGATCCGGCTGCCTTATTCAAAGCCGCGCGCTCAGTCATGCGGCCTTCCCGGCCGACGATGCCGCCGACGCGGACGATATCGTGCGCCATCTCCTCATTCAAGGTGATGACGTCGTTGAAAGCCTGGTAGATCTGACCTAAAGCGCCGTCTTTGATCTCCGGGAGACGAACCGAAAAATCGCCTGCCTTAGCAGCTTCAAGTGCGTGCAACAGCGGCTGTAACTGCTCGGCGCGATACGTCGTTTCCCCACCCTCGGGCGTTGCCTGTTTTACAGCCATAAACCTTGCTCCTTAACAATGTCACAGTGCGCGCGGCGCGCGACGCGGGCGCAGGTACACGCGCTGGATACACTCGCACCAATAAGAATACCTACATGAACCCTGGCCTTCGCCACGTGCTTCTACAGTTCGACCCGCAACTTAACCGCACCCAAGGCGGCAAGCAAAACGGCAAGGAGGAGCGCGGCGACCTTTCCGTGGCCGTCGAAATCGGCGACACGCTCTGGGTCGCCTCCGACGAAACCGTGCGCCTCACGCGTCTTGCCCGGCAGGGCGAAGACGCTTACGCCAGCCACGCCGTCTTCGACATCGCCATATTCGTTGATTCGCCCGGCAAGGACGATGCGGAGGCGGATCTGGAAGGGCTCGACTACGCCGACGGCTACCTATGGATGACCGGCTCCCACAGTTTGAAGCGCGGCAAGCCGGATCCGGACAAGAAGGCAGGCAAGAATCTGGAGGCGCTGGCGCAGGTCACGACCGACAGCAACCGGTTCCTGCTGGCGCGTATTGCCGTAGTTACCCAAGACGGCGTTCCTACCCTGGCGGCCGAGGCCAACGGCGAAGCGAGCAAGCGGCGCACGGCGGCCCTGTTGCGCAGCACCCCCAGGGGCAACGACCTGACCGACGCGCTGGCCGCCGACGAGCACCTGGCCTGGTCTTTGGCTATCCCAAGCAATGACAATGGTTTGGACATCGAGGGACTGGCTGTTTCGGGGGCGCACGTCTTCCTGGGGCTGCGTGGCCCGGTGCTGCGCGGCTGGGCCGTGGTGCTGGAGCTCCAAATGAAAGACGGTGACAAGGGCGAACTGAAGTTAAAGAAGATCGGGCCAAAAGGTAGGAAGTACCGCAAGCACTTTCTGGATCTGCGCGGCTTAGGTATCCGGGAGATGTGCCTGGATGGGGACGACCTGCTGCTGCTGGCCGGGCCGACGATGAGCCTGGACGGCCCCGCCGCCGTGTACCGCTGGCAGGGTGGCGCGAACCCGCCCGGTGATGAGGATACGGTTGTCTTTGACGACCGGATCGAGAAAATGCTGGACGTGCCCCACGGCACGGGCGAGGACCATGCGGAGGGCATGACCTTCCGTCGGCTGGGAGGCGACGAGCGGCGCTCGCTGCTGCTTGTCTATGACTCGCCTTCGCCGGCCCGGTTGGGAGGCGAGGCAGGCTTCCTCGCGGATGTCTTCGACCTGTGACACGTGGACTTGGGACACGGGTGCGTAGCGCAGGTTATCAAAATCCAGGGTTTGTGGAACGCCGAAACCCGGCACCCGCAACCACCCCAAAATCGGTCCGACACTGTTGGCGAATTCACAATACCTTGCGAGGGGCTTGACCAGCGGCCCGAATGGCCCGGCTTTCCCGCGACAACTCTCGTGACGGTAGCACTAAACAGAACTTCTTGGCGGGATTGGGAAAAGGCTCGATAAGGCTCGACCAGGGCAGAATCTCCGGTTGGTGAATTGGCCAACAGTGTCCGGTCCTTTTTGGTGTCATAGAAACGAACGTCTTTGGCACGCTGGAAGCCCACCGGAGGGCTGTGCAGGTAGACAGGGAGGCTGTGTAGCCCTTTGTACTCTGGGAAATGAATTCGGTTCGCCTCCGAGGTCGTTCCGGAGAGGGCCCCCGCCCGCGAACTTGCCACTCAGCCCCGCCGTGGCCTCAGGTAGGGCAGGACCACCGCGGCGGGCCGTAAAACAAGGCAAAAAGCCTCCCGCCGTTCGGCTGAGCCCGTGACGAAGGTCTGCCAGCCAGTGGTAACACGGAACCGGGCTTGACGGGAACAGGACGTAGCCTCAGGACTCGTTGGCGCGCGTGTTCAGCAGGTAGGCGGTCATCGCGCCTTTGCCTTTGACGTGCGCAAGGGGGCGAGCCGTGAAGGCGTATCGAGTTCGTAGGCGATCATAGACCGCCGGCGTCACCTGGATGCCACCGGCAACCCCATGGCTCTCCATGCGACTGGCCAGATTCACCGTGTCGCCCCACAGATCGTAGATGAACTTCTTGGTGCCAATAACCCCCGCCACGACTGGACCCGTGTTGATGCCGATCCGCAGCCCAAGTGGCGCGCCGTCGTGCGTGCGGAAGCGCGCGATCTCCCGCTGCATATCCATCGCGATCGCCAGCACCGCTTCTGCATGGTCTTCCCGTGGCTCGGGCAGACCGCCGACCACCATGTAGGCGTCGCCGATGGTCTTGATCTTTTCCAACCCATGCTTCTCCGCAAGCAAATCGAAGCACGAGAAGACCCCGTTGAGCAGCTTGACCGTCTCCTCCGCAGAAAGGCGGGCCGAAAGGGGCGTGAAGTCGACGATGTCGGAAAACAGGACCGTCACCTCGGCAAAGCTGTCGGCTACGGTCCCGGGCTGCTCTTTGAGCCGGTCCGCGATCGCACCGGGCAGAATGTTGCGCAGAAGCCGCTCGGACTTTTCCTGCTCCTCCTCCAGCCGCCGCGTGAGCAGGAACTCCCGCCGCGACCAGTGCTCCAGGGTGTAGGCCGCCAACATCCCCAGGAGGTTGGCGATGATGATGCCGGGGAGCGAGGCGACCAGGGTACTCAGTGGAGTGTGTAACACCCCCGCCGAGTACCCGAAGTAGAAGGCGACCAGGGTCCAGTAAACGAGCACGGCGGCGAGGAACCGCAGCCGAAAAAGCGTGTAGGTGTAGAGGGAGGCGACCAGGAGGGCCTGTATCGCCTCGGGGGCGGGGAGCATCGCGGCCATCAGCGTCGTGCCCACCACCAGGCACACCAGAGCCATGTAGGGCTGGAAGAGGCGTGGGAAACGGGCAGACCAGGTGAGCAGAAAGGCCCCGAGGTGCACGAGAACGGGCAGGGTCTGAAAAAACCAGAACCAGACGTGCAGGGCGCCAGCCGGCGCGGAGCCTTGCAGCACTTGCAGCAGGGTGGCGACCAGGCCCAGTGTGGGGATGATCAAGGTCAGGCCCATCACGACGCGCAGGTGGATGCGGGACCGTTGGGCATAGGAGTGCCGGAAAGCCTGTTCCATCTGCGGATCTTTGAACCGCAACTGGCGGAGCTCGCGCTCGCTTTGGGCCGGCAGGATTCCCGCCATAGTCTTCTTCCTTCTGTTCCTTCTCATCGTCATCATCATTGCCGTGGGCATCTTCGGCGAGGCGTTGGTCCGGAACAGGCTCGTCAAGGGACCTCACCTGTCCCTATGCGCCGTCTCATTTAACGGTCGTTTTCGAGACTGGGCGTCAAACTATTATCCGGGTGATCAACCCGTCGCCAGCCGAGTCAAGGCACCGATCACAGCCGCAGGAAAACTCTCGTCATTGCCGTGGCCGGCATCGTCGAGGACGTGCAGATCGCTCGTGCTCCAGCGCTGCGACAGGCGCCACGCGGTCTCCAGGGGGCTGCTCACGTCATAGCGGCCGTGGATGAGCGCGCCCGGAACGCCGTCCAGAGTAGCGGCGTCGCGCAACAGTTGGCCCTCGCTCAAGAAGGCGGCGTGACGCCAGTAATGCGTGACCAGACGCGCGAAAAGGAACCGGAAGTCGGGGTCCTGAAAACGGGGGTTAGGACGATACCCCGGCGCCAGAGAAACGTGCGCATCCTCCCAGAAACACCACTCGCGGGCAGCGTGGGCGCGAACGGCCGGGTCGGCGTCAGACAACATCGTCGCGTACGCATCCACGAGCGGCAGATGTCTCAGCACTTCGGGCACGGCGTTTGCGAACCGCTGCCACTCGCGCGGGAAGATACGGCCCACCTCGCGCGTCAGCCAGTCCACCTCGCGACGCGACGTCGTGGTCACCAACGCCAGCACCATCGCCGTGACGCGCTCGCGGTGTGCTTGGGCGTAGGCCAAGCCCAGCGTCGTTCCCCAGGAAATCCCGAGGACGACGCTCCAGCGCTCGACACCCAGGTGGTGGCGTAACGCTTCGATATCGGCGATCAATCCGGCGGTGGTGTTGGAGCTCAAGTCGGCGTTGACATCGCTGGCGAGCGGCCGACTGCGACCGCAGCCGCGTTGGTCGAACAGGACGGCTTGGTAGACTTCAGGGTCGAAGTAGCGGCGCGCACTGGGCGTCGCGCCGCTACCGGGGCCGCCGTGCAGGTAGAGCACCGGCCTTCCTTCGCGATTGCCGCAACGCTCCCAATACACCCGGTGCCCCTGGCCCACATCGAGCATGCCGCTGTCGAAGGGCTCGATCGGTGGGAACCTGCACTCCATACCTCACCTCATATCACCGCGCGTCGGAACCGCAGGCCGCTTCGCTTCCGGGGCGTGCGCCATCGGGAGCCGCAAAGCCAGCTTTTGGGGGTAAAACGGCCGTTATCTTGATGAACCCCTGGCAGGGATCGTCGCCATCCGCCGGTTCGCCGCCGCGTAAACGATCACCGAAACCATCGATGCGGTGCCCATCTGGATCAACTGGACGGCAGGGGGCAAGGCATCGGAGGTCCCATCGTCTTTCGTCATCGGTTGCTATTTTCTTTCGTTCGCCTCTTTTAGAACATTGTGCCTAAGCCCCCTGTTTGCCTCTTGGCAAGGCGATCCCTGCTCTGAGACCCGCCTCACCGGCATTACCTCGCTCGGGCTCCGGCACAAGCAGAAACCGTTCTCATGGATTTTGTTTCACTCCCGAGTCCGGATGTTTGGCCAGAGCGAACTTCCACGCGCCTGGACGGCGCTGTCCAGGCGCAACGCTGCAACACTTCTGCTTAATTCTGTTGCAGGGCGGGATTCGAGGGTTTCACCGGGGGAATTGTCCGGTGGGCGGGACCTCTCTGCCGAGAAGATGCACTTGAAGCACCCCGCTCCGTTCTCCGAGCATGTTTCCGGCGGTCGCCGTCCAGTGAATATCGTAAGTGGTCTCCGGCGTCGGAAACGCGACGTGGACGGGGGCCGTTTCGTACATGGGCCGGTGGAAAAGGCTTTCCACCCGTACGGTGATCTGTCCATTCGCCTTTGTGAGTGCCTTGCTTTTTTCGCTGCGATAAGCGTACTCCATCATGTCCACCGTAACCGGGCGGCAGCCTTCCGGCAGGCGGATTGTCACCTCGACGTTCTTCGCCTCAATGACGCTTTGGTTCTCGATGCGGAACGCGAGCGGCGTTGTGCCCGGCACCTTCCCCGGCGTGTACCACATGCAGAAGGGATAGATGACGGTAACGCCACGCCCCTGCCCGCGCGGGGGTATCCGCTCGACCTTCTTGTTCTCACGCGGCGGCGCGTACTCCCAACTGGCTGCAAGATCAACCGCCGTCTTGTCGTTCACGAACCGCACGTCAAGGGCCGGCTGCGCGGGGCCTGCCTGCCCGGTGGCCTCCCAGGGTTTGCCAAGCGAACCTTCCGCCCGTGCTTCGGCCAGTGCCTTCCACGTGCGCAGAAGGCTTTCCGGGTAACGGGCCTCGTCGTTATCGATCTTGTCGGCGCAGGTTCGGCAGAGCCAAAGGGCGTTATCGGCGCTCTTCAACTCCTCTAAGGTGAGGGATGGGTTATAACGCGCCGCTCCTGGCTTGGCGCCGTTGATGTGGGAAGCCTCACCGACGCTGTTCACCCGAACCGAATCCGCGTGGGGGCCGGTGGTGAGGGCGCGGCAGTCTGGATTCGAGCAGACGTTGCCGACGCGACTTGCTACCGCGCGCCTCACCCTGTCGGGAAAGTCCTCCTCCCGCCGTGGCATTAAATCGCTTCCTTTCGGAAGGGCCGGTCACTGGTCGGGGTCAACATTGTTCTGCTGCTGCGCGTCCGGTTTCGAGCGCACGAACTCCTGCCCGTTGCGCTCATAAACCGCGTGGTTCGGGTGCTGCCCTTGCTTGACCTCCTGAACCACCTGCCGGCGAGGAATGGCCGCCCCGCGCCCCGGAATCGAGTAGGTCTGGTTCTCGCCGTTCTGGCCATCTTTATTGCCGCGTATGGTCTTCGCCATGGAATGCTCCTTTCTACATGGAAAGACGGGCCGGAAAGCAAAAAAGCGTCGCAGGGGAGCAAAAGTCTCGTAGAAGCTCGACTGTGAGCACGCAACCGACCAGGCTTTACACGGCGCCCAACGCCGGGGAAATCATGCACAATGAAGAAATGGAGCGGGAGCACGAGCGGACGCCCGGCCGTTGTCGAGGAGCCGCTGTGGGTGTTTGCTGCCGGTGATACGTCTGTAACCGAAAGTCAGAACCCCGTCAAAAAGTGGCACATAGATTTCGGTTACGGTTTTCGGTTGCACCGGGGGGCAAATCAGGGACTTGGAGCAGAAAACCGCGCCTGTCAGGAAGTGTCCCTGAAAAGGTACGTTTATTGGCACTGGTCGTGACCTTACCCCCAAAAACTGTACCATTCGCGAAGTGAGTATTGACCCGAAAGGTAAGATACTCGCATGCAGAAGAGCCAGTTCAGTGACGAGCAGATCGTCGCCATTTTGCAGCAGGCCCAGAGAGGCGACAAAACTATCTCCGAGGCCTGCCGCCAGCACAACATCTCCGAAAACACCTTCTACCGCTGGCGCACCCGCTTCGGCGGCATGAGCACCCACGAAGCCGTCCGCGTCCGCGAACTTGAAAAGGAGAATGCCCGCCTCAAGCGTCTTCTGGCTGAGCGCGACCTGGAGGTCGACATCATCAAGGAGTTCCTCCAAAAAAAGTAGCAGACACCGCCGACCCACGGGCCGAGCGGCAAACCCTGGTTGCACAGGCTCAGGAGCGCGGTTTATCCCAAAGGCATGCCTGCCGACTGGCAGACGTAGCCCGTTCCAGTGCCCGCTACCAGCCGCATCCGCGTGACGATCAGCCGCTGCGGGAGCAATTGGAACAAATCAAGGCAAAGTACCCGCGCTTCGGCATCCCGCGTGCTTATGCGTTGCTGCGGGCAGACGGCCAGAGCGTCAACCGTAAGCGCGTCGAGCGGGTCTGGCGCAGGAGCGGGCTTCAGGTGCCGCCGCGTCCAAAGAAGCGCAGGATCAGGACAGGGCGCAGCATCCCCTGCCAGGCAGAACACCCCAATCACGTCTGGAGCTATGACTTCCAGGAGGATGGGCTGCTGTCTGGGCGCAAACTGCGTCTGCTGAATGTACTCGGTGAATTCACCCGCGAATGGCTGTGCGTGACGGTCGGCGTTTCGCTGACCAGCCAGGCGGTGCTTGCGGCCTTGAAGGCATTATTTGCTTCCCGTGGCGTTCCGCACTTCGTGCGCAGCGATAACGGCCCTGAGTTCATCGCCGCCGAAGTACAGGCTTGGCTTCAAGGCAACGGCTCTGCGCCGCACTACATCGACCCTGGCTGTCCGTGGCAGAACGGGTTCACGGAGAGTTTCCACGGCAAGCTGCGCGACGAGTTCTTGGATCGCGAGGTCTTTGCCTCGGTCGCCGACGCCCAGGTTCGACTGCGAGCGCATCGGCGCTGGTACAATGAGGAGCGCCCGCACAGCAGCCTAAAATACATGCCGCCCGCCGCGTTTGCGCGGGACTGGCGACAGAAGCAGGCAGAAAATAAGCCGCCTTGCTAGACCAGCAAAACACTCACTTTGCTAGTGGTACATAAAACGGGGGACACCTCACTGGCTATGGATCGGAGCGCGTTGTTACCAGCAAAGGTTGCCTGCTTCCGAATCTGAAAGCCTGTGCTCGGAAACGAACCCGGAAGCAAGCAGGCGTCTGACTCGAACAACGCGATCCGATCCATAGCCCACCTCACTGACCGTCCCATGCGTCGTAAAATCCGACTGTTCATAGCGTCCAACAATGCTATGAATAGCGCAACGCAGTCGTTATTGCTGAAGTAAGCGCTGAAGACCGGGTCAGGCGGGTCAGCGCCAGCGCAGCTGGAGGATTGCGGGATTGCGGAGCCCTTGACACATTCCGCAAAGGCCTGCTATTCTACAATCGCACCGGGTATGAAAGGCACTGGGGACATAAGTCACTATATCGACCGTCCGAACACTATGCTTTTAGCATCTTCTGCCAGGCTACCTAATGAGGCGTCTGAAACCCCAAAAAGCGCGCCCATCTCTCGATGAACTCCGTGCATGGCTCGCGCATTCCGAGGGGGTGGATCGCGCATTTCTCCGCTCTGCCGCCACCCTCCGTGGCCGCCAATGTTCGAGTCTAACAACAAGGTCAGCCAAACCCCACCCGATCCCCGCGACATCTTACCTGGCGAGGTCGTCGCGCATGGTCGCAAATCTACAAAGGATGAAACCAATACACCTATGAAAACATTCATTAAACAAAATCGCGCGGTAATGCTCCTACTCCTCGCAGCCTGTCTTTCACAGCCATTGATCACCAACGTGGCTCACGCCCAGGGTCCCGGCTGGCAAAATCCACTCAGCCTGCCCAACGAGCCGGGCAACGGCGTGGCCGATCCGCAGATCATTCGCTATCGCGGCTATTATTATCTCTACGCGACGGGAGGCGATGTGCGCGTCTGGTCCTCCAAGGACTTGGTGAATTGGGATGATCGCGGGCTTTGTTTGATCAACCCGGTGAACGGAAAGGCGTGGGGGCCGCGCGTGCTTTATTACAATGGGATTTTTTACATGTATGCCAGCGGCGACACCGGCGGCGTACAAACACAATCCGTCTATACTTCCGCCTCGCCGATGGGTCCGTTCGTTCTGGCCAAAACCACTCTGCACAACTGCATCGATGGCCTTCCTTTTTTGAATGACAACAACCAACTTTATTTTTATTACGCGGCCGTTGGCGGCATTCGCTATCGCACGATGCCTGACCCGTTGAATGTCGCCTCGACTTCCGTGCAATTGACCGGCTGCAAAGTGCAAACCATCAACACCTGGACGGAAGCGCCGCACATGGCGAATATCGACGGCACGTATTTCATCAGCTACACCGGCAACGACTGGACGCGCACCGATTATCAGGTTCACATGGGACGCGGATCTTCGCCCACGAGCCTCTCCGCGCAAAGCACTGGCAATCCTGTTCTTATTCGCACGACCGGCTTTTGGACTTCAACCGGGTGCGCGGATATTTTTCGCGGACCGGATTTGAAAACCATTGTCAGCGCGTATCACGTTCGGAACGGCGCTTACCGGAAGCTTTGCATCGACCCCATGTATTGGAACGCGCAGGGCAATCTCGTCGTGGATGGGCCGAAAATTGACGTGCCACAAGGCGGCCTCGGCGTCCCGGAATACACCGACTATTTTAATCGCGCGACCATTGGCGGAAATTACGTGAATGTGTGGGGCGGCAACTGGGGGATGTATGAACCCGGCGGGCTGATGTGGGGAGATTCGCGCGGGCAGGGGGGATTCAAGAAAGAACTCTGCAACATTGGTACCGCCGCCAATTACGTCGTCGAAGTCACGACCAAGTTGATGGCCAGGGGAACCTCGATCCAATTTCCCAAATACGGTGTGGTCGTGAGTGACAATGGAAGTTCAACCACCGACAATGGCTTTTACGTATTCATCGACGACGTCAGCAAAGTCCTCGCCACGGTTAGCCGGGTCAACGGCGTGTGGGGGACTTGGCAAAATGCCGCGCTGCCGAATTGGGACATGACCAAGTATCACAACCTGCGCATCCGCAAGAATGGAAACACGTTTGAAGTCTGGTTCGATGGCATGAAGAAAATGACTCGAACGGTGACGGGACTTGGCGCGGGCAAGATCGGATTTGTCACCGAAGATTGCCATGCCGATTTTGGCTGGCTGACTTGGGCGAATTGGTGAGCGTGAAGTGCGGAACGCAGAGCATTGCCCTGCGCGAATTTGCCGAATAGAATCGAGCGGAGCAATGCTCCCCGCTCGCTTGATGCCCGGCAATATGACGGCGTAACGAGTGAGGAATGGATGCGGGTCCGTCTTCAAAACGAGCGTGCGGCCGTCGTCGTCCAGTCGCGCGGCGTGGATGGGTAGGTGTATTGAGGATTGCTTGCTCGGCTCGATGCTGGATAAATGGGATAATCTACCCGTAAGCAACCGCCATGCCCATCGAGCCGCCCGGCCACCTGCCACGTCCTAACCCCGCCGAGGTCGAGGAGTTCCAGCAATTGTTCCTCAAGCACAAGGGGGTGCTGCTCTCCGACGAGCAGGCATACGAGCAGGCCAGCAGCGTGGTCTCCTTCGTCTTCCTGATGCAGCACGCCCTTCCCCAACTCAAGAAGATGAAGGCGGAGATGGAGGATACGCCTCCGGCCGAGGACTGATAAGCCTTGTCCAATTTGTGCAAGCGGGGGCTGCACAAATTTCGAGGTAACTTTGCTTTCAGCTGGCATTGTTCGGCATGAAGTTGGGGATAGCCAGTCTAGAACTGCGAAGCGCAGTTCGAGTAGTGTCCAATATGTTCCACCAAACAAGACGCTCCCCATCCAGGGGGGCGTTTTGTTGGCTCTGGAAGGAGTTTTCCGCCTCGTTTTCTCGTTCGGGAACAGGTTCAGCACCGATGGATTTTTGCATGTCTGCACCCAGTTCAGACTTCAACTGAGCAATCCGTCCGAAGACCGGGGAGAGTTCAATCGCCAAACTCCTGTCCGTCAGCACGAACGTTGCGCCCAGCGTCTTGGCAATCAAGTGCTGCATGGCCGCGTTGCCGCCCTCGAAGAACGCCTGCCCGTAGTGGAGCAGCACCGCCGCGTTCTCAATGCTTTCCCACAAGGCGTCCGTGTCCTCATGCGACTGCTGCTGGCTCATCCGCATCACGACAATTTCCGCCTGCACTTTCTCCTTTTCTTCCCGGTACTCCGCGTCGGAGAGCAGGTCATTCAATTTCATTTCCAGCAGTTTGTCCCGCTTGCGCTCCAACCCTTGAATGGCTTCCGCCTGCTTCTGCTTGACTGCTTCCCGGTTTTGCATTTCTTCGTCTTTCCAATGGGCGATGACCTGTTTGGCAAAGGCGATAAACTCCACGGGAACAGCTAAGGTTTCCAGCACCTGGCTGATTTGCCGCTCAATCGTGGCTTCATTCACCACTTTCCGCACGCACGTCTTTTTGCTGTTGGCGCAGGAATAGTAGAAATGGACGTTGGTTCGCCCGTCGCTGAGTTTGACCGTCTTCTTCTCCCCACAGACCGCCCCGCCGCAGTGGCCGCAGCGAATGAGGCCGTTGAAGGCAAAGTCATGCTTGCCCTGCTTCCGGTTCTGCTGCTTCAAGTGCTTCTGCACTTGATGGAACTCGGAAAGCGAGACCATCGACGGCCCTGAGTTCATCGCCGCCGAAGTACAGGCTTGGCTTCAAGGCAACGGTTCCGCGCCGCATTACATTGACCCTGGCTGCCCGTGGCAGAACGGGTTCACGGAGAGTTTTCAGGTAGTGGCTCTACGTTAATTGTTTTGCCTGCGCTCTGGCAAGCCGCTTCAGGCAAGTTTTGTTGTGCTCGTGCAGGAACAGCAGCAGGCACCACCAATGCATCTTGGGACACTTGCTGAACGAGA
>JAABUN010006777.1_pt1 | contig 12884 bp, 7 predicted proteins | sample 5559311 | NCBI WGS metagenome assembly JAABUN01 (sample SAMN10711877, study PRJNA513370) | rock metagenome | isolation source: Antarctica rocks | place: Antarctica: Victoria Land, Siegfried Peak sud | reverse complement strand
TCGAGCTCGCGCGACAGCAGCGTCCCGGTCTCGGGGTCGAGCAGCCCTCGCACGTCCCACGCGCCGTCGAGGACGGGGGTGAGCTGGAGGAAGAAGTCGTCCTCGTCCGGGACGCCGGTCTGCTCCGGTAGGAGCGCGTCGAGCAGCCGCCCGGTCGCCGACGCCAGCTCACCCGGCGGCAGGTGCCGGGCGAGCAGCAGCAGGCACGGCTCCAAGCGCACCGCCGGAGCAGACGACGAGGCCGCGAGCGCCTCGGCCTGCACCGCAGCGAGATCAGCCCGCACCGCCAGCGCCGCGTCGCTCGGCGCCACCCCGTCCTCATCGGCCCCGACATGGGCGCACAGCAGGTCGGCGAGCCCGTCGGTCACCACCGCGACCATCACCGGCTCGTCCACCGCACCCGGCACCTTCTCGAGCGCTGCGCACAGCTGACCGGCCGCCCGCCCCGACACCTCACCGGCCGCCAGCGCAGCAGCGACCTGCGGCCGCGTGCCGAGCCGCTTGGCCAGCTCGAGCTGTCCCTGGTCACCGCCGAGCTGGGTGCGCAACCAGCCACGGGTGCTGCCGCAGGCGTCCCGCGCGTAGAGCTCACGCAGGTGCACATCACGCACCGCCGTCAGAGCCACAGCGCCCAGCCGCTCCCGCACGACCAGCACGGCCGCCGCCCGGGCCAGCGCCGTCGCACCGTCCAGCCCGACCGGCTCCTCGGCCAGCAGCCGGTCCACGACGAGTCCGAGCGTCTGCACCGCAGACAGCTCGTCGCTTCGGACCGGTTCGCTCATGTGATCGAACCTATCGCACCCGGCCATGCATGGCAATGCCAAAGATGCTGTGGTTGAGTGCCTTTCATCCTCCACGGATCAGCCCGACCCTCTTGACATCGGCAACCCACCCCCTTCTTCGACTGTCGCTCGGGCCCCTACGCGCGCACACTCGGCGACATGCCTCTTCACGTCCTCGTCACCGGCGCCACCGGCTACATCGGTGGCCGCCTGGTGCCGCGCCTGCTCGCCGAGGGCCACACCGTCCGCGCCATGACGAGGAGCGCCGGCCGCCTGCGTGACGTGCCGTGGGCCGACCAGGTCGAGGTGGTCGAGGCCGACGCCCTCGGCGGTGAGGGCCTCGACGCCTCGATGGTCGGCGTCGACGTCGCCTACTACCTGATCCACTCCATCGGCGAGGGCGAGGAGTTCGAGGAGACCGACCGCCGTGCTGCGCGGGCCTTCGGCGCCGCCGCGAAGGCAGCAGGCGTCCAGCGCATCGTCTACCTGGGCGGCCTCGTCCCCGCCCACGAGGAGCTCTCGCCCCACCTCGCCTCGCGCGCCGAGGTCGGCCAGCTGCTGCTCGACAGCGGCGTCCCGACAGCGGTCCTGCAGGCCGCCGTCATCCTCGGCAGCGGGTCGGCGTCGTTCGAGATGCTGCGCTACCTCACCGAGCGGCTGCCGGCGATGATCACGCCGAAGTGGGTCAACAGCCGGATCCAGCCGATCGCCGTGCGCGACGTCCTGCGCTACCTCGTCGCTGTCGCCACCCTCCCGGCCGACGTCTCCCGTCGGTTCGACATCGGCGGTCCCGAGGTCCTCACGTACCTGCAGATGATGCAGCGCTACGCCCAGGTCGCCGGCCTGCGTGCGCGGCTCATCATCCCCGTGCCGTTCCTGACCCCGCGGCTGTCCGGCCACTGGGTCAACGTCGTCACGCCCGTCCCCGCCGCGCTCGCCAAGCCGCTCGTGCGCTCGCTGGTCAACGAGGTCGTCTGCTCGGAGAACGACATCAGGCAGTACGTCCCCGACACCGCCGAGGGCCTGCTCGGCTTCGAGGACTCCGTGCGCCTCGCGCTGCTGCGCATCAAGGAGGCCGCGGTCGAGACGCGGTGGTCCAACGCCACCTGGCCGGGAGCCCCCTCCGACCCGCTGCCGAGCGACCCGAAGTGGGCGGGCGGTTCGCTATACGAGGATCGCCGCGTGCGTCAGGTGGACGCCGAGCCGCAGGACCTGTGGCGGGTCATCGAGGGCATCGGCGGCGAGCACGGCTGGTACTCCTTCCCCCTCGCATGGGCCGTGCGGGGCCACCTCGACCGGCTCGTCGGCGGCGTCGGGCTCAACCGCGGGCGCCGCGACCCCGATCAGCTGTACGTGGGGGAGTCGCTCGACTTCTGGCGGGTCGAGGAAGTCGTCGACCAGCAGATGCTGCGGCTGCGCGCGGAGATGAAGGTGCCGGGCGCCGCGTGGCTCGAGCTCGGCATCGAGCAGGACGAGCAGGGGCGGACGCTGTTCGTGCAGCGGGCGCTGTTCCACCCGAGGGGCCTGGCCGGTCACGCGTACTGGTGGTCCGTGGCGCCGTTCCACGGCGTCGTCTTCGGCGGCATGCTGGCCAACATCGCCGGCGCCGCGCAGCGCGCCGGCGCCGAGCGGAGGGCTCTGGCGACCGCCCCCTGACCCCGTCAGAGCCGCCCGGTTCGGAGAGGTCCCAGGCACCTGGCGTAGCGCACTGTGCGGCTGTCCGCCTGCTGCGGCGTCGTCCGTCCGGCGCAGTGGTGCTTGCACCGGACTCGAGGTGGTGCTCCACGGCAAGGCCGACGCCGACACGCTCAAGCGCAACGGCTTCACCTACCGCACCGAGATCGCCGACCTCGCCGCCAAGGCGAAGAAGAACCGCGAGACCGACCGGCAGTACGCCGCCGCGACGCCCGCCTCGGCGCTGCCGAGCGGCCGCACCGACTACCGGCGCATGGGCGACTACGAGACCGAGATGAAGGCGCTCGCCGCGCAGTACCCGGACCTCGTCAAGCCGCTGACGCTGCCGCACCCGAGCGTCGAGGGCAAGCAGATCCACGGCATCGAGATCACCACCGGTGCGGCGAACACCGCGGACGGCAAGCCGGTGTTCTTCAACATGGGCGTGCACCACGCCCGTGAGTGGCCGTCGGCCGAGCACGCGATGGAGTGGGCCCACGAGCTGCTCCGCGGCTACGGGAAGGACCCGCTGACCACGCAGGTCGTCCAGCAGTCCCGCAACATCGTCGTCCCCGTGGTCAACGTCGACGGCTTCACCGTCAGCCGCGAGGCCGGCGAGGCCGGCGACGATGAGTCGTTCGCGCTGTTCGCCTACGAGTACAAGCGCAAGAACTGCCGGATCTCCACGAGCACCCCCGCCGTCTTCACGACGGGGACCTGCGACGACAACAGGGCCGGGCGCCTGCGCGGGACCGACCCGAACCGCAACTACGGCGGCTTCTGGGGCGGGCCCGGCGCGAGCGCCAGCTGGTCTAGCGACACCTTCCGCGGCGACGCGCCGTTCTCCGAGCCCGAGATCAAGAACGTCCGCGAGCTGATCAGCACGCGCCAGGTGACCAACCTGATCACCAACCACACGTACTCCAACCTCGTGCTGCGGGTGCCTGGCGTCTACGCCACCCGGGCGCCGCTGCAGGAGCCGCAGTACAAGGCGCTGGGTGACGCGATGGCGGCGCGCAACGGCTACACCAGCCAGCCGAGCTGGGCGCTCTACGACACCACCGGTTCGACCGAGGACTGGAGCTTCTTCAACACCGGCGGCTTCGGCTTCACCTTCGAGATCGGCCCGGACGAGTTCCACCCGCCGTTCGAGCAGGGCGTCGTCAACGAGTACGCCGGGCTCGGCGACACCGCCGGTGCGGGCACCGGCGGCAACCGCGGTGCCTACTTCGAGATGGCCGAGGCCACGCTCGACAAGAGCCTGCACAGCACGCTCACCGGCACCGCGCCGGCGGGCTGGGACCTGACGATCAGCAAGACGTTCACGAGCGAGACCTCGCCGGTGAGCCAGCCGAACGGCTCGACCGGGGCACCGCTCGAGTACACCGACACGCTGACGTCGAGCCTCGCCAGCAAGGGCGGGACGTTCGAGTGGGCGGTCAACCCGTCCACCCGTCCCGCGGTCGCCGGTCGGTACGGCCGCCCGGCCTTCGCTCCGGCGCAGCCCGCGATCGAGTTCACCAACCCGCCCGGCATCCCCGCGGAGAACCAGGAGCTCGACCTGTTCGACGGGGCCGTCGAGACGGCGGACTTCGAGATCGGTGGGCCGGACTAGTTCGACAACGGCACCGCCACGGTGAGCATGGAGTGGACGAGCCCGGCGACCGACTGGGACCTGTTCGTCGTCGACACGGCCACGAACGAGGTCGTCGCCCAGTCGGCGAGCTTCGGGGCGAACCGCGAGGACGCACTCATGATCGACCCGCCGGCCGGCAAGTACCGCGCCTACTTCGTGAACTACGAAGGTGGCGCGGGTGACGACTGGACCTCCGCGGGCGTCACGTTCGCGAACCCGCTGCCGGAGCTCCGCACCGGCATCAAGGAGGCCTGGCAGCTGACCTGCTCGAAGCCCAACGGCGACGTCCAGTCCCGCCGCGCCGTCATCGTCGACCGCGGCGAGACGCTCGACCTGGGCAACGCCTGCAAGAAGGCCAAGGAGCAGTAGGCCCGCAGTCCCCGTACGGCCCTTCCGGAGCCCGGTCGCCTCGTGCGGCCGGGCTCCGGCGCGTCGCGGACCGCCGAGGTGGTGTCGGTCACTCGCGGGCTGGTACACACGCCGGACCCCCTTGACCCCAGGAGACCCGATGCCGCAGGTCCAGACCGCTCGTGGTCCCGTCGACGAGGCCGAGCTCGGCCAGACGCTGATGCACGAGCACGTCTTCGTGCTGAGCGCCGACGTGCAGCAGAACTACCCGGCGGAGTGGGGTTCGGAGGATCAGCGGGTCGCCGACGCGGTGCAGCGCCTCACCTCGCTGCGGGCGCTCGGCATCTCGACGATCGTCGATCCGACGGTCGTGGGGCTGGGCCGCTACATCCCGCGGATCGCGCGCATCGCGGAGCAGGTCGAGCTGAACATCGTCGTCGCCACCGGGCTCTACACCTACGACGACGTCCCGTTCTTCTTCCACCACCGCGGTCCGGATCTCGAGGCGGTCCTCGGCACGCCGGTGCCCGACCCCATGGTGGACATGTTCGTCGGCGACCTCACCGAGGGCATCGCCGGCACGGGCGTCCGCGCCGGGATGCTCAAGTGCGCCATCGACGCCCAGGGGATGACGCCCGGCGTCGAGCGCGTCATGCGGGCCGTGGCACGCGCCCACCTGCAGACCGGTGCCCCGATCACCGTCCACACCCACCCGGGATCGCAGCAGGGCCTCGCGGTGCAGCGAGTGCTCGTCGAGGAGGAGGGGGTCGACGCCCGGCGGGTCGTCCTCGGCCACAGCGGCGACTCCTCCGACGCCGACCACCTCAGCGCCCTCGCAGAGGCGGGCTTCGTCCTCGGCATGGACCGGTTCGGGATCAACCTCGAGACCACGTTCGAGGCCCGCGCCGACATCGTCGTCGAGCTGTGCCGGCGTGGCTACGCCGGCAGCATGGTGCTGTCACAGGACGCGGCCTGCTACCTCGACTGGATCGAGCCGGCGGTCATGAAGTTCCTCCCGCAGTGGCACTACGAGCACATCTCGACCGAGGTGCTGCCCTACCTGCGCGAGCACGGCGTCACCGAGCAGCAGATCACCACGATGCTGGTCGACGTCCCGCGTGACGTGCTGAGCGGCACCCGGGCCTAGGCTCTCGCACGTCCCTCTCAAGGACCCCACGGCGACAGAACCGCCGTACCGGGCCAGCCAGGTAGCGGGACGATCGCCTGCGGCCTCCGCTGGGAGGCGCCGCTCCGATGGCCTAGGGCGCCCCGGCAGGAAGATCGTCGGCAGGTCACGGACTAGTCACTTCGGGTGATGAGGCATTGACGTGGTGCCGCCAGTGGGGTTCGCTCCCCCGGACCGTCATCCGCCGGTCACTGGAGCTCGGCAGTCACCCTGCCGCTCATCCCCCTTGGAGCAACGTGCACAAGCGCAGAGTCCCTTCCCGACTCGGGAAGCTCACCGCACTGACCGGCGCGGCCGTGCTGCTCGCGGCCAGCTCCGCCACGGCACACGTCGACGCGTTCGTCGACGACGGGGCGATCGACAACGCCAAGGCGACGCACGGGCACGACGTGCAGCAGCACGGGGCGGCCGAGGGCCACCTGCCCGCGACCGACGACCCGGACGACGGCCTGAACCTGATCAGCAAGACGACCCTGTCCAACGTCGTCGAGGGCAAGATCGCCGACGTCGGCGTCCTGGGCACGACGGCCTACCTCGCCGCCTGGGGCGGTCAGACCTGCGACAAGAACGGCGTCCACGTCGTCGACATCGCCGACGTCGCGAACCCGGTCGAGATCGGCTTCATCAAGTCCAAGGAGGGCAGCTACTCGGGCGAGGGCGTGCAGGCGCTGCCCATCACCACGTCCGCGTTCAGCGGCGACATCCTGGTGACCAACAACGAGCAGTGCAAGCCGGGCGTCGGCTTCGGCGGCATCAACATCTACGACGTCACGAACCCGGCCGCGCCCACCCCGCTCTCCGTCGGCTTCGGCGACGACAGTGGTCAGCCCGGCCAGGGCAAGAAGGCCGCGCACGAGACCCACAGCGTCTTCGCCTGGGACGCGGGCGACAAGGCCTACGCCGTGATGGTGGACAACGCCGAGGCCGCCGACATCGACATCGTCGACATCAGCAACCCCAAGAAGCCCGTCCTCATCGCGGAGTACGACCTCGCGACCTACGTCGACCCCGCGGGCAGCAGCATCAACCTGCAGGAGGGTCTGCCCGAGATCTTCCTGCACGACATGGTCGTCAAGCAGATCAACGGCCAGCAGGTCATGCTCGCCTCCTACTGGGACGGCGGCTACGTCACGCTCGACGTGACGGACCCGACGAAGGCGCTCGTGCTGGCGGGCAGCGACTTCGCCGACCCGGACCCCCAGGGCCAGGAGGGCACCGCCCCCGCTGGCAAGTACGAGGACGGCGTCCAGGGCGACCCGCTGCTCGTGCAGGGCCGTCCGGTCCCGCCGGAGGGCAACGCCCACCAGGCCGAGTTCGCCGGAGGCGACAAGTTCGTCCTCGGCGCGGACGAGGACTTCTCGCCCTACGCGCTGGTCGGCACGGCCGACGGCACGGACGAGCTGACCGCCGGTCAGGGCAGCGGCACCACGCCGCTCGAGCCGGGTCAGACCCTCGAGGGTGACGCCGTCTTCTTCGGCCGGGGCTGCATCGGGGACGTCAACCCCGGGCCGGCCGCGGGTGACGGCACGCAGATCGCCGTCGTCGAGCGCGGCGCCTGCACCTTCACCGAGAAGGTGGCCAGCGTCGAGGCTGCCGGCGGTTACGCCGCGGTGCTGATCTACAACCGGGTTTCCACCGACGGCTGCAACGGCTCGCTCGGTATGAGCGTCGAGGGCGACCTCCCGACCTTCGGCGTCGCGCCTCGCGGCCAGGGCTTCGCGATCTTCGACCAGCCCTACAGCAATGACGACTGCCTCAACGGCACCGGCACCTCCTCCGCCTTCCCGGTGGCTGTGGGCACCGTCGGCGACAAGCTGGCCTTCTCGTCGTACTTCGACGGCTGGGGCTACGTGCGGCTGCTGAACACCTCGGACATGAGCGAGGTCGACACCTACGCCATCCCCGAGGCGCACGACCCGGCCTTCGCGACCGGCTCCGGTGACCTCTCGGTCCACGAGGTCGCCACCTCGGCCAAGGACTCGAACCTGGCCTACGTGTCCTACTACGCCGGCGGTGTCCGCGTCATCGACATCACCACCGGCAAGATCGTCGAGCAGGCCGCCTTCATCGACCAGGGCGGCAGCAACTTCTGGGGCGTCGAGACCTTCACCGGCACCGACGGCAAGGAGTACGTCGCCGCCTCGGACCGTGACCTGGGGCTGTACATCTTCGAGTACGTGCCGGTGAACAAGCCCTAGCACCGCCGAAGCACCACACGACAGCAGGGCCCGCACCTCGCTCGGGGTGCGGGCCCTGCTGCGCTCGTGTGACCTGCGACCGCAAGGCAGGTCACCCTCTTGTCAGGAGTCAAAGCGGACGATGCTGCTGTTGTACAGAGTGTCCACACCGGCTCCGACTCGAGAGGCCCCCGTCATGACCGTCCTCCGCAAGCTTCGCACCCGTCCCAGCGTGACCGGCCGCCGCGGCGCCCGTGACTTCGACCGAGCGCTGCGCCTGGCCCCCACCAAGGCCAGTCGCGAGGAGCTGCTCCTCCTGCTCAACCGCTAGTCCGCGAAGGCACCGCAGAAGGCCGGCCCCACAAGGGGACCGGCCTTCGACGTGCAGGGGTCTGGGCCCCGGCGGTGCTAGTAGACGTCGCGCTCGCGGGTGACGACTCGCTCCTCCGCGACGCCACCGCGGTCGCGGCGGCCGAACACCAGCATCGTCAGGAGCAGGCCGACGGCGCCGCAGACCATGAGGATGATGCCGATGACGGCGATGTCGAGGCCGCTGACCGTGAAGTCGACGGCGAAGGCGAGGATCGCTCCTAGTGCGAGCAAGAAGATGCTGACGCCGATGCCCATGGAGTGCCTCCGGAAGCCGTGCGCGACGTGGTGCCGCAACTAGATGATCTCTACCCCAGGCGGAGGGGGCAACACGCAGCCAATCGGGTGAATCGTCGGCCAACCGTCAGGGAACGTCGAGCCGGACGACCCGTACGGCGCGAGCGAGGGCCGGCCCCGTCGCAGCAGGACCGGCCCTTCGTCGTGCCCGCGCGCGTGCCTAGAAGGCGGCCTCGTCGAGCTCCATGAGCGACAGGTCGGTCGCCTCGGCGATGGCCCGCTTCGCGGTCAGCTCGGGCAGCACGGCAGCGGCGAACCAGCGGGCGCCGGCCACCTTGCCGACGTAGAACGGGACGTCGCGGCCAGTGGCCGTCGGCAGCGCGGCGAGCGCGACCTCGGCCTGGCGCAGGAGCAGCCAGGCGAGGACGAGGTCACCGACCGCCATGAGCAGGCGCGTCGTGTTCAGGCCGACCTTGTAGATGTTGGTGTTGGCGTCCCTGCTGCCCTCCTGGGCGGCTGACATCAGGTCGGTCACCATGTGGCCGTTGATCGCCTGCACGTCCTCGACGGCGCGCGCGAGCAGCTCCCGCTCCTTGCTGAGCTCGTCACCGGAACCGCCCTTGGCGAACTCGGTGATGTCGGTGAGCAGCTTGGTGAAGGCCGCTCCCTGGTCGCGCACGATCTTGCGGAAGAAGAAGTCGAGGCCCTGGATCGAGGTGGTGCCCTCGTACAGCGTGTCGATCTTCGCGTCGCGGATGTACTGCTCGATGGGGTAGTCCTGAGTGAACCCCGAGCCGCCGAAGATCTGCAGCGACGTCGCGAGCAGCTCGTAGGATTTCTCCGAGCCGTACCCCTTCACGATCGGCAGCAGCAGGTCGTTGAGCCGGACCGCGAGGTCGTCCGGTGCGCCGGCGTGGGCGCTCAGCTCGACCTGGTCCTGCACCGACGCGGTGTAGAGGACCAGCGCGCGCATGCCTTCGGCCCAGGCCTTCTGGCGCATGAGCATGAGGCGGACATCCGGGTGGTGGCTGATCGTGACGCGGGGCGCGGTCTTGTCCGTCATCTGCGTGAGGTCAGCGCCCTGCACGCGGGTCTTCGCGTAGTCCAGGGAGTTGAGGTAGCCGGTCGACAGCGTCGCGATGGCCTTGGTGCCGACCATCATCCGGGCGTACTCGATGACCTGGAACATCTGCGCGATGCCGTCGTGGATGTCCCCGACGAGAGTGCCCACGGCGGGGTGCCTCTCGCCGAAGGTGAGCTCGCAGGTGGTCGAGACCTTGAGCCCCATCTTCTTCTCGACGCCGGTCACGTAGACACCGTTGCGCTCGCCGAGCTTGCCGTCGTCGTCGACGAGGAACTTCGGCACGAGGAACAGCGACAGTCCCTTCGTGCCAGGGCCACCCGAGCCAGGCACGCCCACCGGCCGGGCGAGCACTAGGTGGAAGATGTTCTCAGGGAAGTCCCACTCGGCGCTGGTGATGAAGCGCTTCACGCCCTCGAGGTGCCACGTGCCGTCCGGCTGCTGGATGGCCGTCGCGCGACCCGCGCCGACGTCCGAGCCGGCGTCGGGCTCGGTGAGCACCATCGTCGCGCCCCAGTGGCGCTCGATCGCGTGCTCGGCGAAGCGCTTCTGCGCCGGTGTGCCGTTCTTGTAGAGGATCTCGGCGAACGCGGCGCCCGAGGAGAACATGTAGATGGCCGGGTTGGAGCCCAGGATGAGCTCGCTGACCGCCCAGAGCAGCGACGGCGAGGGGCCCATGCCGCCGAGCTCGGTCGACAGGGCGAAGGCGTCCCAGCCGCCGTCGACGTAGGCCTGGTAGCTCTTGGTGAAGCTCTCCGGCATGGTCACCGTGCTGGTGGCGACGTCGAAGACCGGGGGGTTGCGGTCGGAGTCGGTGAAGGACTCCGCCAGGACATGGGTGGCCAGGCGCTCGACCTCGCGCAGCAGGTCCTTGGCCGAGTCGACATCCACCTCGGAGAAGGGGCCCTGGCCCAGGCTCTTGTCGGCGCCGAAGACCTCGAAGAGGTTGAACTCGATGTCGCGCAGGTTGCTCTTGTAGTGACCCATGGTCCGGGATCTCCCTGGTTGTCAGCGTGCCGCGGCCGGCTACTGGCGAGTAACGAACCACGATGCTACTGGTCGGTAACGGGCGCAACCCCCCGATCGTGTGACGCACGCCGCACGACGGCGAGCCTCGAGTGAGGAGCCCGCCTCGGCCAGGGACCGCCGGCTGGGGGCGCTAGCGGTTCTCGGCCAGGGCGCGGAACGAGCGCAGCCGCAGGCTGTTGGTGACGACGAACACCGAGCTGAACGCCATGGCGGCGCCGGCGAGCATCGGGTTGAGCAGGCCGGCTGCGGCCAGCGGGATGGCGGCGACGTTGTAGCCGAACGCCCAGAACAGGTTGCTCTTGATCACCCGCAGCGTGCGCCGGGACAGGCGGATCGCGTCGGCCGCGACACGCAGGTCGCCGCGCACGAGCGTCAGGTCGCTGGCCTCGATCGCGACGTCCGTGCCGGTGCCCATCGCCAGGCCCAGGTCGGCCTGCGCGAGCGCCGCAGCGTCGTTCACGCCGTCACCGACCATCGCCACGCGCTTGCCGCTGGCCTGCAGAGCCCGGACGACCTCGACCTTGTCGGCCGGCATCACCTCTGCGATGACCGTGTGCTCACCGATCTCGATCCCCACCTCGCGGGCGACCGCCTCGGCGACGGCCCGGTTGTCACCGGTGAGCAGCACCGGCGTGAGCCCGAGGTCGCGGAACTGCCGGATCGCCGCGGCGCTCGTGGGCTTGACCGTGTCGGCGACCGTCAGCACGCCGCGCGCCTGGCCGTCCCACGCGACGGCGACGGCCGTCTTGCCGTCCGCCTCGGCGGCGGTCATCGCCTGCTGCAGCGCGGGGGTCAGCGGCTGGGACCAGTCGGCGAGCAGCCGGGCGCGCCCGACGAGGACGGCCCGGCTGGTGCCGTCGACGGTCACGACGCCCTGCACCCCGAGACCCTCCAGGTTGGTGAAGCCCTCGACGTCGGGCAGCGCGCCGGTGCGCTGACGGGCGCCGTCGGCGATGGCCCGGGCGATCGGGTGCTCGCTGGCCGACTCGAGCGCCCCGGCCAGGCGGAGCAGCTCCTCGACGTCGACGCCCTCGTCCGGGACCGCGTCGACGAGGCTCATCTGGCCGGAGGTGATGGTGCCGGTCTTGTCGAGCACGACCGTGTCGATCCGCTGCGTGCTCTCGAGGGCCTCGGGACCCTTGATGAGGATGCCGAGCTGCGCCCCGCGGCCGGTCCCCACCATGAGCGCGGTCGGCGTCGCGAGTCCCAGGGCGCACGGGCAGGCGATGATCAGGACGGCGACGGCGGCGGTGAAGGCGGCGCCGAGGCCGTTGCCCGTGCCGATCCAGAAGCCGAGGACCGCGACCGCCAGGGCGATGACGACGGGGACGAAGATCCCGGAGATCCGGTCGGCGAGGCGCTGCACCTGTGCCTTGCCGTTCTGCGCGTCCTCGACCAGTCGCGCCATCTGGGCCAGCTGGGTGTCCGCACCGACGCGGGTGGCACGTACGACGAGGCGACCACCGGCATTGACGGTCGCGCCCGTGACGGCGTCCCCGACGCTCACCTCCACCGGGATGGACTCGCCGGTGAGCATGGAGGCGTCGACGGCGCTGCTGCCGTCCGTGACGACGCCGTCGGTCGCGATCTTCTCGCCGGGACGGACGACGAACTCGTCGCCCACGGCGAGCTGGTCGGTCGGGATGCGGACCTCGGCGCCGTCGCGCAGGACCGCGACGTCCTTGGCGCCGAGCTCGAGCAGGGCGCGCAGCGCCGCGCCGGACGCGCGCTTGGACCGGGCCTCGAGGTAGCGGCCGGCGAGGATGAACATCGTGACGCCTGCGGCAGCCTCGAGGTAGATGTTGCCGGCGCCGTCGCTGCGCTGGATCGTCAGCTCGAACGGGTGCTTCATGCCGAGCTCCCCGGCGGTGCCGAAGAACAGCGCGTACACCGACCAGGCGAGCGCGGCCAGGGTGCCGACGGAGATGAGCGTGTCCATCGTCGCTGCCCCGTTGCGCAGGTTCTTCCACGCGGCCTTGTGGAAGGGGTACGCACCCCACAGCACGACGGGTGCGGCGAGGGTGAGGGCGAGCCACTGCCACGCTCGGAACTGCAGCGCGGAGACCATCGAGACGGCGATGACCGGGATCGTCAGGACGGTGACCAGGATGAGCCGGTTGCGCAGCTCGGTCACGCGGTCGGTCTCGGCGGCGCCCTCGACGAGGCCCTCGCCGGGTGCTCCGTCGCTGCCGGCCGGCCGGGACGGCTGCGGCAGGCGAGCGGTGTACCCCGCTGACTCGACCGCCTGGAGGAGCTCGTCGCTGCTCATGCCGGCCGGGTAGGTGACCTTGGCCTTCTCGGTCGCGTAGTTGACCGACGCGACGACCCCGTCGAGCTTGTTGAGCTTGCGCTCGATGCGGTTCGC
>JAABUN010006776.1_pt1 | contig 12886 bp, 12 predicted proteins | sample 5559311 | NCBI WGS metagenome assembly JAABUN01 (sample SAMN10711877, study PRJNA513370) | rock metagenome | isolation source: Antarctica rocks | place: Antarctica: Victoria Land, Siegfried Peak sud | reverse complement strand
AGCAAACGCGGCGACATCTGGGCGGTGGTGACCGTCGAGGACCTCGAGGCCTCGGTCGAGGTGCTGCTGTTCCCGAAGGCCTACGACCTGGTCTCGACGGTGCTGGCGACCGATGTGGTGGTCAAGGTCAAGGGCCGGCTGAAGCGCGACGACGACGCGGTCTCGATCAGCGCCCTGGAGCTGACGTTGCCGGACATCACCGACGGACCGAGCGGCCCGGTGGTGATCTCGCTGCCGGCCGTCCGCTGCACCCCGCCGGTGGTCCTGCAACTGCGGCAGGTGCTGGCCGGCTATCCCGGGATGACCGAGGTCAGGCTACGGCTGCAGTCCTCCGGCAAGACCACTGTGATGAAGCTGGACGACCAGCTGCGGGTCACCCCGTCCCAGCCGTTGATGGCCGACCTCAAGGCGCTGCTGGGTCCCTCGTGCCTGGTGTCCTGACACCAGCGACCGGCCGGGCCCGACCGACCCGGGGTCCGGGCACCCGAGCCGTGGCTGCCTACGTCGCCCTGGGCCTGGGCGTTGGTGCCGTCGCCGGTGTCGTCTGGGAGGCGGTGGTCGACCTGCCGACCTACACCGTCAACGCCGACGGAGGTGCGGCCACCAGTGAGCGCGGCCTCGCCGCTGTGATCGGGGGGGACGCCTGGTTCTGCCTGATCGGGGCCGTCGCCGGGCTGCTGCTGGGGGTCCTGGCGTGGCGTCGCCTCCGCGCGATCGGCTGGTCGGTGGTGCTGGTCGGCACCCTCACCGCGGTCGCTGCGGCACTGGTCTGCTGGTGGGTGGGCACAGCTCTCGGCCCGGGGGACTTCAACCCTCGGCTAGCCGCCGCCCAGGCCGGCGCGGTGGTTCCGGTCGCCCTGGAGCTTCGCGCCCAGGCGTCGTTCCTGGTCTGGCCGTTCCTGGCCGTGGCGCCGATCCTGCTGGGTTCCTCGCTCGGCCGTGACGACGAAGAGCTGGACCAGCCATCTCCACCGGCCGTCGAGCCGCCCACCCCGGCCGACGCCGCCTGACGGCTCGGCTGCCTCCTCCCGGGCTGGCTGCGGCGGGGCCGGACGGGTCTGGCGTTGACGCCGCCGCCGCGGGGACACTAGGCAAGGTTTTGATGGACCAAGACCGGCAACCAACCAAGGAGAGAGACCGTGCCTGACCTCCCCCTCACGATGACCGCCGCCGTGATGCACGCCCCGGGCGACATCCGCGTCGAGGAGGTGCCGGTACCCACTCCGGGGACCGGTGAGGTGCTGCTCAAGGTCGCCGCCTGCGGCGTCTGCGGCTCCGACATCCCGCGGATGCTGCGCAACGGCGGCTACGTGATGCCGATCATCTGCGGGCACGAGTTCTCCGCCCACGTCGAGACACTGGGGGAGGGCGTGACCGGCTTCGGCCCCGGCGACCTCGTCTCCGTCCCGCCGCTGATCCCCTGCCGGCACTGCGACTTCTGCGTCCGGGGGGACTTCGGCCTCTGCGAGAACTACGACTACTTCGGCAGCCGCAGCGACGGCGCCTACGCGCAGTACGTCACCGCACCGGTCGGCAACCTGCTGGCCATGCCGGCCGGCATCGACCCACGCGCCGCCGCGATGCTCGACCCGGCGGCGATCGCCCTGCACGCGTTGTGGAAGACCGGGCTGAGGACCGGCCACCGGGTGCTCGTCGTCGGCGCGGGCCCCATCGGGCTGTTCGCCGTCCAGTGGGCCAAGCTCGCCGGCGCCAGCCAGATCGTCGCCATCGACGTGAGCGAGGAGAAGGCGGCCATGGCCCTCGAGGCCGGCGCCACCCACGCGGTGCAGACGCCCGCCGAGGCGAAGGAGCTGGCCGGTAGAGGCTTCGACGTCGTCCTGGAGTCGGCGGGCGTCCCCGCGACCGCTGACCTGGCGGCCAACCTCGTCGGGCCCCGGGGACACGCTGTCTTCATCGGCATCCCGCACGCCCCCGTCGAGCTGTCCAAGGAGACCTGGAACCAGTTCCTGCGCCTCGAGGTGACCCTGCACGGGTCCTGGAACTCCTTCTCGGCCCCGTTCCCGGGCGACGAGTGGCGGACGGCCGCCGCGAAGCTGGCGAGCGGTGAGCTGTTGTGGGAGTTCATGATCACCCACGAGCTGCCGCTTGCGGCACTGCCGGAGATGATGTTCAAGCTGGGCGCCCGTTCCGAGCACTCATCGAAGGTGATCTTCGTGCCGAACGCGGGTTGATCATGGTGGCCCTACGTCATCAGAGCCGTCCGAACCCGTTCCGCTCCGGCCGCGCAACCCACGCACTCAACCAACGGAAGGCCCGAACATGAGCGAGAACCCCGTTCCCGAGCTCAGCCGCAGCGCAGTCGCCAGGCTGATCGACCACACGCTGCTCAAACCGGAGGCGACCCGTGCCGACGTCGAGGCACTGGTGGTCGAGGCGGTCGAGCTGGGCACCTACTCGGTCTGCGTCTCGCCCTCGATGCTGCCGCTGACGGTCCCCGCCCACAGCGGACTCAAGGTCGCAGCGGTAACCGGGTTCCCGAGCGGAAAGCACACCTCGGCGGTCAAGGCCGCCGAGGCGGCGCAGGCGGTCGCAGACGGCGCTGACGAGATCGACATGGTCATCGACGTCGGTGCGGCCAAGGCCCGGCACTTCGACGCGGTGCAGGCCGACATCACCGCCGTCCGGGCCTCGGTGCCCGCCCCCACCGTGCTGAAGGTGATCATCGAGTCAGCGGTGCTCGGCGACGACGAGATCATCGGCGTCTGCCGGGCCGCGGCTGCCGCCGGCGCCGACTTCGTCAAGACGTCGACCGGCTTCCACCCGGCCGGCGGCGCCACCGTGGACGCCGTCGAGCTGATGGCCCGCACCGTCGGCGACCAGCTGGGCGTCAAGGCGTCCGGTGGCGTCCGGACCTTCGCCGACGCCGCCCGGATGGTCGCCGCCGGTGCCACCCGGCTGGGCGTCTCGGGCTCCCGGGCGCTGCTCGACGGCGCAGCAGCCCCCGGCTCCGACGGGTACTGAGCCCGGCGGCAGCAACTCGGGCTGGAACGAGGACTCCCGCGCCCCGTCCGCGCTGCCACGCCCCGTGCACGGGGCGCGCGAGCACCGACAAGCCGCTGCAGTGCCGAAGGGGCGCGGAAGTGCCGAACGGGCGCCGGCTCCCAAGGGGCCGCGACCGAGATCCGGACGGGCGGAGCTCAGGTCAGGAACCGCAGGGTCGCGGTGACGACGAGCGCGGTCGAGAACACGACGAGGAACCCCCGGCGCAGCAGCAGCGCCACCACCGCGGCGGCCACCCCCGCCAGCACCCGCCAGTCGACCGCATAGCGACCCCCGCCGTCGAACAGCTGGACGGCCACGAGGGCTGCCAACATCGCCACCGGCAGGAACGCCGCCACCCGCTGCACCCGCGGGTGGGCCAGCACCGACTCGGGCAGCGATAGTCCAGCCAGCTTGGTCAGGTAGCTGCCGACCGCCGCCACCAGCAGGGCCACCCACAGACCGGTCACGCCGCCGCCTCCTTCCGCGGGGCGGCGCCGGGGCGCAGCCCAGCCAGCACGGCGACGCCGGCCGCGGCGAGCACCGGCACGCCCACCGGAGCCACCGGCACCAGGGCCAGCGCGACGGCCGCCCCGGCAACGGCGACCCAGCGGGCCTCCCGCCGGCGCAGCCCCGGCCAGAGCAGGGCCAGGAAGACCGCCGGACCGGCCGCGTCGAGGCCGAAGTCCGCCGGGTCGACCGCGCCACCGGCCACCGCCCCGACGAGGGTGCCGATCTGCCACAGGGAGCAGAGGACCAGCCCCGTCGCCCAGAAGGCGTAGCGCTGCAGGCTCCGGCTCGGCTGGGAGACGGCCATCGCCGTCGTCTCATCGATGACGAAGTGGGCGGTCCACAGCCGCGCCAGCCCCCGCGGAGCAAGCACCGGGGTCAGCGAGACGCCGTAGAACGCGTTCCGGAGCCCGAGCAGCAAGGCGGCAGCGACCGCCGTGATCGACGAGCCGCCCGCGGCGGCGACGCCGGTGAAGGCGAACTGGGAGGCGCCCGAGAACATCACCAGGCTCAGCACCATGGCCTGCCCGACGCTCAGCCCCGATCCCGTGGCCACGGCACCGAACGACGCGCCGAAGGCGGCTGCGTAGAGGCCGATGCTGATGGCGGCCCGCAGCACGGTCCGGCGGGCGCCCGTCTCGTCCGGCCCCGGCCCCGTCTCGTCCGGCCCCGTCTCGTCCGGGCCCGTCTCAGCCGGCGTCAGGCTGCTCACCGCAGCACCCCCACCAGGGCGACCAGCAGTGGAGCCACCAGCAGTGCGGGCAGCAGGTTGCCCACCGGCACCTGGCGGATCCGGAGCAGCCGCAGGCCCACACCGAGCAGCAGCAGTCCGCCGGTGGCGGTCAGCGCGGCGAGGTGGGCCGCGGGCAGGAAGTCCCCGACGGCGAAGCCGACCACGGTCAGCAGCCCCTGGACCACCGCGACGGTGAGCGCCGAGGCCAGCACCCCGACGCCGAGCGAGGCCGCGAAGGCGATCGCTGCGAAGCCGTCGAGGGTGGCTTTGAGGTAGAGCTGCTCCGCCCCCAGCCCGAGGCCGTCGGACAGTGCACCGAGGATGGTCAGCGGCCCGACGCAGAAGACCAGCGAGGCGGTGACGAAGCCCTCGATGAACCGCTCGCGACCCTCGGCGGGCGGGCCGGTGATGACGTCGGCCGCGCCGCGACGGCCGAGCCGGCTGCGGATCCCGCCGCCCAGGTCCTCCAGCCGGCGCTCGACGTCGACCAGCGAGCCGGCGATCCCGCCCAGCAGCAGGGAGCCGAGGACCACCAGCACTGGGGCCGAGCCACCGACCACGGCTTCGAGCTCCGGCGAGCCCACCTCCGCGGCCGAGAGCGCCCCGATCAGCAGGGTGACCAGGCCGAGCCCGTCGGTGACGGTGTCCCGGGTGCGTTGCGGCAGCCGGTGGCCCAGCAGCAGGCCGAGCCCCGAGCCGGCGAGGACCGTGGCGACGTTGACGAGTGTGCCGACGCCAGGGAAGCTCATGACGGTCCTGTCACTGGGGGATGGGGCCGGAGCAGCCTAACCGGGACGGTGGCAGCCGCTGAGAAACTCCGCCGAGCTGTCGGTGGGGCTCCGTAGGATGACCAGCGTGCTGAGGACGATCGACCTGCGGGGCCTGGCGGGCGCCGGCGAGCGGCTGGACTATGCCACCGTGGTGCCGCGCGCCGCTTTCGACGTGGCGGCGGCCGTGGAGGTGGTCGGCCCGATCTGCGACGACGTCGCTGCGCGGGGGACCGCCGCCCTGGCCGAGTACTCCGAGCGCTTCGACCACGTCGTGCCCCAGCACTTCCGGGTGCCGGCGGAGGCCCTCGTTGCCTCGGTCGCGACGCTGGACCCCGACGTCCGGGCCGCCTTCGAGGAGTCGATCCGCCGGCGCCGGCTGGTCAGCGAGGCCGAGCTGGGCCAGCGGGCCGTCGACGTCGAGGTCGCCCCGGGGGCGCAGGTCACCCAGCGGATGGTGCCGATGCGTCGGGTCGGGCTCTACGTCCCCGGGGGGCTGGCGCCGCTGTCCTCCAGCGTGATCATGAACGTGGTCCCGGCGCAGGTGGCGGGCGTGGGCTCCATCGCCGTCGCGTCGCCGCCGCAGCGCGAGTTCGACGGCCTGCCGCACCCCAACATCCTGGCCTTGTGCCACCTCCTCGGCGTGGCCGAGGTCTACGCCGTGGGCGGCGCCCAGGCCGTCGCCATGTTCGCCCACGGGGTCGAGGGGCTCTGCCCCCGCGTCGACCTGGTCACCGGCCCCGGCAACATCTACGTGGTGGCGGCGAAGCGGCTGCTCAAGGGCCGCGTCGGGATCGACTCCGAGGCCGGCCCGACCGAGATCGCCATCCTGGCCGACGACTCCGCCGATCCGGTGCACGTGGCCGCCGACCTGGTCTCCCAGGCCGAGCACGACCCGATCGCCGCGGCCGTGCTGGTCACCGATTCGGCTGCGCTGGCCGACGCCGTCCAGGCTGAGCTGGCCCACCAGGTGGCGCAGACGAAGCACGCCGACCGGGTCCGGACGGCGATCGGCGGCGTCCAGTCCGCCGTCGCGCTCGTGGACGACCTCGAGCAGGGGATGGCGCTCGTCGACGCCTACGCGGCCGAGCACCTGGAGATCCAGACCCGCGACGCCCCCCTGCGCGCCGCCAGGATCACCAACGCGGGCGCGATCTTCGTCGGCCCGTGGTCCCCGGTCTCCCTCGGCGACTACTCCGCAGGCAGCACCCACGTGCTGCCCACGGCGGGCTGCGCCTGCCACTCCTCGGGGCTGAACGTCAAGAGCTTCCTCAAGGCCGTGCACGTCATCCACTACTCCGAAGCCGCCCTGTCCGACGTCGCCCGCCACGTCGAGGTGTTCGCCGACGCCGAGGACCTGCCGGCGCACGGTGCGGCCGTCAGCCGGAGATTCCCGCGGTCCCCGGGCGCCGGCGGATGAGCGCCCCCACCGTCGCTGGGACGGCGAGCCCGACCCTTGCCGAGCTGCCGATCCGTCCCGAGCTGGCCGGTGCCGAGCCGTACGGCGCCCCCCAGCTGGACGTCCCCGTCCGGCTGAACGTGAACGAGAACCCGTACCCGCCCAGCCCGGCGGTGGTCGCCCAGATCGCCACGGCGGTCGCGCACGCCGCCGGCTCGCTGAACCGCTACCCTGACCGGGAGGCCCGGCAGCTGCGCAGTGACCTGGCCCGCTATCTCGGTCACGGCCTCGCCGCCGAACAGGTCTGGGCGGCCAACGGCAGCAACGAGGTGATGACGCACGTCCTGCAGGCGTTCGGCGGGCCAGGCCGGACGGTGCTGTCCTTCACGCCGACCTACTCGATGTATCCCGAGTACGCGCGGAACACCCACACGGGGTGGGTGACGGCTCCGCGGGCGGCCGACTTCCGGATCGACCGCGAGGTGGCGCTGGCCGCCATCGCCCGGCACCGACCCGACGTCGTGCTGATCACCAGCCCGAACAACCCGACCGGGACGGCCGTCGACCTGGAGACCGTCCGGGCCATCGGCGACGCTGCCCCGGGCATCGTCGTTGTGGACGAGGCCTACGCCGAGTTCGCCCGCACCGGCACGCCCAGCGCGCTGGAGCTGCTGCCCGGGTACCCGCGGCTGGCCGTCAGCCGGACGATGTCGAAGGCCTTCGCGTTCGCCGGCGGCCGGCTGGGCTACCTCGCCGCCGCCCCCGCCTTCGTCGACGCCCTCCGCGTCGTCCGGCTGCCCTACCACCTGTCAGCGCTCACCCAGGCCGTCGCCCGGGTGGCGCTGGCCCACGCGCCGGAGATGCTCGCCGCTGTCGACCAGCTGCGGGTGATCCGCGACGACCTCGCCCGCTGGCTGGCCCAGCAGGGTCTCGAGGTGGCGGAGTCCGACGCGAACTTCGTCCTCTTCGGCCGCTTCGCCGACCGGCACGCGGTCTGGCAGGCGCTGCTCGACCGCGGCGTCCTGATCCGCGAGACCGGCCCGGCCGGCTGGCTCCGTGTCTCCGCGGGCACGCCGACGGAGGTGGGCGTCTTCATGAGCGCCCTGGCCGAGGTGCTGGCCCTGCCCGCCGCCGGCCGAGCCGACGATGACCGCCCCGACCAACCTGGAGCCGACCGATGACCGAGCGCCCGCACCGCACCGCCACCCTCGAGCGGATCACGTCGGAGTCGCTGGTCCGGCTGAGCCTGGACCTGGACGGCACGGGGGAGTCGAAGATCTCCACCGGCGTCGGCTTCTACGACCACATGCTGACCGCGCTGGCCCGGCACTCCCTGATCGACCTGGAGGTCGAGAGCACCGGTGACCTGCACATCGACGCGCACCACACCGTCGAGGACACCGCCATCGTGCTGGGTCAGGCGCTACGTGAGGCGCTGGGCGACAAGCGGGGCGTCCGCCGCTTCGGCGACGCGACGGTGCCGCTCGACGAGGCGCTGGCCGCCGCTGTCGTCGACGTGTCCGGGCGGCCCTACTGCGTGCACACCGGCGAGCCCGAGGCCCAGGCGTTCGTCCGGATCGGCGGCGGCACCCCGGCCGAGCCGGGGGCGCGGGACAGCGTCCCCTACACCGGCTCGCTCACCCGGCACGTGATGGAGTCGTTCGCCCTGCACGCCCACCTCTGCCTGCACCTGACCCTGCTGGCCGGCCGCGACCCACACCACATCGTGGAGGCCCAGTTCAAGGCCGTGGCCCGGGCCCTGCGGGAGGCCGTCGCCTACGACCCCCGGGTGGTCGGGGTGCCCAGCACCAAGGGAGCCCTGTGACCCGGCGGGTCGTCGTCCTGGACTACGGCTCGGGCAACCTCCGCTCGGCGGAACGTGCCCTGGCCCACGCCGGCGCCGACGTCGTGGTGAGCGCCGACCCTGACGAGGGGTTCGCCGCCGACGGGCTCGTCGTCCCGGGGGTGGGCGCGTTCGCCGCCTGCATGGCCGGCCTCACCGACGTCGGCGGACCAAGCCTCATCGCCCGGCGCATCATCGAGGCCAAGCCGACGCTGGCCATCTGCGTCGGCCACCAGGTGCTGTTCGACGCCGGCATCGAGCACGGCCTCCGGGCCGCGGGCTGCGCCGTCTGGCCCGGCCTGGTCGAGCAGCTGGCAGCGCGACGGCTGCCGCACATGGGCTGGAACACCGTGGCCCCGACCAGGCGCAGCGGGCTGTTCGCCGGGGTCGAGGGCGAGCGATTCTACTTCGTCCACAGCTACGGCGTCCGGGTGCTCGAGGAGACGCCTGAGCGCAAGGTCAGCTGGGCCGAGCACGAGGGCGACCGCTTCGTCGCCGCCGTCGAGGAGGGTCCGCTGTGGTCCACCCAGTTCCACCCGGAGAAGTCCGGCAAGGCCGGCACCCGGCTGCTGCGCAACTGGGTAGCCACCCTGTGACCGCCCGCCGGCGGTGATCGCCGCCCAGGTGCTGGGGTGTCTTTGTGCTCGCCGACGTCCGTTGTTGCCCGGCGTCCAGGTGTCGCTGGGCGTTCAGGTGTCGCTGGCCGTCTCGCTACCCGAGCGGCCTAGTTTGCGACCATGACGAACGCGAGCGGCTGACGTGCACTCGTTCGCGCTCGTCGCGAGCCCCGGCCAGCTGCTCAACGTGGTCGAGTGGGCTCACCAGGCCGGTGAGCCGCTGGCGGACCTGAGCGTCACGGTCCTGGCTCCGCCGGACGAGGTCAGCCGGCGTCAGCTGCGGGCGATGGCGACGCTGGCCCGAGAAGACGGTCTGTCGGTGCTCTGGCACGAGCTGCGGCACGGCGGTGCTGCTACCGCCCGGACCGTCCGCTCGCTGGCGTCCGAGCTGTCCGGTATCGACCGGCTGGTGGTCGGTGACCCGTTCGCAGGCGTGCTCCAGGTGGTGATGAGCGTCAGCCGGGCCCCCGAGGTCGTCATCGTCGACGACGGCACCGCCACCTTGGAGTTCGCCCGGCAGTGGGTGGCGGGGGAGCACCTGTCGCGCTGGCACAGCGCGTCCGCCGACCAACGGCACCCGATCGGCCACTTCACCCGGGACCAGATCTCCTCCTCGGTCCGGCGCCGGATCAGCGCCGAGGCGGGCTGCCGGCTGAGGCTGTTCACCAGCCTCGACGTCGAGCTGCCGCAGGCGGAGATCAGCCGGAACACCTTCGGCTGGGTCCGTTCACGTTTCCCGGTGCCTCAGATCAAGGCGGGCTCGGACCTGATCGGCACCTCCCTGGTGGAGATGGGGGTGGTCGAGGCCGACGCCTACCTGGGCGGCGTGGCCAGCCTGGTCGAGCAGTACGCGGTCGACCGGTACTTCGCGCACCGCAAGGAGTCCGACGCCAAGCTGACGGCGATCGAGAGGCTGGGCGTCACCATCAGCCGTCCCAACCTGCCGTTCGAGATCGCCGCGCGGCTCGGGATACTGGCCCGTCGTCTGATCAGCTTCCCGTCAAGCCTGGTGCACACGCTCCCGCTGGTCCTCGCCGACACCCCGGCCGAGCTCCTCGTCTGCGACATCCACGACAGCTGGTACACGGCCACGGCGACGGCCCGTTCGGAGCGGTTCCTCAACCACGTCAGCGCCTCGGCGCGGGACCGTTTCGGACTCTCCGCCGTCGCCTGCTGAGCCCGCGGTGACCGTTCGCAGGTGGCCGGGCTGCCGCTGCGCCTCCGGTAGGGTCATCGGGTGATTTCGCCGCCGCAGAACCCGCTGGTCCTGCTGCCGGCCGTCGACGTCGTGGGCGGTCAGGCGGTCCAGCTGGTGCAGGGTCGCGTCGGCTCCGAGCGGGTGTTCGGCGACCCCCGCGCTGCCGCCGAGCGTTGGCAGCACGCCGGTGCCGAGTGGGTCCACCTCGTCGACCTCGACGCCGCCTTCGGCCGGGGCGGCAACGCCGAGATCAACGCCGAGATCATCGCCCACCTGCGGATACAGGTCGAGCTCTCGGGCGGCATCCGTGACGACGAGACCCTGGAGCGCGCGCTGGCCACCGGCTGCGGTCGGGTCAACATCGGCACCGCGGCGTTGGAGCGGCCCGCGTGGTGCGAAGAGGTCATCGCCACGTACGGGGACCGGATCGCCATCGGGCTCGACGTCCGCGGCACCCGGCTGGCCGCCCGCGGCTGGACGTCGGAGGGCGGTGAGCTGGACGAGACGCTGGACCGGCTGGACCGCGCCGGCTGTGCCCGCTTCGTGGTCACCGACGTGACCTCCGACGGGATGCTCAGCGGCCCGAACCTCGACCTGCTGCGGCACGTCTGCTCGCGCACCGACGCCCCCGTCGTGGCCAGCGGCGGCATCTCGACCCTCGAGGACGTCGTCGCACTGCGCGACCTGGTGCCCGCCGGCGTCGAGGGGGCCATCATCGGCACGGCGCTCTACGTCGGCAGCTTCACGATCGAGGAGGCACTGCGGGCCGCCGCCCTGCCGCTTGCCACCCGAGAACCCGCCCCATGACGGCCGGCGCCGACACCTTCGGCCGCCCTGCCGTCGGTCCCGGCGAGGCTCCAGACGCCCCCCGGCTCGACGGCCGGCTGCGCGACCTGCTGGCCGGCCGCAAGATCGTGCTGACGGGCGTGACGGGCTTCATCGGCGAGCAGCTGCTGTGGAAGATCCTCACCGAGCTGCCCGACACGGTGCCCGCCGTTCTTGTTCGTCGCAAGGGCTCCGCCGGCGCCCGGGACCGGATGGTCTCGCTGGTCAAGCGGAAGATCTTCACCGGGGTCCGCGAGGCCGCCGGCGGCGCGGAGGCTCTGGTGGACTCCCGGATCGAGGTCCTCGAAGGCGACCTGCCCCACGTGCCGGTGCTGCCGCGCGACCTCGACGTCGTGGTGCACTGCGCCGGTGACGTCTCCTTCGACCCGCCCATCGACCAGGCGTTCATCACCAACGTCGTGGGCACCAAGGCCTTGATGGAGCGGATGCTCGACGCCTGCCGCGCCGAGGACGGCACACCCGCCCGGGTGCCGCACTACGTCCACATCTCCACCGCCTACACCGCCGGCCGCCGGCGCGGCGCGATCCCCGAGGGCCCTCAGGTGCACAGCGTCGACTACGAGGCCGAGACCGCGGCCGGGCTGGCGATGCGGGAGCTGGTCGAGGCCGCCTCCCGGATGCCTGAGCGGCTGACGACGCTGCGCAAGCAGGCCGAGCGGCACCACCGCCGGGCGGGCTACCTGACCACCGCCGCCGACACCGAGCGCCGCCGCGAGGAGTGGGTGCAGGACGAGCTGGTCCGTGCCGGCACCGAGCGCGCCAGGTCCCTGGGGTGGACCGACGTCTACACCTTCACCAAGGCCCTTGGCGAGCGCGTGGTGGCCGACCTCGGAGCGCAGATCCGCGTCTCGGTCGTCCGGCCCGCGATCGTCGAGTCCTCCTGGTCCCACCCCTACCCGGGGTGGATCGAGGGCTTCAAGATGGCCGAGCCGCTGATCCTGGCCTACGGCCGCGGCGAGCTGCCGGAGTTCCCCGGCTCGCCGGACTCGGTGCTCGACATCGTGCCCTGCGACCTCGTCGTCAACGCCATCGTCGCCGTCTGCGCCAGCAGCCCCGACGTCGGGCAGCCGGCGTATTACCACGTCGGCTCCGGTGCCCGGAACCCGCTGACGATCGCCGACATGTACGGCCACATCCGTCGCTACTTCACCGCGCACCCGCTGGAGCGGACGGCCAAGCCGGGCGAGCCGCTGCCCGAGTGGCACTTCCCGGGCTCGTCCTCGGTCGGCCGGCTGCTGACCACCTCCGAGCGCGTGCACTCCCTCGCGGAGCGGGTGCTGGCGCGGGTGCCGCGCTCGGACCGGACCCGGCGGGCCGCGCGCAGCCTCGACAGGTTCCGGGACCGACTGGACTTCCTGGAGCGCTACCACAGCCTCTACAACGAGTACGCCCAGTCCGAGCTGCACTTCGTCGACGACAACACCTTGGCCCTGACCCGCTCGCTGCACCCCGACGACGTCGAGGCGTTCGCCTTCGACACCGCGGTGTTCGACTGGAAGACCTACATCGAGGACGTGCACTGCCCCTCGATCACCACCTCGGTGCGCCGGATGGACGCGCTGCGCCGCAAGCGCGGGCTGCGGCCGAGCACGATGAAGGACCTCAGCACCAACACCGCCGGGGCCGCGGCGGTGGCGATCTTCGACCTCGACGGCACGATCATGTCCACCAACGTCATCGAGCAGTACCTGTGGTCCCGGCTGCCGGAGCTGTCCCCGGCAAGCCAGGTGGCCGAGGTGGGCCAGGTCGCCCGCCGGCTCCCGGGCTACCTGCTGGCCGAGCAGCGCGACCGCGGCGACTTCCTGCGCGCGGTCTACCGCCGCTACCGGGGCCTGGACCTCGCCGCTCTGGAGCAGCGGGTGGACACCACCATGGCGCCCTTCATCCTCAGCCGGCTGTCCCCGGACGCGCTGCAGCGGATCCAGCAGCACCGGGCCGCCGGGCATACCACCATCTTGATCACCGGGGCGGTG
>JAABUN010006775.1_pt1 | contig 12893 bp, 13 predicted proteins | sample 5559311 | NCBI WGS metagenome assembly JAABUN01 (sample SAMN10711877, study PRJNA513370) | rock metagenome | isolation source: Antarctica rocks | place: Antarctica: Victoria Land, Siegfried Peak sud | reverse complement strand
GCGCCGGCGCTGAGGAGCAAGGTACTCAGTCGCAACGTGGCCACGGGCGCCACTTCCGTCCTGATCGACCTGCCGGCCGGCTGGGCCAGCCGGCTGCCCGCCGCGAACCGCGAGCGCTTCCTCGTCAACACGACAGGCCTGCTGCGGGTCGACGGCAGGGACCTCGGGGCCTGCTCGCTCGTCCGCATCGCGCCTGGGGCCGAGGGACCGCAACTCGAGTGCCCCGACGGGACGGAGCTGTTCCTCAAGGTGGGGGAGCCGGTGTGACGGTGAGGGGCGGTTACGTTGACGGCGAGTGGGGTCAGGTCCACTACCGCGCCGCGGGCCAGGACGGGCCGTGGATCGGCCTGTTCCACGAGTCCCCCCTGTCATCCCGGGTCTTCGAGGCGGTGCTCGAGCAGCTAGAGGGGCGGGCACGCGTCGTCGCGTTCGACACCCCTGGCTACGGCGCGTCGGACCCGCCCCCTGGTCCGGGACAGGAGATCCCCGACTATGCACGGGTCCTCGCGGCAGCCGCCTCGGCACTCGGCATGCGTGACGCCGTCTTCGGAGGCGTCCACACGGGTGCGTCCCTGGCCCTGGAGGTCCCCGCTGCGTTCGACGGCGGCACGGCGGGCCTCGTCTTGTCCGGAGTGGCTCTGCTGAGCGACGACGAGCGGGCCGAGTACCTCAGCGGCTGGACACCTCCGGTCCCGGTGGACGCCGAGGGCTCGCAGTTCGCGTGGGCGGTGGAGCGCTACCGGCGGATCTGGCCGGGGCTGACGGCCGATCTCCTCCAGGTCGCCGTCGTAGAGGTGATGCGGGTGGTCGACCGCTACGAGTGGGGTTACCAGGCCGCCTTCCGGCACGACCCGGCTGGGCCGCTGGCGAGTACCGACCTGCCGGTCCTGCTCCTCGACGCGGAGTTCGACCTGCTCGCCGACAAGGACGACATCGCCCTCCAGCTGGCCGAGGACGCTCGCCTCGTGACCTTGCCCGGCCTCCCCGGTCAGCCGCACCTGCGGGCGCCTGACGAGTACGCCCGCGAGCTGCTCGCCTTCGCGCTGGCGTGCGCCTCGTCAGGGGAGCGGGTGCCGTGACCGCCGAGCAGGTGGTCACGCCGGCGGTCGAGGTGACGGCCGACCTCATCGCGACGCTTGTCGACCGCGGCGGCTACATCCACCCCCTCTTCCGCCCGTCAGCCCAGGAGCTTGCCGCAGGCACCTCTGCCCCGCTGCCGGGGCAGGCAGTCCTGCTGCTGGCCGGTGGCCTCGTCGAGCAGTCGGGCGCGCTCGAGCGAGCCGTCGCGCTCCTCGAGCTGCGGCAGGTGCGCTTCCTGCGCATGGTCCGCGCCGGTGACGTCCTCCACGTGAACCTCGCGCCGGGCGAGGGCCGATCGACCCGCAGCGGCAAGATCCTGCGGGAGGACGCCTGGACCGTCCTGGACGCCTCCGGCGAAAGCGTCATGGAGGCATCGGCGGTCATGCTGGTGCGGGTGGCGGACGAGGGGAGCTGAGGGGCGTGGTCGGTGCGCAGCTCAACATGGCCAACGGGATCCGGGAGTTCAGCCGGGCGACCCCTTCCCGCGTCGCGGTCGTGGACGGGGACCGCCGGCTGACCTTCGCGGCGCTCGACGAGCGCTCGAACCGGCTGGCGACGGCGCTGCTCCAGCGCGGACTGCGACCGGGCCAGCCGGTTGCCGTCCTGAGCGGCAACCGCCTCGAGTACTTCGAGATCGCCACGGCGCTCGCCAAGGCGGGTCTGCCCATGGTGCCGCTGAACTCGCGTAACAGCACGAAGGACAACGAGTTCATCGTCGGGCACTCCGGCGCGCGCACGCTGCTGCTGGATCCGGCGCTGGCCGCTAGCACCGAGACCTTCCTCGACGGGCTGGAGGGCGTGCTGTCCTTCGGAGGCGGCGAGGCGGGTGAGGACTACGAGAAGGTGCTGGCCGAGTCCGAACCGCGGGACCCCCGCGTCGCGGTACGCGAGGAGGACGCCTTCTGCATCACCTACACCTCCGGTACGACGGGGCGACCCAAGGGGGTGATCCTCACCCATCGCAGCCGGGTGCTCACCAACTACGCCGCTGCGGTCGAGTACGGACTGGGGCCGTCGCGCAGCACGATGGCGATCGCGCCGCTCTACCACGGTGCTGGCTTCGCCTTCGCCTACGCCGGACCGCAACTCGGCGGCACCGTGTCGGTGCTGCGCCAGTGGGACCCCCAGGAGTTCCTGCGCATGCTGTCGGAGTCGCGATCCAACACGGTCTTCCTCGTGCCAACCCACGCCCAGCAGATCCGCCGCGTGGTGGAGGCCCCGACCGAAGCGCACGACCTGTCCACGCTGAAGACCCTGTACTTCAACGCCGCTGCGCTGCCGGTGGCGCTGAAGGAGTGGGTGCACGCGGCGTTCCCCGGAGTCGGCGTACACGAGCTCTACGGATCGACGGAGTGCTCGGTGGTCACTGACCTGCGGCCGGAGGACTCGCTGCGCAAGGCCGGCAGCGTCGGGCACCCCTGGTTCATGAACGAGGTGAGGCTGCTCGAGGACGGTGTCGAGGTCCCCGCCGGCACACCGGGCGAGCTGTTCGCCCGCTCCCCGATGCTCATGAAGGGCTACCTGCACGACGAGGCGGCCACGCGCGCCGCGACCACCGACGACGGCTTCGTGACCGTCGGGGACATCGCCGTGCGGGATGACGAGGGGTTCCTGTCCATCATCGACCGCAAGACCGACACGATCATCGTCGGGGGGGTCAACGTGTTCCCGAGGGAGATCGAAGAGGTCGCCGCCCAGCACTCCGACGTCGGCGACGTCGCGGTGATCGGCGTACCGGACGAGGTCTACGGCGAGCGCATCGCCGCCTTCCTGGTGGCCCGGAAGGGAGGCGGCTCCGTAGACGCCGCGTCCGTGGAGGCCCACGTTCGGTCGAAGGTCGCCCGCTACAAGGTCCCTCGGGAGTGGCACGTCGTCGAGGGGCTGCCGCGGAATCCTGGTGGGAAGGTGCTCAAGCGCGACCTGAAGGCTCGCTACGTGCAGGACACGACGGTGGGGACGTAGGAGCGAGTGGCCGCGACGATCACGAGCCCACCCCACCGCCGACTGAGGCAGCGGACCCGCTCTCCATCATCAGACGTTTCGAGCGACACGTCCACAAGGCGCTCGAGGTGCGGTGGTTCGTCCGAGGGGGACGGATCCTGACCGACCGGTCACAATCATCAGACGATTGACGCAACGCACGAAGAGGGCCAGCATCGGTCCGACCGGCGGGCGGTTCGCGGCCCGGGCCCTCGCCGCGTCACGGCGCCGTCGTCCGACCGCGCCGGCACGTCCCCCCGCGGGACACGTCTAGGAGGTCGCGCATGGCTCGGACGGTGAAGGTGGCAGCGGTGCACGCGGCTCCGGTCTTCCTGGACGTCGACGCCACGATCGACAAGGTCGTGCGGCTCGTCGCGGAGGCCGGTGAGCAGGGGATCGAGCTGCTCGTGTTCCCCGAGGTCTTCGTGCCCGGCTTCCCGTACTGGATCAACTGCTACCCGCCGATCATCCAGCCGGGCCTGCACCTGCGCTACCACGCGGCCAGCGTCTCGGTGACCGGGACCGAGGTGGACCGGGTCCGGGCGGCGGCCCGGCAGGCCGGCACGGTGGTCGTGCTGGGCGTCAACGAGCGCGACGGCGGCACCCTCTACAACACCCAGGTCGTCATCGGCGATGACGGCCGGCTGGTCGGGGTGCACCGCAAGCTGCAGCCGACGTACGCCGAGCGCACCGTCTGGGGGCAGGGCGACGCCTCGACGCTGAAGGTCTGGGACACGGCCGTCGGCCGGGTCGGGGGCCTCGTCTGCTGGGAGCACACAATGAACCTTGCCCGTCACGCGCTCATCGCGCAGGACGAGCAGATCCACGCCGGCTCCTGGCCCTCGTTGGCGACGCTCGCGGGGTTCTCGGACGTCTTCGACGACCAGGTCGAGGCCATGTCCCGCAACCACGCGATCACGGGGCAGTGCTTCGTGGTGGTGGCCCAGAACCCGGTCACCCAGGAGATGATCGACGTCATGGCCGAGGCCCTCGGGCCCCAGGACTTCATGACTGCCGGCGGCGGCTGGTCCGCGGTCATCCACCCGATGACGCCCTACCTCGCCGGCCCCCACATCGGCGCTGAGGAGCGGCTCGTGTCAGCCGAGATCGACCTCGACGACATCGCCGGCGTCAAGCTGTTCGTCGACGCGACCGGGCACTACTCGCGGCGCGAGCTCCTGCACCTGGTGGTCGACGACGAGCCGAAGAGCGCCATGGTGCAGAGCTCCGCCGACCGCGGTGCCACGCCTGCGGTCGCCGGCCAGCGCCAGGAGGAGCCGGTCTCACTGCGTGCCGCGCCCCTGGCCATCGACCAGCCGACCGGCATGGCCTGACCGGAGGTCTGCCGGCAACATCCGGCGCTTCTTCGCAAACCTCTGATGTATTGGCCATGACGGTCAGACCGCGCTGCGGTCCGGGACGCGTGATCGACGAAACCTACTCCCCAGCAGCAGCTTCTGCGACCGTGGCGCGAATGAGCCACGTTGGCACTCCTTCTTCGATGGTGACCACGGTGGTGTTAACGTCGGGCATCCGCCGGCCCGGCGCCGGCCCAGCCACACCGGGGAGATGAGATGCGCTTACGCTCGGCGCGACCACTCCCCCTGGACGCCGACGGGACGCAGTTCACCTGGGCTGTCGACCGCTCTCGCCGGAGCCGGCCGGGGCTGACGGCGGAGCTGCTCCAGGTGGCCGTGCTGGACGAGGCCTACGGCGAGCGCATCGCGGCGTTCGTGGTAGCCAGGAAGGGCGGAGGCTCCGAGGACGCCGCCTCGGTCGAGGCCGTGCTCGCCCACCTCGCCCGCGACACGGTCCCGCGCGAGTGGCACGTCGTCGAGGAGCTTCCCGGCAACCCGGGTGCGAGGGTGCTCGAGCGCGACTTCCATGCTCGCGACGTCCAGGCAACAACGGTAGGGAAGTAGGAGCGGGTGGCCGTGACGAACACGAGGGCGCCCAAGGTGGACCGCAGCGAGGGCACGACGGAGGACACGCTCAAGCGGGTCGTGCCGCGGGCCGCTCACGTCCCCGACGGGCTGACGGTCAGCCGGGTGCTCCCGGCCTACCAACAGGTGGCCGACCAGCTGCTGGACCTCATCCTCAGCGGCTCGCTGGCGTCGGGCGACCGGCTGCCGCCGGAGGCCTCGCTCGCCAGCATCTTCGGCGTCAGCCGGAGCACCGTCCGTGAGGCGCTCCGGGTCCTCGCGTCACGGGACATGATCAGCACCACCCGCGGGACGACGGGAGGGACGTTCGTCTCCCGGATCGAGCTCGACCAGGTGAGCGACTACCTCGAGACCAGCCTCGGGCTCATGTCCGGCGCCGATGACGTCTCCGTGGTCGACATGCTCGAGGCGAGGGAAGTGCTCGAGGTGCCGGCGGCCCGCATGGCCGCGGAGCGGCGGGAGGACCACCACGTCGTCGGGCTGCGGGAGGCCATCGACCGCGAGGTGCTCAGCCGGGGTCGAAGCGGCAAGTTCCGCGAGCACCGCAACTTCCACGGGCTCGTCGTGGAGGCCACCGGCAACGGGCTGCTGAGCGTCATGACCGCCCCCGTGTTCCGCGTCCTCCAGGCGCGCTTCCTGAACCCCGACGTGCCGGGGGACTTCTGGGGCCAGGTCGATGCTGACCACGAGGAGATCTACGCCGCCATCCGCGACGGTGACCGCGACGGCGCCGGGAAGGCGATGCACGACCATCTCCGCCGGCTGCGCAAGGCCTACGAACCCGAGAGCACCTAAGGGACGCATACCTCTGAGGCTTCGCCTGGAGGGACCAATCCGGCGACCCGACTTCGCAGGATGGAGTTTCCGCGGCTGCTCGGCGCGAACGGGGCGGGTACGGCGTCTTGACAGTCATATGTCAGACATTTAGTGTCGGCCCATCGGTTGCAGGCGGCACGAGAGGGTGGACATGACCATCACGCCGGGCTGGACAGGTCGGTTCTACGAGGACTTCGAGGTCGGGGCCGTCTACCAGCACCCGCTGGGGCGGACGATCACCGAGTCCGACAACACGCACTTCGCGCTGCTGACGATGAACACCAACCAGATGCACTTCAACAGCGTCTACGCGGGTCGTTCCGAGTTCGGAAAGCCGCTGGTGGTCTCGACCCTGACCGTCGCCATCGCGGTGGGACAGAGCGTCACCGACCTGACCCAGAACGCCTTCGCCAACCTCGGCTGGGACGACATCAAGATGACCCACCCGGTCTTCGCGGGGGACACGCTGTTCAGCGAGTCGCTCCTGCTCGAGAAGCGGGACTCCTCGAGCCGGCCGCACGCCGGCATCGTCACCGTGCGGACCCGGACGCTCAACCAGCACGGCGACGAGGTGTGCTCTTTCAAGCGGACCTTCTACGTCTACCGGCGCGGCGCGGAGCAGCTGACGGGCATCTTCCCGACCGGCAAGGAGCCGCTGACGCTGGACAGGGAGCAGGCATGAGCTTGCGCCTGACCTACCAGCCCTGGGGCGAGACGCTCGAGGAGCTCGCCGACGCCGGGCGCCGGGCCGAACTGGCAGGGGCGGAGGTGCTCTGGGTCTCCGAGCTCCACCGCAGCGCGACCGTCAGCGCGGCGGCTCTGGCGCAGAGCACCCGTACGGCCCGCATCGGCACATCGATCCTGCTGGCCTTCACGCGCAGCCCCATGATCACGGCCCTCGAGGCGCTCGACCTCGACGAGCTGACGGGCGGACGCTTCGTCCTCGGCCTCGGTTCAGGTGTCCAGCGGCTCAACGAGCAGTGGCACAACGCCCGCTTCGGCAAGCCCGTCGGTCACATGACCGAGACGGTCCGCAACATCCGGCGGTTCTGGGAGGTCGCGACGACCGGCGAGGCGATCGACCTGGACGGCGAGTACGAGCCGATGCACCTGCGCGGCTACGAACGGCCCTTCGCCGTGCAGCGCACGCAGATCCCGGTCTACCTGGCGGCGATGGGGCCCTTCATGACCCGGCTCGCCGGCCAGATCGGTGACGGCTGGATCAGTCACGAGCTCTGCTCGCCCCGCTACCTCACCGAGCGGATCCTGCCCGACCTGGAGGTCGGTCTCGAGCGGGCTGACGGGAAGAAGCGCGGCGACCTCGACGTCGTCGTCTCCGCGTGCTGCTCCGTGGACGACGACGCCCAGGTGGCCCGGGCACGGGTCGCCGGGCTGGTCGGCTTCTACGCCAGCGTCCGCACCTACGCCGACTTCTTCGAGTTCCACGACCTCGGCGAGCAGCAGCAGCGCGTGATCGACGCCTTCCGGGCAGGAGCAGGGGCGGACTACCTGGCGGGATCGGTGAGCGACGAGATGGTCGACGCCCTGACGATGACCGGCGACCGCGACGACGTGGCCGCCCGGGTCGCTGCCTACGACGGCAAGGCTGACTCGGTGAAGCTCAGCCCGCCGACGCACGGCCTCCCGGCGGCGGAGACGCGGAAGGCGCAGGACGCGGTCATCGACGTGATCGCCGATCTGGCAGGGGAATCGCGATGACGCCTCTCGCCGACATCCGCATCATCGCCGTCGAGCAGTACGGCGCCGGCCCCTTCGGCAGCGTTCACCTCGCGGACCTCGGAGCCGAGGTCATCAAGATCGAGGACCCGCGCGTCGGTGGCGACGTCGGCCGCTACGTCCCCCCGTACAACGACGAGCAGGACTCGCTGTTCTTCGAGACCTTCAACCGCAACAAGCGCAGCCTGTCCCTCGACCTCGCCAGCGAGGCCGGGCGCCGGGTCTTCGAGGATCTCGTCAAGGTCTCGGACGTCGTCTACTCCAACCTGCGCGGCGACGTCCCGGCGAAGATCGGTATCACCTACGACGACCTCAAGCACCTGAATCCCCGCATCGTGTGCGTGTCGCTGACCGGCTTCGGCATGACGGGGCCGCGGCAGAAGGAGCCGGGTTACGACTACGTGCTGCAGGGACTCGCCGGCTGGATGTCGCTGACCGGCGAGCCCGACGGCCCGCCGACGAAGTCGGGGCTCTCCTTGGTGGACTACTCCGGGGGGCTGGTCGCGGGGATCGCCCTGCTCGCCGGCGTGCACGCGGCCCGCCGGGACGGGGTCGGGATGGACTGCGACGTGAGCCTCTACGACACGGCCATCGGCATGCTCACCTACCCGGCGACCTGGCACCTCAACGCGGGCTTCGCGCCCGCCCGGACGCGGCACTCCGCCCACCCCTCGCTGGTGCCCTTCCAGGTCTTCCAGACGAAGGACTCGTGGATGGTCGTGGGATGCGCCAAGGAGAAGTTCTGGGCCCGGCTCGCCGTCGTCGTGGGCCACCCTGAGTGGGCTGAGGCTGGATCGTCGTACGACACCTTCGCGCACCGCCGCGAGAACAGTGAGGAGCTGCTGGCCCAGCTCGAGGAGATCTTCCTGGAACGGACCCTCGACGAGTGGCTCCCGCTGCTCTACGCCGCCGCCATCCCCTGCGGCCCGATCAACGACGTCAAGGGTGCGCTGGAGGAGGAGCACACCCGGGCGCGGGGCTTGGTCGTCGCGACCGAGCACCCGCGCTACGGCACCGTGCAGCAGGTCGCCTCACCGGTCCGGGTCGGCACCGATCCGCCGGTCTACCGGCGGGCCCCCCAGCTGAACGAGGACGTCGAGCTGGTCACCGGGTCCGTCCTCGGCCTCGACGCCGAGCAGGTGCGGCAGCTCGCGGCGGAGGGCGCCTTCGGGCCGGAGCCTTCTGCTCCCGACCCGCCGGAGCCCGAGGCAGCCGCACGGTGAGGCCCTCCGCGGGCACAGCCCGCCAGCTGGCCGAGTGGGGGACCGGGCCGCTCGAGGTCCCGGTGCGGGTCCGCGAGGCCGCGGTGCAGCACCTGCTCGACGGCTTCGGCACAGCGCTCGCCGCCGTCCGGCTGGGCGCCGCGCTGCCCGCCGTGGCGGTCGGTCGGGGTCTCGGTGGGCCCCCGGAGGCCTGCATCCTCGGGACCGAGGGCCTCGTCGGCGCGCCCGCAGCGGCGCTGGTCAACGGGACGCTGGTCCACGCGCTGGATTACGACGACACGCACGCGGTCGGGCTCGTCCACGCGACGGCGGTCGTGCTGCCCGCGGCGTTCGCCGTGGGCCAGCAGACGGGTGCCACCGGGGCCGAGGTCCTGGACGCGGCCGTCGTCGGCTACGAGACCGTCTGCCGGGTGGCCGCTGCGGCGCCGCACGGTTTCCACGCGCGTGGCCTCCACGCGACCATGGTCGCGGGGGTGTTCTCGTCCGCGATCGTCACCGCGCGGCTGCTCCGGCTGTCCGCGCCGAGCACGACCCACGCGCTCGGCATCGCCGGCAGCTCGGCCGGAGGATTGCTGGCCTTCCTGGCGACGGGCGCGTCCACCAAGCAGCTGCACCCCGGATTCGCCTCGCAGTCGGGGATCCTCGCGGCGCGGCTCGCGGCCGAGGGGGCGACCGGTCCGGAGACGGTGCTGGACGGCCCGCACGGGCTCTACCAGGTACTGGCTGCCGGACCGGCTGACCCGGGGACCGTCACTCGCGGGCTCGGAGAGGTCTGGGAGACCGAGCGGATCGGTATCAAGCTCTACCCGGCGTGCCAGCTGTCCCACGTCACCCTGGCGGCCCTGGAGGCCGCTCGTGCCGCGACCGCCTTCCAACCGGAGGAGGTGCAGGCGATCACGGCTGACGTGCACCCGGACTCGGCTTCGGTCGTGTGCGAGCCGTCCCGCGACCTGACGCGCCCGTCGAGCCCCTACGCCGCGAAGTTCTCGCTGCCCTGGAGCGCGGCCGCGCTCCTGGTCGACGGCCGGCTGAGCCTGGGCACCTTCGACGAGGGCTCGATCGCCCGGCCGGAGGTGTCCGCCCTGGCCGGCCGCATCGGGTGGCAGGTGGTGGCCGCACCCGGCGCGGCCGCTGACGCCCCCGGGCGCGTCACGGTGCGCCTGCGCGACGGCCGCGAGGTGGTCGGGCAGGTCCCTGGCCTCCCCGCCGGAGGGCGGGCTCGGCTCGGCCGGGGAGATCTGCTGGCCAAGCTGGCGGCCAACGCAGGAACGCCCGCTCTCGAGCTCGTCGAGCTGCTCGAGGGTCTCGACCAGCTGAGCGCCGTGCACGCCGTCCTCGCCGCGGCCACCCGCGCCGTGCGTCCCCTCGAGGCAGGAGCAGCTCCGGTATGACCCTCACCGCCATCACCCCGACCGACTTCCCGTGGTTCCCCTACGAGGGCTTCACCTTCTGCCTGGGGCTCGAGGAGGGCGACGCTGCGTGGACGTCCGGGCACACAGCCGCCGCCCACGACGAGGCCGTGGGGAAGATGACCGTCGGCGGCACGATGGAGCAGCAGGCGCGCACCGCCTACGAGAAGGTGCTCCACATCCTCGACGGCGCAGGCATGTCCGCCTCCGACGTCACCCGCATCACCGAGAACGTCACGCTGGCCGGCCTCGACGAGTACGAGGCCGCGGCTGCCGTGCGACGCGAGCTGTTCGGCGAGCACCAGCCGGTCGTGACGACGATCGTGGTCGAGCGCCTCGTGCGTCGCGCCGCCTTCCTCGAGGTCGAGCTGCACGCGGTGCGCGGCGGCGGCACGGTCCTCCGGGCGGCGAGCGAGCAGCGGGAGGCCGGCTCGTGGACCGCCTCTCCCGTGCGCGAGGGGCACGACGGCGCCGTTTACCTGCCGACGGTCCTTCCCCTGGACGCGAGCGGTGACGTCGTCCACGCCGCGGACCTGATGGCCCAGTACGCGTACTGCCTGGACCGGGCCGACGAGCTGCTCCGAGCCGTGGGGCTCAGTCTCGACTCGGCCGTCAGCACCTACGACTACTCGACGCCCGAGACGCGCCGGGACTACCGGCGCACCTCCTCGGTCCGACAGGAGCGGCTCGGCGGCGCGGGGGTGTTCCCCGCCGCCGGCGGCATCCTCATGAGCCGGCTGCACCGTCCGGGTGTCCTGGTCGCCCTCGACGTCACCGCCTCCCGCCACCCCCTGCAGGCGGTGAACCCGGGCTGGAGCCGCTACGACTCGCTGACCTACTCGCCCGGTGTGCGCGCGGGACGGACGCTGTACATGTCCGGGTTCGCCTCCCTGGACATGGACTCCCAGGAGGTGCTGCACCCGGGGGACGTCGGCGCGCAGGCGGAGGTGACGTACGGCAGCGTGCTGCACCTCCTGGAGCACGAGGGTCTCGGGCCCGCCGACCTCCTGGCGACCACCGAGTACTGCGTGGAGTCCGCACTGCCGGACTACCGCGCGGTGGCGCCGGTGCGCGAGCGGCTGCTGTCCCCGCCGTGGCCGGCCTCCACGGGAGCGATCTGCAAGGAGCTCCTGCGACCCGAGATGCTGCTCGAGGTCTTCCCGACGGCGCTCTACCCGGAGCGCTCGTGACAGCGCGGGCCGACCAGCTGCGCGCTCGCATCGGCGAGACGCGCACCTACGTGGCGCCCGAGGAGCTCGGGGCGGCGGCCTTCCGCTACTTCGCGCTGGCCGTGGGTGACGACAACCCCCTGTACACCAGTGCTGACCACGCCCGGGACCACGGCCTGACCGGTGTGACCGCGCCGCCGACCCTGATCTGCGAGACCAACCAGTACGCCGGACTGCTGCCGGACGACGAGGGCTACGCCGGACACACCTGGGGGCTCGTGGTCCCGGGAACCCGCACCGTGCGAGGGGGCAACTCCTACGTCTTCGAGCGCCGCGTGCGGCCCGATGACGTGGTCACCGCGACGTGGGAGATCGTCGACGTCGAGCAGAAGACGACCCGAGCCGGCGCCGAGATGCTCGTGGTCAGCTCCCGCGCCACGTACGTCGACCAGACCGGCGCGCTGCTGGCCACCAACGACGAGACCATCGTCTTCGTCTCGGTCGAGGTGGCGGGGTGAGCCCCGAGCCGGGTACCGGGGTCGGCCTGCGCACCGGGCTCGACGTGCCACCACTGGAGCGCACCATCGGCCTGCCCGACATGGTGGCCTACGCCGGTGCCACGTGGGACTGGCACCGCCTGCACTACGACGTCGACTTCGTCCGCTCGCGCGGGATGCCCGCCCCCGTCGTCGACGGGCAGGTCCTGGGAGCGCTGCTGGTCGAGCAGCTCCAGGACTGGCTGGGGCCGTCCAGCTTCGTCCGCGCCGTGCACTTCACCTTCACGGCACCGGTGCTGGCGGGGGACACGGTCCGGTGCGAGGGCACGGTCACGGAGGTATCGGACGACCGGGTCGAGGTGTCCCAGCGCGTGGTCGTGGTCGGACCCGACGGCGAGGAGCTCCGCGTCGCCGTCGCGCCGGCCGGGGCGACGGTCCTGCTCGGCACCACCGACGGACCGGGCGCACGATGACCGGGGTGGCCGTCGTCGGGGTGGCCGAGAGCGACCTGGGCATCACCGGCCGCTCCGTGCTCGGCCTGCAGGCACAAGCGGTCACGCGCGCCCTCGCCGACGCGGGTCTGACCCTGCGGGACGTCGACGGGCTGGCGACGACCGGGGTGTCCCGCTTCTCGACCACCCAGCTCGCCGACTCCTTCGGGCTCCAGCCGCGGTGGACCGACTCCACCTTCGCGGGAGGCTCCGCGTACGAGATGATGGTCGCCAGGGCCGTGCAGGCCATCGACGCCGGCCAGGCCGACACGGTCGTCGTGAGCTTCGCCTCCAACCAGCGCTCCGCGCGGTCCCGCTCGCTCGCCGGGGTCTACGAGGACCACGTCCCCGAGGCGCAGTTCGAGCGGCCGTACGGCGCGCTCTACCCGGTCTCCTACTACGCCATGGCGGCGCAGCGCTACCTGCACGCCTACGGCGGCACGCGGGAGCAGCTGGCCGAGGTGGCGGTGGCAGCCCGCGAGTGGGCACTGCTGAACCCTTCCGCTTTCCGCTATGGCGCAGGAACTCTCACGGTCGAGGAGGTACTC
>JAABUN010006774.1_pt1 | contig 12893 bp, 12 predicted proteins | sample 5559311 | NCBI WGS metagenome assembly JAABUN01 (sample SAMN10711877, study PRJNA513370) | rock metagenome | isolation source: Antarctica rocks | place: Antarctica: Victoria Land, Siegfried Peak sud | reverse complement strand
CCGACACGCGAGGCGCGATGAGGCTGCCCCGGCGACTGCGTGAGCTGGAGCGGGCCACCCGTCCGATCGACCCGGAAACCGAGGCGGTCATGCGACGGCGGTGGGCCGAGCTTCCTGAGCATGTCCGGACGCCGGCGCAGACGTTGGGCCGCAACGCGGTCGGCTGCGAGGGCACCCACGGGGTCTTCCCGAGATGCAACCTGGCCTGCACGCCGTGCTATCACTCCCGCGACGCGAACCGGGTCCGCGTCGACGGCGCGCACACCCTGGAGCAGGTGCGCAAGCAGATGGAGTTGCTGCGGGCTCGGCGTGGCCCGCGGGCACACGCGCAGCTGATCGGCGGCGAGGTCAGCCTGCTGGCCCCGGATGATCACGCGGCGGCGCTGGCGCTGATGCGCGCGCACGGGCGCGAGCCGATGAGTTTCAGTCACGGCGACTTCGACTACGACTATCTGCGCGCGGTGGCGGTCGGACCGGACGGGCGGCGGCGGCTGGACCGGGTGTCCTTCGCCGGGCATTTCGACATGCTCATGTTCGGCCGCCGCAGCATCGAACGCCCACCGGACGAAGCGTCGCTGAATCCGTACCGCCGCCGGTTCGCCGAGATGTTCGCCCGGCTCAAACGGGAACATGGGGTGCGGTACTTCCTCGCGCACAACATGACCGTCACCCCCCGCAACGTGGACCAGATCGCCGGGGTGATCCGCGAGTGCCGCGACTCTGGCTTCGCGATGTTCTCCTTTCAGCCGGCGGCGTTCGTCGGCGATGAGCGTCGCTGGCACGAGGGTTATCGCGACACCAGCGGCGACGACGTGTGGGCGCAGATCGAGGCTGGCGCCGGGACCCGGCTGCCGTATCGGGCGCTGCAGGTCGGCGATGAGCGGTGCAACCGCACCGCCTACGGCTTCTACGTCGGCGAGGACTGGTTTCCGTTGCTCGACGACCAGGACCCGGCCGACCTGCACGCCCGTGACGTGTACTTCGCCCACCTGGCTGGGATGAACTTCGCGGACCGCTCGGTGCCGCTGCTGGCCGCGAAGCTGGTCCGGGTCGCCGTCACGCACCCGCAGGTCGTGGCCGTCATCGGCAGGTGGGCGGCCCGCAAGACGCACCGGGTCGGGCTGCGGCGGCTGCTGCGGCACCGCCGCATCCGGCCGGTGGCGTTCACGATGCATTCGTTCATGGACGCCGCCGACGTCGCCCCGGCGTGGGCGGCCATGCAGCGCGGGCAGACCAGCGACGACCCCCGCATCCTCGCCACCCAACAGCGGCTGCAGGCCTGCTTCTACACAATGGCGCACCCGGAGACCGGTGAGCTCGTGCCGGCATGCGTGCAGCACAGCGTGCTCGACCCCGCCGAGAACGCCGCCCTGCGCACGATGTTGCCGATGCCGACCAGACGCGCCGGTGCTTGACGCCCGCCTCCGCCGTGCCCTGGCGCCGACGCTGGACGCAGCCAGCGGGCGGCTGGCCGTGGCCGGGGTGCCGCCCCTGGCGCTGACCGGTGCTGGCTGGCTGGCCGGAGCAGGCGCGTGCGTGAGCGCAGGCCTCGGCTTGTGGCCGGCCGCGCTGGTCCTGTGGTTGGCGAACCGGGTGCTGGACGGTCTGGACGGATCGCTCGCCCGGCAGCACGGAGCCACCGAGCTGGGCGGCTTCCTCGATATCGTTGCCGACTTCAGCATCTACGCCGGGTTCGTGGTGGGCGTCGCGATCGACCGTCCGCAGGCCCGGCTGGCGTGCCTGGCGCTGCTGAGCGCCTACTACGTGTCGGGTACCGCGTTTCTTGCGCTGTCCTCGCTGCTGGAGCGGCGCGGGTCGAGCTTCGCGGACGGTCGTTCGCTGCGCTTCGTGGGCGGTCTGGCCGAGGGCGCCGAGACGGTGATCGTGTACGTCCTGTTCTGCCTGCTGCCGGGGCACGCGGAACTGATCGCCTGGCTATTCACCGCCGCGGTCGCGATCACCGCCGGGCAGCGGGTCGTGCTGGGCGTCGCGCTGCTGCGCCAAAAACCAATCGTCGAATGGGCCGACCAGCAGCATCGCGATGAGACCAGATGACCAGAGCCCGCCGCCGACTGATCGCGACGCTCGCCGTGGGTCTCCTCGCTCTGACCGCCTGCTCATCCTCCGGCGGCGGCACAGCTTCGGCCAGGCTCGACGCGTCGAACTGGAATTCGGTGCTGGCTGCGGCGAAGGGCCAGACGGTCAACTGGTACATGTACGGCGGCGACGACACCCTCAACACCTTCGTGACCGGCTACGTCGCCGACCGGTTGAAGGCCGCCGGCGTCACCCTCAACCAGGTCAAGGTCACCGACACCGGCGACGCGGTCAACACCGTCCTGGGTGAAAAGCAGGCCGGCAAGACGACCGGCGGCGCGGTGGACGCGATCTGGATCAACGGGGAGAACTTCGCGACCGGCGTGCAGGCCAAGATCTGGTACTGCGGCTGGGTCAAGGACCTACCCAACGCGAAGTACGTCGACTTCACCAACCCCGCCGTCACCAGCGACTTCGGGGTACCCGTGAACGGCTGCGAATCGGTGTGGCAGCAAGCCGATTCGGCTCTGGTCTACAACAGCGCCGACCTCTCCCGGTCCGACGTTGCGTCGGTGACCTCGCTGTTCGCGTGGGCGAAGACGCATCCGGGCCGGTTCACCTACCCGGCCCTGCCGGACTTCACCGGCTCAATGGCCGTCCGCACGATCCTCTACGACACGATCGGCGGACTGCAGCGCCTGTCCGGCGCCTTCGACGAGGCGAAATACGCGCCCGCGGCGAACAAGCTGTTCGTGCGGCTCAACGCGATCAAGCCCTCGCTGTGGCGCGGCGGCAGCACCTACCCCCAGTCCGAAGACGCCGTGGAGAAGCTCTACGCCGACGGCGTCATCGACGCCTACTTCACCTACGGCCCCGGTGCCGTCGCCGACAAGGTGAAGAAGGGCCAGTACCCGGCCACCACGCGCGAGGCGGTGCCCTCGGTCGGCAACATCGGCAACATCAGCAACATCGCGATCCCGAACGACGCGACGCACCGGGCCGCGGCGCTCGTGCTGGCCAACCTGCTGCAGGACCCCGCCACCCAGCTCGCGCTGTACAAGGCCGAGGGCATCTACCCGGGCATCGACCTGACCAAGACCAGCGCGCAAACGAGGCACGCGTTCGCCGCGGTAGCGCAGAGCCCGTCGGTGCTGCCGCTGGCCACGCTGCTGCGCAATGCTCAGCCCGAGCTGGCCAGCGGGTACGTCACCCGGATCGAGAAGGATTGGAAGGGTGCCGTCCTTCAGAAGTAGCCGGCTGCCACGCGGGCTGCGGATCGCGCTGCTGCTGGGCCCGGCCGCGGTGGTGATCGGTGTCTTCTTCCTCGGCGGGGTCGCGCAGGCGGTGGCCCAGAGCTTCGGGTATCAGCCGTTCCTGCCCGGCTACCACTGGTCGGCCGACGCCTACCGGGCGATCTGGCGCGACCCCGCGGTGCACGGGTCGCTGTGGATCACCCTGCGTGTCTCGGTGCTGTCCACGGTGATCGCGGCCGCGTTGGGGGTGGCCGGCGCGCTCGCGATCCGGGGCCTTCGGTGCGGCCGGGGCTGGGTGACTGGGCTGTTCCAGGTGAACCTTGCGGTGCCGCACCTGGTCGGGGCGCTGTGCATGCTGCTGCTGCTCGGCCAGTCTGGGGTGATCGCGCGGCTGGCGCACTCGGCCGGGCTGTCCGGCTCGCCGGCCGCGTTCCCGCAGCTGACCGGTGACCGGTTCGGCTGGGGCATCATCGCCGAGTACGCCTGGAAGGAGACGCCGTTCGTCGGGATCATCGCCCTCGCCGCGCTCAGCCGCGGCGTCGCCGACCTGGAGAACGCTGCCCGGGTGCTCGGCGCGTCGCGGTGGCGGCGGCTGCGCCACGTCACGCTGCCGCTGCTCGCGCCCCCAGTCGCCGCGGCCTCGGTGCTGGTGTTCGCCTTCGCCGCCGGCTCCTACGAGGTGCCCTACCTGCTCGGCCGGCCCTACCCGGCGACCCTGCCGGTGGTGGCGTTGCAGGACTACCGCGACACGGACCTGAGCGTGCGTCCGCAGGCGATGGCCGTCGCCGTGGTGATCACGCTGCTGACCACAGTGCTCGTGATCGCATACCTGGCGCTGGCGAAGCGGCTGTCGGGCCGGGCACTGTGAGGCCGGCACGGTGAGGGTGCTGCGGCGGCTGCTACTGGCGTTGCTGATCGCCGGGTTGCTGCTCCCGCTTCTGCCGCTGCTCGCGTGGGCGGTGAGCGGACAGTGGCGCTACCCGGGCCTGGTGCCGCAGCGCCTGAGCGGGCGCGGTGTGCGGATCCTCACCGACCCGCGCTCACACGTCCTGTCCGGCCTGTTCACCTCGACAGTGATTGGCGTGTCGGTGGCGGTGCTGGCGTGCGCGATCGGGCTGCCGGCCGGGCGGGCGATCGGCGTGTACCGGTTCCGCGGCCGCCGGCTGGTGCAGTTCCTGTTGCTGGCGCCGGTGATCGTGCCTGGGCTGGCGGTGACCCTGGGCATCCAGGTGTTCTTCATCCGCTACGGCCTGGCCGCCTCCACGCTCGGTGTGATCTTGGTGCAGCTGTTGCCGACCGTCCCCTACGCCGCCACCGTGCTGGGAGCTGCGTTCGCGAATCTCGACCTCGACTATGAACGGCAGGCCAGGGCGCTCGGGGCCGGGCCGGCACGGACGCTGGTGTTCGTCACGATTCCGCTGCTGCGCCCGGCACTGGTGCTCGCCGGACTGTTCTGTTTCCTGATCTCGTGGAGCGAGTACGTGCTCACGCTGCTGGTCGGGGCCGGGCAGGTGCAGACGCTGCCGCTGCTGCTGTTCGCCGCGATCGGCTCCTCGGACACGACCGCCGCCGCGGCGCTCGGTGTGCTGGTCGTGCTGCCGCCGCTGGTGCTCGTCGCGCTGGCCGGGCGGCTGCTGGCCGGACAGTCTGGCGCGGCGATCGGGCTGGGCCGGCTGTGAGAGCCTGCGCGGCGTCGGTCGAGCTGACCGGGATCGGCAAGCGCTTCGGCGACACGATCGCCGTCGCCGACCTGTCGCTGCGTCTGGCGGCCGGGTCGTTCACGGCACTGCTCGGCCCGTCGGGTTGCGGCAAGAGCACCACCCTGGCGATGCTGGCCGGGCTGCTCGCGCCCGACACGGGCGACATCACCCTCGACGGCGCCTCGCTGCTGCGCGTCGCGGCCGAGCGGCGTCCGGTCTCGCTGGTGTTCCAGCAGCCGCTGCTGTTCCCGCACCTGAGCGTGGCGCAGAACGTCGGGTTCGGGCTGCGCATGCGCGGGCTTACCCGCCGCGACATCGCACCCCGGGTGCAGGCGATGCTGGATCGGGTGCAGCTCGGCGGGCTCGGCGCGCGGCGGGTCGGGGAACTGTCCGGGGGGCAGGAGCAGCGGGTCGCGCTGGCCCGGGCGCTGGTGCTGGCCCCGCGGCTGCTGCTGCTGGACGAGCCGTTCTCCCAGCTCGACCCGGAGCTGCGGGCCGAGATGCGCGCGTTGGTCCGCGCCCTGCACGACGAGGCGGAGACGACCACGCTGTTCGTCACCCACGACCAGGCCGAGGCCGTCGATGTCGCCGACGACATCGTGCTGATGCTCGCCGGGCGCCTCGCGGGGCACGGCGGGCCTGAGCTGTTCTACTGCGCGCCGCCGACCCTGACCGCGGCGCGCTTCTTCGGCGTCGCCAACGAGATCACCGGCTCGGTCTGTTCGGGTTGCTTCCGCGCAGCCTCCGGGCTCGCGGTGCCCAGCGAGCGCACCGACGGTCTCGCCGATGGCCCGGCCGTGCTCGTCGTCCGGCCCGAGGCGCTCCGTCTCGCGAGCGCGGCGTCCCCGGATTCGCTGCCAGGTCAGGTCGCCGCCGCTCGCTTCGCCGGGACCCACCTGGCCCTCGAGGTCACGACGGCCGCAGGGATGCTCGCCGTGCACGTCCCGGTCGACACCCCAGTCCAGGTCGGTAGCCATCTGCACGTGCGGGTGCCCGGCGAGGCCAGCACCGTGTTCGCGACCGAGCAGCGGTCGTGACCAGGCAGCAGTGGGCCCAGCTGGCCGGTGTCGTGCTGCTGGTGGCCGCGCTGGTGATCATCAGCGTGTCGGTCGGTGTGCCGGGGGTGAGCCGGCTGCGCAGCGACTTCGCCCAGTTCGGCATCTGGGCCGGCGTCGTGTACGCCGGGCTGTACGCGGCGGTCAGCTCGCGCCGCTGCCGGCCGCGGTGTTCACTCTCGCTGCCGGGGCGCTGTTCGGCGTCAGCGAAGGGCTGGTCGTGGTCGAGGCCGGCGCCACCGTCGGCGCGGTCGTCGGCTTCTCGCTCGCGCGCGTGCTCGGCCGCGGCTTCGTCGCCCGAGTGAGCGGCGCGTCGCTCGAGAAGCTGGACGAGCGGTTCGCCCGCCGCGGCGTCCTCGCCGTGCTGGCGGTCCGGCTGCTGCCGGTGCTGCCGTTCGCCGCGGTGAACTACGTCAGCGGTCTGACCTCGATCCGCTTTCGGGACTACCTCGCCGGCACCGCCGCCGGCATCCTGCCTGCCGCCGCCGCCTACGTCGTGCTCGGCGCCTACGGCTCGAGGCCGGATTCGGTGCCGTTCCTCGTCGCGCTCGGCGGCCTACTGGTCCTGGTCGTCGTCGGTCTGGTGTCGGGGCAGCGCAGCCGGCGCCGACGCGCGGCGTCCGCGTCGGCGCTCAGTGCGGCACCCGCCGCCGACGAACGCGGCCCAGCAGCCTCGTGACCAGCTGCACGGCCGGGCGCCGCAGGCGGCCCTGGACCTCGGCGATCGCGGCGTTCCACACCCCGTCGGCGTAGGTCGGGTAGGCATGCATCGACCCGGCAAGATCACGGGCCCGCAGCCCCTGGGCGATGGCCAGCGCGACCTCGGTCAGGGCTTCACCAGCCCGAGGCCCGACCAGCGTGGCCCCGACGACGCGGCCCCGGCGGTCCAGGACGAGCCGGCTGAACCCGCCCGTGTGCTGCTCGGCCACCGCCCGGTCGACGTGGCGGTGCTCGACCTGCCGGATAGTCAGGCGCTCGCGCCGGGCCTGCTCCACGCCGACGCCGACTGCGCCGATCTCGGGCTGGGTGAACGTCACCCGCGGGATCCGGTCCGGGTCGACCGACCGGCGCAGCCCGAGCATCGCGTTGCTCGCCGCCGTGCTCGAGGACACGCCGGCCGAGTGGGTGAACTGCGGATAGGTCGTGACATCGCCGGCCGCCCAGACCCGCGGGTTGGACGTGCGCAACCGGCGGTCGACGATCACGTGGCCGCCCGCGTCGACCTCGACCCCAGCCTCGGTCAACCCGAGCTCCACCGTCCTGGGTGTCCGGCCGGCGGCTAGCAGCGCCACGTCGAACTCGACCCGCGAGCCGTCTGCCGGCTGCGCGGTCGACTCGGCGAATCCGCTGACGCCGCTGCCGGTCCGCACGTCGATACCGTCGGCGCGCAACGCCTTCGCCAGCAGGTCGCCGGTGTCGGGGTCCTCGCGCGGCAGCAGCCGCGGCCCGGCCTCCACCAGCGTCACCGCCGAGCCCAGCCGGGCGAAGGCCTGGCCCAGCTCGCAGCCGACGCTGCCGCCGCCGAGCACGAGCAGCCGCCCGGGCAAGTTCGGCAGGTCCCAGATCGTGTCGCTGGTGTAGAACGCCGGTCCAGCAATCCCGGTATGGGTGGCACCGACGGTGCCGCGCCAGTCGCGAGCAGCACCTGCCGACATCGCACCGGGACGTGGTCGACCTCGCCGGTGTCCGGCCCGGTCAGCCGCGCGCTACCCGCGACGACACGGACACCGGCCGCGCGCAGGGCCTCGGCAGAGTCGACCGGCGCGATCGCCGCGATGGCGGCATGTACGCCGGCCAGCACGGCGGTGAAGTCGACCTCGACCCGCTGGACGTGGATCCCGTACCGGGCAGCCCGGCTGGCGTCGGCGGCGGCGTGCGCGGCCGCGAGCAGCGCCTTGCTCGGGACACACCCGGTCCACAGGCAGTCGCCGCCGGTCCGCTCGCGCTCGACCAGCAGCACGCTCGCGCCCAGGCTTGCGGCCGTTTTCGCCCCGACGATGCCCGCGGTGCCGCCGCCGATCACCAGCAGATCCCACACCTGCCCGTCCGGCGGGGACAGGTCCTCGGGGCTCACCGGCTGGCCGGACGTGACCGGGTGCCGACGGCGACGTGGATGTGCCCGCCCTTCACAATCTCGTGCATCGGCTCCTCGGTGCTGGCGAGCAGCCGGTTCCACGGCGCCCGGTAGGGGTCGGAGCCGCCGGTGAAGCAGGCCAGCCGGGTCAGCGGCCACAACACCCGCCAGCGTCCGGACGGCATCGCCATGTCCACCACGGCGATCCGTCCGCCCGGCCGCAACAACCCCAGCGCCTGATCGAACGCGTCCTTCCCCCCGTCGATGATCGACAGCGAGCAGGTGAACAGGACCGCGTCGAACGGCGCGGCGTCGCCCGCGAGCTCGGCGATCCGTGCGGCGTCGCCGTACCGTAGCTCGACGTTGCGCCAGTCGCGCGTGATTGTCTTGCCGCGGGCCCGGCGCAGCATGGCGACACTGCGGTCGACCACAACAACGGCGCCGCCGGCACCGACCCGGCCGAGCAGCGGTGCCAGGTTCAACCCCGTGCCGCATCCGACGTCAAGCACGCGGACGCCGCGCTGGAGGTCCAGTGCTGCGATACCCCGCTCCCGGCCGGCGCGATACACCGGCCGCTCTGCGGACAGCACGTCATAGAACCGGGCGCCCAGGCCGTAGCGCGGGAGCCTCAGCCGACCGGCACTGCGGTCCGCGACTGTCCTCCATCGGCCGGCTGTGGTCGATGTACGGAGGCGGGCCCCTGTGACGTGGTCACCGGCCCGTCAGCCGGGTGAACCATGCGTGCGCCCGGCGGGACCGGTGTCCCGACCGCGCGGCGACGCCGGCTCGGGTGGGTAGCAGCGCCGCGACCTGCGCGCCGGTGGGGTTGGTCAGCACCCGCTGCCCGACCCGCACGGTGGGCACCGTTTCGTCGCCACCGTTGGCCTGCCGCACGAACGAGCGAGCCGTGTCATCGTCCCAGATGTTGTGCCACTGGGCCTCGATGCCCCGCCGGGTCAGGGCCCGGCGCAGTCGACGGCAGTACGGGCAGCCGGGGCGCCAGTACACCTGCACCACGATCGCCGCCGGCTCACCCATGTACCGGTAACCCGGTGCGGGCACGCTGCGCTTCCCGGCCCGGCTCTCGGGGGTTCGTCATCCGGCATCTTCGGCGACCAGGTCGCGGACGGTGGCGTGCATCCGCTGCACCATGGCCGGGTCGGGAGCGCGGCGCTGCGCCCAGTCCGCCAGCGCCTCACGCAGCGCACGGTGATCCGCAGCCGTCGTGGCGCACCGCGCGCAGATAGCCAGGTGGGCTTCCAGGCGCCGGACTTCTCGAGCCGTCAGCGGCAGCGACGGGTCCGCGTCGAGGTAGCGGTGTACGCGGCGACGCGCCCAGTGGCACGTCCACATCCTGCTCGGATTGACCATCATCAGGACCTCCCCGAAGGTGGGTGGGTGCGCAGGTGGACGCGGATGCGTTCGCGGGCCCGGCTCAAGCGCGACAGCACCGTCCCGACCGGGATGCCGAGGACATCAGCCACTTCGCGATAGGTGAGGTCGTCGACATCGATCAGCAGCAGCACGACCCGGAACCGATCATCCAGCGCGTCCACTGCGCGCTGCAGCTCTTCGCCGAGCAGTCGGTCGGCGACGATCTGTTCCGGGCTCAGCGCCACCGCCGCCCCGAACGCCGGCCGGTGCCGATCCGCCTCGCCGTCGCCATCGAGCAGGTCCGGGCGCCGACGACGCCGGGAGTTGGCGTTCGTGTTGCGCAGAATCGTCAGCAGCCAGGCCCGCGGATGGGCGCCGTCAAACCCGCCGATGCCCCGATACGCCCGCACCAAGGTGTCCTGCACCAGATCCTCGGCATCGGGCCAGGAGCCGGTCAGCGTGCGGGCTACCCGCAGCAGCATCTCGATCTCGGGCTCCACGTCACGGCCAAAGGCCGCCTTTGGCTCAGCTCGCTCGCGACTTGCTGCCCGATGCACATCTTGGGAACCCGCCGCGGTCGCCGACTCCATCCCCGCTCGTCCCCGCCCGTCGTCGCCGGACAAGCTCACCCTGATCGGTTCGAACGACACACCCACCCGCTCGATCCGAAGACCAGGCCGGCGAGCGAGGTGAAGACCATCGCCGCGTTGACCGACACAGCACACGCGAGGCGACTATCCGAGAACACCGAAACGGCGCCGCAGATGATGCCCGCGACCAGGCAGATCGCAGCCACGCAAGCGCGCAGAACAGTCGGATACCTCTGCGGAGCTCTTGCTAGCGTCACTCTGACCAGTCTCCTCGCTCGGCGCCCGATCGGACGGTCATCGCGTGGCCGCCCGGCGGGGCACCGCGCCGGACGCGGTGCCGGCTGATCATGTCCGCCGGCACCCATGGTCGAGCCCGACCAGCCTCGGCACGCAGGTATTGGTAGATCGTCTCGCGGCTGACACCGAACTCGCGAGCCAGTTCCGCCTTCAGTGCCGGCCGCGGCCCTGCGTCGCAGCCAGAGTGGGGACGGCGTGGATGGCGCCGGCCGGCCGGCCGACAGCCGGGCGGACTGGGCCGGTGCGCGGCGTGCTCATCGCGGCCAGCTGCGCCGGGGTGGGGGTGACGTGCTGGCCGCGATCGAGGTCGTCGCGTCGGTCGCGGCCGACCAGTCGCCCCAGGGCATCGGCGTCCGGTTCGATGCGGTCGACGACGGCGGTCCGCAGCGCGGACAGGTCCAGTTCGGTGCGGCCGGCGACGGCCTCGATCTCGCGTTCCCACGTTTGCGGTGGCGCCTGCATGGTGATGCCGGCCGCGACCCGGGCGGCGGCCACGTGATCTGCGGGCCAGGTCAGGTCCCGCCCGGCGAGAGCCTGGTCGACGAGCTGGCGCCCCATCGGCTCGGCCGAGGTCAGCCGGTCGACCAGCGCGGCCGGGCCATGCAGCTCGCCGGTCTGGGCGGGGTCCATCCCGGCCGGTAACACTGCCCCGCGCGGGTCGAGGTGCTGCGCGGTGAGCAGGTCGTACGCCGCGCGTCGCGGCGTGCTGGCCGGCCGGGTCGGCGTCGGTCGCGATGACGACCCGATCGGTGCCGGCGCCCAGAGCGACCTTGAGCTGGGCGGCCGGCGCGTCGATCAGCGCGGTGCCCAGCGGCGCGACGCCGGCCAGCATCCCGCCGGAGGCCCGGTCGACGGCGATCGCGTCGATGGGTCCTTCGACGAGGACGGCCAGGCCGCCGCGCTGCAGGGTGCCGGTGTTCTCGACCAGCCCGTACAGGTGCTCGCCCTTGGTGTAGAGCGGCGTCTGGCCGGTGTTGAGGTACTTCGGGGTGCGGGTGTCGTCGGTGCCGTCCTGGCTTGGGTTGCGGCGGCCGATGAACCCGACGACCTCACGCTGGCCGGCGGCGTCGCGGGCAAGCGATGGGGAACATGAGCCGATCGCGGAAGCGGTCGACGACGCGGCCGGTCGAGGCCCGGGTGCCGAGGCCGGCGTCGATGATTTCGGTGTCGGTGAAGCCTTGCCCGGCAGGTGCTCGGTGAGGTTGGTCCATCCGGGCGGGGCGTAGCCGATGCCGCGGGCGTGGTCGACCAGGAACGGGGTGCCGACGCGCTGTTCCAGGTACGGCGGCGCCCAGGAGCCGGCGTAGCGGGCCATGAAGTAGCCGACCGCTTCGCTGTTGGCCGCGACCAGCCGCTCCCGATCCGGCGCCGCGGGGTGAGTGTCTTTCGTGGCGGCGCCGCCGCCGACGATCAGGCGGCCGGTGGCCACGCCGCCCAGGCGGCCGGCGTGCTCGGAGTTGCTGCGCTGGTAGGAGACGGCGAGCATGCCGCCGGCGATGATCAGCCCGATCAGGCACAGCGCCGCGGCGATCCAGGAGATGTAGGAGATGACGGTCTGCACCCCGGTGAGGCCGGGGATGGCCTGCGGGTTGGAGGTGAACAGGTTGAACCCGAGGATGGCCCCGGCGATGGGTGACGCGGCGCCGACGACGAGGCAGCCGGCCGCGACCCCGCCGAGCCGGCCGACGTGCTCGTTGCTGCCGCGGTGGTAGGACACGGCCAGCATCGCCCCGGTGATGATCAGTCCGATCAGGCACAGGGCGGTGGCGATCCAGCAGACGTAGCCGATGATCGTTTGCAGGTTGGTGACGCCCGGGATGGCGCTGGGGTTGGAGTTGAACGGGTTGTTGCCTGCCAGGATGCGGACACGTGATGGCAAATAGGCCCCCTGACGAGAGCGCCGCGGACGGGGCCCGTCAAGGGGCCCGTCGCCCGGTGAGGGTCCACTGGGATCGCCTCGCGGGAACGATTCGCGGCGCTTGCCGGGTTACCTAGCCGAGCCCACCACACCCGGAGGCACCATGACCGTCCGCGTACACCTGGCACTGGCCTGCATCGCGGTGGCCGTCCTGACAGCGTGTGGTTCGGGCGCCCCGACCAGCTCGTTAACCCCACCACCCAGCACAAGTCAGGGCGGAAGCACCACCCCTGCCCCGACGTCGGGAGCTACGGTCTCGACGCTGAGCGCCACCACCCTTGAGGGAGCCGCGTTCGACTTCGCCAGCATCTCCGGACACCCCACCGTGCTGTGGTTCTGGGCACCGTGGTGCACCATCTGCCGGGCCGAGGGCCCCGGGATCGCCAAGGTGGCCGCCGAGGTGGCTGGCGACGTGACGTTCATCGGGATTCCCGGCAGGGGAGAGCAGCCCGCCATGAAGCAGTTCGTCGCGGACACCGGCGTCGGCGGCTTCCAGCACGTCGTCGACACCGACGGACGGATCTGGAACCAGTTCGGCGTGGTCAGCCAGCCCTCGTTCGCGTTCATCAACGCCGCTGGTGAGATCAAGATGGTG
>JAABUN010006773.1_pt1 | contig 12893 bp, 13 predicted proteins | sample 5559311 | NCBI WGS metagenome assembly JAABUN01 (sample SAMN10711877, study PRJNA513370) | rock metagenome | isolation source: Antarctica rocks | place: Antarctica: Victoria Land, Siegfried Peak sud | reverse complement strand
CACCCGTCGAATACGAACACCACCACGCCGATCAGACGGCGCTACACCTAGCCACAATTTCCAACTAAAACACCCTCCACCAAACCCGGCGCTTGACACGTGTCTTCGTACAGCGCGTAGGCCTTCTCGAGTACGAGGGTGACTCCCTGGACGTTTCCCAACGCCTCCGCCCGGTTGTCGTTCAATAACCGGTCGAGTTTGATGTCCATCGCCTCGACAAGCTGTTCGAGATCTGCGAGCGCCGCCTTCAAAGCAGCTGCAGCACTTAGAGCAGCAACATTCGAGACCGCCATCGCATTGAGCTGTGCGGGTTCAAACTTCGCTGTGGAAGCAATCTTTCCTTTTGCACCCCTGATAATGCCGCCGACCGGCCCATCGGGATTGAACTGACGCAGCTTCTCAAGCAGGTGGGCAGATTCGGCGGTCATCGTGAAAGTTGCACCTACGGTTGATGAACCTGCAACTGAACTCAGTTCGGCGACGGCGGCAACTGCGTTGATCGTTGCCCGCTTTGCGGTTGTCACCATTTCCGGTTGAACGGCTAGCTCCTGTAGGAAGTTCTGAACGAGGTCAGTCCCACCGACCACCGCAACTTCGTTACCAGTGATGAAAAGACCGAGTTCTTGAGTCTGATGCTCCATCGCCTCATCTAATCAGCAAACTTGCGGATCGTGATCCAAAGAGATTGATCGCAGACGCCAACCGCGTCCGCTGCAATCAGCCGACATGTCAGTGAGCCGACGAAGGGCCGCCGCGAAGGTCCTCAAGCATGCTTGCCGTGCCCTTCGTGGTCCTGACTCGGGCGAGGGTCCGGAAATCCACTCGATTCGAACGCGCCGGCCGAGTGGCACCGGCACGCGTCAAACGGTCGAAAGGAGTGAGCGACGGAGGAATGAGCCTCGCAACCACCTCGCCGTCGAGGGTGACGTCGATAGTCTCGCCGTCCTTGACGCGTTCGAGGATCTTGCCGTTGTCATCGCACAGAGCGCAATGCGGAACAGTTGTCATAGGAGCCTCCACAGTTTGTAGCAGTGTAGTTTCAGCGCGGTCGTCGGCTCACGAAATAGATGCGTTATCGAGGGGATCGAGAGAGAGCTTCTACGCTTATCCGCCGCGCAGCACGTCCACGTGCACATGGTCGAGGTGGCGGAGGATCTCGTTCGCCGGCTGTGGCGCCTCGTAGTTCTTCTAGGTACCGCGGGAGTTGCGGGAGCTCCAGAAGCGGTCGTCGAAGATGACGTATTGGACGTCGAGGTCGTCGGCGTGAGCGACGAGCCAATGCGCGACCATCCAGCCCGAGCGCCGGTTGTCCTCGCTGACCGGCCGGAAGAAGACGTCGACCGCGCGGCCGTCATAGTGCGTCGACTCACCCCCGTGGCCCTGATCCACCCCGCCGGGCTCGAAGCCGCCGAGGCTCTGCTCGCCGAAGACCTCCGTCGTCGCAGTGCGCACCTCTTCCGCGCGGCGTGAGTCCCGTAGCGGTGAGTTCCTCCTGCGGTAAGCCCTCGGCGGCGGTGCCTTCGCACCTGAGCACAGGACCGGCGTCGTCTGCGGGTCCGTCGGCCAGAGCATGCAGGACGGTGTCGTCAATCGCTGCGGTATCAGGCGGCACCGCACCGCGCGCCTGGAGGGCCACGGCCGTCGTCGCCAGCTTGGCTTCCTCGCGGTCGAGCCCGATGTCACCCTCATCCGTCTCGACAGTGCACTCGGAGGTGCCCGAGCAACGGGCCGGCGCCAGAGCGCAGACCGCCGAGTAGTCCCAGCCCTACAAGCACCAGCACTGACGCGAGCACGCCGAGAAGAAGCACGGTAAGGAGCAGGCGGCGACGCCGGTACGTCCTGCTGCTGGTCTTGCGCATTGCCACATCGGAGCACCGGCGAAAAGAGCACAGTCCTCCTGGCCAACGCCTCTTTTCGGTGACTCCTGCGAACCTGCGGATGACGACCAACTCTCGTATCTGGTGTGGTGCTTCCCGACTAGGTGGGTAGACCCTTCAGAACTTGAATCGACGGCGGCCGTAGGTAATTCTCGCGGGCGGACGAGAGGCAGCTCTCTGGCCCGGCACTCCCGCGTGAGGTCAGGTCGGCTGGAGTAGCCGCGCCTGCACCAGCATTAGGGCGTCCGGCTCCGACGTGGTACTCCCTAACGGTTGTCCACATATCCGCGACGAGGGTGGACCTCCACCGACAAAAGTGTGTTGACACGGGCCTTATGCTTCGAGGAGCCGTTTGGTCACTCGACGGCTTCACGCCACTCGCACCAACCAATGGGGACTCATGCTGCCTGCCACACCTCCGCCTGCCCGTCGACCGTCGGGAGTAGGAAGCGGGGGAGTGCGTCGATCCACCGCCATCGTCGCCGGGCTCGCCCTGTTCCTCGTCGTTATAGGGCTCATCTCCGGCGGCCTGAGCGGCGGACTCATCATGGCCGCCACGTTCGCGCTCTTCACCGGGCTCTACACGCTCCTGACCAACAGGCCGTCCTGGGCGCGTCTCGGAGGGCGCAGGGCCGGGGCGATCACCGCCGGAGCCGCCGTCGTCGTCATGCTTGCCGGAGGAGCCATCGCTCCGGTGTCGGAGTCGGTACCGACAGCTGTTGCCGAGCAGGCGTCCGAGCAAGCAACCGGGCAGACGACAGAGCCAGCCGAGGCGTCGAGCGCGCCCAGCACCAGTGCTCCGACCGCAACGGCTGAGCCGTCCGCCACACCGACGTCCAAACCCACACCGAAGGCCACGCCCACCGTCAGCCCTACGCCGTCGGACGTCGCGCCGCTCGACGCCGACGCCGTCGTCGGTGCCGCCGGCGAACCGGAAGCGCCGTCGGATCAGCCCGCCGCCAACACCACGGCGCTCGCACTGCTGGAGACCCTCGCCATCAAGGGCCGTGCGCCGAAGACCGGTTATGACCGTGAGCAGTTCGGGCAGGCCTGGGCCGACGTCGACCGCAATGGCTGCGACACCCGCAACGACATACTGAACCGGGACCTGACGGACATCGTGCACACCAACTCGGTGCCCTGCAAAGTGCAGTCGGGCACACTGAGTGACCCGTACACCGCGACCATGATCGCGTTCCAGCGCGGACAGTCGACGAGCAGCGAGGTGCAGATCGACCACGTCGTCGCCCTGTCCGACGCCTGGCAGAAGGGTGCGCAGCAGCTCACCTTTGATCAGCGCGTCGCGTTTGCGAATGATCCGCTGAACCTGCAGTCGACGGACGGCCCCACCAATCAGCAGAAGGGCGCGGGCGACGCTGCCACCTGGCTGCCGCCGAACAAGGGCTACCGCTGCGAGTACGTGGCGCGGCAGGTTTCGGTGAAGGCGACCTACGCGCTGTGGGTGACCCAGGCTGAGCGCGACGCGATGGCCCGCATCCTGTCCGATTGCAACGGCATCCTCGCGCCGACCAACCAGCTGGCGCCGTCCGTCACGCAACCCGCGCAGCCGGTCGAGACCGAGGCGCCCGTCGTCGCGCCCGTGACCGGTCAATTCGCAAGTTGCGAGGAGGCGGCGGCAGCGGGGCTTTCGAACATCCCGGCCGGCTCGCCGGCCTACTCCCCGGACATGGACGGCGACGGGGACGGAGTCGCGTGTGAGGTCAGCGCGCCGGCGGCGCCACCCGCCGTCGTTCCCGCGCCGGTGGCGCCCGCACCAGCGCCTGTCGCACCTGCGCCTGTCCCACCCGCGCCTGTTGCCCCGGAACCAGTAGCCCCGGCACCCATCGCGCCGGCGCCGGCCGCTCCCTACTACCAGAACTGCGATGCAGTCCGCGCTGCGGGCGCTGCACCGATCAGACCCGGCGACCCCGGCTTCCAGCCGAAGTTCGACGGTAACGATGACGGGGTGGGCTGCGAATAGCCCCTCTGGTACGGAACGCTGGACTATCAACCCCGGTCGACCACGCCTGGGGCGTTCCATACAGCGGAGTTTGTCGCTGCGAGATGTGAGTATTGTCCGAGGCAACGAAACGATAGGGGACGTAGGTGAACGTGGTCGACGTTGCTCACGTGATCAGCGCTTTCGCCACGGCAGGAGCGCTGATTTTCGTCGGTTTGCAGGCCGTGTACTCTCGCAACGCTGCAGATGCAGCGCGGCGGATGTTGGAGCTCGAGAGTGACCGCGACGTTCGGGCCATGGATCGGGAAGCGCGACGCCGAGCGAGCCAGGTGACGACCTGGCCGGTCAAACTGAAGATTGCATCCGAAGAGAAATGGGGTGTGGTCATCAACAACGCCTCGCCTTCCCCGGTATTCGATCTGGAGCTTCGCCGGAGCGAGGGCCGAGCCAAGAGTGGCAAGTTGATCCCGTCCTTGTTCGCGCGAGCGGCGGTTATCCCGCCGGGACGCTATGCAGTGGAACCGGATCAGAAGATCGTCCTTCACGCGACCGAATTCAGTGGTGACGTGGCGATCACCGGCAACGCGGACTATATGGCCGAGATGCGCTTCCGGGATAGCAACGGGCGCTCATGGGGGAGAGACAACGCGGGCATGATCACGCAAACGACTGAGGAGGAATCACGGTAGCAGTTGCCACCACAGTGCTCTGGTAGTCGCGGTCGAAGTTAAAGGTGCCTACCTCACTCGCACCGAGAGCCGGACGAACCGGGACAAGTAGTTTCGTTCGACCGCTACCATCGCTTACATGCACAACCGATGGTAAGGCGGCAGTGCCGCCGTTCATAGGGGTCTTCCACTGGCGGCGTTGTCGCTTGAGGGTCTGCTCCACCGCGACGGCGTTCCCCGTCTATCCGTGGAGGCGACGGGTGCTCCGGGTCATATTGAGGGCCTTGGCGACCGCTGAAATGAAGGCCGAGCGACATGAGCTTCGTCGATCAGGCTGACTGCGAAATCCGCTCCGCTGCCCACTCCCAGCGAATCAGCTCCTGCTCGAGCCGAACTGCCGACCCGTAGCGATCATCCTGCAACGCCCGGTACACCTCTGACTCCTGCTCGGTCCACCATGTGAGTGCGGCGCGCGACGGCGTGGGCTCGTTTCCCCCAGCAGTCCCGGTGCGCGAGGAGTGTCTCCAGATCCATGAGGACTGTCCCGACGTGCGGATGGGTCGCCCGCAGCTGGTCCAGGATGCGGAAGCCGTGCGTGTCCAGGTCTCCCCGGTACAGCACCTGGCAGGCGCGCCGGCTGTCCGTCGCGCCGGATCACTGGCGATGCAGCGCAAATAATTCGCAGACGATATCTGAAGAACGGACCCGAGCGCGCGCCTCGTCCGCTCGCGAGAAGCTCCTTACCGCTCTGTAATCGGAGCTTCGAGGAATGCGCTTGCTGGACGGAAGCTGACCGATCATCTGCGCAGCAGTCATTTCGACAGGCTCGCGTCGTCCAGTCAGGTCGGTATGTCCGCGCTGGAACCCTGTACAGAACAGGAGGCTGATCAGCGCCGGCTTCCCGAAGGTAAATGTTCACGCGGTCATGGTCATTAGAGACTCATTGACCGCAACGTAGCCGAGGCATACTGTCAGCCATACAGCCACTGGTTATGATCCGCTAGCTGCAAATTTACTACTTTCTCGGGGGAAGAAATGGTCTCACCTGTTTCATCGTCGAAACTCACCAATACCAAAATACGATCATGGGCGGCCCTCGGCGTCACTGTTCTCGTTCTGGTAGGGGGTTCTCCTGCAACCGCGGCGTCACCGCTGATGATCTCCGTCACAGCCACAACGGATGACATCGCCACAACGAATGGCAAAGCGAAAGGAAACACGACCCGTGCCTTTGATCGTCAGGTTGAACAGGCAATGCAGTTCATGCGAACTGGAGCTGACAACTCCACGTACTTCGACCTGGATGCTGCGTCGGCTGCGAACGCTGATGTGGAGACCCTCGAAATGGGAACGATCATCAATCGGCTCGCCGCATCACAGCAACCGGTTCCAAAAAGTCAAATGTCCGTCCAGGCAGGTCTGCCGATCTGGGGGAACTGGTGCGGCCCTGGACACGGTGGGGGCGTAGCGGTCGACGTCCTGGACTCGATCTGCCGGACCCACGACCGATGCTACGGCTTGCGCGGGTACTTCGCCTGCTCCTGCGACCGGGCGATCGTCAGCAGCATACGCGCGAACGCTTACCGTATGAAAACCCAGGAAAGAGCAGTGGCCGCGGCCATCAGCACCTACTTCACCTACTGCCTTTGCAACCCTCTCAAGTAGCCATCGAAGTAACTCGTGACCCGAGACCTGTTACATGACGATTGGAACTGTTCGCACAATGTCCTTCGCTAGTGATTCCGAGAGCACCGCACCTCCGGCGGATAAGCCCCTTTCGACATGGGCTCTAATGCTCGGGGCGTTGATCGTCGTCGTGCTCCTACCCGACTGGACCGGGACCGGAAACCCGCGTCCCATCTGGCTGTTCGCCGTACCCGTACTTCTCGGATTGATAGGAGCAGGAATCGCACTGAAAGATAGGCATCCATGGTGGGCGGCCCTCTCAGCCCTATGGGGTTTTATCCTGATCCAGGTTCTGGTCGTTACGATCACTCTCATCAGCGGACCATAACGAATAGGGCGCCTCACCCATCGTTCATGCTCGAGATGGTGGCACCCTCTCTTATGCGACGTGCTGACCTGATGCGCTCAATCTGGCGATCAACGGCCGACTCATCCGAGCCTGGACCACCCACCGTTGGGACAATGGCTTTGAAGACTGATAAATGCTAGTTCAGCAGCCGGATCATGGCCCAGTCCCAGCGGATCAGCTCCTGCTCCAGCCGAACTGACGATCCATACGCGTTCTCCTGCAATGCGCGGTAAAGCGACGCTTCTGCCGTGGTGAGGCGGGTCAGCACAGCGCGCGACGGCGTCGGCTCTGTCCCCCAGCTGTCCCGGTGCGCCAGCAACGTCTCCTCGTCCATGAGCAGGCTGCCCACCTGCGGATGCATTGCGCGGAGCTGGTCGAGGATACGGAAGCCGTGCGTGTCCAGGTCTCCCCAGTACAGCACCCTGCGGTCGCCCAACCACGAGGCATCCCGCAGCGACGAGAAGCCGTAGCCGCCGCCGAAGAGTGCGAGCGTTCTGGGCCTGTCCGGCAGCGACAGGAAATTCACCAGGTTCTCGGTGACGATCACCTGGTCGACCGGCAGGGACAGGGTGCTGAACGCTTTCGCAGTGACGGTGACATCGCGTGCGGCCCCGAGCACCGACAGCTCCGGATCCAGCACCCGGAACCGCACACGCTCCGGCGCGTGGAGGAACCCGTGCCGGGCAGCGAAACGTGCCGCCGGAGTGGAGTCTTGCGCGACGATGATGGGTGACGGGACGGACGATGACGGCCCTTCGTCCACACTGCCGGCTGGTGGTGCCTCCTCTACCGGCGAGGCCGCGGCATGCCCGCCCTGCAGTACCGCCAGCATCGCGTCGATGACCCGGCGATGGCCCTCGATGAACTTCGTGTGCACGCCGGGCAGGCTGAGTTGCCGCACGTAGATGCCTGGCGACGGGTGTTCCTGCAGCCACAGGGCCACCCGCGCCGCCGTCACCGCGTCCTCGCCCAGTTCCAGGAGCTGTAGCGGCTGGGCAACAGCCCAGGCCCGCAGGGCCGGGTCGAGATCCGTGAGCTGCGCGGCCGGCCCCACGGCCCGCTGCGTGGCCCGCTGCTTGCCGACGAAGGCGATTTCGTCGTCGACCGTCGCGAACACCGCGCCGGCGGGTACCTGGTTGGTGCCGATGGTGGTGCGTCCCACCTCGACGAGGTCGAGGCTGAAAGGCCCGACGGCGGCAGTGAGTTCCCCGGCCCAGGAACGGGCTGCGGCGTAATGGTCCCGCAGTTCAAGTGCGGTGGGCTTCTTCAGGGCACGACGACGGGGATAGGTTCCCGATGGCTCGAGCACCTCCCGCAACAAAGTACCGCGCTCCCAGGCCTTCGCCGAGAGCGCACGGAGATCCGCCAAAGTCGTCCAGCGTGCCGAGGCGTCAGCCGGCACGCCTGTCCCTTTCCTCCCGGTATTCCTGGATGGTCATGTTGCGCAGCTGGGAGTCGTCGCCGTTGGTATTCGCCACGAAGCCCACGTGGGACACGAAGGGTTCGATGACGTGGATCTTCTGTAGCGGGGTGACGATCAGCAGTTGCAGCTCCATGCGCCGGAACAACTCCAGACCGTAGCGCGCCGACTCATCGGATCCACGGCCGAAGGCCTCGTCGATGACGACGAAGCGGAAACTGCGGCCCGCAGCCCGCGACGACGGCAGGGCGGCGTCCTGCGCGGAACCGAGGCCGAACTGGAAAGCGAGTGCCGCAGCGAGGATGGTGTAGGCGAGTTTTTCCTTCTGGCCGCCGGACTTTCCGCCGGAATCCGTGAAGTGCTCGAATTCCTCGCCCGTCTCCGTCCACTTCTCCGACGCCGAGAAGGTGAACCAGTTCCGCACGTCCGTGACCTTCGCCGTCCACCGTTCGTCCAGCGCGGTGTAGCCCTCGCGCCCGCGGAACCGCTCGATGAGCGTGGCCACCTGCAGGTACTTCTGCTCCGAGTACTGCTCAGTGTCGCCGAGGCTTCCCTCCGAACAGGCCCGCAGGTCGATCCCGAACTGGCGCACGTCCAGGTCCGTGGTGTTCTGGTGCTCCAGCTGGATCGAGGATGAGATCCAGCCCGAGCACGGCCACGTAGTCGCGCACCTGGGAGGTAAGCCCCAGCAGCGCCTGCCACGTCTTCTCGTCCGCCTCGGCGTACACCACGCCCTTGAAGAGCCTGGTGACGACGCCGGGGAGTTCCGGCGAAGTCGTGGCATCGTGGTCCGGGTTCAGGACTGTCATGAGGGCCTCACGAAGATGATCTGGTCGATGGTCGCTTCGCGGATACTGCCGTCCGGCAGGGTCCAGGCGAGCTGTTCCGTCCTGTCCGCGGTGACGGACGCCCACGGCGAATCGGTGGCCAGCTGGTAGTAGGCAATCACTTCGGCCAGGCCCTGGGAGAGCGGATAGGTGGCAGTGACCTCGCCGAGCGTGGCTTGGTCGGCGTCCGCGAGCACGGTCTCGATGTGTGTCATGAGCCGGTCCTTGTCCACGTGGAACTGGGTGAACAGCGCCTCGGCGTCGACGTCCGCGTCGTCGGCCAGTTCGACGACGTCGTCCACCTTCACACGCCGGCTCGGCTCATACAGCGGACGCTCGAAGGGCAGCGTGACATCGACGTTCGGCGCGTCGATGCCCATGAAGACGCCCGACGGCGGCTGCGCGCGCGTGGCGAGCGCACCGCCTTCCACCTGCCGGATGAGCTGCATGATGCGCTTGTTCTCGAGGAACACCTTGTCATCGAGCAGGCGTCGCATCTGCTGGGAGAGTTGGCGGACGGTCATCTGCGTCTGCTCCACGGCGGGGAGCCAGTCCTGGTGGAGGGTGCCCAGGCCCTGCAGTTCGTGGTTCTCGGCGAGGGCCTCGATCTGGGTGGCACGCTGCAGCAGGTCCCGCAGCTCGGTCCGTAGCTGGGGGGACATGAGGTAGTCCCAGAAACCCTGGAATGTCCGGCCCTGCAGTGAACTGGTGATTCCTTGCTGGTTGGCGAAGATCGAGGCGAGCAGTTCGCCCTGGGTGCCGTCCCACGTGGTGATGTGTTCGCGCACCTCGCGGTCGAGCGTGCGGAAGTTCTGTTCGACCTCGCGGAAATCGGAGAGCAGGTCCTTCGCGAGGCCCGTGAGTTGCTGCAGGTGGTCCAGCGCCTCAGGGGTGCTCATCACCCGGAGGTGGCCCTCCCGCAGGCGCTGCATCTCGGCATCGATTCCGTCCCGCTGCCGCTGGAGCTCCGCGAGACGCACCTCAGGGTCAGTTTCCGATCCTTGGACCAGAGCCTTGAGGACCGCGAAGATGCTGGCCAGCCGCGACTGCGTGGCCACGAAGGCGCGCCCCTGGAGGCTCTCCACCCACCGCACCACGTCCTCGGATGTCGCCGTGAGGTCGTAGCGTGGCTCATCCTGGCCAGGACGTAGTACTTACGCAGCCAGGCCTTCTCAGGCGCCGCCCAATCGTCGAGGTAGTCGGAGGCCGGCTTCGGGAAGGCATCCTCGCCGAGGGTGTCCCGTACGCCGAACAGCACGTCATCGAGGACGTCAATGAGCTGCTGCCGCCCGAGATTGCGCTGGTTCGGGCCGGTGAAGGCTGCCATGACGAAGGTGAGCGCGAGGGGCGCATGGTGGGCACGCAACAGAGACCACCCAGCGTGGTTCTCGCGCAGGGACGCGACGTCGTAAAAATCCACTCAATCCCCAAAGGCTTCGGTATCCGGACTGCTATCCATGGTAGGTGCAGACACCTCAATGCCTGGTCTTCTCAGGGGGCCTATCCACCGCGGAGGCCTGATGGAAGTCGGTCGAGCAAGGGAGCGAAGAGCTCTATCTCGGCCCGGGGAATACCGCAGGCGTCGGCGGCATTCCTCCACGTCCTCACGGCCTGTAGTACCGAATCCAGGATGGTGTCCCGGTGGTCGGGGTCAACGAAGTAGTCAGCTACCCCGAGAGCCGCTGCCATCGCATCATCGCGCGTTACTGCTCCGTCGATGGCAGTGGCTCGCTCGGTGTTCAGATCGGGGGTCGGATTGACATCGAATGAGGGGGAGAATCGCCAACCGCTGCGTCCTCTGAGAAAACCGTGATTCCGCAGATGATCGTCCGTGTTGTTGACGGCGATGTTGAAGCAAATCCGGCGGAACAGTTCCGCTCGGTCTGCGCGGGGATCCTCGGAATTTTCATCGATGACGTCCAGGAGGTCTAGATAGTCCGCGCGGGCACCGTCCCGTTGCCGTAGCATCGTCATGGCCGACACGTACCCTATTCGCCGACTTCCCTCCCGATCGAATCGATCAAGGACGAGCACCGGATCCGATGCCGAGAGTCGGACGAGTTGGTGAGCGGGAGTGCTGATCCCAGCCAGCTCGGCCAACATGAGGGTAGCTGCTTCCCAGGCAATCACCTGCCACTGGTCGCCCACGTGGGCGAACTTGGCAAGGGCAAGGCGGTCTGCATTCTGAATGGACGCCTTCGGTCGAGCGCCACCGAGGCTGCCGGTTCCGGCGTCGAGAAGCGTCTTCAGTGCAGAAAGATCGTCGGGATTTCGTTCTACGTCTTTTGCGGCTTGCCGTAATTCGGGCAATTGAACGAGTTTTGGTACGTCGGTTCCCTCGCTCAGGTGCGGCCCGTCGCCCAGGCGAAATCTCAGTGCTCCCTGTCGCGTCCTGTCCGACACTCCCAGGAGGAAGTCCCGATCCGTCAATGTCCTGGGGCTCCCAGCGAGGCGGCGAGCTTCTGCTTGAAGCCGCTTGCTGATGATGTGTCGGCCCCAGCGGTCCGGAGATGCATCAGCGAGTGCGCCCGGCAGACCCTTGACGACGTGGTTCCCGCGTGTGATTGGTAGTTCCGGGTCGATCGCGTGTGACATGGGTAAGGCAAGATAAGCGCCGTCATACGCGAAGTTCGTGGTGGTGGTGCCCCGTCGGGATTCTATGTAGGCACGGCCGACATGCATCGTACCGCTCGCCGTCTCCAGGTCCACGTCGATCGCCCCGCTCAACGGCGCACCCTCTGGGGTAGTTTCTGCTCTGCGCGGGCGCGACCGAAGTCCGTCTCGTAAGGATCGAAGGCGATATTGAGTTGCTCACTCAGCCCGAGGACACGCGCCACATCGAGGAAGACCTCGAATCCGACGCCGAGGTCGCCCTTCTCAAGCTTTCGTAGGGTGTTTCGACTGATCCCGGCACGGTCTGCAACCTGTTCTGCAGTAAGGCCTAGTAGTTTGCGCCAGGTCAGCAGTTGCGCCCCGATGGTCCCCGCGATTCGCTGGGTGGTCACAGAGGTCCTTTTGGTCATGCCTCAGCATACCGCTAATGGTCAGCATGTTTGTAGTTATACCGACTAAGGAGCTTTTTCCTGACTTTTATTTTCGTTCTAGTCCCGGTATGAACTACCGCGTGACAAGTTCAAAGGGGCGACGACGGCTCCGTCGAGGTCGGTCTTCACGAGCATGGTGGTGAAGGATCTCGTTCTCGGTGTCGAGGGGGAATCACAAGGGAGTGGCTGGCGTGCGTGGACTCAGAGGTGAACGAGTCGCGACGGGTTCCCCTCGCGTTCCGCCCGCCTCACCTGATGTACTCGGGATCAGGACGACCCTTCCGAGAGGACACCATGACCATCGACACCGCCGTCTTCCAGCTCTCCGACGCGCACACGCGCGCGATGCACGAGCTCTACCGACACCTGCACGCGCACCCCGAGCTCTCCATGCAGGAGACGCACACCGCCGCGTTCATCCTCGAAAAACTGAACCACCTGGGACTGGAGACTTTTATGTGCGGAGGCACCGGCGTCGTCGGGATCCTCCGCAATGGCGACGGGCCGGTGGTCGGCTACCGCGCCGACACGGACGGCCTACCCATGCAGGAGGACACGGGCCTGGACTACGCGAGTACGACGACGGGCGCGCTCGCCGATGGGACCGCGGTTCCCGTGATGCACGGCTGCGGTCACGACACCCACATCACGGTCGGCCTGACCGCCGCGCAGCTGCTCACGGAGAACCGCGATGCGTGGACGGGCACCGTGGTGTTCATCTTCCAGCCCGGCGAGGAGACCGGCGAGGGCGCAGAGGCCATGGTGGAGGACGGACTGTGGGATAAGGCGCCCAAGCCGTCGATCATCTACGGTCAGCACGTCTGGCCCGGGCTCGCCGGCACGGTGAACATCAGCAAGGGCACCGCCATGGCGATGGCCGACTCTTGGAGGGTCACCGTGCACGGCAAGCAGGCGCACGGCTCGCAGCCCGAGCGGTCGATCGACCCGATCGTGCTCGGCGCCCACATGGTGGTCCGCATCCAGACGATCGTCTCGCGCGAGGTGCACCCGATGAAATCGGCCGTGGTCACGATCGGCACCTTCCACGGCGGGCTGAAGGAG
>JAABUN010006772.1_pt1 | contig 12896 bp, 10 predicted proteins | sample 5559311 | NCBI WGS metagenome assembly JAABUN01 (sample SAMN10711877, study PRJNA513370) | rock metagenome | isolation source: Antarctica rocks | place: Antarctica: Victoria Land, Siegfried Peak sud | reverse complement strand
CCTTTGTCATGGCCGAGCATTGCTACCCGCCCGGTGTCGCCGATGACCCGAGACAGGGTGTCGCCGATGTCGTGAGACATGTGTCGCCTATGTCCTGAGCCAGAACACTGCTGGGGGCACCAAGCTAGTGTTTTTCAAACCTGCGACACGTTGCGCAGGTTCTTTTTGTTGGTGTCTTCGCAGGTGGGGCGCCATATAGCGCCGTTCGACCGATGTCCGAAACGACATCTCGCCGGTCGTTGCCGTCCGGTTGGCGATCTCCGCGAAGGGCTGCGCTAGCTCGACGTCAACACCGCCAACCCGTCGGCGACGACAACGTCATAAGAGCCAAATAAGTCGAGGATTTACAGCCCAGCTGGACGAAGCGGATAGACGAGTCGCGGACCTAATTGCCTGGACCAAGCACGTCGAAGCATCGGTCCGATGACTGTCCCGCCATCGCTTCAGCTGGCGCTGAGCTTGGCTGCCGGTGCCGCGATCAGTCTGTCAATAGAGGGCTGATCAATGATCGGGAGTGTCGCTGGCTTGGATTGCTGTTTGGCGTGACGATGAAGCGTGACGATCGAGCGTTCCACCGCGACTTCGAATGATTCCCCCGACAGGCCCGGCGGCATGGGCGGCAAGGTGGTCCCCGGGCTGTTCGATCCGCCGGAGTCGATGCGTCCGACGTTGGTCGGTGATCGTTGGGCGGTGGTGGCGGGTCATCCGCTGCCGTGTCAGGTGGCCGCGGATGTGTTGGCGCGGGGTGGTAACGCGGTCGATGCGGGGGTGGCGGCGGGCCTGGCGACGAATGTCGTGCAGGTTGACATGTGCAGCTTCGGCGGCATCGCGCCCATCCTGGTACGCCCTGCCGGGTCGGCGGAGGTGTACGACGTCGCCGGTGTGGGCCGCTGGAGCAGGACGGTCTCGTTGGAGAAGATGCGGGATCGGTACGGTGCCGCGCTTCCTCTGGGTGAGGCGCCGTTTATCGTGCCGGGCGCGCCGTCGGCGTGGTTGACGGCGTTGGAGCAGTTCGGTACGTGGCGGTTTCGGGATGTGGTCGCTCCCGCGGCGGAGCTCGCCAGGGACGGGTTCCCGCTTGATCTGCGCACGGCCCGCTCGATGCAGATCATGTCGGCGGGGTTTTCGCGCTGGGATTCCAGCCGCCGGGTGTTGTGTCCGCTGGGCCGCGAGCCGCGGGCAGGTGACCGGCTGATCCAAGCGGATTTAGCGAAGCTGCTCACCGAGTTGAGTGACGCCGATTCGGCCGCCGATCGAGTCGATGGCATCCGGCAGGTACATGATGCCTTCTACCGCGGCCGGCCCGCGGCGAGGTTGGCTTCTGCGGTCACTGAGTGCGGCGGTTTCCTGGATGTCCCCGATCTCGCTGACTACCGGGCGCAGGTGAGCCTGGCGCCGCGGATCCGGTTCGCCGGCCGGTGGGTGCACTGCACCGGTCTGTCGACCCAAGGGGCGGTCGCTCTGCAGGCCGCGGGCATCCTGGAACGCCGCGGCGCACTGCAGCTGACACCCGGGTCGGGTCGGTACCTGCATGAGGTGGTGGAGGCGCTGAAGCTGGCGTTCAGTCAGCGGGAGGGCCTCTACGGAGACCCTGATTTCACTGGGTTGCGGTGGCAGGATCTCGTCGATGGGCAGCATCTTGACCGGTTAGCCGCCGGGGTCACCGACACCGCGAACAGTTGGCCGCCCAGCGCGGCTTTGAGCGCCCGGGGTGGTACGACGGCGTTGGTGGTTGCAGATTCGGGCGGCGCGGTGTTCGCCTGTACGCCCAGCGACACCGCCGACGGCGGCCCGATCGTGGATGGCCTGGGCATTTTGTGTTCACCGCGGGGGGTGCAGAGCCGGCTGGTCGCCGGGCATCCCAACGTGCTGGCGCCGGGTAAGCGGCCGTGTGTCACGCCCGCTTCGCTGATCACGCTGCCGGTGTCCGGGGACGATCTGCCGGAGGCGTTGAGCTGCCCCGGCGGGGACGTCATCGTGCAAGCCATGCTGCAGGTGCTGGCCGGGCGGTCGGCCGGGCAGTTCACTGCGCAGCAGGCGGTTGAGGCGCCCAGGATCGCGGCGTTCGACTTTCCTAGCGGGTTTCACCCTCATCCGTCGGCCGACAAGGTGGTGTTCGCCGAGGACCGGCTGCCTAGCGCCAGCTTGGAGGACTTGCGGCGGCGGGGCCACAACGTGGACACCTGGCCGGGCCTGGAATTCGATGCCGGGTCGGTGCAGTTGATCGCGGCGGGCGCCGGCTCGGATGGTTCCCGGCAGTGGCTGGCCGGCGCCGACCCTCGCCGTTCGGCGTACGCCTTCGCCCGCTGATCGGTCAGCTCATCGATGAACGAGCGGCGGCCGCTGGCTACCAGTCGGTGAGCATTCGGCTGAGCAGGCGGCAACACAGGTCCACGTCGGACAGCGGAACGTATTCGTCGGCGGTGTGCGCTTGATCGGTCGCTCCGGGTCCAAGGACCGTGCAGCTGGCGCTCCCGGTGAGCGCGGCGACCATGGAAGCGTCGGTGTAGGCCTCGTGGCCGTCGCTGCCGCCGACCGCGATCTCGCCGCCGGCGACGCTGCGGTAGGCGTGCCGCAGCCCGCGCACGATCTTGGAGTCGTCGGCGGCCCGCACGGGCGGGCGGTCGGCGCCGAGGCGGTCCAGTGAGAATGAGGCGCCAGGGAATTCGCTGATCACCGAGGCCGTCACGGACTCGACCAGCTCGATGACGTCGTCGGGGCGCATCGGCGGCACGTACCGCATGTCGAGTTGCGCGTTCGCCGACGGCGGTACCACGTTGGGTGCAACGCCGCCGGTGAGCACCCCGCAGGTGAGCCGGGGCCGCCCGAGGATCTGATCCTCGTGGGGGAGTTCGGCGACGCGGGTCTTGAGCCGGTCGATGATGCGGGCCACGACGTGGTTGGCGTCGATTCCCAGGTGGGCCCGGCCGGCGTGCGCCATCCGCCCGTTGACGCGCAAGTTGAGCCAACGCAGGCCCATCTGTGCGATTCGTAGTCGCATGCCGGTCGGCTCGAGGGCCAACACCTGGTCGTCGACCCGGAGCAGCCCCGACCGCACCAGGGTGTGGGCGCCCATCATGCCGGGTGCCTCTTCGTCGACGGTGGCCACCAGGACGACGTCGCCCGACGGCGTGGCCCCCCCGTGGCACATCCAGTCCAGGGTGTTGATGGCGACGGCGAGCCCGGCTTTCATGTCGCAGGCGCCGCGGCCGAAGATTTTGCCGTCGCTGATCCGCGCGTCCAGCGGGCCGGTGGTCCATCCCTCACCGATCGGCACAGTGTCCATGTGGGCGAGCAACACAAGGCGGGGTCCGTTGCCTCCGCTGACCTGACTGACCAGGTTGTGTCGGGCGCCGTCGACGTGCTGTTCGACGACTTCAAGGCCGCAATCGGTGAGCCGGTTACCCACCCATTCGGCGCACCGTCCCTCCAAGACCCCGGGATTTTGGCTGTCGATCCGGACCAGGTCTGCGGTGTCGCGCAGCGCAGTGTCGGTGGAGATCAACGCAGGGGGCTCCTTCACGTCAATGAAGGCGGGCCGTCGACCACGATCGATTGGCCGCTGATACCGCTGCTGGGTCCGGTCAGCAACCAGCCGCAGACGTCGGCGACCTGGCGTGGGGTGATGAGGCGGTTGAATGCCGACGCGGCGGCGAATTGGTTCAGGACGGCGTCGGGACTGCTTTCCTTCCGGGCGGCGACGATTTCCGCAAGCTCCCGCAACATGGGTGTGTCGACGTTGCCGGGGCAGACGGTGTTGACCCGTACGCCGTGTTCGGCGACCTCCGCGGCGAAGCTCTGCGCGAATCCGACGAGGCCGAACTTGCTGGCGCAGTACAGCGATCCGCCGCCTTCACCGCGCAGGCCGGCCACCGAGGACAGAAAAACGATCGATAGTGGCCGGGCAGCGGCGCGGAGCTGACGGTGTACCGCGGTAGCCAGTGACATTGCGCCGACGAGGTTGACGCCCAGGGTGCGGTTGACCTCGCCGACGTTGAGGTCGGCGACCGGTCCGGAGGTGAGGACTCCCGGGGTGTAGGCGATGGCGGTGAGGTTGTCGGTCCGCCACGTGTGGGCGATGAGGTCGTCGACTGCGGCGGCGTCGGTGACGTCGAGCAGGCTGCTGCGGTGCCCGCCGCCGGGCAGTGTCGACACCATGGGGGCGGTGTCCCGGACGTCGCAGGCCCACACGGCTGCGCCCTGTTCGGCGAGCAGCGCAGCCGTGGCGGCGCCGATGCCGCCGGCCGCGCCGATCACGAGGGCCAGCGGCCGGTTCATTGGTTCATCACCGACCGGATGGCGTCGCCGATCGACTGCGCGTTGGGTACGACCGCCTGCTCCAGGGACCGCGCCGCCGGTACCGGCACATCGGGCAACGCATGCCGGGCGAACGCGCGGATCGTGCCGGCGCCAAGTATTTCGACGGTGCGGGTCAGCACCTCGCCGGTCAATCCGAAGCTGGCGTAGTCCTCGTCGACGACCAACAGCCGTCCGGTCTTGGCGACCGAGCGTCCGACGGTGTGAGCGTCGAGGGGGACAACCGTCCGCAGATCGATGACTTCGACGTCGACCCCGCTCTGCTCGGTCGCCGAAAGGGCTTCGGTCACCGACGCGCCGAGCGTCACCAGGGTGAGGTCGGCTCCTTCGCGGACAACCGCGGCTCGGTGAAGGTCGGCTGCGTACCGTTCCTTCGGTACCTGTTGTCCGTGCCGGAAGTCGCCGGCGCGGCGCAGCAGCAGCGCCTTGTGTTCGATGAACACCACCGGGTCGTCGCTGCGGATAGCCGCGGCCATGAGTCCCTTGTAGTCGTAGGGACAGGAGGGGACGACCACCCGCAGTCCGGGCAGGTGCCCGAACAGTCCCCACAGGGTTTGTGAGTGTTGGGCGGCCGAGCCGATACATCCACCGGCGGTTTTGACGACGATCGGCATTTTCACCCGGCCGCCGCTCATGTACGGGATTTTCCCGATCGCGTTGTACACCTGCTCCAGGCACACCCCGATGAAGTCGACGAACATCATTTCGACGATCGGCCGGTAGCCTTCCATCGCCAGACCGGCTGCCATCCCGGTAAACGCCATTTCCGAGATGGGTGTGTCACGGACCCGTTCGCGGCCGAAATCTCGCTGCAGACCTCGGGTCGCGCCGAATACCCCGCCCTGCAGGCCAACATCCTCGCCGAGGACCACGATGCGGTCGTCGGCTTCCATCTCCTGCCGGATCGCTTCGGCCACACATTGGGACGCGTTGACGTTGCGGATCTCGCCGTCGGTCATCCGGCGTCCCTTGAGAGCACGTGGTGGCGGGCGGTGTCCGGTTCGGGGGAGGGGTCGGCCCGTACCCGCGCGAGCACGGCGTCGATCTGCTCACTGACCGACTGCTCAATCTCCTTGAGCGTCGAGTCGTTCGTTCCGCGGTCCAGCAGCCTTTGCCGGGTGAGCAGGATCGGGTCCTGGGCCAGTCGCGCTTGGTGTCGCGCCTGCGGTCGGTAACGGTCCGCGTCACCTTCGTAGTGGCCGCGGAATCGGTAGCAGGTTGCTTCGATGATCACCGGTCCCCGTCCGTTTCTGGCGTCGGCGACTGCGTCCCCGAAGGCATCCGCGACCGCCTCGACGTCGAGTCCGTCCACTCGAACTCCCCGGGCGCCGAAGGCCGGTGCGCGTTCGGCGAGCGTCGTTGTCGCCGACGCCTCGTCGAAGGGGACCGAGATCGCCCACTCGTTGTTCTCGATGACCACGACGAGCGGCAGCTTCCACGCCCCGGCGAGGTTGGCGCTTTCGGTGAAGCCGCCGGTGTTCACCCCGCCGTCACCGGTCAGCGCCACGGCGACGCTGTCACGTCCGGCGAGCTTGGCCGCGTAGGCGTGCCCGAGGGCGACCGGGACGTTCGCCCCGACGATCCCCGACGCGGAGAACCGGTGAGCCAAATCAAACGGGTGCATGTGACCGCCGAAGCCGCCGCAGAGCCCGGTCGCCTTCTCGAAGATCTCCGCCATTAAGGGGTATGGGTCGACGCCTTTGGCTAGCGCATGGCCATGGTTTCGGTGCGTGCTGACCAGCGCGTCGTCGTCGCGGAGACCGAGCAGACCGGCGGCGATCGCCTCCTGCCCGATGGCGGTGTGAAGCTCCCCGTGAATTTCTTTTGTCCGGACACCCTGCAGGCATGCCTCTTCGAATCGGCGGACAAGCACCATGAAGCGGTAGCGGTCCAGCAACGAGGTCATGGCGAAACCGTCCCGCGGAGTTGCTCCAGTTCCAGGACTCCGCCGCTGGGCATGAAGCAGTACACCGCTGGGCCTTCCGCGAATTCGGTGACCGCCCCCACCAATTCGCCGCCGGCGCGGCGGACGGCGGCGATGCCTGCGTCCAGATCGCTCACAACATAGGCGAAATGCCCTTGCCCCGGCCGCACCGGCAGCTGCTCGTCGCATCCTGCGGGCACATCGTGGAACGCGATGAACTCGATCACATGATCCGATACCGGGGTGACCCCCTGGACCAGGTCGCAACTGATGTCCGGCAGAGCAAGCATCGACTGAATCAGATCGGTCATCCCCCGTGCTTGGAATCGGACTTCGAAACCGAACGATCCGCGCAGGAATGAGACGGCGTCGTCAATGTCGTCGACGACGGTGCTGGTGTGGTGAAGCTTTCGCAGCAGGCCGGGGTGTTGCTCACTCATTCGCTGGCGATTCCTTCAAGGCAGGTGTCGCTGCGCCGACGGGCGCGAGGTGACACCAGTTCGCCACACACCGGGCACAGCGGCAAGCCGCAGGATGTGAGCAGTGCTGGGCTGGGGATGACACTGTGCCGGGTGCAACACTGGGCTGGGTGCACCACTGTGCCGGCGGTGAGACAGTGCCCGAGGTGACACTGTGCCAGGGTCGCGAGACCATGCCCCGGTCGACGCCGGCTACCTCAGCCATGCAGTACCTCGTGGGCGAGCACCGCGATGTGCAGGGATAGGCAGTCGTCGACCGAATCGAGGTCGACACCCAGGACACGTCCGATCCGCATCAGCCGCTGGTAGAAGGCGGGCCGCGACATGTGGGACGCCTCGGCGGCCGCCGACTTGTTACGTCCGTGCGCAAGGTAGGCCCGGAGCGTGCCCATCAACTGGGTGTCACGTTTCGCGTCGAAAGCCAGGAGCGCCCCGAGTTCCTGCTCGACGAACGCCTGCAGCCGCACGTCCTCGCGCATCGAGTAAAACAGGCCACGGACTCGGACGTCGGACGCCCGGAAATAGCCGCGTGAGGGGTTCGTGCTGGGGGCGCTGCCCAGGGCTTGCTCGGCCGCGACGAGGCTTTGCGCAACGCCGCCCAGCTCGGTGGTACCCTCCCCGACGCCGATGACGACGTTGTCGTGAATCGCCCGCAGCGCCGACGTCAGCTGGTTGAGGACTGCGGATTCGGATCGGTCGACCGGGATGGCGAGCACGGCCTGCACCCCGGCCGCGCCGAGGTCACCGACCACACTGTTGACCCGCGCCACCCGTGCGGCCTGTTCGAGAGCGTCCACGAGCTGGGTGCGCTGCTGACGGTGCGCGCCGGGAGAGGCGGGGCTGTGCACCGCCGGCCGGGCAACCAACCCGAGCAGCCGACGGTCCTGCACCGCAACACCCAGCGCGCGCATCCGCAAGGACAGGTCAGCCGGTGAGGCGGCGTGCGCGCGGATGTCCCGCAGCAGGTCACGTTGCGCGAGCCGGTCCATCGGTTCATGGTCGCCGGCCAACAGCCGGTGCACGGCCAGCGCGGAAACGGCCCGCTCGATCAGGGCCCGGGTGGCGTCGGACCCTTCGACGTCTGTCATCAGGATCAGCCGGCCCCAGTCATGGCCGCGGGCCCCGATCCGGCCGATCAGCCAGCGGGTGCCCGGGTCGAAGCCTATGCGGTCGGCGATCGCCACCTTGCGGGTATTGCGCTCCCAATCGTCGATGATGTAGCCCAGGTCGAAACCGGCGGTGTCGTAACTGAGCAGTTGGTGAGCTGTGCTTTCCAACAGCACCGGGCAGTGGGCGCGCACGGCGATCTGTTTGAGGATCTCAGCCGGTCCGGCGCCGTCGATGGACAGCTGGACCAAGGCCCGGCTGGCCTCCTCGGCCTTACGCATCGCTTCGTTCTGGGCGCTGATGATCGTGCGGTGCACCTCGGTGGTGATCCGGACGAACGGGGTTTCCCGGCCGAGCGCGATTATTGGGAAACGCAGCCGCTGGGCCGCGTCGAGCATCGTCTTGGGAATGTCCCGCAGCGTGAACCGCCGTCCGAGCCCCAGAACAAGACCCGAGGCGCCGGCGGCGTTGAGGTCTTTGACGTAGCTGGACAGGCCCTGCGCCGTCTCTGGCAGCAGGACGCCGGTGGTCAAGATCAGCTCACCGCCGCCGAGATAGCCGGCGATGTCGGCGAGTTCGCTGACGTGCACCCAGGTGATCGTCCGGGACAGGCCCGCGTTGCCTGCCAGCACGGTGGGACTGGCGAACCGGACCCCGTCCAGTTCCAGGAAGTCGGCCACGGACAGTCCGCTGTCCAGCATGAGGGTCTCCATGTCAGTGTGCCGATCCCGTGCCTGCCGGGTGGCGACCCGACGTCCCGGCGACCGACCAGACGCAGCCGAAGCCAAGCCCGCGTCGTCCATCCGACTCGTCACCAGATCCCTTCCGCGACCGCTGGGGCCCGAGTCTCCACCGGGTGGTATCGACAACGCCGACCAGGCACCGCGAGCAGCCCCCACATCGTCCGGAGCTCAAGCATCGCTGAATCCCTCACCGCGGCCGACCCTTTGATTCCTGCGGTAGGCGATCCAGCCGCCACACGAGGAAATGTCGGGGCGGCCCACGACCCCGGCCGACTCGCATAGGAACCCGAGTTCGGCGCTGCCGTCCTCGAGTACCACGCGGCCGATACCCAGCGGCGCCCCCACCGACTGCACCAGTTCGGCCAAGGCAATCGGGGTGATGGCCCACACCTCCACCTCGATCGAGGCGCCGGCGCCCGCATCGACCCGCACCAGCCCGGGCCTTGCCGGTTCGGTCAACAAGTCGTACAGCCGGTAGTCCGGTGCGGTGCGGGCAGGAAGAACAAAGCATCCGCCGCCCGCTTCCAGCGCGGCGTTGAGCGGTTGACCGCGTAGGTGAGCGCCGACGACCACGATCGGCACCGCCGGACTGTCGAACACCTTCTCACCTGACGGGCCGCCGCTCATCCGGCTGGCCAGGTCAGCCAGGACGCCGTCGTGGAACGCCGGCGCATACAGGGTCACCCCGAAACCGTCGAAATCCGAACCGGACCCGCCCGGTGGGGCGGTGAGGGCGTTGACCGTGGGAACGCTGACGGTGGGGACGCTGACCGCGCACAGATCCAGCAGGTTGCAAAAGTTGGTGTACGTCCCCAGCCGGTTGTTGACGCCGATCGGGTCGGCGGCCACCGCGGCGCGGGTGGGACGTTCCGGTGCAGTGGGAAGCAGAACCGCGCTCAGGTCGGCGAACAGCCGTGTCACGGCGATCCGCGCCGCGGCGAGGCGGTGTTGATCGGCGGCCAACCGGTGCGCCGGGAGCCGCCCAGCCGCGGTGATGATCGCTGCGACGATCGGATCGCAGCTTTCCGGGTGCGCGGCGACGAATTCGCCGACCGCAGTGTACCGGCTGGCGACCAGGGCGCCGCCGTACAGCAGTCGACCGACCGCCACCATCTCGGCGATGTCGATCTCGACGGCATCAATGCCGAGTTCGCTGAGCGCGGCGATCATCTGGGTGTACCGGTCGCGCCACGGGCTGGTGAGGTCGGGCAGATCGTCGACCCGCGCGACCCCGACCGTCGGGCGCCGGCCGGCGGCCATCGGCGCATCGGCCGGCCACCCTCGGCTGTACGGGTCCCGGCGATCCGGTCCGACGAGCAGTGGCGCCGCTCGGTAAACCTCGGCCGTGGTCCGCCCGAACAGGGACACGCAGTCGTACTCCTGGCAGGCGGGCACAGTCCCGACCGCCGGCACCAGCCCGCGGGTCGGTTTGAACCCGACAATGCGCTGGAAGGCGGCCGGCACCCGGCCGGACCCGGCGGTGTCGGTGCCCAACGCCAGATCGACGACACCTACCGCCACCGCGGCGGCGGACCCGGAACTCGAGCCGCCGCCGACCCGGCGGGAATCTGCCGCGCTGCCCACCGCGCCGTAGGGACTGCGGGTGCCGACCAGCCCGGTCGCGAATTGGTCCATGTTGGTTTTGCCGAGCACCGTCGCGCCGGCGTCGACCAGCCGCTGCACCGCCGGCGCCGATCGGGCCGGGCGGTAGGCGAAGTCGGGGCAGCCGGCCGTTGTGGGCAAGCCGGCCACGTCGATGTTGTCTTTGACTGCGAGCACCACACCGGCCAGTGGCAGCAGCTCACCCTCGGCGACCCGGGCGTCGACCGCGTCGGCGCTGCGCAGCAGTTCTTCCTGGTCGCGCACGCTGACCCAGATTTCTGGGCGGTTCACCTTGGCCAGCGTGTCGTAGGCGGCTCGTACTCGAGCAGCAGCGCTTCCGGTCATGGGCGTGCGGCCTGCCCCGCGGGGTGCGTTGTCGGGGGAGTGTCGTGCGGGTGGCCGGTCCACGCCTGCCGGATGTCCGCCATCGACGCCCCGAGGCGGCGCAGGGTGGCTCGCCGCCGGTCGGCGTCTTCGCGAAGGATTGCCTGCACCCGCGCCTTCGCCGCGGCCACCCCGGGGTCGATGGGCTGTCCCCGCTCGTACAGCAGCCGCCCGGCGCCCCACACGGATTGGATGTCGGCTCTGCTTGCCCGGTGCACCAGATCGGCCGTGACGGTCTGCGGTGAGCTCGCCAGGTCCACACCGACTAGATCGGCCCGGGCGCCGGGCTCGATCACACCGGTCCACGCCGGGTCGCTCAGCGACCGGGCACCCCCGACGGTGACGGCCACCAAAATCTCCTTGTCCGACACCGGCTCACCGATCTCTTCGGCGGCCGTGACCGCGGCGCGCAGCGCGGCGAACATGTCCGACGGGTGATCGGTGTTGCTGTCCAGCCCGATCGCGACGGTGACGCCGGCGTCCAGCCACCGCCGGACAGCGGCCGTACCGACCTGCAACCGACGGTTCGACACTGGGCAGTGGACCAGCGAGCCGCCCAGGTCGGCGAGTTCGGCGACCTCGTTCGGTCGGAGCCACACCGCGTGGGCGGCGGAGAAGCGGTCATTGACCACGCCGGCTGCCACGCAGACCCCGAGAGCCCCGGTAGCCGGGAAGGTTCCGCGCTGCCAGGCCGCCTCCAGCAGATGCGTGTGCACCCCGATGTCGAGGTCGCGGCTTAACCTTGAGGCAACCTGAAGCAGCGCCGGTGAGCACCAACGTGGATTGACCGGTGCGACCTCCCAACTTCCGGGCTTGCCGGCGGAATCGGACACCACCTCCGTCACCAGGTCCCGCCAACCGTCGACCGACAACCCGCGCCGCGGTGACCGAAGCTCGGTAGGAAATCCGGTGGGAAGTTCGGCTCCGGTCGATCCGGGTAGGTACTCGTCCCGGTCGGTGATGCCCAGCGCCATCGTCACCGACAGTCCGGCGAAGGACAGCCCGGCCAGCGCGGCGGTGACCGCGGCGCAGTACTCCTGCGCTCCGGCGAAGCTGTGGTGGACGACGCGGGCGGCGGTGACTCCGGTCGCGACCAGGTCAGCGGCTGCGACCATAGCGTCGTCGTGGGCTGGGATCGGGGTGTGCGCGGTGAACTCGACCAACAGAGAAAGCAGATCGGCGTCGCCGGCTAGGTCTTGGTCGGCGAGGGCATGCCCGCGGCCGTGCGAGTGCGCATCCACCATGCCGGGCATGAGCACCTCGACCCGCGTGACGGGCACCCCGCCGCCGGCGGCGGGCAACACCGACGCTGCCGGCCCGACATCGACCACCCGGCCGGCGGAGACGAGCGCCCCGACGCCGGAACGGGCGGGCAGCCGCGGGTCCAGGACGGCGGTGTCGGCGTGGACGACGAACGTGGTCACAGTTTGTATACCGCGGTCGCGGTGTCGCCCAGGCACGCCGCCAACTCCTGCTCACCCAAACTGAGCGAACGGAACTTGGCGAGTTCCAAGGGGACGTTCTCCAACGCGTCGGAGCCGAACATCACCCGCGACGGCCCGACCAGGTCCAGCAGCCACCGGGTGTCAAGGACCGAGCACCAACTGGGCTCCAGGTAAACGTTGGGGCAATGCTCGGCCACCATTCCGGCCTGCCTGGTCGCCACCGACATGCCCGCGTGCGCCAACACAATGGGAAGGTCGGGGTAGTCCCGGGCGGCCGACAGCAGATGGGCGGGCGAGGCGAACGGCTCCCCAACCCCGCCGGTGTGCACGATCACCGGCACTTCGAGCTCCCGCGCCGCGGCGAACACCCGCTGACCGTCACGGTTCATCGGGTCGACCGCATGACCGACGGTGTGCAACTTCAAGGCGACGAACCCGAACTCGACCACGCACCGCGCCGCTTCGTCCTCGTACCCATCCAGATGCGGGTTCATGTTGACGATGCCGCGGATACGGCCGGGGTACTCGGCGGCGAGCATGGCGATCTGCTCGTGTTCGGCCGCCGCGTTCGGGGCGCCGGGAAATGGCATCACCAGAGCGGTGCTCACCCCGTTCGCGTCCAGGACAGGGACGATCGCCGCGGGATCTACTTCGGCGTCGAAAACTCGACACCGGCCGCTGTGCTGGTGGGTGTCCACGATGTTCGACATCAGTCCCGTTCCCACGACACGACGGCGCGGCCCGCCAGCGTGGCCGCAGCCGCCGCGAGCAGCGCAATCGCCGTTGCCAGGATGACCGCCGCCCACATCACGTCGGTGTCGAAACTGGCCCCCGAGGAGAGGATCAAATATCCCAAGCCCTGCCCGGAGGCGACCCATTCGGCCAGCATCGCGCC